>Ga0163152_10000214_pt1 | contig 101736 bp, 100 predicted proteins | sample OliLakLV19MP8IB2_FD_148635 | JGI IMG/M metagenome (GOLD analysis project Ga0163152, IMG submission 148635) | Freshwater microbial mat bacterial communities from Lake Vanda, McMurdo Dry Valleys, Antarctica - Oligotrophic Lake LV.19.MP8.IB-2 | ecosystem: Environmental > Aquatic > Freshwater >...
GCCCCCGATCGGGGGCCCTCTGCGTTAACACCTGCATCCACCGTCAGTGATGTACTTTTACGCCGCCCGCGTGATGTATTTTTGGTCCGGCGTTGACATCTTCCGGCAGACCGCCGACTTGCGGCGAAATCCAAGTATGAAAACTCTCGTGCGCGAGTGTCCGTGCAATCGGGCCAGCTTCAGCGTTCGGCGTTGCGAAGAATGCGAAGGCATCGTCGAGGCCGGTGCCGCCTATGGATATCCACCCTTCTGGACCTTCCAGGTGAAGCACGGTCACGAGATATGGCGTAGCGTCGTCGCCCCAGAATGCGCGCTCACTCGAGAGAATGTTCGCGGCTTGGCTTAAAAACTCCGCGTCACTGAATTGCCACGCGCCCCGGATCGCAACACGCACATTGCTGCGCGCATCGCGCAGGATGCGAAAATCTCCGGCGACGACAACGCTAGACCAAACTTCGTCGAGGCGAAGATCGGGATGCTCGAAATCGGACGCATAAGCCCAGCCGCGCGGGAGATTGCGCACCCGAAAGCGGACACGTGTGCCGGCATGAGCCGCATCAGGGGTGACCATGAAGGCGTTGCCGATGAGGTGGAAATAGGTCGGCTGAATCGTGGGGCGATAAATATTGCCAATCTCTGCGCGCGGAACGCCGTCCCAATCTTGGATTACGCGATAACGGAGGTGAATCCGCGCATTGGGGCGGTGCGTGAGGATACGTTGATTGGCCGCTTCGCCGTTGCGAATGGCTGAGGCGCCGGAGATGATTTCGAGCCTCTCGATGCCAGTCCAGAGTTCGTTTTGGCCGCCCCAACTATCAGGAAGTCGCAGATCGCTCTCGCCATCCGGTTCGCCTCTGAACCTGAGATCGACCTGCACGGCACGCAGCGCGCCGTCCTGCATCACGGGCGTCAGTGTGTAATCGATGCGCGGCGGTGCGGCTGCGCCGACACAGAACAACAACGCGCCAGCTGCAGCGATGGTTTGGAAGATCGAACGCATGAGGTCCCCGCTCAGAGCTTAAGCGGACAGATGCAGCAATTGCGGCAAACACGGGGCAAACGCCCGCTGAACTAATCTTCTTCGTGAAATTTCGAAATGATCAGCGCCTCGACGGCGGCCATCGCCTCTTCGGCTTGCGGCCCCCGCGTTTCGACCTCGACCTCATCGCCGATGCCGGCGCCAAGCATCATCAGATCCATCAGCGAGCGTGCATCGGCTTCATCGGTTTCTTTGCGAACGCTAATGCGGGTGTTGTCATAGCCAAGCGCCAGTTCAGCCAGCTTGCGCGAGGCGCGCGCGTGCAAACCTTTCTTGTTCACGATCTGAAGAGTGCGCGTGATAGTCATGGCCCCCGCCCGTTGCTAGCGGCCCGACTAGGCCGCGCCGCCGGCGAGCTCCACCGAGGCGACTCGAATATAGCGCCGTCCGGCGTCCTGTGCAGCAAGCGCCGCTTCAGGCAGGCTGACCTTATCGCGGACCTCGGCGAGCTTGATCAGCATCGGCAGGTTCACACCGGCGATCACTTCGATTTTCACCTGGTTGATCACGGAGATCGCCAAATTCGACGGCGTGCCGCCAAACATGTCGGTGAGGAGCACAACGCCGTCACCTCTATCGACGGCGCGCACGGCGTCGATAATGTCAGAGCGGCGCTCTTCCATGTTGTCATTGGGGCCGATGGCGATAGCGCGCATCTGATCCTGGGGCCCGAGAACGTGTTCCGCCGCGGCGAGAAATTCGTCCGCCAGACGGCCGTGGGACACAACCACGACACCAATCATTCAGTAGTCTCCCGCCACCCGCCAGTGGGCTTGGATCAGGGCTGCTACATAGGCCCTTGCGTATGCCGGAGGAAGCAAAAGCCTCACCCCGATTGCAGTTTTCGACGGACGGCCTAGGGCGCGAGCGGCAATTCAACGATGAGGCGAGCCCCGCCGCTCTCAGCCCGGCCCAGGCCATCCCTATTCTGGGCGTAAATCCGGCCGCCCAAGGACGTGATAATCTGACGGGCGATCGAGAGGCCAAGGCCGGAATTGCCCCCGAAGGCCGTGCCCTTTGGGCGTTGCGTGTAGAAACGCTCGAAGATCGTCTCAAGGTTTTCGGGCGGAATGCCCGGCCCCAGATCGTCGACAAGCGCGCGCACGAAGGCGCCCTCCTTGCCGCGCAGCAGCTCCGCCGAGACAGAGACAACGCCGCCTTGCGGGCTGAACGAGCGCGCATTGTCGATCAGGTTGCGGAAGACTTGACCGAGCGGCCCCGCCTGGCCGATCGCGATCAAGCCCTCAGGCTTCGGTCCATCGAACACGACCGTAACGGGCGCCGGTTCATCAGGCGGCGTCGCGTAAGCGCGCGTGATCTCGAACAATAGCGCACCAAGATCGATGCGGTGGAGATCGAGCTTCGCCGTCTCCGCCTCAATGCGGCTGGCGCGCGCAATATCCGTGATCAGACGATCGAGGCGCTGCACGTCCTGCGCGACGATGCCAAGCATTTGGGATTGCTGCTCTGGCGATGTCGCCGAGCGCGCCGAAGCTACGGCTGACTGAATCGACGCGAGCGGGTTTTTGATCTCGTGGCTCACATCGGCGGCAAACCGTTCATTCGCATCGATACGATCAGCCAGCGCGCCGGTCATCGCTTCCAGCGAATGAGCCAGCGCGCCAATTTCGTCTTTGCGATGCGAAACTTCAGGCAGGGACAAACGTGTCGCCCCGGAAGAGCGCAAAGAATCCGCGGCATTGACCAATTTCCGCAGTGGCCGCGCGATAAAGAGCGCGAGCAGCAGCGACGACAAAAAGATCGCGATGGTCGCGCCGATCAGGAACGGGATCATGCCCGCGCGCTCGGCGACAAGGATGCGCTCAACGTCGGCGCTTTCGGTGGTGACGGTGCCGATCACCTGTTGCACACGCCGCAGCGGCACAGTGACAGACACCACGCGCTCGCCGCGTTCATTCAAGCGCTCGCCGTTGACGATTTCGCCGCGTGAGGCGCGCCGCTGTTCTTCCGCAAGTGTGGTGGTCGGCCGCCATGGCGTGAGTCGCAGATATTCGACCTGCCGCGCAACGCTCTCGATCCGTTCGCCGAGACTTCGATCCCCGCTGATCGGGGTTTCGCGAATTTCGTCGTAGATGACGTCGCTATCGGCGATGAGGCGGGCTTCGGTATCGAACACGCGCACGCGCGGGTGGCCGACGCCAGGACGCGCGCCCTCCGCGATCGGCGGCAAGATCCGGTGCAGCACCAAGCGCACGGCGCTGTCGTTTATGTACGGGTTCGGATCACCTTCGACGGTGCCGGTTTCGATCAGCAAGTTGGTGATCAATTCGCCCTGCGTGCGCAGATTACGGAATTGCGCTTCGGTCAAACCGGCGCGCATTTCCGTCAGCAGCAGCACGCCCAGGATGAGGACGAACAGGCCGGCGAAATTCCAAATGAAAATGATCCGCGCAATGCGCGAACGCAGGATCGCGCGGAAGATCCCGTCAGATTTCGTTGTAGCGGTAGCCGACGCCATAGAGAGTTTCGATCGCGTCGAAGTCGCCGTCGATATCGCGGAACTTTTTGCGGAGCCGCTTGATGTGGCTGTCGATGGTTCTGTCGTCGACATAGACCTGATCGTCATAGGCAGCGTCCATCAGCTGGTCCCGGCTTTTCACATAGCCGGGGCGCTGAGCGAGCGCTTGCAGGATAAGAAATTCGGTGACCGTGAGGCGAACTTGATCGCCCTTCCAGGTACAAGCGTGGCGGTTGGGATCAAGAGTGAGTTCACCGCGTACGATGGGCTTCTTGTCACTCGCCGCTTCCGCGCCCGGCACATTCGCACGCGTGCGCCGCAGCAGCGCCTTCACCCGCTCACTGAGGAGGCGTTGGGAGAAAGGCTTTTTGATGTAGTCATCGGCGCCCACATTGAAGCCGACGACCTCGTCCATCTCGTCATCCTTCGACGTCAGGAAAATGACCGGCAGGTTCGAACCCTGACGCAGACGGCGCAGCACTTCGACACCGTCCATGCGCGGCATCTTGATATCGAGGATGGCGATATCGGGCGGCGTCTCCGAGAGCGCGGCAAGCGCGGTCGCGCCGTCCGTATAGGAGCGCACAATGTACCCTTCGCCCTCGAAGAGGACCTTCAGGGAGGCGAGGATGTTCTCGTCGTCGTCGACAAGGGCAATGGTCGGCATGGGTAGGTCGCGAATCCTGACTTTACCGTAATGAACTGGTATGGGTCTTCTTAGCCGTCAATGGCGGCGGACGCTAGCGCGCGTCTTTCACGGGCTTGTGTCTAAAGCGGCCGAGGCCCCACACGCGATAAGCGGCAAAATTGCGATATAGACGGTTCGGCTCAGTTCACATCGGCCCGTTCGCGGCTGAGCAACAGGCGGTTGCCACGCTGATTTGTGCAGGTGACGCCCTGCGCGCTGCTTTCGCACGTGAACGGACCGCGCGACCAAGTCTGGCCGTACGCCAACGCCTCACCCGAACAGCAGCCGCGTTCATCGGTCTCGACAACGTGCGCCGCGCCGTTTTCTGGCAGCACCACGCGGACATAAGTCGGCTCGGAGCGATCGCAGCTGAGTTCGGCGCCAGGCTGGGCCGGTTCGTAAATGTCGGTGCCGCCGGAAGGCACATAGGTGCAGCCGACATTTCCGGGTGGCGACATGAACATTTCGATCTGCCCCGGAGCGGCGCTGACGGTTTCAGAAACAGGCGCCGGCGCTGAAGGCGGCGCACTCGATGTTGGCGCAGGCGGCGTACAGGCCGAGATCGAAAGCACGAGGATAGCGGCGGCAAGGAATGATCGCATGATCCGAGCTTGCGCGTCCGCCTCAGCGAAGGCAACGCCGCGATAGTTGCCGTTGGCCATTCCAGGCGGCGACATACACTGGCGCGCAGACATGATTTATCGCTTGCGCCTCCCTGGTCGAGACGCTGGCTGACTTTGCGCTCCCACCAAGAAGGGAGCCGGGGCGCGCGATCCGCGCTGAGGTAGTCTCAAGGGATGCGCTGATCGTCTCCGATCAACGCTGCGCGCTTCGCGCGCCCCGTCACAGAATCGTTTGTCCCGGATTGGCAAAGGGAGTTGGAGGGCCCTTCCAGCCGAGTGACCCAGCTGGCGCCTTAATTCCGTAGCCACGAGCCGGTGTCGCGCGCATCGATCTCCCGAAAAATGAGATCGTGGACCCTGCCATGTTGAGCAGGCATGTGAACGCTCGCTCGCTTCGCTCGTTGGGCAAAGGGAGCGTCGTACCTTTCGGCCCTCTCGCATTCCCCGAGCTTGAACTTGCTATGCGATGCTTGCGCACCGCACCGACCGTCACCGCGCCGATTCCGCGCCGCACATTCCAAAGTTTCGGAGCTCTTCGAAATCTCCCGTGTGCGACGGGGAGAAGTGTACGCTCGATATTTGGGTGTGGGATAGATTTGCGCGTATCCAACAAAGTTGGAGCGCGGGCCTCCGGCCCGCATCTGGCGCTTTTGCTTGATACGCTTGGAAAAATGCGGGCCGGAGGCCCGCGCTCCAACCTGCGACGGTCTGCGTGTATGCGGAGGATAGATTCACTTTTCGTCATTCCGGACGCGCTTGCGCGATCCGGAATGACGAGCGCTTCAGAGTGGAGGCGCGCGCTCGCCTGCGGCCGCGCATCAATGGCAGCCGCCTCCATCTCATATCGCGCCTTTCGAATTCAGCGCGACGTAATCGTGAGTTCACGCCAATCCGTACGCCGACCCTGCGACCCCATGTCGATCGAAACGTCGTAAACGACGGAGCGCGCAATACCGGTGTTCATATCCACAACACACTCGGCGCGCGCGTTCTGCGACAACGTCAGATTTCGTTGCGACTCCAACTCTTCGTCCGTTAGCGTTCGGCCGGTCTCTCGCGTCGCTCTCTCAATCATTTCAAGCACACTGGCAGCGACAGATTCTGGATCGAAAGTGCTCGAAAAGACGATGTGCGCCAAGCCAGCATTTTGGTCCACGCTCGTCAGCTCATACGTCACTAAAGTGCGGATCGGCGATCCGCCGAGCGGGTTCGGAGTCATTGTCTCCGAATGCAAAGGCTGTTCAACAACTAAACCTGTGTGTTGGCAAAGAGCCATGATGCCAACGTCCTGAAACAATAAGCGCGCGGCATCGCTTGCGCTCATTGAGGCAAACAACCGCTGGGTCGCCTCTGTTGCGCGTCGCCATTGCTCGGTCCGCTCCGCGGCTGGCGTGAGTTCAGTCACCGCGGCAATCACGTGCCGTTGAAACTCAGCCCAATTCTGCACTGCACTCGGCGACCCGTTTTCGGCAAGCTCAAGACCAACCGGCATACCGACGAGCAATTGCGCGGCGCCGGGTGAGTTCTGAACTATCACCTGCCCGTTTGCCTCTACACGAGTCGTTGTCCAAATGGCCGCGTAGGGGGATTCCTCGCCGTTGATCTCAAGAGTAGCTGTGACGCGCCCTGAACCGTTTGGTCCCCGCGCATCGGTCGAAGTCCGTGTGCGCACATTTTGGATTTCCAGGACAGTGCGCTCTTGCGGAGAAAACGGGATCTCAACCGGCGCGGTCTGTGCATGCGCCGTCGATGCACACGCGAGCGCAACACAAAAAACCAAGACCCGCATGAAGTGCTCCATCTCAGTGCGCCGCGCCCCAAGTTGCGCCCGCTTTCGCTTCTACGGTCAGCGGCACGCTAAGGATAGCCGCAGGCGCCGGCGCGGCTTCCATTACGTCTTTCGCCAGCTTGCAGAGCACTTCGGCTTCATCTTTCGGCGCTTCGAACACGAGCTCATCGTGTACTTGCAAGAGCATGCGTGACTTCAGCTTGGCTTTCGCGAGTGCGGGCGGCAGGCGGACCATGGCGCGGCGGATGATATCGGCGGCGGCGCCTTGCAGTGGCGCGTTGATGGATTGGCGCTCGCCAAACGCGCGTTCGCTTGGATTTTTTGACTGAATGCCTTTCACCCAGATGCGGCGGCCAAAAATGGTTTTCACATAGCCGTTGGCGCGGGCGAAGGTTTTGGTTTCTTCCATGTAGTCGCGGATTCCAGGGAAGCGCTCGAAATATTTCTTGATGTAAGCGCCGGCCTCTTCGCGCGCGATGCCGAGATTGCGCGCGAGACCAAAAGCGCTGATGCCATAGATGATGCCGAAATTGATCGCCTTCGCGTTGCTGCGAATTTCCTTCGGCATACCTTCCACCGGCACGCCAAACATTTCCGAGGCTGTGCGCGCGTGAATGTCGATGCCGTCGGCAAAGGCTTGCTTCAGTTGCGGAATGTCGGCGACGTGCGCGAGCAGGCGCAGCTCGATCTGCGAGTAATCGGCGCTGACGAGGACATTGCCCTTTTCCGCGATGAACGCCTCGCGGATGCGGCGGCCCTCTTCCGTGCGGATCGGGATGTTCTGCAAGTTCGGATCATTGGAGGCGAGGCGCCCCGTTGTGCTGGCGGCGAGCGCGTAGGTCGTGTGAACGCGGCGTGTCTCGGGATTCACGGCGGCTTGCAGCGCTTCGGTGTAAGTGGAACGCAGCTTCGAGAGCTGGCGCCATTCGAGAACTTTCGCCGGCAGATCATGCTGTTCGGCGAGGTCATCAAGGATGGCAGCATCTGTCGACCAGGCGCCGGTTTTGGTTTTGCTGCCGCCGGGGAGCTTTAATTCGTCAAACAGGATTTCGCCGAGTTGCTTCGGCGAGCCCAGATTGAATTCCTTGCCGGCGAGACCGTAGGCCTCGGCTTCGTATTGCAACATGCGTTGCGCAAAGTCGCCGGAAAGCCGCGACAACATTTGCGGATCGATCTTGATCCCTTCGCGCTCCATCGCCGCGAGGACAGGCGGCAGCGGACGCTCAAGCGTTTCATAGACGGTGATCAGGCGATTGCTTGCAAGCTCAGGCGCGAGTTTGCGCTGCAGGCGCAATGCAGCGTCGGCGTACTCGCAGGAATACGCGGCAGCGGCTTCGATCGGCACGAGATCGAAGCTTTGCTGCGCTTTGCCTTTGCCGGCGACGTTCGTGTAGGGCGTGAGGCCGTGGCCGATATGCTTTTCGATCAGCGAGATTTTATCGTGATCGTCCAGCCCGCCGTAAAGCGTGTAAGATTCGAGCATCGGATCATCGAACGCGGTGAGCGCAATGCCGTGCCTAGCGAAAAGCGCGATGTCCCACTTGATGTTGAGACCAACTTTGGTGACGGAAGCGTCTTCGAGCAGCGGCCGCAGAGCTGCGAGCGCGGCACTTAAACCAATTTGTTGGCCCGTGTCGGCGGCGCCCTGTTGCGATGGCGCTTCGGTCGCGAACAATTCGCCTGCGCGGCATTCAGCGCCGCGATGCTGAAGCGGAATGTAAATCGCGTCATTGGCGGCCAGCGAGAGCGCAACGCCAACAAGCTGAGCCCGCGCGGCGTCGAAGGAATCCGCTTCGGTATCGACGCCAATCGCGCCAGCGATCTTGGCGCGGCGAATGTAGTCTTCGAGCGCGGGCAAATCGCGCACGATCTTGTAAGCATCGAGTTTAAACTCGCGTTCGATCTCTTCAAGCACCGGGCCGGAGCGCGGCGCACCGTCATTGGCGTGCGCGGGCGCTGGCGGCGGTGCCGCGGAGGCGTAACTCGCGACGATTTGGATGCCTTTCTCTTTGGCAAAGTGCTCGCGCACGCGGCGGCCAAGCGTGCGAAACTCCATCGTGTCGATGAATTGCAGCAGCATCGCCGGATCAGGCTCGCGCAGCGCAAAGGCTTCCCACTTTTCTTCAACCTCGACGTCGTCCTTCAGCGTCACGAGTTCGCGAGAGAGACGGATTTGGTCGGCGAAGTTAATCAGCGTTTCGCGGCGCTTCTGTTGCTTAACTTCGTTCGCGCGCTCGAGGATGGCGTCGAGCGAGCCGAAGGTGGTGAGGAGTTCGGCGGCGGTTTTGGGACCAATGCCGGGAGCGCCCGGGACGTTGTCGGTGCTGTCGCCGATCAGCGCTTGCGCATCGATGACCTTATCCGGGCCGACACCGAATTTTTCCATCACTGCGTCAAGGCCGAGCAGCCGGTTCTTCATTGGGTCGTACATTTCAACGACACCTTCGACGATGAGCTGCATCAGATCTTTGTCCGACGAGACGATGCGCACGCTTGCGCCGCTCGCAGCAGCTTGGCGCGCGTAAGTGGCGATGAGATCGTCGGCCTCAAAGCCGCCCATCTCGATGCACGGCAGATTGAACGCGCGCGTTGCGTCGCGGATCATCGGAAATTGCGGGACGAGATCTTCCGGCGTCGGCGGGCGATGCGCTTTGTACTCAGGATAAAGTTTGTTGCGGAACGTGATCTCGCTCTTGTCGAAGATGACGGCGAGATGCGTCGGCGCGTCGGCCCCCTTCATCTCTTCCAGAAACTTCCACAGCATGTTGCAGAAGCCAGCGACCGCGCCGACGCTTAGCCCATCGCTCGCGCGCGTGAGCGGCGGCAGCGCATGGTACGCGCGGAAAATGTAAGCCGAGCCGTCGATGAGGTAGAGGCGCGGAGCGTCTTTTTTAGCCATGCGCTTATCTAGGCCGTCCGCGCGAAGAGGTCAGCCCTTATCCGCCGAACAGCTTGTTGTAATCGGGCGGGCTGCCGCGGCGTTGCCATAGGGCGTCAGAATCACCGTCGCGGAGGAAGTCCTCGGCGGCTTCGCGGGCGCTGGCCATGGCGACGTTGAACAGGCCGGTCGCGGCGCTGAGGCGGCGAACGCCAAGTTCGCGGAGTTGCGCCGCGGCCGGCGCACCCGGGCGCGCCATAATGTTGAGCGGCAGTTTAGTGCCGTTGACGATAGCGCTGATCTGCGACGCATCGGCGATGCCCGGCACGAACAGGCCATTGCCGCCTGCCCGCTCAATGCCTGCCGCACGGCGGAGCGCTTCCTCAACCACTTGCTCCGGCGGAACGAGTTGCTTGAGGATCACATCGGTGCGGGCGTTGATGAAGAGATTGACGCCCTTCTTTTCCGCCGCCGCGCGGATCGCTTCGATCTTCTTCAAATGCAATTCGTGTGGCTGCGTGCCGTCTTCGAGATTGATGCCGACTGCGCCGGCGTCGATCAGCTTGGCGATGTTTTCGGCGGCTTGTTTGGGATCGTCGGAATAGCCGCCTTCAGCGTCGCACGAGAGCGGAATGGAAATGGCGCGCGAGATCGCTTCGATGGTGACGACGAGCTTCTCAACCGGGAAGTGGTGGCCGTCAGCGTAGCCCTGCGCCCAGGCAAGCGAGGCGCTCGTTGTGGCGATGGCTTTGGCGCCTGCGTCTTGCACGATGCGGGCGGACGCGGCGTCCCACGCATTCGGTAGGATCAACAATTCTTCATGCAGCTTGTGGAATGTTGCGGCGTTTTCGGCGGACATAGGCGTTCTCCTCGGTCATTGCGTTATAGCACGATCCACATACGCGCCTCGCTGTTTTCGGACTTCACCGTTTTCTTTCCGCGCACACTTGTGTGAGCCGCGAACAACTCCAATCTCAGAGGGTTCGGAGGATTTCATGTTCGACCATCTCTCACTCGGCGTGCGCGATCTTGAGGCTGCGGCGCATTTCTATGACGCGCTGTTCGCGCCGCTCGGGCATTCGAAAACGTGGTCGAAAGAGAACGAGCTCGCATACGGCCGCGATGGCACGCGCCTGTTCTGGCTCTACCCGACCGACGGCGATCGCATTGCCGGCCTTGGCGCGCACATCGCGTTCCGTGCGACGTCTGAGCAGGAAGTCGATGACGCGTATCTCGCGGCGCTCGGGCACGGCGCGACGACGGTGCGCGCGGCCGGCCTGCACCTCGATATCGGGCCGGATTATTACGGCGCCATCGTGCTCGATCCCGACGGCAACAAAATTGAGATCGTCGTCGGCGCGATGCACTAACGAGGCAGCTTGTCATTGATCACGAGTCTTTTAGGATGCCGCTTATGCGGTACCTAGGATCTATTTTGTGCGGCGCGCTCTTCGCTTTCGGGCTTCATAGCGCCGTGGCGCAAGAAGCCCCTCCGCCGCCGCAGCGAATACCAGTGTACGTCGATCCGCCGCCGTCGCCGTTTCCTGAAGCGGAGTTCAGGGGCGAGGCGCGCACTTCGTTTCTGCAAAACTACGTCCAGTTGGCTGAAGTCCCGCGTGCCGAGCGTGACCGCGCCTACCGCCGATTGATCGCACTGCACGACCACGCCGGAAACGGCCGCGCGCAACGGGAGTGGACGTCACGGCATCGCACCTTCGTGTTGACCGAAGGCGCCGCCATTGAACAAGAGCTCATTGCCTCACCTGTAACCGTCTGCACGCCGCCAGCGGAACCACAGCCGAACGCAGTCGCGCTCGTAACGTACTGCGGTCCGGATTCGGTGGCTGACTTACAGCGGGCCGATGATTGGGACCTGCTCGGCCGCGCCTATACATTTCGAGGTGACGAGCCTCGGCGTATCGCCGCGCTAGAAGCCGAGACCCTTCTGCGCCGCTCGCGTCTGCCCGAAGAGCGCCTCTGGATACGCTTAGCTGAAGAAGCCGCGGACGCGGGCCAATTTGAAGCGGCGCTGCGCTATTGTGCGACAACCAGCACCGCGCCGATCTATGCAGCTTATCCAAGTGAGCGTACCCGCCGCGACGTTGCCGCGACTGGCGCATGCGCCGCCGACGTTCATTTCCTCATGGGTCATTGGCAAGAATGGCTTTCTCACTACGAGCCGCTTATCCGAGGCGCCTATCTCCGCGACGCCGCGAACGTCGCTCGACTTTGCGTCGCCACGACCCACCTCAATCGGCCCTCCGCAGGAACGGCATGCGACTGGGCGCGTACCTCCGTTGCGCTGCGCGACGAAGACGAAACGCGTCTATTTGAACGGATGCGAGAGACCGCACGTCAAAGACGACGCGAGGGACTTCTAAGAGACGCAACAGAGGAAATCGCGCGGATGCGACTCACGGATTGGGAGCAAGACAAGGTGCAGCTGAATGCGGCGATCAACGGCTGCAGCACTGGCGCGACCGCAGCCTGCAGACTGCCTCCGCCGCGCCTGACTGGCCGGCGTCTTTGAGCTAGTGATCGTCGCCCGCGCCGTGCGCCAGTACGAAGCGGCGGTCGCAATAGCCGCATTCGACGAAGTTCTCTTCGCCCATATCGTAATAGACGACCGGATGCCCGAGCGCAGCGCTGCCGCCGTCGCACTTCACGCGGCGCGAGGTGACTTCGATCGTTTCCGGCGCCGGGATCGCGTCGGGATCGCCTGGCGTGGACGCATCGGTGCGGGGGTTATCGCGCAGTTTCGTCATTTCTGGTCGCGGCCTGGGTTGAAGCGGCTGGAGCGCGCCCGTAACTAAAGCGCATCGCGCGCCCGCGCAATGCGGGCAACCCAGGTATTCCATGCCAACATCACAGACGCCGCCCGAGTTCGCCATTGAGGCGCGCGGCCTCGATAAAACCTATCGCGCCCAAGGCAAGGGCACGGCGGTACACGCGCTGAAGGCAATCGACCTCGCGATCCCGCGCGGCTCATTCTTCGGTTTGCTCGGCCCGAACGGCGCCGGCAAGTCGACCTTCATCAACATCCTTGGCGGCTTGGTCGTAAAGAGCGGTGGCACAGCCTCAATTTGGGGCCACGATATCGACGCCGATCCGATGAACGCGCGCGGCGCCATTGGCATCGTGCCGCAAGAACTGAACATGGACCCGTTCTTCTCCCCCGGCGAAGCGCTGGAGATTCAGGCGGGCTATTATGGCGTGCCGAAGAGTGAGCGGCGGACAGAGGAAATCCTTCGCGCCGTCGGGCTCTGGGATAAGCGCGACGCGTATGCCCGCACGTTGTCAGGCGGCATGAAGCGGCGCTTGCTGGTGGCGAAGGCCATGGTGCATGGGCCGCCAGTTCTGGTGCTCGATGAACCGACGGCGGGCGTCGATGTCGAGCTAAGGCGCCAGCTTTGGGATTATGTGCGCTCATTGCATGCGAGCGGCGTAACGATCGTTTTGACGACGCACTACCTCGAAGAAGCGCAAGAGCTTTGCGATACAATCGCCATTATCAATCATGGCAACGTCATCGCCTGTGAGCCGACCTCGAAGCTGATTTCGCGGCTCGACCAAAAAACGTTGGTGGTGACGCCGCAATCGCCGGTGACGCCGCCGCTCAAGGGCTTTGAAGATGTCACCTTCGCGATGAAGACGACCGGCGCATTTTCGCTGACTTACAAAACCAGCCAACACACGGTGGAAGAATTGCTCGACCGGGTGCGCGCAGCCGGCGTGCAGATCAAGGATCTCTCGATCCAAGAGCCGGATCTGGAAGATGTGTTCGTTGAGATGACGGCGTAGCAATATGGACCGCCGGCGTCTCGCCGGCCGGCTCCGGAGCATGCCGGCGGGACGCCGGCGGTCCATAAAGACGGAGCGTGGTGATGAAATACGTAAACCTCGGCAAAAGCGGCCTCAGAGTTTCGCGCATCTGCCTCGGCACGATGGCGTACGCGAACGGCGCCGGCGGCGCACATCCTTGGACGCTCGATGAAGCGGCGTCGCAGCCGTTTTACAAACGCGCCCTCGAAGCTGGCATCAACTTCTTCGACACAGCCAACGTCTATTCCTTCGGCACCAGCGAAGAATTTCTCGGCCGCGCCATCAAGACATACGCCAAGCGCGATGAGATCGTGATCGCGACGAAGGTCCACGGCGAGATGCGGCCGGGCGACCCGAACGGCAAAGGCCTCTCGCGTAAGGCCATTCTCGGCGAGATTGATCTCAGCCTAAAGCGGCTCGGCACGGACTATGTCGATCTCTATCAAATTCACCGGCTTGATCCTGAAACGCCGATCGAGGAAACCCTTGAAGCGCTGCATGATGTCGTAAAGAGCGGCAAGGCGCGCTATATCGGCGCGTCGTCCATGTATGCGTGGCAATTCATGCAAGCGCTAGCGTTGCAGAGTGCAAACGGCTGGTCGCGTTTCATCTCGATGCAGAACCATTTGAACCTGCTCTATCGCGAAGAAGAGCGCGAAATGCTGCCGCTTTGCCGCGACCAAGGCATTGGCGTGATCCCATGGTCGCCGCTCGCACGCGGACGCCTGGCGCGCGGTCCCGATGAAAAGACCGAGCGAAGCGAGACCGACAAGTTCGGTCAGTACCTCTATCGTAAGACGGTGGAAGCCGATCGCGCTGTGATCGAGCGCGTAGGTGAAATCGCCGCCGAGCGCGGCCTGCCACGCGGACAAATGGCGTTGGCGTGGGTGCTGGCGAAGCCTGGCGTTACAGCGCCGATCGTTGGCGCGACCAAGATCGAACAGCTCAACGACGCAATCGCTGCGGCCGATGTTTCGCTCTCGGCAGATGAGATCAAGCGGTTGGAAGAGCCGTACATTCCCCATCCCGTTTCTGGCTTTGTGTGAGGTCCTATGCCGTACGTGAACATCAAGATCGCCAAAACTGGCGCAACCGCCGAACAAAAAGCCGAGCTGGTCAAAGGCGCGACGGAACTACTGCAACGCGTGCTCAATAAAAATCCGGCGACGACGTTTGTCATCATCGAAGAAGTCGAGACCGATAATTGGGGCATAGGCGGTGAGACCGTCAGCGCCCGCAACGCCAAGGCGCCGCCGCGATGAACGCGCCGGCGCTCGCCTACTACATCGCGCTCTCGACTGTCGGGGGCATTCTCATCCCGATCATGGCGGCGCTATCAGGTGGGCTCGGGCGCACACTCGATAATCCGTGGGCGGCAGCGGCGATTGTTTCGGGCGGCGGCTTTGCGCTCGTTCTGGCGTTCACATTGCTCAACGGCAGCATGAACGTGTCGTGGGACGCGCTGCGGCAAGCGACGCCATGGCAACTTCTCGCCGGCGCCGGCTTTGCGTTTTACCTGCTTTCGATCACCTGGGTCGGACCGCGCTTTGGCATCGGCAACGCAGTGATGTTCGTGCTCGCAGGACAGATCATCTCATCAGCGTTGATTGACCACTTTGGCCTCTTCGGCGCGCCGCAGAAACCGATCGATGCATTGCGCGCTGTGGGTTTGGTGGTGATGACGGTTGGGATCGCGATCGCACAGGTCGCGGCGAACAATGCTAGGCCGACAGCATAGACCACACGTCGAAGCCCACGATGGCGAGTGGGATGAGCGCGACGGCATCAACAAGCGCAATCGTGCGCTGGCGCTTCGGCGCGCCATGCAAAACGTAAGCGATCAGAAATCCGATCACGCTGATCGAAGTCACCAACACCGCCGCGGTTCGAGCTTCGGCGTTGAGCGCCGCCAGAACGCAGGCGCTGGCTACCGCCAAGAAAAGCACGCCGCGGTGGACCAGGATGATGCCAAGCGGGCCGCTGTCATCAACGCCGTACATGCGCTTGCGCATCTGCGGCGAGAATGTCGCCAGCGCCGGGGGCGTGTGCACAAGCGCCAGCGCGATCCAGGCGACGGTGATCCACATGCGCTAGACCGGACGCTCCGCCAGCACGCTGACCGCGAGGAGGCACGAGCCGTCGCGGGTGCCACGTTCATCAACGATCCGCCAGCCTTGTGCCTTCAGGAGTGCCGTGGCTTGACCAATGCGTTCCATGCCGCGCGCTGCGCCAGCAAAATTGCTCGGCGCGTCGGAACTCGAAGCACGCTGTGTGATGACGAGCCGTCCGCCCGGGGCAAGCACGCGGGCGATCTCGCGCAAAGCGCGCGCCGGGTCGCCCCAGAACTGGAAACTGTTCACGGCGAAGGCGCGATCGAACATCGAATCGCGGAATGGCAGATCAGCGGCCTCAGCCCGCATGACCACTGCCCGCCCCGATCGCACCGCGCTATGCGCGGCGTGTGACGCGCAATGTGAAGAGGTCGCCGATCGATCGACGCCCGCGACATAGCCCGACTTGCCGACACGCTTCAAAGCCGCGCGCACGCCCATGCCGGGGCCGCAACCAAGTTCGATGACGCTATCGCCAGGCCTCGGCGCGAGCAGATCAAGCGCCGCTGTGTTTTGACGTTCGTTTCCGGCAGCCATCACGGCAAGCGCGATCGCCCCTGTTAGGCCGCGGGGGTCTCCCCATATGCACTCGAAGCCGCTGCAGCCCTCGCCGGAGTCACCAGCCGTCATTGACGCGCGCATGTCGCTCTCCCAGAATGACAATCTAGCTGTCAAATATGACAAGTGGGTTGTCAAGTGAAAAAGCCGCTACAGGCAAGCGCCGAAAACGTACTCGATCTCTCCGTTGCGGTGATCGAATTTTATTTCCGCGTCGAAGCACTCACCGAAGCTACCGCGGGCTTTGCAACTGCGGGCGGCGAGTGGGGCATGTTGCGCATGTTGGTGAAGGATGGGCCTCAAACCGTGCCGGACATGGCGCGCTCGCGCCCGGTATCGCGCCAGCATTGTCAGACCACCGCCAATGCGCTCGAAGCACAGGGCCTTGTTGAGTTCATCGACAACCCGAAACACAAGACGTCAAAATTGGTGCGCGCGACCAAGAAGGGCCGCGACCGGTTTCAGTCGATGCGCAAGCAATTCTTGTCGGCAGCGGGGGTTTACGCACCGCTCTTTACTGCCAGTGAGGTAACAGCCGCGACGGACGTCTGCCGGCGCGCGCGGGATATGATCGAGATTTAAGTCAGGCAAATGCGCTCTTCGACGCCGCGCGTCTCCGGACCGGACGGCGTTTGACGGAAGATCCACCACCAGCCGACGCGGTCATCGCAATTGCTGCCGTTGCGCTCGGGCACGGTGCTCGCTCGCTGGAGCGGCGTTACACAATACTTGATTTCGCCGCTCGCCAGCGCGAACCAATATTCCTCGCCGCGCGGCCGGCTCATTCCCTCGCCTGCTCTGGCGAGAGTTCGATAGGCCTCGGCGTCCGCGGGCGCCTCGATCCGAGCCCATCGTTGCTGATCGCGCGGATCAGCGCCGCAAAAACCGGATATGACCTCGTTGTCCATGCTCGTGCAGCTGACGAGCGCGGCGGCCGCCGCTAGAGCTAACAAACAGAAAAGCTTTCGCACGCCGGCCTCCTAGTTTTCGTCCGCGAGCACGGCGTCGAGCATTTCCGTCAACGTCATCTCGCCATCGCCGAACGCGTGACGCTTCCAGTCAAAGTCCGCGAGGCGATCAACCGCGAACGCGAGCGCGATCCCCTCTTTCTGTGACCAAAAGCGGCCACGGCGCGCGAAGTTCGCCATCGCGGCGCTGGACTCGGCGCCGCCACCGCTCGGATGCACGATCCACTGATATCCGACCCACTGCCCGGAGCCTTCCATGGTCAGCCAAAGGTCTTCGGCGTCCACGAGATAGGCATCAGCGCCGGTGAACCAACGCGCATGGCGCGCCCGCATCAGCGCCAGCGCTTCGCGCGCTAGGCGTCGCGCGGCGGCCTCGTCGGGATTGCCGGCTACTTGAAACAGCAGCGCGGTTTCGCGTTCGACCAAGGCTGCGAACTCAGCGTTGTCGCCGAAGCGCTCTTGTATCGTGTCGTCGCTGAAATCATCGGACAGATTGTTTGCGTTGACGATGGATGTGATGCGCGCGCCGTAGGTGCTGGATTGCGCCACGTGCGCGCCTTCATGAAGCAGCACGGCGGTCATCATCGTTTCAAGACCGAGCGCTTCATTGGTCACGCCAGCGGCGCGCCATATGCTTGGCGTCGACATCACAAAGAATGCGCTCGTGTCGTCAGCACTGGCGAACGATGTGACGCCGGCGGGCATGGCGCCGCTATCGGGCAGCCCGATTTCACCTGTGTGCGGCGTGGCGATCCAGGTGACATCCGCCACATTCGCGGCGCTGAAGGCGTTTTCACTGGTGAGCACACAGTCGTCATCGAAGAACACAGCATCGAACGGACGCGTCATGGTCGCCCCAGTGATCTCGTTCGCAGCAAAGCGCCAGGCGCCCAGCGAAGCATCGATCCAGGCGCGCCCCTCGGCGGACAGCTCACACGCTGCCATCGGCGCGGGCTCCGGCTCTGCCGTCGCGCACGCCGTCAGTGCAAGAACCGCCACGAGTAATGAACGCACCAGATTTCTCCCACGCTTCGCTTACTTGGGCGCTTCGGCAATCAGTGCGCACTCTTGTGTTTGAAAAGTAAGGCCTCCGCCCCTGCCCTCTAAGAGCAATGGGCAGTTCGCGCGCCACCAATTGGCTGCCTCTGGATTCCTGTCCGACAGAATGCGAACCGCCTCGATCGCGCTAACTGTGTAACCGTCAATCCTGAGCGCACGCCCCGTGAGCACCGCCCACCATTCCGCCGAGCGCCCCTTCGGCAGCGAAAGCACGCCAAACGCGGCGAAGGCGTGCGGCTCAGTTTGACCTGTGGGAATGACCAAGCCAATCCACGCATCGCGCACCCATTCGGGTGCCTCGCCTGCCGGACGGGTGATGATCCGAATGAACATGGCGCAATGCTACAACGTGCTTCGGCAAAACGAAAACGGCCGGCGCTTCGTAGTGCGCCGGCCGTCTCGACAACCCCGGATGGGGTCATTGTTACTTTTGCGTCGGTGACGCAGCCGCCCGCGCGGGCTCAGCGAGCCCGCGACAAGACTTAGCGGCCGCCCATCACTTGGGCCTTCATCACGGAAGACTGACGGAACGCCAGCTTCTTCGAGGCCTTGATCTTCACCGGCTCACCCGTTTGCGGGTTGCGGCCCATGCGGGCCTTGCGGGCGCGGATCATAACCATGCCGATGTCGCCGATCTTCACCTTCGAGCCCTTAAGCACGTAGGCCTTCACAACATCGATGTAGCCTTCGACGAGCGTCTTGGCTTCCGACTTCTTGACGCCGAGGTGATCGGCAACCGACTGCAGCAGCGCGCTGGCGGTGACGGTCTTGCCGGCAACCGCAGTGACCTTCACGGCCTTCGCCGGGGCCGGAGCGGCCTTCTTCGCGGTCTTGCGGACGGCTGACTTCTTCTTGGCCGGAGCCTTCTTCTTCGCTGCCTTTTTGGCCATGTGTATTTTTCCTTCTCAAAGGTTGTCGTGTGTTTAACTCAACGAACCGCCGCTAAATCAGGCTTTTTAGTTGCCCTTCTCCGCGCCGGCCGCTGAGTAGATGCCACTCATTTCTTGATGGAGCGTGACCGCGCCTCTCACGAAACACGTCAAAAAGCGCTGTTTATCGCGGTTTTCAACGTTTGCGCCGGATTCCCTGACATGAGCCCCTCTGAGTCGCAACGCAAAAATGCTGATTTACAGCGGTTTCCACACGCGCGGGTGTCGTGCGTGTTACAGAAACGCACAAAAATCAACAAAAACGCGGCTTCCGGCCTCAGCGCAGGCCCATGCGAATAGCGCCGTCGAGGCGCACATCCTCGCCGTTGAAGTACGGATTGCGAATCATTTCGATAGCGAGAGATGCGTATTCTTGCGGGTTCCCGAGGCGTTTCGGAAACGGCACGCTCGCGGCCAACGCTTCTTTCACTTTCTCCGGCGCGCCCATCATCAGCGGCGTTTCGAAGATGCCCGGCAGAATGGTGTTGATGCGGATGCCCTCGCCCGAGAGGTCACGCGCGATCGGCAGCGTCATCCCAACAACGCCGCCCTTTGACGCCGAATAGGCAGCTTGGCCGATCTGGCCATCTTCGGCCGCGACCGATGCGGTCATTACCATCGCGCCACGTTCACCGCTCTCGAGCGGATCGAGCGTGAGAATTCCGGCGGCGGATTTTGCAACGCACCGGAACGTTCCGATGAGGTTGATCTGGATGGTCAGCTCGAAAATGTTGAGCGGGAAATGTTTGATCTCGCCGCTCTCCCGGGAGCGGCTGGCGGTCTTCATCGCCGAGCCGATGCCTGCGCAGCAAACCAGAATGCGCTCTTGCCCGTTAGCCTTACGCGCCGCCTCAAAACCGGCATTGACGCTATCGTCGCTGGTAACATCCACTTTGCAGAAAGTTGCACCGAGTTCAGCGGCGGTGGCTTTGCCGCGATCTTCGTCACGATCAAAGATCGCGACCTTCACGCCATCGGCGCGCAGCTTCTCGACCGTCGCCCGGCCAAGGCCCGAAGCGCCGCCGGTCACGACAGCAGCGATATCCGACGAAAGACGCATCTTGTTTCCTCCCTTGGCGCACGCAAGGGCGCGCAGCGGCGTTTCTAACCACCGCGCGCCTGAACGCAATCTCGCGCTGCGTCAGTTCGGATCGGGCAAGTCCCGCGCGTTCGGATCGATGCCATCGGAGCCATCGGGATCCACCGGTGGCTGAGGCGGCGGTGCTGGTGGTGGCGGTGGTGGTGGCTCCGACGGTCGTTCCAATGGAGGCGGTGGTGGTGGAGGTGGAGGCGGCGTCACTGGCGGCGCAGGTGGAGACGGCGGCGCGACCGGCGGCGATGGCGGCGGATTTGGATCACGCGGACGCGGTGGCCGTGGCGGGCCTGGCGGTTGCGGCGGAGGTGGTGGCGGCGGCGATGTCACCGGCGGCGGCTGAGGCGGCGGATTGTTCATCGCGTCGCGAAGCTGACGAACGCGCCGCTGCGCGCGATCACGGAATTCACCGTCTCGCTGCGTCGCCAAGTAATAATCGTAGGCGTCAATTGAATCGCGGCGCGCAGCGCGATCCCATGCCGAGCGATCATCGGCGCGCAATTGATACACGCGCCGCTCCGCGTCGTCGCGATGATAGCCGTCCGGATTGTCGCGCAGATAGCGCTCATACTCGCGCACCTCGTCGCGGCGGCGCGCGCTATCCCAGGCGTAATCGTCTTGGCGGCGATACTCGTCGATGATGCGCCGCGCATCGGCCGCGTATGGCGACCGCGGATAGGCGCGCAAAAAATCAGCGTAACCGCCGATTGAATCAAGACGGCGCGCACGAACCCATGCGCCTTCGTCGGTATTCCAAAGGTAATCGAGCCGCGACCGCGCCTCTTCCGAATTGGCCCCATTAGGCCACGCATTGAGGAAGCCTTCATAGGCTTCGATGCGATCGATCCGGGCGACTTCGGCCCAAGCGGCGCGCTCTTCCGCGGCCAAACGCGGCGCTGCCAGGACTGCACGACGTTGATCGGCCTCGGCGGCGTTCCCACCCCAACCGAATGAGCGAAGATAATCCTCGTAAGACGCTTCAGTATTTACCTGCCGCGCTCTGCCCCAGGCTTGGCGCTCCAGCACCATAAGGTCGGCAATACGCTGACGCGCCGATTCAGCGTTGGGGCCGAAACCATACGCGCCAAGATAGTTTTCGTACGCGCCGGGAGAATCTTGCGATGCGGCGGCTGTCCAAGCCTGCGCTTCAAGTTGTTCTGGCGTCGGCGCTGTGGCGCACGCAGCTAACAATGCCGCCACCGAAGCAGCGGCCAACATTTTGAAACGCCAAAGTCTGGTCGTCATTCCCACTTCCCCATAGTTCGCCCGTGGTAGTACCACCCTGACCTGAACAGCGGTGGAATCGAAGGGCCAAACGATGGGGACGATCGCTATTGGCCCAACTTTTTGGGCGCTAGGCGCGCTGGCTATCGCGGCTGCCGTCGCGTACGGCGCCTACTTCTTGGCGCGGCCGCCCAGCTTCGTGCGCGCTCTGGTCAAGACCACCTTCATGGGCGCCGCGACCGGCGCGTTGATCAGCGCCGGCGCGCCCTTCCCGCTCATCGCCGCCGCATTCTGCTCAGCGCTTGGCGATCTCTTTCTCGCCTTCAAGGCAAAGTGGACGTTGCCGCTCGGCATCCTCGCCTTCTTGCTCGCGCAACTCACCTACGTGCTGATGTTTGGCGCGATCTGGTTTTTCTCCGGCGACAACGCACCGCTTTGGCCGCGCTACGCGGCGATGGCGGCGGTCGCGCTTGTCTTGTTGGCGTTTTTGGTTTGGTTCTGGCGAACGGACGAATTCAAACACGCACCGGTGAGCGGCGCGCTTAGCGTTGCGGCGCTGATCGCCGTTGGCGCGCTGCTGCCCGTCTATGTCATCGCCGGCATCATGGCGCTGAACAACGATCCGGAAAGCGCGCCCTCGCCCACGGCGTTCGTCCCACTGGCCGCGCTCGCGCTTGCTGCCATCGCGCTTGCAATCTGGCGCCGGAAGCTCGGCGCAGTCCCGCTAGTGGCGATGATCTACGCGGGCGCCATCACCTCTATGGCGATTGCCGCGATGTGGTTGCCTTGGATCGGCTGGTTGGCGATGCTCGGCGCAGTCAGCTTCCTGGTCAGCGATCTGGTGCTGGCGGCGGAACTTTTCCGTTTACCCGCGGACACATCCGTGCGCCGTTTGACGGCGCCGGTGGTGTGGTGGACTTATGTGGCTGCGCAGACGTTGATCGTAGCGGGCGTCATCAACATCGTGCTCGCGGGGTGAGAACATGAACAAGTTTTGCGTGATCGTAATGGCGTGTGCACTCGCCGCGTGCGGACAATCGGCAACGCCGCCAACAGTGGACGCGCCCCTCTCTGCGATCCCCACAGGCTCGTTCGACGTGTTCGGGGCCGAGCCGGAGTTCGAGTTCATCGCCAGTACCAGTGCAAACGCGATGGAATTGCGGATGAACTATGAGACCGTCGCGTCAGCCACGTATTCGCCGCCCCAACCGACGGATACCGGTGCGCAGATTGTGAGCGGTGATCTCACGGTCGATTTCGTCACCGAAGATTGCACCGTCAACGGCGCCACATATCCGTTGCGCGTGAACATCCAAGCGCGCGGGCATGTAGCCGTGACAGGCTGTGGCATCGAACGCTGGGACACGCACCTTATGGACTTGATGCCGTATATCGACGCGTGCATCGCGAAATCACCGGAGACGCGCTGGGTCGGCTACGCACGCCGCAATGGCGATAGTGTCACTGTGCGCATGCGCGGCGAGAATGGCGATCAAGATTGCGTCGCGGCGTATGGCAATCCGCAAAGCGCTGCGTCGCAGCAGCGTAGCGAAAGCTTACGCGTACCGGGTGAAGCGGTTGCGATCTTCGTGCGTGGGCCCGGCACGCAGCCAGGCGGCGAATGCTACGACGCGCCGGAGGTGCGCAACGCAAGCGGCGAACTTATCGGTTGGATGGCTGACCCGATGGGCTGTTAGGCCGCGAACCCGCCGGCTTCAATCAGTTCGCGAACACGCCCGGTATCACCGGCGAGAGAGCGATCCTGTTCAAGATACGCGGAAACCGCGCGTATCTTTGCGTAGGCGTTCTGCAGCGGCGGCGAGGTTTTCAGCGGCGCGTTGAAGTCCAAGCCTTGAGCGCCGGCCAAAAGTTCGATCGCGACGACGTTCGCGGCATTGCGTGCAATGTCGCCAGCTTTGCGGCCCGCAAACGTCGCCATCGAAACGTGATCTTCCTGGTTCGCCGATGTCGGGATCGTGTCAACGACGGCGGGATGCGCCAGCGTCTTATTTTCGGACACAAGGGCGGCCGCAGTGACCTGCAAAATCATAAAGCCAGAGTTGAGCCCACTATCGCCCACGAGAAACGCAGGCAACCCTGAGAGCGCGGGATCAATGAGCACAGCGAGTCGACGTTCGCTGATCGAGGCAATCTCTGCGGTCGCCATCGAAATCATATCAGCGGCGAACGCGACAGGCTCGGCGTGAAAATTTCCGCCCGAGAGAATTGCGTCGTCTTCGGCGAAGACCAACGGGTTATCGGTAACAGCATTGGCCTCGATCTCGAGCGTGGCCGCGGCGCTGTTCAACACGTCGAGGCAGGCGCCCATGACTTGCGGCTGACACCGGATCGAATATGGATCCTGCACGCGATCATCGCCAGTAAGGTGCGACTGGCGGATTTCGCTGCCGGTCATCAAGGCGCGCAAGCGCGCCGCGACTTCGATCTGGCCCTTCTGGCCGCGCGCTTCATGAATGCGCGGATCGAACGGCGCATCGGTGCCCTTCATCGCGTCGGTCGACATCGCGCCAGCGACGAGCGCCGCATCGAACACGTCACGCGCGCGGAACAATGCGTCGAGCGCGAGGGCGGTGGAAATTTGGGTGCCGTTGAGCAACGCCAGCCCCTCTTTCGGACCGAGCACGACCGGCTCGGCGCCAATGCGCTTCAGTGCGTCACGCGCTTCGAGCTTTTCGCCGTTCAAGCGGACCTCGCCCTCGCCGATAATGGCGCACGAAAGGTGCGCGAGTGGCGCGAGATCGCCGGAGGCGCCGACGGAGCCTTGGCACGGGATGATGGGATACACGTTGCCGGCGAGCAGTTTCACCAACGTATCGACCACGATGCGCCGCACGCCGGAGCGGCCGGCCGCGAGCGTCACGATCTTGATCGCCATCGCAAGACGCACAACGCGTTCCGGCAGGTCGGCGCCAACGCCGACAGCGTGCGACAGCACAAGATTACGCTGAAGCTGCTCAAGCTGCGCGGCGTCGATGCGCTTAGAAGCGAGCTTCCCAAAGCCGGTGTTGATGCCGTAGAGCGCCGCGCCGGTTGCAAGCGCCCTCGTCACCGCCGCAGCCGCGTCATCGATGCGCTTATAGTCGGCAGCGTCGAGCGAGAGGGCGCCTTGGCCCGACCAGATGGCGCGGAGCTGAGAGAGAGAGAGTTTCATTTGCACACTCCGTCCCTTCTCCTCTTGAGAGGAGAAGGTGTTTTTGTACCGCACGACGAGAAGCACATCGACCGAAATGACAAGCCTCGTTGTTCGCGCGCCGAATGAGCGCGCGGCGCGCGCCCTCGCGGCGGACGTGGCCGGTGATGAGGGGGCGGATACCTGGACCAGCCCGCGCACCGCCAAGTGCGAGCCGGCTGGCGAAGGCCACGCGGAAGTCATCGTGCGCCGCATGTACGAGGATTAGGGCAGACGCGGGGACAATTGGGATTTCAATTGTCCCCGCGTGGGTCGATAGAGGATGTCGCCATCGGGGAATCATCCACGGGGCGACAGGATACATCCCAATGACAATCGAAATCACAGCGACCCCCCAGGGCGGCAACCTCTGGGTCCTGACATGTGCGGAGCTCACCACCCTGGATGCTGGCGTGTCTATCTACGCTAGCCGCCGTCTCGATGGCAGCGTATATCTCAGCGAGGGTCACGAAATAGACGACACCGTCGACCCACGTGAGGACAACTGGCATGTCGATGCCAACGCGTTCGAGGACGCCGCGCTCGCTTATTTTAACCTCAGCGAAGACGAGTATCATCTCACGACATGACCCGCGCCGAATACCTCGCCGCCCTCCGCAGCCTCGGCCTCAGTCAGGTCGGGGCTGCACCCGTGCTGGGCGTCTCGCGGCGCACGGCGCAGACCTACGCCGCGGAGGGGCCGAGCGGGCCCGCCGCGCTGGCAGTACGCCTGCTGCTAGAATTGTCGCGCGCCAGATTGGCGCACTATTTGCGCGGGACGAGTGAGGACTAATCCATGGTCCGCCGCGATTTCGCGCGGTGGCAATGCGCGCGCGCGAAGGTGACAGAAAATGGCAAGGATCACGGTTAATCGTGGCGTCGATGGCGATCACGCATACACGCTAGAATATGAGCCGGGCGCGAAGGAGGCGAAGCTTGTGGCCGGGACGCTGACGCCGCGCCTGGCTGACGAGCTGGCGGCGGATCTGGCGATCTTTCGCGATCAGGGTAAGCGTGCGCCGAAGCGGCGGGCGGTGAAGGCGGAAGCGCCGGCGGCGGCGGCGAATGCCGATCCGTGAGAGCGATCTGTCGACTAGCGCTTGTTCTCCCTTGCGCCGAGTTCTCGCAGCGCCAGGCGGGTGATCGCCGGCATGGTCATGTCGCGGAAGCGCGCCTGCAGCTGCTGGGCGAGCGCGATATCGGCCTCGGTCTTCAGGCGCATATTCCACTGCACGTGCAGGCCCTCGGCGCGCTTGCGGCTCTCGTAATCGCTCTGCGTCGCCTTCTGGGCGGGTGAGCGGGTCGATTTCGCCCGAGATCTTTGAGCCTTGGCCATGAAAACCAGCTTAGCAGGGGCTAGCCCTATTGACAACCTATAGGGCTAGCCCTATAACCGCGCATCAAGGAAAGGACCCTGAATGAGCAAATTAATAATCCAAACCCCACCGGCATGGCAAAGCCAGGTGCTGCTCGCAGGCGCACTCGCGGCTCTCGCCGCGGCTGAGCTCGGCGCTGTGGCCTACGCTTTCCAATCGGCAAGCATGAGCCAGGTGCTCGATCTAGGCGGCATGATGGTGCCGACCGATGTGGTGCTCAAAACCGCGATGTCGATCGCGGCTGGGCTCTGTGTCGCGCTCGGGCCGGTGATTGCAGCGCACCTCTGGCGCTCGGGCCGCAAGGGCCTCCGGCGCCAAGCCTATCTGGCGATCGCGGCGGCGCTGGTCGGGCTTTGCGTTTCGACGTCGAACCTGTCGGGCTATTTCGCCTGGACGCGCTCACAACGTGAAGTCGAAACGATCAGAGCCAATCCGCTCTATGCGGTGGCGGCGGCGAACGCCGCGAAGGTCGTCAGCGGTGAGATCAGTTATCTGATTGGCGCCGATCGTGAGCTGCTGGCGGCGGGCCAAGGCCTCTCGGCGGCGGACCGCAATGGCGGCGATGTCGGCCGGGCGCTGTTCATTTTGGTGCTGATCAGCGGCATGGGCTCAGCGTATCGGCTGCCGACGCGGCCGAAGAAGGTTGTGAAGCGTCCACGTCGTGGGCGCAGCAGCAGCGAGAACGTGATGGATCTGCGCGCAAGCCCGCGCTGATAGACAAATCGAGCACGAGCGCGCCGCCAGGCATCCCCTGGCGGCGCGACCGCGCGCGAGGGCCGGCGCACGCGGCGCGCAATCGCATCAGTACCCACCATCCTTTCAATCACTTAGCACCGCGCGCGACATGAACAGACGCGAACGAAAGTCGCAGCATGCGACTTTGCAAAAAAAGATCGCCCAGCTGGGGCCGGGCGATCGAGGTGCTAGGGCAGGTTCGTAGATCTTGAAGCCAGTGGCGGCCGGCGATGCGCGAGGGGCTGGCTCTAACTCTTGAACAAAGCACGCAGGCCGCGGCCGCGCTTCCACACCGCCTCACCGTTTTTCACGGCGAAATGCGCCTTGCTTTGTTGCTTGAGCGCAGAGAGCGCCTTGCCGACCGCGCGCGAGGGCCGGCGCACGCGGCGCGCAATCGCATCAGTTGTGCCCGGCCCAAGTCGAAGCGCGGCAAATGCGAGCTCCGTGAGCGGTAATCGTTGTTTCTTGGAAGCCATCTGAGCCTCCTCCTGGTTGGTGAAGCGTCCCCGCGGCGGCTCGCGAACGCACCTTAGCTTGCCGAGCTCACCACCGGCGCACGCTCTGCGCCGTGTTGAAACTCAGCTGCAATCTCCGGCATGCGCGCGATCGACTTCTCGATCAGCTTGGTTGCGCCGCCGATCAGCACGCGCAGCACCCACGGGAAGTTGCTCTCCGCGTACTTGACGACCTGGCCAAGCACCTTGTGCGTGTCATCGACCGTCAGCGTTTTGCCGCGCACGGCGCCGAACGTGGCGGCGAACGCGTAGCCCACCGCCTTCTCGATCAGGTCCGAGACGAATTGCTGGCGGATCAGCATCCCGAAGGGTCCGGCATACTTCACCAGCACGATCATGATCACGCCAGTCAGCGCCGCTTCCAAGGTCGGCTTGATGTTATCGCCGACAGTCGCGACCGCATTGCCCCAACCGAACTCGGCCGCGGCCGCCGGTGTCACCATCGCAGCGGCCGCCAAAATGGTTAGCCCCGCCACACCTAGAATTCGCATCACACTTTTCATCGCACTTCTCCTTCAGCGACCGTCTTCTTCCATGCGTTCCAGCCGCCGATCGATCGACTGCACCGTGGTCTCGACCCGCACCAGGCGATCGCCCGCGCTTGCGGTCAAAAGCCCGGCGCGCTCCAAGACTTCGACGCGCGTGTTCATCGAAGAAGCAAACCAAACGCCGCCGCAAAACTGAAACATCAGCGTCACGATCAACGCGATCGGCACGCGCTTATCGAAGCGCCAGCCTGCGCCGGCCGGATCGACAATTTCGTCGTTCATGGCGTCGTCTCCCCATCCAGCGGCGACGGCGCAGGCGTAAGCGCCCGCGCGCCAAACGCCCGATCGAGCGCGCGATGCGCACGCGAGTGAGCAGCATCGAGCTCGCGCCGAAGCAGCGCGACCTCATTTTCGATTTGCGCGATTAGATCCACGCTCGCGTTGTGACGTGCGATGAACTCGCTAACCACCGCATCGACGCCGGCGACGGCCGACGTGCGCATTTCCGCCAAGCGTGCGACGGCTGGCGCGTTCGCCGCAAGCGCGAGGGCGTGAGTTTCATCAGCCTCGGTCATGCAGTCGCCGCGGCGCGCGCAAGGCCCTGCGCCAGGCCAAGCATCTTCGCGGCTTTTGCCTGCGCCACGAACGCCGCCTCGTCAGGCTTCAGCATCCAGCTCATGTCATTTGCATCGCCGGCGGCCTCCGGCACAACCGGAAGCCATTGCCGCGACAAGGCGTCGGCCTCGTTCATGATCGCCGCTTCCAGCCGCGCCAGCGGCGGCGGATCGAACGCCGGGAACGCCGCCGCGATCAGTGCGATTTCTTGGGCGGTGAAGAACGGCATCGCTTTTCCCTCTTAAACAGGCGTGATCGTTGCGCCGTCGCCATCCCACGCAGAGGTCGTGGTGGTGCCGCGCGCCGAAACCATTCGGTTATTCGTGGTGTCTTTCACCACTTTGTGGATCAGTTTATCCGTCGTGTTGATCGCGTGAGTGGCGTCGCCGAGTTGCGCCGCCGTGTATCCACGCAGGCAGGGGTCGCCGCCAACGCTGAGGGCGATATGCGATCCGACTTGAAAGCCGCCCGCAGCCGGTACGCGCGCACGTTCGGCGTTGGCCGCCCAGAACTCGATGCGCTCAACCTCGCAAATGATCCGGGCGAGGCCAGCCACATTCTGCAATGTCAGACTGCGTTGTATGCCGCCGCTATCGCGCGACGCCGCGCGCCAGCCCGTGATCTCCGAGGCGCCGCTAACGGCGGTCGCCACCGGGTAACTGAAATCCGCAGAGACAGTTAGCAACGGCGAGCCGCTCGCGCGCGTAAACTTGGCCTGGCCGTTAATGACCTCCAGCGCCCCTGGCACCGAGAAGACGCCGTTGGCGTCAAAGATATGCCGGCCAGTGCCGTTGGCCGCGGCGCCAGCCGTGCCGCCATAAGTCGGCGTAAAGCCGCCTTCGGTGCGCAGACGCCCAATGATAACCGTATCCGTCAAACCCGAATGCACATCGCCAGACGGATTGGTGACGCCGCGAAGATCCAGATTGTCGATGACGACGTGGCAGCCCGTATCGTTGACCCAGCACGACGGCGAGCGGTTGAGGTTCGCAACGATCGCGCCGCCCGCAACTTCATTAACGCCAACGCTGGGATAAGTATAGGTATTGCCGCTCACACGCGTGAGCGTCAGTAAGCCGTTGAACGTCGCCGCATCGGTCCCGGTCGCGCCAGCGATCAACACCTGATGGCCGGTGTCGTAAATGTAGAGCGGCTCGTTGAAGACGATGGTGGCGACATTGCCGGTGCGCGTCAGCGACACCACGCCGAAATATTGCAAGTCAGTCGGGTGATAGCTCAGCGAATTGACGTGCGCGCGCGTACCTTCGGTGAACGCAATGGCGGTGAAGCGCGCCTTGGCCGAGCGGCCGCGGCCAAGATAGAAGCCGAGAACACATTGGGCCTTGCCGGAGCGGCCATAGGAGCCATTCTCGCGGAGACCCAAAACCGATTGTTCGACGGCGTCATACCAGCCAACGCCAAAGCCAAAGCAGGCCTCGACATCGACCTGGCCGTATTGACAAGGCCCCATCTCACGGAACTGGATCGCGCACATCGCGCCAGAGCCGGACTTGTAGGCCCAGATATCATTCAACCCGCGAATGTCGAACGCCGTATAGAGCGAGATCACCGATGCGACCGTCGATCCGTTCATCGGATCGACGCCCTTCATGTTCTCGCCGCCGATGTGGTCGAAGAACATCCCTTCGACCACATTGCCCCAGATGCCAACGCAATCAGCGCTGAGGTTATCTGAGCCGTCGAAGATGAAGCCGTACGCGCCGCCGCCCTTGTGCGTGTCGCACGCGCGGACCGTGTACGTGTCCGAAGTTTGCACCGCAAATTCGAGCCGGTCACCCAACGTAACGAGTGTGTTGCCGCCGCTCTCAACCAGCTGCTCAACCCGAACCGGCTGCGTGTATTTGCCGAGCGTGATCGGAGCGCCTGGCGTCTTCTGAATGCGGATGATCTCGTCAACGGCAAGATCAAGACCGACGCCGACAAGTGAAATAACTTCAGCCCCGTTGGCCGCGTTCGCCGCCAAGGTGAAGGCCGCGCCAAGCGCGCCTAGGAATTTGAAAAGCCGGCACGTCACATTGCCGGCCGGCATTTTCGGACGCGTGAAGTTTGGAACGCCAAGCAGCAGAACCCCGTCCGGGATCGCATCTGGCTCGGTCAAAAACTGATATTCTTTGTAGCCGTAGAAACTGATGCAGCCGCCGCCAGCCGCGGCGACCTCGGCCGCCGCAGTATTGAGCGCTCCGGTCCACGTCAACGGATTGCCGTAAGCCTCGATCGGCACGACCTTGCCGCCGAGCTGCTTGCGCATGTCATCGACGGTGCCCTGCAGCAGCGGCGCAATATCGCCCGACACCGGCACTTCAGCCACACCATCTGCGTAATCGACGCCGTCCGGCCCAACGACGAGAAATCTCTGTAACGAAAGCACGGCCGCCGGCAGCCGGACTTCAACGCCCGCGCCGCGCGGAAACACGATCGCCCGATCGCCTCTCTCTTCCAGCTCCTGCAAGCGCATCATCGCGCGATCGAGCCCGCCCTCAATCGCGGCCAGCTGAAAGCGATCTGCATCGCTTAGGCGCGTGTCCTGCGTCGTCGCCGTGACACGTTCCCACTCGACGACGCCGCTCCCGCTCAGCGACGGCGAGAACGCGATTGTGCCCCCACTGGGTGTCTGCCCGCCGGTAACGGCGAAGAGAGCGGCATCCATCCAATCAGGATCTGGCGCCAGCGTCGTGATGAAGCGCACGCGAATATCCGCCGCGCGCTCAATTTGGCAATTGAACGCGACCGAAACGGTCGTGCCGGTCACATCGACACGGCCAGCGCGAGGCGTGCTCGTCAGCATAGCCTGCGGTTCTAGGTCGATTTTTACGCCGGGCTGTCAGCGCCAGCCCGGACCGGTCAGCGCGTCATTTCGCTTGGCGGATAATAATATTCCTGGCCCGCGCGCGTATCGCGCACCCGGTCCTCCATCCGCTGCAGATAGCCGGGCGAGATGCTTTCCTGCATGCCATAGAGCAGCCAGTAATTCAGCGCCCAGCGCGTGTAAAACACCGACACGAACGGCGTGTTATCGACGCCCATGCGCAGCGCATCGGCGCCAGCGTCGCCAAAATTGCCGTCGCGCAATTCAGTGAAGATTTTTAAAACCCGCTCGGCTTCGCCCACCGAAGGCCCCGCCAGCGACGCCCAGGGGCTCCGGCCAAAGCGATCATAATCGCCAGTCAGGAAGTCGGCATAGAGCCCGCCGCCGCCGCCCTGCACGAACGCGCGCACGAACAGCGATAGATTTGGATTGCCCTCTTCGTCGACTAAAGGCGCAGGCTTCAACCCGCGCGCCAGATCCTTCATCTGCATGGCCACAAATCCCAGCGCCGTCGTGCTCATCATGAAATGCACCAGCGGCGCAATCACGCCAGAGGCTTTGGCGTCCGCGACCGCCGGCCCCAAATGCCGCGTCATCACCGTCAAGGGAAACGATTTGAACTGCATGAAGAGTTCAAGCGCCGTGCCGAGCGCCGTGCCGGTGCGCGTGCCCATGCGCATAAGCGCCCGCTCACGTGCGCGCGGTTCGGTCATGGCGTTGTCGATCGTATCGGTGAAATACGCCTGCAGCCGCAGCATCAATTCGCGCCGCGCATCGGCGACATCGTCCGGTCGGAAGATCTGCGCCAGGTTGAGCTCGCGTCCCACCACATCGCGCGTCACCCGGTCGATCGCCGCGCCCTCCACGCGCGCATCGCCGGCGGCAGTCGCCGCCGCGCGCAACCGGTCCCACAAGCCACGGGTGACGCCGGCGGCGGCCAGCGCCTGGCGCTTATCCGTTGAAAGCCCGGTCCACGACACTTCCGGATTGAGCGTGCGGCCTGCGCCATTCAGCTGATCCATCGCATCGGCGATCGCGCGCCGCCCCTGCATCATCGGCGCATCGTCCCAGACCTGGCGTTTACCGGCCCAATGCGCTAGCGCATCACCATCGGCGCGCTCGGCCGCATCCGGCGTCAACACCCGGCCGCCATGTTCTTCCAGATCGACAACACCGGTACGCGCCAGCTCCCAGGCGTCGCGGTCAATGCCGTAGCGCAAAAGCCCCGCCCGCGTTTGCGGCTCAAGCGCGGCGTAGCCGAGCTCGGCGCGCGCACCCAAATGCTTTGCGAGCACCGTGCCCGCGCCGCGGCGCAGACGCGCTTGCCAAAAATGAAAGAGATTTGCGCGATAGAAGAGACGCTGCGCCTTGAACATCCAGCCAAGATTGCTGTCGGGTGCTGTAAATTGCGCCGCGATATCGCCGGCCATGGCGCGCGCGCCTTCGCCCACCAGGTTCGCCACTTCATCGCGCACCACCGGCGTCGCGTTCACCAGCGAACCCGCCATGCCCGAATAGGCGTCCAGATATTTGACGCCGGCGCGTGAGAGCGCCTGTGCGCCATTGCCGAGATCTGATGGTGACGAAAGCACCATGCCGCCAAGCCGCGTCAGCCCCATCCATGAGCGGATCGCGCGCGATACGGTGGCGGCGCGGTGCGACACGGCCGCTTCAGCGCGGCCGCTGATTTGATCGAACTCGCCCTCGCGCCGCCAGTTCTCTAGTTTTTTCACCGCCGCGACGTCGCCGGCGTCACGCGCCATTTGCGTCAGCCGCGCCCGATCGGCGCGGAACGCCGCTTCAGGCGATGGCCCGAACGTGCGCATCAAAGCTTCATTGCGGCCCGCCCGCTGCAGGAACGAAAGGTGCGCCACATAAAGCGAGTTCAAACCGAAGGCGCGATTGTACGCCAGCCATTCGTCTGCGCCCTTAAAGTGCAGCACCCGCCGGCCGGAGAGCTGACGCGCCATCGATGACGGCGGCCTGAAGCTATCGAGATCGTCGAACTCGTGATCGGCGGCGCGAAAACCTGAAACGATATCGGTCCAGATCGTTTCCAGAAATTTCCCGCGCGCTGCAGCGATCGCCGCCGGCGCGTCGCGCGCGACCAACTGACCGATCGCCGCCGGCTCTGCCGTGACATTGCTTTCAATCTGCTGACGCAGCGCCATCAGCGCCTGTTCATCGACAGCCTCGAACGTGCGCTCGGCCAAAAGTGGCCCGATGAAATCGCGCCAGCCGTCGCGCGCTTCAGCCCGCCGCGCCGCATTCATGCCCTTCCAGAAGCCGCCGGAGATTTTGACCCCGTCATGGGTCGTGCGTGACACATAGCCTGGCAGCTCGCCGATCCACGCGCCCAACCTATTCATGGTTTCACGCGCCCGGCGTTGGTCAGCGATGATAATCTCGGCAACCTCCCGCGCCGCTTTGTTTTCCGAGGGCGCGCGCGCCTCGCCGTTCAGTCTGGCGATTTCGCGCACCGTCTCTTCTTCGAAGGCGCGATCGGGCGCCAACGCTTGCATCGGCGAAGCCAGCCGATTGAGATGGTTTTTGTCCTCAAGCGCCTCAGTAAAGCGCGATTGAAATTCAACCTCGGCAGCCTTGCCGATAGCGTCGACTGAGAGCCCGCGCATGTCGCCTTGGCCTTCATCGCCAACCATGCGCGCCCGCAGCGCATCGGCCCGGTCGCCAGAGAAGCGCCCGTAGAAATCATCGCGCCCGGCCCGCGCCAACGCCCCCGCGGCTTGCATGCGCGCCTGGATTAAATGATCGCGCGCTTCCTCAACCGCCAGCGTCTCGAAGGCTTCGCGCCAGAGCGCCGGATCGTCGGCATTGGTTTTCGCCGCCTGGGTTTTCAGCCGCGCGAACCGCGCCGAAAGCCGCTTCAGCATCGCATCGACTTCTTCAGGGCTGAACATATCGCCCACGGCCGCGCGGATCGCATCGGTCTCTTCTTGCTGAAACAGCGGCGCGCGCCGGTCGCGCAAGGGCGGAAACACGACGCCGCGACCGCGCGCTGCAGCAATCGCGGTATGCACTTCGCGCTGTGAAAATCCAGCCGCGCGCAGCTCGACCGGGCTCTCGCCCGCCATCCGCCGCCGCTCGATCTCCGCCCGCATGTCGGGGCTCGTCACCGTGTTCTTGGTGTTTTGCGTCACGCCCTCGCGGCTGCGCGCCAGCGCGGCGACCGCGTCGAAATCCGCAGGCTCCACCCCGTGCGTGCTTTGCGCCCAGCGCTTTAAACCGGCCGCGAGCGCGCCAGCCTCAGTCACGCCGCTGCGGATCAGCCGCCGCGCTTCGGCGGCCAGGCTTGGCTGACGCCGCACCTTGGCATTGTCCACCAAGTTGGTGAGCTCGCTTTGATCGACGCGCATCAATTCCGCCAGGCGCGCCAGCCCGCCTTCAATCTCCATGGCGTTGCGCACGGCCGTGCGCGTGCGCGAGAGCTGCACCGACACCGTCGCCGCATCGACATCACGCACATCGAGCGACAATTCTGCGGCGATCTGCGCATCGGTCATGGCTTCATTGAACATCAGCACCAAATCGCGCGCGTCATAATTGCGCGGCTGCACCAGGCCGATTTCACGCTCGAACGCCGAGCGTTGAAAGAGCGGCTGGCGCGCCGCGCGCATCATCTGCCCCGCCGCCGCCTTCAAAGCCGCCAACCGGCCGGCGATGCGCTGGCTGGTTTCCATCGGCGGCAACTCTTCATCGATCAAGCCTTCAGCCCGCAGCGCTTCAACTTCCGCGCGCGCAGCTTCCGCGTCGTCCGATAAGCCCTTAAGCTCCGGCGCTAGCGCAAAGACTTCGGCGACATCGTTTCCGCCCGCCGGCGTTTGCGCACGATCTCCTCCACTTTCCTTTCCGCCTCCTGGATCTCCGTCTGCAGCGCCACCACTTCGTTGGTCTCCCCGAGGTTCGGGTCGATCTCCAGCAGCAGCGCGCTCGCCCGGCCGCCGTCCAATTCGTAAGTCAGCTCCCGTCCCGGCATCGGCTTCTTCCTTCAACAAACGATCGAACACGCCGCGGATCTCCGGCGTGAGCTCAACATTGAGATTGATGATTTCGCGATAGATCGCGGTGAACCAGGATTTGATCTGCGCAAAGAGCCCCTCAAGCTCCGGCTGCGGCGCTTTGCCTTCCATCAAATAGCGTTCAGTCGCGCGCGCCCATGTCTCCAACGCTGCCGTATCCATATCGTCGCGCGAGACGACGCCGAGAAAATCCAGCACACGTTGCCAATCGGCTTTCAGCGCTGCCGGCGCTTCGGCGCGCGCCGCATAATCGGCGAACACTTCCAAGCCCCAGTGTGAACCTTCATGGATCGCGGTCGAGACATCGCCGCTTTCAAAAATATGAATAACCGAACCGGCAGCGCCGCCCTCCGGCCCCGGCTGGAATGCGCCTTTGACACCGGACCCCGGCGCACCATCGCCTTGAAACAGCGAATTGCCCTCAAGACGCTGGCGTTTGATTTTGGACACCATTGATCGAACGCTAGCGAGGTTCGAGAGCTTCCAACTGTTGCCGTCTTGAAAAACATTGAGGCGTTCGAGGATTTGTCGGCTGGTCAGGCCTTCATCCATGCGGCTGGCCACGAACGCTTTAATTTGCCCGCCAGTGTTGCCGCCCTTCGCCGATTGCAGCGCGCCCGCGCGCGCCGCCAGCGTCTCGCCATAATAGCCCTGACGGATCTGCCACATCAGCGATTTGATCACTTCACCATTGGCGTAACCGGTCGCCGCCGCGACCTGCTCCGGATAGCCAAACGGCAATCTGCCGGCGTGCGCCTCGCCCGCGATCTTTTCGGCAGCGTCCAAAATCCGCGATATCACGGCCTGATTGTAAGATGTTTCACGCACCGGCGGCCGGCCTGTTCTTGCTTTGGTCGCGCTTTGATCCTCGCCGAAATTTGACCGCTCGTTTACCCGTTCGCCGGCCGTTCCCTTGACATCGGTTGCAGCACTCAGCGCCGCATACGCGTCTTCGCGTGTGTGAAACACACCCTCGGCATTCACAAAGCCAGTGTTCTGATCAGAGAGAATATCGTCCCAGCTCGCGCCGGAGGCCGGCTCGTCGCCGTTGAGCGGCACCATATCCCTGGCTGCGGCATGATTGGCCCCAAGATAGACCTCGCCGGTGCGCGGATCGCGCAGCGCCGCTTGCCAACGCCGCGGCGGCAAATCGCCTTGAAAGAGAGGCGCACTGCGGCCGCGGCGGAATTCACGCAGATAGCGCGCCTCGACGCCGGCGCGTGCGCTCTGCGCCGATGCCATAAGCTCACGCGAGGCGCGCGTCGACGCGAGCGCCATGCGGTCGCTGACATCTGTTTCACGCCAAGCTTCCGGATCGAGCCGCTGTTGCGCACGCATCGCGTCCACCAGACGGCGCTCGATCTCCTGGCCTTCGAAGTGTGAAACATCGCGGCCAATTTTCGTTCGGATCGCATCTAAGCACACTTGTTTCATTGCGGCGCTCGTATTAGATTGTTGTAATGTTCACTCTGATCCTTATGTTCTCGCTGCGCTGGTGCACCGCCGAAATCACGACGGAGTGCCGGACGCCGGCGGAGGGCTTTCCGTGGCATAGCCAGGAGGTCGCGCTGAGCTACGCAACGCGCGACGAATGTCTCGCCGCGATACACTGGTGGCGCGATGCCTGGTTTCCAGGCGGATCGCACGCGCGCCCCGACGGCGTGCCCGCGACTTTCTATTTGTCGCTGCTGCCCGTGCCGGCGTTCAATTGCCGCAGCATCGCGCCGGCGATTTCCTAAAACGCTCACTGCGCCGCCTCCCCAAATTCGTAAGGCCGCGACGAGCCCTGCTCAACAAAATTGCGCGCCTGCAAATCATACACCTCAAGGAACGTGCGCGGCCGGTTGAGATCGCTATCGACGTAAAACACGGAGCGGTTTTTATCCGCCGCCGCCGGAAAACGCGGCGCGGCCGGCTCGTTCGGCGTCTCGGTCGCACCGCGAATGAGCGCCAGCCCCCAGCGCGGTCCCATCATGTGATAGAGATAAACCTCGGCGATCGTCGGCGCTACCCCAAGATCGTCGCGCAAGCGCCGCGCGTTTTCGTTGGCGAGCTCCCCGCCCATCACTGCGTTCAAGCGCGGATCGAGCCGCAGCGCATCGCGCCCGGCGACATCGTCTGGCGCATCGACGCCGTAGCTTTCGCCATGCCGCGCCAGCATCACCTTCCAGGTCGACGCGATAAATTGCGAAAGCCCCGTCGCATTCGTGTCAACATTGACCGCAGCCGGATTGTCGAAGCTCTCGTGGCGAAACATGCGGCGCAAATAATCGCGGTCAGCGCCGGTCATATCCGCCGCCCATGTGGTCACGTCATCGACGTAACCCGAGAGCGCCTCACGCTCGGCCCCGCGCGGCGTCGGGCCGCTCGGATGCGCTGCCGCAAACGCGGCAAGCGCTTCTGACATTTCCGGCAGCTGGTCCGGCCGGCGCGTCTCGATGGCGCTGGCGATCGCGGCTTGATACGCGCGCCGCACTTCCTGCTCGGCCGCGCGCGCCTCGGATGCAACCCGCTCGCCTTCCAGCCGATCGAACTCGGCTTTACGCGTCGCGCGCCCTTGCTCATTGGCGCCAACAGCGCCGGCGACGCCGGCGCTGTTGGCGCCAATGAGCAAGGGCGCGCGCCTCGGATGCAACCCGCTCGCCTTCCAGCCGATCGAACTCGGCTTTACGCGTCGCGCGCCCTTGCTCATTGGCGCCAACAGCGCCGGCGACGCCGGCGACGCTTGCGCCCAATAAATTGCCCGCCACCATTTCGCCGAGGCCGGCGGTGGCGGCCGCGCCAAGACCATGCGTCGCGGCGCACTCTGCCGCTGCAGCGAACGCCTGGCTCATTTCCTTGGCCCGTTCGATCAGGCGATCGCTATCCGCCAAGCGCTCGCGGATCTCTGCGCCTTTGGCGCCCTGCCCAAGCGCTTCGCCTTCAACAATGCGCTGTTCGAGTGCGGCGCGCTGAGCGTTGTCCGAGCGCTGAATGCGCGGCCGCATCGTTTCAAACGCCGCAAAAGGATCTTCCCCGTAATGCGCCGCTAAATTGGTGATCACGTTCGCCTGTACACGCGCGGCTGCGGCAGCTTGCTCCGGCGCTAGTCCCGCCGCGGTGAAGTCTTGCTGGAGCGCTTCGGTGATTTGCGCGCGGCCAGTTCGAGCTCTTTCTTCCGCGCCTGCTCCGTCGACGATTTGTCCGCGCCCGCCGCCGTCAGCGCCGCCAGCATCGCGCGCGCGTAGCCCGGGCTCTCCAGCCTTATACGCCGCCGCTTTAAATCCGGATGAATAGCCAAACTTTGCCTCCTCGAACAAAACCGGCGCAGGACTTATCTCCGCAACGTGCGCGAACGCGTCCAAGCTTGCCGCAATCTTAGCACGCGGCCGCACCCGCACGCCATCTTCAGTCAGTAACGCCAGCATATCTACGGTGCGCGCCGAAAGCCCGCCGCCGAACATATCGCCCTGCGCATGAAGTTCGGACAGAAACGCTTTCACGCTCTTGCCGTCTTTCTTGGCTTGCCGCAGCAAGGCCACCGCCGCCGAGAGCGCGGCGCGCACATCGAAATCGCGCACGATCTGCCCGGCATCGACGCCCATCGCAACGCGCGCCATCGCCGGCGCGGCGTCGGACAGCGCCCCGCCAATGGTTTTAAAATCTTCGTCGATCGCCTCGAACCGCATCGACACCAAAGCCGCGTCATCATAAGCGCGCGCCATCAGCGCCGCCTCTAGCCTGGTCTCACCCGACTTGGACAAAAGCCCGGTCGCATCGATCAGCGCGCCGCGCTCGGCTTCACTGGTCAGCGCCGACAGCGCCGCGCGCGAAAACGGCGCATTGCCCTCAGCGCTCGCCGCGCCGCCCTTGTGCTCATCGAGCACGCTGGCGCTTAGACGCTTCGCATCGGCGAACGCGAGTTCGCTGGCGCTCATCGTCGCAGCGCCTGGCTTGTTGGCATCCTGTGCAAACCGCATCCGCGCCTCAGCGCCGCGGCCGGCATCGACCACACGCACCAGCATCGGCTGCTTTAGGCCCTCGATCGGATAGCCTTCGCGCTTCAGCCAGGCGCGATAGGTTTCCGCGCGCGGATCGCCGGCGCGGTAGGCGCGGCGCAGAAAGATCGTGCGGCCATTGCCGCTTTCAACAACGCGGTCAGAGCCCACCACCGGCGCGCCAGCGTCGGCTTGCGGACTTTCACCCCAGCGCTCCGGCTGAAATGGCGCGCCAAAACTTGAAATCTGCGTCTCCGACGCCGCCCGCGTCCGATCGCGCGGCTGCAAGAGCTGCGGATACTCAGGATTGACCGCCAGCCCATCGGTGTTCGAAGTCACCAGATCGCCGATTTCGACCACCGCGTAACGCGCCGAAAGCTGCTCACCCGAGGGCGAAAACACTTCCGCCTCTTTGATCGGCCGGTAGCGCAAATCCGTGGGCGATTGATTGAGCTCGGCCTCGGCCCGCATGCGCCCTTCGGCCATGATCGGCCTGACATCAATCGGCCGGCCATCGGCCGCTTGCACCAAAGCTGCGCTCGCCGCCGCTTCCCGCGTCACCGGATCGAGCGCATCGACGGCCGCCGGCGCGCGATAGTCTTCGCGCGGCAGCGTGCGCTCGCCGAACACCGCGCCCATCGTCCCGCCCATCACCGCGCCCAGCGCCAGCTGCGCCAAACTATCGGTCAGATGCCAATCTTGGCCTCCGCGCGTCCGCGCCCATTGATAGAATGGATCGATCGCCGCCATCGCGCCCGCGCCTTCGATCGCGCCGAACGCCGCGCGGCCGCCAAAGCGCACCGCGAAATTTGCTGATTGCTCGGCCGCCGCCAGCCGCGGCATCGCCGTCCGCAACGCCCCCCAACGTCCAAACGGAAGGACGGTCACCAGATTGACGGGATTAACAAAGCCGCCGGCGAGCGCCGCCAGCATGCTATCTAAGTGAAACGGCAGAACGTGCGGCATCCGCGCAACTTCATCAGCGCGCGCTACCATCCGGGCCCGGACTTCATACAAGCTCGCCGCGTACTCTTCCGAAACCCCGTCCGGATGATCAGGCGCAAAATCGAGCGCCCCTTCGATCCCGTAGGTGCGGTTAGCCTCTTCGGCTGAAAGCCAAACCGGCTGCTGGCGGTCAAACGCGTCGGCCATGTACCAGCTTTGCCAATTGTTGCGGTTCTCATACATAAATTGCGATTGCAATTCCCGATGCTCGCGGAAGAGCGCCCGCGGCGGCTCCGTGCCGCTATCGAAGCCATCGGCACCGGCGGCGCCCATGCCTTGCATCCACGTTACCGACCGCTCAGGCGCGGCTTCCGCGAGCTCGTCGTCGCGCGCAACCAGCGGATCTTCGCCCCACACGCCCATTATTCTTGGCCTTCCAAAAGGTCAGGGTCAGGCAATGGCCGCGAAGGTGTGACCGGAATGGCCCACAAAATCTCGCGCCTAGGAATTTGATCCCAATCGAAACTGACGGCGTTGCCCTCAGCATCCGACACAGTGTGTCCCGTCCGCGGATCATAAAGCAACAATCCACGATCGTCGGCGCGCGTTACCCATTGCGCCTCGCCCACAAGATCGCGACGCGCGATCCGCCCGTCGTCGTCGCCTTGTGCCACCAACGCACGCTCAATCTCGTGAACGCGGCGGGAAACACGATCGAGATTTAGCGGCTCACCATTCCACACTCTTGGCGCACGCCAGCCGTCCCGAAATTGATAGCCACGGCCGTACATCGCACCGGCAGCGATCCCAGCTCGCTGCGGATCAACACCATCCTGCACATCGTTCAACGCCGTCGCCAACGCCGCGCGGCGCGCCTGATCAAAACGCTGCTGACCGCCAGGCGTATTCGCCAGACTTCGCGCCAATGGCCGCATTGCTTCATCGACCGCACGCGTCGCGCGCTGCCGCGAACCTTGATCGACACGCGGCTCTGGCCTCGCCAGTGCGCGCGACACACGCGCCCGATCGCTGGGCACAGAAAGCCCCGCGAGCGCGCCAATATCCGGCAGATCGCCAGCGGCCGCCACTTGCGCCAAGGCCTGCGGAGTATCGCCGCCGAACAGTGCTTCCAACACCCGCGTCGTGTCAGCCATCGCGCGCGGGCGCTCTGGTTCCGATGCGCCGGTGATGCGCTGCGCAAGTTCCACCGCCAGCGCTTGCGGCATCACCCGCTGCGCCGATGACGGCACGCCAAGCGCCGTTTGCGCGCGGCGGAGATCGCGAACAATCCCAGCACGCACCTCCGCCGATACTCCTTCATCTTCCATCGACGCGAACCGCGCCGCGAGCGCACGGTTTACGGCAAGTGCGGCGCCGGCCGGATCCGCGCGTGCGGCCGCCCCTTCCGGCGGCGCGCCGAGCCCCGCCGTGCGCGGATCGACCCCGCGTTGCACCAAGATGCCTTCCGCCCCGCGCTGCGCGTTCTCGAACACTTCTTGCGCGTCAGCAAAGCCAGCGCTGCCAGCCGCCGGCCGAAGCGCCCCTAGCCGGGCTTGAATTTGCGCCGGCGTCTCGGCCTCCATCGAAGCCGTCTGCGAATAGACGTTGCTAGCTAGCGTCCGTTGGCGCTCAAACAGCACCCGCGCTTCCGGGCCATACGCAAGCTCGACCGCCGCGAGATCTACATTGACGCCAACGCCGGTCGCGGCGCGCGACGCGACATCATCTTCCATGCTCTGACGCAGACTGCTTTCCATCCGCAACGCCGCTTCGCGCGCCGCGCGTTCGGCTTCAATGCGCTGACGTTCGATCTCGCGTTCGGCCAAGTCTTGATATTGCGCGTGCTCCACGGCCGAGAACGTCTCGGCCCAGCGCCCGCCATTGAGCTCATTAAGCGCTGCGCGCGGATGCGAGCGCGCCAGCCCCAAGATTCGCTGCTCAGCCACGTAGTGTTCAGCGCCCGCGAGCCTGCGATCCTTTTCGCCTTGGCTTAGCCGCGAATTTTCGATCGCGTCACGCGCCGACGCCAATGTTTCCTCGAATTGCGTCGCGTCGAAGAAAACCGCCGCGCCCGCGCTTTGCAGCGTCTCATCGAGTTGGCGCCCTTGCGCTGCATCGCGCCGCTGGCGCTCGACATCGAGCGCGCGCAAGTGCATGCCGAGGCCCAATTCCTCAAGATCCGCACCGACAAGTTCGCGGATGCGCTCAGGTACGGCCTGCAGAGCCTGTCCGCGAGCTGACTGAAATCCGGTGCTGAACCGCGTCGCAAAGCCCTCAGCATCATCGTCACGCAGCTCATCGCCCGCGCGCGCCAGGCGCTCAGCTTCCGTCGCCCGAATTTGTGTGATTGTGCGCTGACGCGAGACATTGTCAGCTTGATTGCGCGCGACCTCTTCGCGTTGCGCCGCTTCGTTCGCGATACCAACAACCGCGCGCGTCAGATCGGAGAGACCGCTTGTGTCGGGCGCAGGCATACGCGGCCCGACGCTCGCATCCGGCTGAACCGTACCAAGGCGATCAGGCATCCGCGCCATTAGCCGCGCCCGCCCGTGCCGCCCCAGCCGCCGCGACCGGGGCCGTAGAGGATCGAGCCGCCCATCGAGAGCACGGTGTTCCAACCGGCTTGCGTGCGCTGCTGCTTCATGATCGCAGCTTCGGAAAGCGCCGCGGCGCGCTCCGTGTTGCCCTGATAAATAAGCGCAGTCGTATTGTAGCGTTGCTGGCCCGCGAGATCGCCAAGCACGTCGGCGGCCGAGCCGCCGAGATTTAAGCCAGACGCGCCGGCGGCGGCCGCGGCCGTGCCGATCGCGCGCTCACCTTGCTCTTGCGCCGCTTCCGCAGCGCGCGCCCCTTGCTGGCTCGCGAGCTCAGCGCGTTGCTTTGCGAGTTTCGCGTTGTAGGCTAACGCTTGGCGTTGTTGAATGCCTGAGACTGCCGTCGCCGTGAGGCCAACGCCCAGAGACGCAAGTTGCAGCATCGTAGCCGCCGACGTGGCAGCCCCAGTAGCCGCAGCAGCCCCAGTAGCCGACGCGGCTCCGACGCTAGTAATCGCGCTCCAGGCCGCTGCGCCCAGCGCTGGCACCCAAGACATCAGCCGCCCCCAAATCGCGCATAGAGCCAGTACGGCTGATTGAACCGCACGAACTTTTCCTGCGGTCGAAAACCCAGCCGCCACATCAAGCGGACAGCTTCAGGTAAATCGCAGCGCGCCGCTCCGAACACGACCTGCATCGGCGCGCGCGCCAACACCGCGCGCGCCTGCAAAATGATACGACGGCCCGACGACACCTTCATTGGCGACGCCATGCCCCACGCGCGGCCGCTGCCGTCACGCGCTTGCGCAACGCCGCCGCACGCAACCGCGCGGCCATCTTCAACAATTGTCCAAGCTTCCCAGGACCGCCGGGCGCGCCGATCGGCGCTGGGGCCTGGCGCACGTGCGGCTTCCTCAAACGCGTGTGGGGCGATCGCCGCAGCGTCACCTGCCTGGTATGGACGCGCCACGATCATGTCGTGAGCTCCTTCACCACACCCTGCAGCTCAAATGGCTCAGGCGTCGTGTGACGGATCCGCACCTGGCCGTGATCGTTCCACCCATCGGGTGAAACCGCGGCGATGTAACCCTCGATCGGCAACGGCGACGCATCGCTTGGATCGTCCGCCGCGCGCATCACCAGAGGATCTGCGATGGATCCGTCGGCGCTGACGATCTCTGCGCCGATAGAAAGATCGGTCCCAATGATCCAAACCTTGCTGAGCCGCTTGCGGGCAGCGATCGCCGAACCATTCGGCAGGCCAACGGCGATCGGCATGTCGATAAGTTCAACGCTGAACGCCAAGCCGCACCACCCGCGCGCCATCGGTTCAACGAACGTGGCGTCGCCGCCAATTACAGTGACCGCCTCTTGGCTTGCGCCATCGCCAAAGACAACGACGTCGCGACCCTCAAGCCGATCGCCAACGACCAAAATATTGTCCATCCTCGCCCAGCGCAGGACCCAAGCGTCGGCGAGTTCGGCTGGCCCGTCGCTAACGATCCTGCCTTCGAGAATTTTAGCGCTGACATAGGTGTCGATCTCAATCCGCGCCGGCGCGGCTAGCCGGCGCGCCTCAGCCAGCGCAGCTTGCCCTTCATCGTTCGGCTCGAACTGGCCTGAGATCGGCGCTTCGGTCCGTCGCAGCGCGAAACTCTTGCCGACATCGCCAGCGGAAAAACTATCTACTTGAACTTCAACGCGCGCACGGCGGCCCGGCGCATCCAGAAGTGTCAGCCGCCCAAGGTTTGCTTCGTCCACATTCCAGAAATCGAAATAGCCTGCTGCATCGACGGCGCACGCGAGCTCGCGCGGCTGCTGGAAGCTGTCATGCGGCGGCGGCACGATCTCGATCGACCGGCGCTCGATGCCTTCTATGGAACGTACGGCCGCGATCCATAATTCGTCGCGCCCATCAGCTCGTGGTAGCGAAATGACGCTCTCGACTTTTGTGCCCCGCATCGGCCAGCGCGTCCACGCGTTGACGTTCTCCAGCCTTTCATACGTCATCCACGCCATTGAGCCGTCATCGAAGCGGCTGGCGATGCCGGAGATCGGCGCTTGGGCATACGCGATCTCGCAAAAGCCACGGCGCGAAATATGATCGGCAAGTAGATCCAGTCGCGGCGGCGTTTCCAATTCGTCGTGTCGGATCTCACGCATGCCCTGGCGGCCGCGGACCACAAACAAAATGGCGTCGCCGGCAGCGAGGGGCGCAACTTCGGGCGCCGCGCCATACCTTGAACGTTGACGCGCGGAGGCGCCGGCCGGGCTGATCGGCTCATCAAGCGAAGGTCCGCCGATCAGGGGAGAGGTGACGCGGTTGGTTCTGATTGCATTAGCGGATGTCCAACGCCGGCAAGTCAAGTTTCTGTTCTCTCGCGCACTCTATGGCGTCTTCGTATCCTGCATCGGCATGACGCATGACGCCTGTGCCGGGATCATTCCAGAGCACGCGCGCGATGCGCTTCGATGCGGCTTCGGTGCCGTCGCACACAATGACGACGCCGGAATGTTGCGAATAACCCATGCCAACGCCGCCGCCATGGTGCAGCGACACCCACGTCGCGCCGCCGGCCGTGTTCAACAGCGCGTTGAGCAACGGCCAATCGCTGACCGCATCAGAACCATCGCGCATCTTTTCAGTTTCGCGGTTTGGCGACGCGACAGACCCAGAATCGAGGTGGTCGCGGCCAATCACGAGCGGGCCGATCTCGCCCTTCGCCACCATCTCGTTGAACGCGAGACCCAAACGATCGCGTTGACCCAAGCCGACCCAGCAAATGCGCGCAGGCAAACCTTGGAACGCAATGCGCTCCCGCGCCATGTCGAGCCAGCGATGTAGATGCGCGTCGTCCGGGATGAGTTCTTTGACCTTCGCGTCAGTCTTAGCGATGTCGTCCGGATTGCCGGTGAGCGCGGCCCAGCGGAACGGACCAATACCGCGACAGAACAGCGGACGCACATATGCCGGCACAAAGCCCGGATAGGCGAACGCGTCGTCGACGCCATTGTCCTTCGCGACTTGGCGGATGTTGTTGCCGTAGTCGACGGTGGGGATGCCCATATTGTGGAAGTCGAGCATCGCTTTGACATGCACAGCAATCGACGCGCACGCCGCTTCGCGTACCGCTTCTGGGTTCTGCGCACGCGTCTGCACCCAACGCTCGACGCTCCAGCCGGCGGGCAAATAGCCATTCACCGTGTCATGTGCGGAGGTTTGATCGGTGACTGCGTCCGGGCGGATGCCGCGCCTGACCATCTCCGGCAAAATCTCAGCGGCGTTGCCAAGCAGACCAACAGAAATCGCCTCGCCCTTCGCGCAAGCCTCATTGATCAGCTTCAGCGCTTCATCAACCGTCTCAGCGCGCTTATCGAGGTAACGCGTCTGTAGGCGCTTATCGATGCGGTCGCTCTGGCACTCGATCGCCAAGCAGCACGCGCCGGCCATCACTGCCGCGAGCGGCTGCGCGCCGCCCATGCCGCCAAGACCCGCGGTGAGTATCCACTTGCCCTTCCAGCTGCCGCCAAAATGCTTGCGGCCCATCTCGGCAAAGGTCTCAAACGTGCCCTGCACGATGCCTTGCGTGCCGATGTAGATCCACGACCCGGCCGTCATCTGGCCGTACATCATGAGGCCTTTGCGATCGAGCTCGTCGAAATGCTCCCAGGTCGCCCAACGCGGCACGAGGTTGGAGTTGGCGAGCAATACCCGCGGCGCATCAGCGTGCGTCTTGAACACGCCAACCGGCTTGCCTGATTGGATAAGCAGCGTTTCGTCCTCTTCGAGCCGCCGCAGCGTTTCGACGATTTTATCGTAACTCTTCCAGTCGCGTGCGGCGCGGCCGATGCCGCCATAAACGACCAGCTCTTCCGGATGCTCAGCGACATCCGGATCGAGATTGTTCATCAGCATTCGCAGCGCCGCTTCAGTCAGCCAGCTCTTGCACGTGCGCTCCATGCCTCGCGGCGCACGAATGACGCGCGAGTCATCGCGACGGGGATCCATGTTTCCTCCCGGAATTTTGCGCGCTTCTAGCCCGGCGCGGCTGCTCACACAACGCGGCCGGCGAATACCCGCTCCCGCAAAAGCGGCGCGCCGAGCCAGTAGCTGAGTTCGGCGGGCGACTTTACGTCCCATACGGCAAGATCGGCGCCCTTGCCGACTTCGAGGGTGCCAACGTCGTCCAGAATGCCGAGCGCACGCGCGCCCTCTCGCGTGATGCCCGCCAACGCCTCCTCCGGCGTCAGGCGGAACAGAGTGCATGCCATATTGAGCGCGGCGAGCGGCGAGGTCATTGGCGATGTGCCGGGATTGCAATCGCTGGCGACGGCCATGTGAACACCGGCTTTGCGCAACGCTTCGATCGGCGGGAGCTGTGTCTCGCGTAGAAAATAGAAGGCGCCTGGCAGCAGCACCGCGACCGTGCCGTTCTCAGCCATTGCGGCGACACCGGCATCATCGAGGTACTCAAGGTGATCGGCAGATAGCGCCTGATAGCGCGCCGCGAGGGCCGAGCCGTGCTGATTGCTAAGCTGCTCAGCGTGGAGTTTTACGTCCAAGCCATTTTCGCGCGCAGCGGAGAAGACATAATCCACCTCCTCCACCGTGAAGCCGATATTCTCACAGAATGCATCGACAGCATCTGCCGCGCCCTCGGCAGCGATCGCAGGGATCATCACGTCTGCGACGAGCTGCACATACGCGGCGCGATCATCTTTAAACTCGGGCGGCAGCGCATGCAGGCCGAGAAACGAGCGCTTCACGCGGACATTGCCGCGCGCCGCTAAATCTCCGGCAGCCTGAAGCATCTTCAATTCGTTTTCGAGATCGAGGCCATAACCGGACTTCACTTCAACCGTAGTCACCCCTTCACGCGTGAGCCCAGCAAGCCTGCGCGCCGCGCTGTCGGTTAGCTCCTCGCGCGAAGCAGCGCGCGTCGCCGCTACGGTGGAGACGATGCCGCCGCCGGCGCGCGCGATTTCCTCGTAGCTCGCCCCCTGCAGGCGGAGTTCAAACTCACGCGAGCGGTCGCCGCCAAAGACAAGATGCGTGTGGCAATCGACAAAGCCGGGCGTGATCCACGCATTGTTGCAGCGCCGAACCTCGCGCGCGAGTTCGTCCGGCGGCTTCGGCAGATCGGCGGCATAGCCGACCCAAGCGATGCGCCCGTCCTTTGCCGCCACCGCGCCGCGTTCAATCGCGCCATACGGCTTGCCTGGCGCCATCGTGGCCAGGTTCGCATCGACCCAAAGCGTGTCCCACATGAATCTTCTATGGACCGTCGGCGTCCCGCCGGCAAACACCGGTGCTGGCCGGCGGGACGCCGGCGGTCCATACATCCCGCGTGACCGACTCAGATTGCCGCTGCTGGTTCTCCGCCGCCGACCTGCTGACGCAGGACGCGAACGCACCGGTGGCGCTGCTCGGCGCGCCGATGGGCTTGGGCTCGATTACGCCAGGACGTTGCGATGAGGCGCCCACCGTGGTGCGCACCGCGATGAAGCGGATGAGCGTCTATGATTTGGAGACCGAGACCGATCTCTCGGCGCTGCGTGTGTTCGATGCGGGCGATGCGGACATCACCAAGCTCCAGCCAGCGGAATCGCTAACCCCTATTTTGGAGATATTGGCGCCGCTAACAAAGAAGCACGGGCTAAGCGTCGTGCTCGGCGGCAACAACGCGATCACACGGCCATGCGTACACGCGCTCGACCCGGCACTTCAGCGTGTCGGCGTACTCACGCTCGACGCTCACTTCGATCTACGCGATACAGATTGCGGCCTCACCAACGGCAATCCAATCCAAGCGCTACTAGAGGACGGCCTGCCCGGCGCTCACGTCGCGCAGATCGGCCTGCTCCCCTTTGCGAATACCAAGAAGGCGCACGATAAGGCCAAAGCCGCCGGGATCTATGTCGCTACCGCCGCCGCGTGCAAAGCGCAGGGGCTTGCCGCTATTGCCGTCAACGCGCTGGAGCGCTTGGCCTCACGCTGCGATGTGATCCATGTGGATTTCGATATCGATGTCGTCGAGCGCAGCGCCATGCCAGGTGCGCCGGGTGCGCGGCCGGGCGGAATCGCCGTGCAGGATTTCTTCGATGCGACACGGCTCATCTGCGCGCATCCGAAAGTGCGCAGCGTCGATCTGACGGAGTTCGATCCGTCGCTGGACATCGCCGCCATCAGTGCTCTGACGGCGGCGCGTTGGGTCTGCGAAGTGTTGGCGGGTTTCCAGAAGCGCTAGCTTCCGAGAAACGTATTCACCTCACCCATAAACCGGTCGAATTGATCGATCATGATGAAGTGGTAGCTCTCTTCGATCTTGACGATACGCGCGGTCGGCACGCTTGCGTACGAGGCGCGCATGAAGCCATCATACTGCTCCGGCGTGACCGGCGCTTGCGGCGGGATGACATAAAGCACGGTGAGCGGCGCGCGGATATTTGGCAGTTCTGGACGCAGATCGGTGACGATCAGTTCGTGAAACGCATTCGCTGTGACACCAACAGTGCTCTGACGCGCATGCTCGATGATTTCGGGACGCGCAGCCTCGGTGCGCACCATCGTGTTGATGGTGGCTCGGGTTTGATCTGACACCACGCCCTGCGGCGCCATGCGCATACCGGCGCGAATTTGATCAGCTATCGGGCGCACGCTATCCGGCGTCGCGCCAGGGCCGCCGAACATCGCGCCCATGAACGGAAACATGTCGACCACCATGAGCTTGCCGACCGCATCGGGATGACGCGCCGCGAGCATCATGCCGATCGTGCCGCCCATTGAGTGGCCGATCACGGCAGGATGATCGAGGTTATTTTCGCGAATGTAGCGCGCGATTTCTTCAGCGGCCGGCGCAGAGACTTCGCCATCAGCATTGGCGCCAACCGGCGCGCCAGCGAAGCCGTTCAGCTGAATCAGATGGACGCGATAGGTGTCGTCAAGTGCATCGGCCGTTGTGTTCCAGATATCGCGCGACGAGCTCAGACCTGGGATCAGGATCACGTCGCGGCCGCTACCGCGTGTCACAACGCTGATGTGCTCGGACGTGAAGCCGGCCTGCGGCGTTTCCCGCGCGGTCGCACATGCTGCCAACGCCAACAGCGCCCCAATCAAAATTCCCCGCCGCTTCATATAATTCTCCACATTCTCAAATCTTACGCCCGCAACATCTCTTATCCGCCACCGGCCTAGTCCGTGGATGCAGGCGGCGCGAATTTCGCAAACGGGACGAGCATCGGCACGCGGCGGCGATAGCTGGCGTAGCTCTCATCGCCAAGATCACGGCGCAGAAAGCGCTCCTCGAGCTTAGCGCGGAGCGAGATTGCCGCGACGAGCACAAGCGCGCCCGCGACCGTCTCAAGCCTGCCGCGCTCGATCGCGGTAGCCGCCACCGCCAACAACAAGCCCGCATACACCGGATGCCGCACGACAGCGTACGGGCCAGTATCAACGATGCGATGCTCCTCCGTCGGCGCCGACGTGCTCGACCAGAGCGGACCGAGGTGAAGCCGCGCCGCCCAAGTGAAGCCAAGCCCAAGCACGGCCAGCCCCGCCATCGCCCAACCAATCTCGCGCGTTGTGGTCCACAGCATCGCTTCGGGCAGCGGCCAATAGCTGGCGAGGATCATCACGACCGCCGCTAACGTCAGCACTCGGCTTGGGCTTTCAGCGCCGAGGTCATGATGCGACGCCGTGCGTGCGCTCCAACCCGCAGCGAGAATCCACACGACAAGCCATACGATCCACGCTGCGGCGATGAACGCGCTTGGCGTCATTCCATCGTCACCACGAGTTTGCCGGTGGCGGTGCGATCCATCAGCGCACGAATGGCCTTGCCGCCGTCCTTCAGCGCATAGCGCGCGGAAATGCGCGGCTTCACCTTGCCTTCGCTATAGAGCTTGAACAGATCGCGGACATTGCCCTCATGCAATTGCGGCTCGCGCGCGACGCTGGCGCCCCAGAACACGCCAACAATTGAAGAGCTCTTAAGCAAAGTGAGGTTGAGCGGCGGCGTTGGGATGCCAGCCGGAAAGCCAATCACGAGATAGCGGCCGTTCCAATTCATCGCGCGCAACGCCGGCTCGCAATAATCACCGCCAACAGCGTCATACACGACATCGGCGCCGCCATTGGTGACTTGCTTGAAGCTTTCAGCCAGTGCCCGGCTTTGATCTTTCGCGAACGCACCAGGCGGATAAATCACCGTCGCATCTGCGCCGGCCGCTTTGGCGAACTCGGCCTTCGCTTCACTCGATACCGCGCCAACAACCCGCGCGCCCATAGCCTTGCCAAGTTCAATCGCCGCGACGCCGACGCCGCCGGCTGCACCGAGGATCAGGAGCGTTTCGCCAGCCTGCAGATGCCCACGATCTTTGAGACCGTAGTACGAGGTGCCGTAGGTCAGGATGAAAGCGCTCGCGTCGTCGAACGGCATGTCGTCCGGGATCGGCAGCACGCGCTGCGCTTGCGTCTTCACCTTCTCGGCCATGCCGCCCCAGCCGAGCGATCCGATCACACGCTGGCCAACTTTCACATTGGTGACGCCCGGACCGAGACTTTCGATCACGCCTGCGATCTCACCGCCCGGCGCGAACGGACGTTCAGGTTTGAACTGATATTTGTCTTCGATGATCAGCGCGTCGGGGAAGTTGACGCCCGCGGCCTTCACCGCGATCACGACTTCGCCCTCGCCCGCCACCGGATCTGGCGCGTCGCCGTATTCCAGTGCTTCCGGCGGACCGACCTTAGTGCTGAGCAGCGCTTTCATTGAACATCCTCCAAGCGATTGATGTAGCGAGGTCTCGCCACACACTCCACCCATTCCCGGGACGGCGCGACGGAAGCGGCGAACCCGGGGAATGAGTGGAATATTTGCAGTGCGCGCAGAAACGCGCGAAGTCGTCTCATGACCCGCAGCGGCTATTTTATCCGGCTCGCCCTCTCTGTCGTGATCGACCTGTTCGACTTGACGCTGGGTCGCATCCCGGTTTTCGGCACCGTAACCGAAGGCGTCGGCACGATCGTGCTGGTCGGCCTGTGGGGTCCGGCCGGCCTAGTGAACCTCTGGGAATTGGTTGACTTCACCGACCAGGCCGACAGCTTCGTCCCGACCGCGACCCTGGTCGCGCTTTATGTGGGCTGGAAGAATGGCATGTTCGGCCGGAGTTCCACAGCCGTGACGACACGCGATAGCGCGGCCTCCGTCGAATAGGTCTATAGAGCCGCCATGAGTTCGACCTGGGCGCTCGCCCTCCATGGCGGCGCCGGCGCCATCGCCGAGCGCGCGTACAAAGCCGAAGAAGAGCACATGGCCGCCCTGCTCGACCGGGGCGCGGCGATGCTCGCCGAAGGCATGAGCGCGCTCGACGTGGTAACGGCGATGGCTGGAGCGCTCGAAGCCAGCGGGCTTCATGTGGCCGGCAAAGGCGCTGCGCCAAACGCCGCAGGCGTAGTTGAGCTTGATGCATCGGTGATGGACGGCTCGACCCGCGCGGCGGGTGCCGTGGCGGCGTTGCAGGGTTTCATATCCCCAGTGCGCGTCGCACGTAGCGTGATGGAAAAGACGGCGCACGTCCTGCTCGTTGGCGAGGGCGCTTGCGCGTTCGCGCGCGACCAAGGCCATGACCGCGTCGACGATCCGAAATCCTATTACGTCGCCGCCGAGAGCGGGCTGCCCGGTTCGGGCACGATCGGCGCGGTGGCGCTCGATACTAGCGGTAGGCTCGCGGCAGCAACCTCAACCGGCGGCCTCTCAGGCAAGATGCCGGGACGCGTCGGCGATACGCCCATTATCGGCGCCGGCTGCTGGGCGGATGAGCGCGCGGCGGTTTCGTGCACGGGCCTTGGCGAATACTTCATGCGCGTGAACGCCGCGGCGGATGTCTCCGCCCGTATCGCGTATGCTGGGCAAAGTCTGGATCAGGCGGCGGAGGCCGTGATCGAAGATGTGCGCAAGCTTGGCGGCTATGGCGGCTTGATCGCCGTGGACACCAAAGGCAACGTCACCGCGCCGTTTGCGAGTCAGGGTATGAAACGCGGTCTCGCTTCATCGGCGGGTCTGCGCGAAGTCAAAACGTTCAAGTGAGGTAACGCCATGAAGAAGCTAGCTCTCGCCGCCGCCCTGCTCACGCTCGCCGCGTGCGCCACCGCCACCACACCAGGCGGACCACGCGCCGATTGGCGATGCGAGGGCGGCGCCGCTTTCAGCATGCGCCTCACCAGCGCCGGCAACGCCGAAGTGTTCGCGGCGGGACAAGTCTACAATTTGCCGGGCGTCGTGGCCGGCTCAGGCACGCGCTACACCAACGGCTCGGTGGAATACTGGGAGCACGGCAACGAGGCGTTCCTGAACGGCGCGCACGGCGGCCCCTACGCGAACTGCCGACGGGGCTAGTGCGTTGGTTCGTCTATGTGTGGGTGGTCGGTCTCGCTCTTTGGGTCGGATCGTTCGTGACTCGGAGTGGGGTACTCTACTTTCACGACCTCTACATGATGTCGGACGGGGATGGAGTTGAGTTTGATCCTACGACCGGGGCGACCGAGCCTCCTGTCGGACGACTTTGTTTCTATATGACCTACGCGGGACCCTGGAAGCTCGCGCTGATTGACCGGGACCAGTGGGACTACATCATTCAAATGCGAAACGGCGGCACTGATCCAGAGCTCGCGGGCTACGTGCTGGTTGATGAATGGGGCGACAGCGAGTGCCCCGTGTTTTACTCGTTCTCTAGCTAAGCAGGTCAAATGCGCGGTTATTTCGGCATTGGCGCTGAGGGAATTTCGAAGGCGATGAATCTCGGTGCGCTGATGCGCACGGCAAACGCGTTCGGCGCGAGTTTTTTCTTCACCATCGATGCACATCCGAAGGTGCGTGAAGCGTACAATAGCGACACCTCGCGCACGTTCGATCACGTCCCGTACTATCCTTGGAATTCAGTCGAGACGATGCTGCTACCGAAGGGCTGCCAACTCGTCGGCGTCGAACTTACTGACGACGCTGTCGAGCTTCCGCGCTTCCAACATCCGCAGGCTGCCGCTTACATTCTCGGTCAAGAACGTGGCTCGCTGACGCCCGCGACCATCGCGCGCTGCGCGCACGTTGTGAAAATCCCGACGAAGTTCTGCCTCAACGTCGGCCTCGCCGGCGCGCTCGTTATGTATGACCGCTCGCTCGCGCACGGCGGCTATCCGGCGCGCCCGATCATGCCCGGCGGCCCACCACCAGAAATGACGCACAAGCCAAAGCTGAAAAACTAAGCGCGTTTGCGGGCGCCCGGGCCTGCGTGTGGCTTCACATCGCGCGGATCGACGGTCTCGCCACACGCCGAGCACGTCATCACCGATTTGAAATCATGGCCGCAGCTCAAGTGCCGGTGCAGCAGCGGCGGTCCTTTTTTGCCGGCATAATGCTCATCGCCCCAGTGCACGAGCGCGACGAGCGCGGGATAAAGCCCAATCCCCTTCTCCGTTAGCCGATACTCGTAGCGCAGCGGACGCTCTTGATACGCGACCTTCTTAAGCACGCCTTCGTCCACAAGCAGCTTCAATCGTTCCGTCAGCACGCGGCGCGCGATGCCAAGACTCGTTTGGAAATCCTCGAACCGCCGCACGCGCAGGAACGCATCGCGCAGCACAAGCAGCGTCCAACGATCGCCGATCACAGCAAGCGTGCGCGACAGCGAGCAATTTTCCCGGTCGAGATCATCCCAACGCATACTGATACTTTGTCATTGACTAAGTTCACTTTCAAGACTTACTACGCCGCAGACCAAGACGGAGGCGAAACATGTCCGCCCGCAACGCAACCTGCGCCATTGTCGGCGCCGGTGATTTCATCGGCTCGGCAATCGCGCGAAAGTTCGCCGCCGAAGGCTACACCGTATTCGTTGGCCGCCGCACGGCGAAGAAGCTTGAACCGCTCAAGCGTGAGATTGAAGCCGCTGGCGGCGCATGCGAAGCGCGCGCGCTCGATGCACGCCAGGAAGACGAGATCACCGCGTTCTTGCAAGCGGCGGACGCGCACGCGCCGCTGGAAGTGGTGATCGCCAATCCCGGCGCTAATGTGAGCTTCCCAATCCTCGAAACGACGGAGCGCGTGTTCTTCAAGGTCTGGGAGATGGCTTGCAAAGCCGGCTTCCTCACCGGGCGCGAGGCAGCGCGCATCATGCTGAAGCACGGCAAGGGCTCGATCTTCTTCACCGGCGCGACTGCGAGCCTGCGCGGCGGCTCGGGCTATGCCGCTTTCGCCAGCGCGAAGGCCGGTCTGCGCGCTGTCGCGCAGGCCATGGCCCGAGAGCTAGGTCCGCAGAACATTCACGTCGCCCACCTTGTCATCGACGCCGGCGTCGACACTGCATTTGTCCGCGACCGCATCGCCCAAGCGCGCGGCGCTGACGTCGCAGCGAACTTGCCGCCAGACGTTCTGATGGAGCCAGCATCCATCGCTGATGCGTATTGGGCCTTGCACCAACAGACGCGCGATGCGTGGACATTCGAGATGGATTTGCGCCCTTTCGGGGAGAAATGGTGATGGCGAGCGCTGAATTTCTGTTCGATTTTGCGAGTCCCAACGCCTATCTCGCGCACCGCGTGTTGCCGCAGGTGGAAGCACGCACCGGCGTCAAGTTCGTCTACACGCCCGTATTGCTTGGCGGCCTGTTCAAGCTGACCGGCAATCAGGCGCCGATGATGGCGTTCGCCGGCATTCCCAACAAACTTAGCTACGAGATGCTCGAGCTGCGCCGCTTCATCGCGCGCTACAAACTTGAAGCGTTCCAGATGAACCCGTTTTTTCCTGTCAACACGCTGCTGATTATGCGTGGCGCGGTGGCGGCGGACATGGACGGCGTGCTGCCGCAATACACCGAGGCGGTGTTTCATCACATGTGGGAAGCGCCAAAGAAGATGGACGATCCGGCGGTGGTCGCCGAAGCGCTAACGTCCTCGGGGCTTGATGCAGGACGCCTATTGGCGCGCGCCCAAGAGCACGAAGTGAAGAAAAAGCTCATGGACAACACCGACGCGGCCGCGAAGCGCGGCGCGTTCGGAATTCCCAGCTTCTTTGTCGGCGATGAGCTTTACTTCGGCAAGAACACGCTGCGCGACGTAGAAGATGCGCTGTCGGCAGCGTAAGCGCGGCACAACGCAAGGGCGTCTACTCACAGTCTGGACAATTTCCAGATCGGGCTGCGTGCCCCAAGGTCACGGGCGTTGTGAATCGCGCGCCGCGGGCGCAGTAAGTCTGGCATGACGGATTTCGGCGCCGCGTACGGAAGACTTTCGGCGAATGTGCAGGGCGCGCTGTGGATGCTCGCTTCGGCGGTGACGTTCACGTTGATGACATCGCTGATCAAATATTTGGGCGACGAATACTCACCCGCGCTGCAAACTTTTTACCGGCAAGCGGCAGGGTTGCTGGTGCTGCTCCCACTAATCCTACGCGATCCAGTCGCGGCGTTTCGAACGTCGCGGCCCGGCATTCTGCTCTTCCGCTCGCTCGCCGGCACGCTCGGCATGGTGCTGGCGTTCTGGGCCTATCAAGAAATGCCGCTCGCGGAAGCCAATGCGCTTTCATTCACGCGCACGCTCTGGATCGTGCCGCTGGCGATCTTCGTGCTCGGGGAAAAGATTGGTCCGTGGCGTCTCGGCGCGACTTTGGTCGGCTTCCTCGGCGTGCTGGTTATGTTGCAACCTTCGATAGCCAACGCTGTCGGCTGGCCCGCAGGCGCCGCGCTCGCTTCAGCCGCGTTGTTTGCAATGACGGTCACCGGCATGAAGGTAATGACGCGCGATCACTCAGTGACGGTGCTGATGGTTTGGTCAGCCGTGCTCGGCTTCGTACTGGCCATCCCGCTCGCGGTGCTCGAATGGCGCTGGCCCGAACCGATCGATCTCGCCCTGCTCGCAGCGATGGGCGTGCTCGGGCTTGTGACGCAAGTTTGTTACATCAAGGGCATGGCGCTGGGCGATGCCGCCGCCATGGCGCCGATTGACTACACGCGCCTCGTCTTCGCGATCTTGTTCGGGTTCTTGCTGTTCCACGAAGTCCCCAACCTGGTCACCATGATCGGCGCGCTGATCGTGATCGGATCGACCCTCGTGATCACGCTCCGGGAGCTGCATTTCAAGCAAAAGCCGCCGCCCGTCCGCACCGAATAACGCCCGCGCATTGCACTTAGTCAGCGTTGGGGATTGCTCCTGGCGCGCACGCTCCCCATAACGCGCCTCAGTGACTGCTGCCCCCGCCTCCAAGCCTTCGCTAGCCGGCCTCTCCAAGGCTGAGCTCGCCGAGAAGCTCATTGCCGTTGGCGTCGAGCCGAAGAAGGCGAAGATGCGCGTCGAGCAGCTATGGCGCTGGGTTTATCATTACGGCGTCACCGATTTCGCGGCGATGACCAACGTCGCCAAAGAACTCCGCGCGACGCTTGCCGAACACTACACATTGGCGCGGCCCGAGATCGTCACGCAGCAGATCAGCACCGACGGCACGCGCAAGTGGCTGATCCGCCTGGGTCCCGGCATTGAAGCCGAAGCCGTGTTCATTCCCGGCGTTGGCAAGGCCGGCGCGCTTTGCGTCAGCTCGCAAGTTGGCTGCACGCTGAATTGCACGTTCTGCCACACTGGCACGCAGAAGCTGGTGCGTAACCTCTCCTCCGCCGAGATCGTCACCCAAGTGATGATCGCGCGCGATGCGCTCGGCGAATGGCCAACGCAGGAGCGTCCGCTCAATGACGGCGACCGCCAGCTCACGAACATCGTGTTCATGGGCATGGGCGAGCCGCTCTACAATCTCGACAACGTCGACACCGCCATCAACATCATCTCCGACGGCGACGGCATCTCCATCGGGCGCCGCCGCATCACCGTCAGCACCGCCGGCGTTGCGCCGCGCATCAAGGAGCTGGGCGATCGCACCGGCGCCATGCTGGCGATCTCGCTGCACGCCACCAATGATGAGCTGCGCAATCAGCTCGTGCCGCTGAACAAGAAGTACAATCTCGAAGAATTGTTCGCGGCGATCCGCGAATATCCTTCGCTCAACAACGCCAAGCGGGTGACCTTCGAGTACGTGATGCTGAAGGGCGTCAACGACTCGCTGCCGGAAGCAAAAGCGCTGGTGAAGCTGCTCGCCGGCATTCCCGCGAAGATCAATTTGATCCCGTTCAATCCGTGGCCGGGCACGAACTACGAGTGCTCTGAGTGGGGCACGATCGAAGCCTTCGCTGAAGTGTTGAACCGCGCCGGCTATTCCTCGCCGATCCGCACCCCCCGCGGCCGCGATATCCTCGCCGCCTGCGGCCAGTTGCGCTCAGAAAGCGTCAAACAGCGCGCGAGCGAGCGGCTGAAAGCCGAAGCGGCGCAGTAGCCGCTCGCCATGACCCCTTCCACGCTCAATGCACCCGGCGCCATATTGCGTCCATTAGACCTTGGCGACGCTGACGCCCTCTTCGCGGCGCATGGTGATGAGCGCACGCACCATTATTGGTCCGGTCCCGCGCATCGCGATGTTGAAGAAACGCGCGCCTATATTGCGGACACCCTGGCGATGACCGGCGCGCACGTGTGGGCGATCACCGAAGATGGCGGCGAAGCTTTGGGCAGAATCGCCCTTTTCGTGCAGCGCGAGGGCGTTGGCGAGATCGGCATTATCATGTCGCCCGATGCGCAAGGCCGCGGCCTGGCTTCGAAGGGGTTGCAGCTGGTGCTGGATTATGGGTTCGGCGCACTCGAGCTACATCGGATCGCGGCCGACATCGACCCGGACAACAGCGCCTCAATCTCACTCTTCCTTCGCGCCGGCTTTCAGCGCGAAGGCGTGCTGCGCGGCAATTGGAAAACGCATTTAGGCGTACGCGACACGGTGATGATGGCGAAGCTGCGCGCGTAACGATCGGCTTGCCGTTAAGCGCCGCCTTGATGGGTTCGCGGAAATTGTGGTCAGCTTTGCAGCAGCGTCTCGCTGTGGGCGTGACACTCCCAGCCTTTCGAACCTCGAATCCAGGTTGAGCTGTCTGCCGCACTCAATTCCTGCTTCTTGCCGTTCATCGTCACCTTCTGCTTCACTTTGTAAGCGATGATGGCGACATCATCGGTCGGCGTAATGACCTCGACGTCGCTGAAGTCATACGACTCGAGTGTCCAGTCGCCCTCTTCCGTCATCTTGCCCATCTTGTCTTTCGAGATCGCGGTGACGCCGCGCGCGCCGATTGTGAGCGATGTCTTGCCGGACAGTTGCGACGTGCGCTTGCCGTCCTTGCGCTTCATTGCATCCCAATGGTCTTTCTCGAGCGCGATGATTTCGTCTTTCGTAGATTTTGCCATTTGAATCTCCTGTACTCAGGAGCAACGAAGCGCGCTTGACGGGGTTCCGGGTTCCGCACTATGGCCCCCAAAAAAGGGCGGCGATTTTGGCGCCGCCCTCTGCTTGCTTGTTTGCAACAGCTTATTGCGCGCCGGCCGGACGCGGCTTCTTCAGATCGAAGCGGTCGAGCTCCATAACTTTCGTCCATGCGGCGACGAAGTCCTTTACGAACTTTTCCTTCGCATCGGCCGCGCCATAGACTTCAGCGAGCGCACGCAGTTGCGAGTGCGAGCCGAAGATGAGATCGGCGCGCGTGCCGGTCCACTTCACTTGGCCAGACTTGCGGTCACGCGCCTCGAACGTTTCTTGCGAGCCGCCAACGCCCTTCCACTGCACGCCCATGTCGAGCAGGTTCACGAAGAAGTCGTTCGACAACGTGCCGGGACGCGCGGTGAGCACGCCAACCTTGTCATCGCCGACTTGCAGCACGCGAAGGCCGCCGATGAGCGCCGTCATTTCCGGCGCCGAAAGCTCCAGCAATTGCGCGCGGTCAACGAGGTGATCTTCGACCGGCATGATCGGCTTGCGGACATAGTTGCGGAAGCCGTCAGCTTTCGGGTTGAGATACTCGAAGGAGTGGACCTCCGTCTCTTCCTGGGTCGCGTCGGCGCGGCCCTGATTGAACGGCACTTTCACAGTGACGCCGCCGTCCTTCGCCGCTTTCTCGACCGCCGCATTGCCAGCGAGCACAATCAGGTCAGCAAGCGAGACCTTCTTCGCGCCGCCGTTGAACTCCTTCTGGATCGCTTCGAGCTTCGACAGCACCTTGGAGAGTTGAGCCGGCTTGTTGACGTCCCAATCCTTCTGCGGCGCGAGGCGAATACGCGCGCCATTGGCGCCACCGCGACGATCCGAGCCACGATAGGACGAGGCCGAAGCCCACGCCGTGTCGGCAAGTTCGCGGACCGAAAGACCTGCGCCGAGAATCTTCGCCTTCAACGCGTCGGCGTCGTAAGCGTCGATCGTGCTCGGCGCACCCGAAATAGGGTCCTGCCAGATCAGAGTTTCTTTCGGAACGAGCTTGCCGCGATAAAGACCCTTCGGGCCCATGTCGCGGTGCGTAAGCTTGAACCACGCGCGCGCGAACGCGTCAGCAAGCTCGGCCGGGTTCGCGTGGAAGCGGCGCGAGATCTTTTCGTACGCAGGATCGAAGCGAAGCGCCAAGTCAGCCGTGGTCATCATCGGCTGGTGCTTTTTGTTTTTGTCGAATGCGTCTTCGACGTCGCGGCCAGCATCACCCTTCGGCTTCCACTGGTGGGCGCCCGCGGGGCTCTTGGTCAGCTCCCACTCAAAACCAAACAGCGTGTCGAAATAGCCGTTGTCCCACGTAGTTGGGTTCTTCTTCCACGCGCCTTCGATGCCCGACGTGATGGTATGGCCCGCCATGCCGCTTTCGAACGTCGAGAGCCAGCCGAGGCCTTGGTTCTCAAGGTCCGCGCCTTCCGGCTCTTTGCCGACGTGGCTGTCAGGGCCAGCGCCGTGGGCCTTGCCGAAGGTGTGGCCGCCAGCGACGAGCGCTACGGTCTCTTCGTCGTTCATCGCCATGCGCGCGAAGGTCTCGCGAATGTCGCGCCCCGACGCGACCGGGTCGGGGTTGCCGTCCGGGCCCTGCGGGTTGACGTAGATGAGGCCCATCTGCACGGCGCCGAGATTGCCGCTAAGTTCGCGATCACCTGAGTAGCGGCTGTTCGGCGACTTGCTGTCTGCAAGCCACGCCTCTTCAGCGCCCCAGTTCACATGGTTCTCCGGCTCCCAAACGTCGGCGCGGCCGCCGCCGAAGCCGAACACCGGGCCGCCCATCGATTCAATCGCGACGTTGCCAGTGAGGATGAGCAAATCGGCCCACGAGAGCTTCGCGCCGTACTTCTGCTTGATCGGCCACAGCAGGCGGCGGGCCTTGTCGAGATTGCCGTTATCAGGCCACGAATTCAGCGGTGCGAAGCGCTGCTGACCACGGCCACCGCCGCCACGGCCATCGCCGACGCGGTACGTGCCGGCAGCATGCCAGGCCATACGGATGAAAAACGGACCGTAGTGGCCGTAATCGGCCGGCCACCACGACTGGCTGTCGGTCATCAACGCGCGGAGATCTGAGATCACCGCATCGAGGTCGAGGCTCTCGAATTCCTTGGTGTAATCAAAGCCTTTGCCCATCGGATCGGATTCGGCCGTGTTCTGATGCAGCACGCTCACGTTCAACTGGTTCGGCCACCAGTCCACGTTCTGCCGGCCGCGTCCGTGCGACACTGGGCACTTTGATTCAGGTGTTCCGTCGGCCATGGGGAGTTCTCCTATGGTCGCGTCGATACCCCCTTCGCGAGACCGCGCCTAATTGGATTTTCTATAGCCAACTATAGAGAGCGCCACTGGGACCAGACTACCGTCGGCACTCAGCTCTTGGGCAAAGCGCCGAATGCGGCGAGAGCCCGTTCGCGCGCCAGTGCGTGGTCAACAATCGGCTTGGGATACGTCTTCCCAAGTTTGACGCCAGCATTTCCGAGCGCCTCTGCGGACGCTGTCCATGGCTGGTGAATGAATTCGTCCACGAGCTTCGCAAGTTCGGGAACCCAGCGGCGAACATACGCGCCGTCGGCGTCATAGCGTTCGCCCTGCGTCACCGGATTGAAAATGCGGAAGTACGGAGACGCGTCCGCGCCTGATCCTGCCACCCACTGCCAGGACGCGGCGTTGTTGGCGAGGTCAGCATCCACCAGCGTATCCCAGAACCACTCTTCCCCGCGCCGCCAGTCGATCAACAGATGTTTGATCAAGAACGACGCGGCGATCATGCGCGCGCGATTGTGCATGTAGCCGGTGGTCCACAACTCACGCATTGCAGCGTCAACGACCGGATAGCCGGTCTTGCCCTGGGTCCAAGCGACAAATGCCGCTTCGTCGTCGCGCCAAGAAAACGCGTCAAACTGCGACCGCCAATTGGCCTCAGGCAAAGTCGGCCAGTGAAATAGCAAGTTCGCTGAAAAATCGCGCCAACCCAATTCGCTCAGAAACTTGTCGGCGCTGCGCTGCAATCCTGGTTCGCGCATCAACGCAGATTCAATCGCGCGCCGCACCTGGACCGGCGAAATCTCACCGTAATGCAGATGCGGCGACAGACGCGACGTCCCATCGATGCCCAATTGATCACGTCCCTCGGCGTAATTTTGCAATCGGTCCTCTATGAACGCGATGAGTGCGCGCTGAGCACCGGCCTCGCCCGGTGTCCACGCAGCATCGAAGTGCGTGGCCCAATTCGGCCGCGTCGGCAGTAACCCCCAATCGCTGAGTGTGTCGCTCGCCAGCGCGCCGCTCCAACCTTCAAGCTGCTTCGGCGCAGCAAACGGCGCGCGCGTCTCCAGTTGCAGACACGCGCGCCAAAATGGGGTGAACACTTTGAACGGTTCGCCGCTCTTGGTCTTGACCGTCCATGGCTCATTCATGAGCGCGCCATTGCAGCTCACAGCCTCGACGCCTTGCTCGGCCAGTGTCGCCTTCAAAGTCTTATCGCGCGCAACTGCGTTCGGCTCGTAGCGGCGATTCCAAAACACGGCGCTAGCGCCGGTTTCGCGCACGAGCTCAAGCAGCGCGCTATCGGCGCGACCTCTACGCAACGTCAGCGCAGCGCCCCTCTTGCTTGCATCGCACGCGAACGCTTCCAGGCTGTGGTGCAGCCACCAACGAGAGGCGCCGCCAATGCGCCATTGACCCGGTGTCTCGTCATCAAGGATGTAAAGCAGGATCAAGGGCCGCTTGGTCGCGAGCGCGGCGGCGAGCGCGGGATTGTCCGCGATCCGCAGATCGTCACGCAGCCAAACGATCACAGGCGAAGTCACGGCGCAGCCCTCCTCATTCCGAGCTTACGCGCGCCGCGGCGCGCCGGTTCACCTCGAATTGAGTAGAATGAGCTTTGCAGCCGCTAAAGCGTCTCGACGAAGCGCAAATTGCGCAAGCCCGGTCCCGAGCGCTCTTTGGCGTTGGTTTTGCCACCGCGGATGCCGTTGATGATCTCGAGCGCGGTCTTCTTCAGCGGCGGCAGATCCGCGTCGGTGGCGCCAAGGGGCGTGACGCGATCGCCCCAGCGCACGAGGTGCGCGCACACAGTAAGGCCGGCGCCGAAGGCAGGCATCAAAACCAGTGCGCCTGGCTTCACGCGGCCATCCTCCAAAGCTTCCGCAAGCGCGACGGGCACGGTGGCGGCGCTCATGTTGCCGTAGCGCTCGACGGTGAGCATCACTTTGTCCATCGGCACACCGCTGCGGGTCACGACCGCCTCGATAATGCGCAGATTGGCTTGGTGCGGAACAACGAGATCGATGTCGTCGGCGGTCACGCCGCACTTCTTCATCACCGCTTGGCTGGCTTGCACCATGCCGTTGACGGCGCGCTTGAAGATTTCAGGGCCGTCGAAATCCCATTCAGTGTCACCGGAGACTACGCCGCGATTTGTGTAGGCCGTGCCCATGCCGCGCACGCGCAATGTGTGGCGCGCATCGGCCAAACACCCGAGCTGCTCACCGAGGACGCCCTCTTCTTTGTCCGTCGCTTGCACAACCACCGCTGCGCAACCATCGCCGAAAAGGACAGCAACGTTGCGGTTGTCCCAATCCATGAATGGCGAAATCCACTCGACGCCGATGACAATGGCGTTCCTCACCACGCCGGTACGGATCATCGCCGTCGCGGTCGAGAGCGAATAGAGAAAGCTCGTACATGCGGTGTTGAGATCGATTGACGCGGCTTTGGTGGCGCCGATCGCAGCTTGCACACCAGAGGCCGAGTTCGGCACCAACTCGTCATTGCTGCAACTGCCATAGACGATGAGGTCAATGTCCTTGGCCTCGAGACCAGCGCAGGCCAGCGCGCGCTTGGCCGCGACGATCGCCATCTCGCTCGCCGTTACGTGCGAAACGCGGCGCTCCTTCATACCGGTGCGCGACACGATCCATTCGTCGTTCGTGTCTAGGAAGGTGGAGAGATCAGCGTTGGTAAGCGTGGCCGGCGGCATGCACTTGCCCCAGCCGGTAATGGCCGCATACGTCATATCGGGCGTCCCTCGAATTTGTGGCGCTACCGCTAGCAGGCGGCGGTGCGGGCGTCATCCGCTAAGCGCCGCGAGCGCACATTACAGTTGAGCCTCACCGCGAAATACCGGGTAAAACGCCCAGCTGTGATCTCGCTGGCGCGGCGCCAATCAACCTTTACGGAAATTCTTGCCGAGAATGGCGGCGATCACAATGACGAACGCCGCGAGCCGAATGAGGTAGAGCCAGGAGCGCTCTTCCCAAGGCAACGAAAGCAGCACCGTCAGCGCTGAGCTGATTGCCAACAACAAAAACGCAACTGAGAACGCGATGAACAACGAATCCGACGTCCGCACCCAGAAGCGCAGGAAAAACGCCGACGCCACGAAGTAGCCCATCGTGATCAAGCCGGAGAAAAAATCAGAGTGCGGAAACACTCACTTAATCTCCCACATGAAGCCGTAAATAAGCACAGCGATTGCCGCGAAGGCCACGACTTGCCGGTACGCGAGCAGATTAGTCTCCGGCGTCGGAATAACGTCAATCACAACCAGCGCATTGTTGATGGTCAGAAAAAAGAAGCACAGCGCGCACCAAAACAACAAGCGCGTCCCAGTGCGCCGATACGCGCGCGCCATCAGGAACGTGCAGGCTGCGCACGTCACGAAGCACATGAGATAAACAAGCAGCGGCCCGATCATTTGCGGGTCCGAAGGTCGAAAGCGTCCGCGAATGACTGCATTTGCTCGGCCGCGGTGCTTGTCTCGGGATAGGACCAACTCCCACCCAGTTCGAGATCGAAGCTCGCAGGCTCGAACCGGCATAATCCGGCTTCAGGCGAGAACGTCATCTCTCCGAACAACGGCTTTGTGGCGTGTCGTAGAGATCCACGCGTACAAAGCGGAAACCTTCCGCGAGCTTTGATGCGGCCTCCAGCATCCGCGACAGATGCTCCGGGCGCGGCGCATTCGCGGGTCTATCTGGGTAGTTCATCTTGAGATCGAGGCGCGACCACGACGGCGAGTAGAATTGACGCGTGTGGCCACTGAAGCGGTCATGATCAATCTGGATAAAGCGCACCGCGCCGTCGAAGACCCAGAATTTGTAATCGTCAGGCGCGCGCTCCTCGCCGATGAACGGCTCGATCAGCAATTCGCGCTGCACATTTCCATACGCCCATTCACGATGGACAACGTGGTGATCGTAACTTAGCCAGCCGTTGGCTTCGCGCACCACCGAAGCCAGATTTGAGTTGGCAGTGACGAACTTAACTTGCGCGCTGGAGTGATTGGCCTTCACCACCGCAGGTTTCGGCATTTCACGAAGCACGCTCTCGGTCAGATGTTCGCCGTGCCAGAGCGTCGGGATAAGCCACTCTTCCCCAATCGCGTTGGCGACAAAATCCTTCACGCGAACTTTGTCGACGAGCGCAGGCGTGCGCGGATCATGGTCCAGCAATTTCAGATGCTGCATCTTCTCGGTGAAAAGCTGCGGGTTCGCCAGATTGGGGAAACGGCCAAAAACGCGAAGATAGTCGATGTTGACCGCTGCCGCGTCCGGCAGACGCCGCAACAATTCAAGGTACGCGAGCTTCGTTGCCCACTTGAACCGACGGAAAGGCATTCGACCCAGAGGTCCCGCTAAATCACGCGCGCGAATGTGAGGGCGCGCGCGTTAATGGCGATACAAAAAACACAAGCACCGCGCATCTGGAAATCGACGCGATGCCGCAACGATCCGCAGCGTTTCGGGAACACCACACTCCTAGAAGGCGACTCATGTTACGCGTCAGGCATGGAACCAATCGCACAAGCAACCGCCATTGTTCTCGCCGGAGCATCGCTCGGCTGGATCGCCCTTTTTTCATTCGTGCTGGCGCCGGTGGCGTTCAAGCAATTTGACGCTGGCCGCGCCGAACGGTTGGTGAAGCACGTGATGAGTTCTGGTCACGGCATCCTCGGATTGATCGCGTTTGCTTCGGCGATTGCATCATTGATGGCCGGCGCCGTTGCCGGCGCAGCGACTGCGGCCGTCGGCGGCGCGTTCGCGTTCATGTGCAAGTTTGCGCTGGCGCCGCGCGAAGATAAGCCGCTGAAGGGCCATCGCGTGCTGAAGACGGCGCGCATCGTGGCGTCCGGCCTCACGGCGTTCATCGCGCCGGTATTGATCGCCGCGATCGTGCTGACACTTCTGAAAATCTAAGCGGCGACGTTCGCTTTGCCTTCTTGGATCGCGCGTTTGGCGCGCTCGATCCAAGTTGCGACATCATCAGCTGTTGGCGCCGGCGCTGTGCCCCAGGCGCGCTGACCTTCATCAGACAAACCCCATTGCGCGACGCCTTCGCACAAGTGCGTCGCATCGCTCTCGGCAAGATCATTCGCATCCTCGATGCCGCACGCGACGAGCGCCTGCGCCTCGCGCGACTTCATCCCCGGCACCGTGCACGCGAGCAGAGCTTGCGCCTGCCAATCGCGGATCACCTTCGCGGAGATATGACGCGCATCGATCTGTTGCTCGCCATCATCCGCGTTCAACGCCAAAAGATCGGCGATCGTCTTGACGCCGACTGCCTCAAGGCGCTTTGCGGTCTTCGGCCCAATCGACGGCGCCTGCACGACTGGCGCGCCTTCGTTGAGCATGAATTTAGGCAGCGTCTTCTCGCGCTTTGCGAGCGGCGCGCCTTCAGGCAGCTCACGCGGCGCTTGCTGCTTCACAGGTCTCGTCTCAACGACTGGCGCCGGCGCCACCGCCTGCGGCTCGGGCTTTGGCGACAAGTCGATCGTGCGCGTCTGCTTAGCGCGCGGAATGGCGGACGTTTTCGCGGTGGTCGTGCGCGCCGGCGCGCCTTCACCGGCGTTCGCGCCAATTTCACGCGGCCATTTGGCGTCGAGATTGGAGAGCGGCGTTTTCAGCACTTCGATCGCGTGCAGTTCGCGCACCGCTTTATCATCTTCGCCGAGCGTGCCGCGAACTTTGCCGGTGCGGCGGAATTCTTCGAACTGCGCCTCGACCTCGCGACGCGAAGCGGCATTGTCCATCGCCTTCAGCACGGTTTGGATCGGGATTTCGAGCGCCAGAAAGAAGCCTTGCAGATCGTCGCCAACTTTCGGGGGCCGCACGGCTGCGTCTTGGGCGGCATGATCGAGGATGCGCGCCAGGCCAATTGCGGCATGGCCAATGAGCTTGGCGATGGTGTCTTTTAGTTCTTGATCGAGACCAGCGGGCGGATCTTTCACGCCCTTGGCGAAGTCATAATGATCGATCACCGTCTCGTAATATTGGTTCGAGAGCTTCGCGCCGGCGCGGACCATCTCAGCGAGCCATTTCTCACCGCCGGGAGCATCCATCCTTGGATAGCCGCCAAGATCGTTTTCGAGGATGCGCTGAAACGTTGTGTAGGATTTCGAGAAGCTCCATTCGACGGCGCGGTGGATGACATTCTCTTCCTCGGTCTGATGCGTGTGGAACGGCTGGATCGGATCGACGTAATAATGGCTCATCACGCCGGCGCAGTACGCGGCTTGCTTCCAATCTTTCGCCGCCATCGCACGCACCGTGCGGCGATACCATTCCTCGCAACTTTCGATCGCGCCGCCCCACTCTTTCTCACGCACGTGGAGGACGTGGTTCTTGAAGTCTTTGAACACTTCGTCCGGCGCCTTTGCGCCGGCGAGGTAGTCCGCATGGAAGTGCAGCAATAGGTTGCGCCAACGCTCGGCGTCCGGGCCTTGCAAATGTCGCAGTGCATCGACCGCCAGGCGGTGATGGTTCGAACGGCAGCGGCTCGCGAATACGACCGCGTACAACAGCGACATGACTTCCGGACCTCGCCTCAGGACTAAACGCGAGGTTAAGAATTCGGGCCGGTTTGGTTAGCGAGCGGTTAACCGCCGCGCACCAACCCCCAGTCTTCGCTGAGAATTCGCACCAGCCGCTCGTGGCGCTCCTCGATGGCCTGGAGCGTCCATTCCTCAATCGGCGCCAAATCCTTGCTCAGCGCGTAAATCGGCGCGGTGGTGTCGAAGTAAAGCGTCCGCTTCTTGGGATATGGCTTGTTATCGGCCCCGGCGTTCTGGTCGTAGGTCAGCAGCGTCAGATTGCCGAGCAAATTGGCCAATTCATTCCGCAAGGCCGGATCAGGGAAACGTTCGTTCCACCACGGACCGCCATTCTTCGGCAGGACGTGCTCGACCGTGGCGTCATCGGTCATCAACACAACCCGGCCGCCCGGCATCGCCGCTTCAAGCCGCATCAGCAACAAGCGGCGCTGACGGTCGCGCTTACGCGAGCGGTTCAGCGTATCGAAAAACTTCATTTGCTCGGTTTCAGTGAGCAGCAGCGCGCGCTGCTTGCCTTCGCCGTTGTGCAGGATTTTATCGTCGCTGATGAATTTGATAATATTGGCGTAGCGCGCTTCGCGGTCGCGGTTTTCAACGACCGCGAGTTCGCACGCAAACGTCAACCGATCGAGCGCCTGGAAGAAGCGGCGCGCGCGCTCTGGATCAGACGCGTGCTCTGCCAGGAACGCAATCGCGCACGGCGCCCAATCCCACTGCTCCACCTGTTTCATCAACGCGACGCGGCGGTTCACCTCTTCGCTGGCGGGACCGACATCAATCGAGCCGGCAAAAATTGCGCGCAGCGCGTGCGCGTAACGCGGCAATTGCTCGAACAGGAAAACGCGAACCCCGCCTGCGCGCTCCACCGCGGTGCGGAACGAGGCGAGATCGCCCGGCGAAAGTAGCAGTTCTCCAGTCAGCAAGAACGGCATCATGTAAAGCAAACGCGCGAAATTATCGCGCTCGAACAAATCTTCTGTCTGCTCCCATTTGCGGGCCGCCGCGTCCGCTTCGGTGTTCGACAAGCCAGAGTTTTCCAGAAGGTCGCTCTTGATGATGTCGGCGCCCGAGAGCGGCGAGCCACGCTTGTTCAGCGTATTAAACACCGTCTGCGCACAGCCCCGCTCATCGGCATCCACGACGTTCAACGTGCACGACCGCGCGATGTAGGACATGAACGCGTCGAGCTCACGGTCTTCCGTGATTTTGCTCATCTCGGACTCAATAGTGCGCGCTGCGTTGGCGATCAAATCCTTCGAATCCACGCCGATTTCAGCGTGGCGCGCGAGTTCGCTCATGTGTCCCTGCTCCTGCACGAAGCCGAGATAGAAATTCTGATCTTCCTCGCGCAGCAGCAGACGCGGCGTGTTGCCGTCCATGATCAGCGATTGATACTGCTTCGCGCGCCCAGGAATGCGATCGCGCACGTAAGCGAGCAGCATGGTCAGCGTCGCTAAGCGCTGCTGACCATCGGATACTTCGAGCTTGCCGTGGTTCTTCACCAGCACGATTTGGCCGATGAAATAGAATGTCGCGCCGCGTCCGTAGGCGCGCCACAAATCCTGGATCAGCTCGCGCACCTCGCGCTCGGTCCAGGTGTAAGGCCGCTGGTAACGTGGAACTTTGAGCTGCTTGCGCGTGAGCACCGCGCTCAGATTCAGGACCTGTGACGTTAGCCCCAGAGGCGTGTCGCCGAAGGCGCTAGCCATGAATTACTCCCCGCCGGATTTCTTTTCTTGGCGTGATCGTCGCGCGATGGGAAAGCGCGCGCAATGCGCGCACTGGAGAACGCAGCCTACTTTCGTTCAGCGTTTCCCAAAAAGCACGGCAGCTAATCCGACGCTGCACGCGTGAGTGGCACAACCTCAAAGTCGCGCGTTTCTTCGATGTGCGCAAAATCACCAAAACCACGCGCTTCGAATGCACGCAGAGATGTGCGCGCGCCATCTCCGCTTGTGAAAGCTGCACGCCCAACGCGCGTCGGCCCCTCTGCCGCGGCCAGCACGTTCGCAAGCCGGCGCGCAATTGCAGCGCCGGAATCCATCCACACGCACGCGCGCGGCGCCGCCGCTTTGAGTTCCTCCACAAGCAACGGGAAGTGCGTACAGGCGAGCGCCACAACGTCGATCTGCGCGCCCCCCGGAGCACCAAACAGGCCCTCAATCGCTTCTGTGATCTCAAATGAGCCTGGATTCTCACCGCAAAGCTTCCGTTCGGCCGCCTGGACGAGCCCAGCGGAACCAAACCGGATCACGGTCTTATCGGCCGCAAACTGGGTGATGAGGTCGCTGGTATAAGCGCGCTGGACGGTCGCCGGTGTCGCCAGCAGGCCGATGACGCCGGTTTGGGTCAGCGCCGCCGCTGGCTTGATCGGCGGCACCACGCCGACCACCGGAATTTTCAGCGCCGCACGCACAGGCTCAAGCGCGATCGTGGAGGCTGTATTGCACGCTACAACCACAGCTTCCGGGGCCCACTGCTCCACCAATCGTGTCAGCAGCGCCGGCACGCGCGCGCGGAGTTGCTCGTCCGTTTTGAGCCCATACGGGAGCCAAGCGTTGTCGGCGGCGTAGTCGAGTTCGAAGGCGTGAGCCGACGCCGCTATGGCGTCCAGCACCGAGAGGCCGCCGACGCCAGAGTCAAAAACCAGAACGCGCTTTGCGCCGTTAACCATTTGGGCAATCGAACCGGAACAAGAGCGTTAACCAATACGCTGATTTAGGCCCAGTTTTTCGTTTCGGCCAGAGCACAGCACGCACCTGTGGAAACCTCGTGTTAACCGAGTTTGCTAGAATCATAGCCTCGGGTAGCAACGCTTGTGTGGGGTTAACGTCAACGCGCCGTCGAGCGCGTTGTTTAAGATTCGGGGTCGGTACTTATGAACGCCATCGGCAAATCCTCTGTCGTCTTCGTGACGCTGTCGGGCCTGTTCTGGGGCGGATGGGTGTTGGGCTCGCAAACGCCCGAAGGCCAAGAAGCAATCGCGCGCGCCTACGCTGCGTACGCTGAGCAACAAGCGACCGCCAACGAAGACCTCTTCGATTCAACCGCTCTGCGCGCAATCGTTTGCGGCGGCAGCGAAAATGGCGCGCAACAGCCCTGCCTCGCCGTTGTCGCAGGCGGGCGTCTGTTCGTGGTCGATGCCGGTTCGGGCGCCGCCGCCTCTCTGATCCAGCGCGGCGTGCCGATGTCACGCCTGCAAGCGGTGCTGCTGACCAGCTCCGGTCTGCAACAAATGTCTGACCTCAGCGAAATGTATGGCCAAGCGTCGCGCGGCCGCGATGACGCGCTGCTGCCGGTCTACGGCCCAGCCGACACACAACGCACGGTCGATGGTTTGAACCAAGCCGCTGGCCTTGATGGCGCCTCGCGCGGCCTCCAAGCCTGGGGTCCCTCGCCTGAGCCGGGCCGCTCCGTGATCGTGTTCGAAGGCGACGGCCTCACCGTCTCGGCCTTCACAACGCAAGAAGACGCCTTCAGCGGCCGCGTCGGCTATCGCTTTGACTATCGTGGCCGTTCCATCGTGGTCGGCGGCGACGGGCGCATGATTGGCGCAGAAGCTGCCGCGAACGCCGATGTCGTGTTGCAAGGCGCGCAAAGCCAATCGCTCTCGCACCTGCATCAGCAATCCAGCATGACGCCGGCGGAAGTCGCAGCCCAAGCGCGCGATTCCAATGCCGGCCTCGTCGTGCTCACCGGCGCCGGAAACCAGGTCGAAGCGCAAGTGCAAATCTCGGAAGCCCGCGCCGCTGGGTTCGGCGATGTGGTGTCTGGCCGCCTCGGCACACTGATCGAGTTGCCGCTCGACAACATGGAAATAAACGTCCGTCCGCTTTAACGCAGCCAGGATCGACGACCTCGAAAAGGGGAGCCACTCTGGCTCCCCTTTTTGCTGCGCGCCTGACAGCGCCGCCGCTCTCCGGACTTGATGCGCGGCGCGCGGTCCCTACACTTGAGCCCAATGCGCGCGCTCATTGCCTTCGCCGCTCTGCTTTGCCTCGCGACACCCGCGTCAGCGGATCGGTTTGCGCTGACTTATGACGGCTTTGGCCTCGGTTTCGTGCCGGTCGGCGGCGTCACCGTCGATGCCGATGTCTCGGACGAGAGCTACGACATCACCGCGACCATCACCTCGCGCGGCATCCTCAACCTGTTCGAGCGCACCGATATCGACGCCAGCGCCTCCGGCCTCATCAGCGCCGGCACAGTGCATTGGCAGCGTTACGACCTCGATCACCGCTATAGCCGCAAGCGCCGCACGATCAGCATGCAAGCCGATGGCGAGGGCGCTATCACATCACAAATCGAGCCGATCTATCGCACCTGGGGCGATCCAGCGGCGACAGAGACAGAGCGGCGCGCGTCACGCGATCCGCTTTCGAACGTCGTCGCCATGTCCATCGATGTCGGCCGCTCGCGCCGCTGCGAGGGCTCCTACCCCACGTTCGACGGCCGCTTTCACTATTTGTTGCAGCTCAGCGGCGGTGACATCGACGACTATGAAGGCGGCGGCTACGAGGGCGATGTCCTCAAATGCACGCTCACTTATGTTGCCGTCAGCGGCTTCAATCAGCGCGACCAGGGACGCCGGCGCATCCCTGAGGGCCAGGTCTGGTTCGCACTGATGCCGGACACGACCTTTGCACCGCCCCTGCGCATCTCAACGCCGCTTTCCGCGGGCGGCGCGACAATCAGGCTCGCCAGCTTCCGCCGCGCCCGCGTTGACGTGGAGTACACGTCCGATACACCCACGCCACCTTGACAGCCCGCCGCGCAGCAACCGATCTCCTTGTCGCCGTAATGGAGCGCGGCCGATCGCTGGAAGATGCGCTTGGCGAAACCCCCAGTTTCAATGCGCTCACTGGCCGTGACCGCGCCTTCGCGCGCGCGCTCGTCACCGCAGGCCTCCGGCGTCTCGGCAGCATCAGTGCCGTTGTCTCGAAATTCCTCGACCGCCCCCTGCCGGACAGCGCCGAACATGCGCGCGCGCTCCTGCATCTTGGCGCAGCGCAGCTTTTGGTGCTCGGCACGCCGGCGCACGCGGCCGTGGGCGAGACCGTCGAAACCGCCAACCGCATGCCCGAAGCGCGCGGCTTTGCGAAGCTGATGAACGCGGTGCTGCGCAAAGTGGCGCGCGATGGTCAGCAAATTTTCGATAGTCAGCCGCCGGGCGCGGACTTGCCGCAATGGCTCTACACGCGCTGGCGCGCAACCTACGGCGACGCCGCGCCGCAAATCGCCGAAGCGTTGCTGATCGAACCACCGCTCGATATCACCGTGAATGGCGATGCAAGCGAATGGGCTGAGCGCCTCTTCGGTACAGTAACGCCAACAGGCAGTGTGCGCCTCGCCGTGCACGCACCAGTCGATAGCCTTGCTGGCTTCGACGACGGCGCATGGTGGGTGCAGGACGCCGCCGCGACGCTCCCCGCAAAGCTGCTCGGCGATGTGCGCGGCAAGCGCGTGCTCGATCTCTGCGCCGCGCCAGGCGGCAAGACACTGCAACTCGCCGCCGCAGGCGCGCACGTCACCGCGGTCGACAAATCCGAAGCACGCTTAAAGCGCCTGCGCGAAAATCTGGTGCGGACAAAGCTCGAAGCAGAGGTCGTTTGCGCCGACGCGCTCCAGTTCAAAGCCGAACCCTTCGACGCGATCCTGCTCGACGCGCCCTGCACGTCCACAGGCACGCTGCGCCGCCACCCTGATGTGGCCTGGCTGCGCCGGCCGACAGACGTTCGCGCGCTCGCGGAATTGCAGAGCCAACTCGTCGCCGCCGCCGCAAAGCTGCTGAAGCCCGGCGCGCCGCTTGTTTACGCCGTGTGCTCGCTCGAGCCAGAAGAAGGCCCAGGCGTCGTTGCGGAAGCACTGCGCAACGGCTGGCGCCGCGATCCGCTCCGCGGCGAGATTCCCGCCGAATTCATCACCGCCGACGGCGATATGCGCACGCATCCAGGCCAATGGCCTGAAATCGGCGGCCTCGACGGCTTTTACGCGGCGAGGCTGCTGCGCAGCTAAGCACCGGCGGAACCGCCTCGCCTTGCGCCGCCTCCCCGGCGCGGGGTACGACGGATCATGGCGCGGACGCTCATTGCACCTTCGATATTGGCGGCAGATTTCTCGAAATTAGGCGAGGAAGTGCGCGCGGCTGAGGCAGCCGGCGCCGACATGATCCATGTCGATGTGATGGACGGTCACTTCGTGCCGAACATCTCGATTGGGCCAAGCGTGGTGAAGGCGATCCGAGCGCACTCGAAGCTGCCGTTTGACGTGCACCTGATGATCGCGCCGGTCGATCCGTACATCCAAGCCTTCCGCGATGCAGGCGCCGACATCATCACCGTGCACCCCGAAGCCGGCCCTCACCTGCACCGCACGCTGCAAGCGATTAGAGCAACCGGCGCAAAAGCTGGCGTCTCACTCAATCCCGGCACGCCGGCGGAAGCCATCGACCCAGTAATCGATCTCATCGACCTCGTGTTGGTGATGAGCGTGAACCCCGGCTTCGGCGGGCAGAGCTTCATCGAAACGGCGCTGCCGAAAATCGAGACGCTCCGCAAAAAAATCGACGCCACCGGGCGCGACATCATTCTCGAAGTCGATGGCGGCGTGAACGCCAAGACTGCGCCGCGCGCGATCGCCGCTGGCGCCACCGCGCTCGTTGCAGGCACCGCCGTCTATGGCGGCGATCCGAGCGCCTACGCGGAAAATATCAAACGTTTGAGAACCGCCGCGTGAGCTGAGTGAACGCGCCGGTCTCCCCCTCCAACCGGCAAACGAAGCCGGTCGCGGCGAACGATCACTGGCGCGCGAATCCGTTTCACCGCATGCGCCTCGGCGACGCCGCGCCCGATCGCATTGGCCGCTGGGGCAACGATCCGCGCGTTGGCGATACTGAACGCGGCCGCGAGATCGGTCGCGGCATCTGGCGCATCGGCGCTGAACGTCTGCAGGGCGAGCATCTGTTCCCATGGCTGCCCTCGCATCCATCGCGACACTTCACAGCCCGCCTACATTCTTTCTCATGGCTTGCCGATCTCGCCGCCGTCGGACCATCTGCGCACGGCTTCATCGCGCAACTGATTGATGCATGGGTCAAAGAACACGGCGAGTGGGATGAACTCGCGTGGGATCCCGAAATCACCGCTGAGCGCTTGTTCGCGTGGCTCTGCTGGGGCCGCCCCGCATTTGAAATGGGCGCGCCCGAGCAGCGTGCATCGCTGCTCCGCTCCGCCGCCCGCCAGGCGCGGTTGTTACTCATGGCGCAAAGCGAATTGAGCGAACGCCACCTCGGCTCGATCAAAGCCGGCGCCGCACTGGTGCTCGCAGGCACAGCCGATTTCCCAGAGGCCGATCGCTTCGCCGAGCAAGGCGAGGAGATGCTGATCGAAGCCTGCGCCAAGCAATTCTACGGCGACGGCGGCCACCTCTCTCGGTCGCCTGAAGCATTGGCGGAGGCGCTTTGCGATCTCGTTGCAGCGCGTGACGCGTTGGATGACCCACCACAAATTCTAACAGACACGCTGCCGAAGCTCGCCAACATGCTGCGCATGCTACGCCTCGGCGACGGCGGGCTTGGCTGTTTTCAAGGCGGCTCCGAAAGTTCGCCAGCCACCATTGATGCGGTGCTCGCACGCGTTGGCGGAAATGTGCGGCCGTTTCAATTTGCCAATCACAGCGGCTTTCAGCGACTCGATGTCGGCACCATGCGCGCTTTGTTCGACGTCGGCACGGCGCCGCCCTTGAACTACGCCGACCGCGCGCACGCCAGCGCACTTGCGTTTGAGCTATCGAGCGAAACCGAACGCCTCATCGTCAATATCGGCGCGACTCGCGAGCTTTCCCCCGCAGCGCGCATGGCGGCGCGCGCCACCAATGCGCACTCGACGCTGGTGCTCGCGGACGCGCTCTCCGCCAATCTCGATGAACGCCGCGGCAGCGCGCGGCTAACTGGCCCGCAACTCGATGAAGTGCGCCGCTCCTCAGACGAAAGCGGCATCACCGTTCAGGGCCGCCACGACGGCTACAAAGAGAAATTCGGCCTCTGGCACCGCCGCTACATTTTCGTCGATCACGACGGCAAAAATCTGCGCGGCATTGATGAACTCATCCGGCCAATGAAACTGAAATCGCCGAACCCGAAGAAGGACATTCCTTACGTTTTGCGCTTTCACCTGCACCCGAGCGTGCGCGTGCGCCTAGCGGAGCATCAGACAGCACTCCTCGAAACACCGGGCGGACAACGCTGGCGCCTACGCACTGACGCACCAAACATCGCCATCGAGCCGTCAATCTACTGGGGCGGAAAAGCCCCGCGCGAGAGCCATCAAATCACGCTCTCCGGCGAAGCCGACCCCATGGGCCACGGCCTCAGCCCCCCAAACCGCATCCGCTGGGCGCTCGCGCGGAATTAGCGCCCGCTCCCGCATCCAATCGAGTCCCCGTTGCATCCATCAGTTAGCCAAACACGTGGCGCGCATGGGTGGGGAATGATGGCCAGCGAAATTGATATCGGTCAGGCGGGCTTCTTGAAGGCCGGAAAGCTCCGCTGGGCTCGCGCCTTGGCGTGGCTCTTTGCACTGGCCGTCTTGTGCGTGCTGGCATTCAATCTAGCGGCGGACGCTAGCCTTCGAGTCTCTGCACTCCTAGCAGGCGAAACCTTCTCCACACGAGCCAACGCACCGGCAATGGCGCGCCTCATTGCCGTCACCGTCGGATCGATTGCGATGTTGGCGACTTACGCCACCGCTGTTGCTCTGGCCGAGCGACGCAAGCCGAAAGAACTCAGCCTCGTTCACGCGCCACTCGAGTTGATCGTCGGTTGTTTAATAGGCGGCGCGATTGTCGCGCTCATCATCGGCATCATGTGGCTCGCCGGGTGGGTTACAATCACACCGACGCCGATCGTTCACGTGGTGGAATCGCTCAAGCAAGCCATACAATCGGGCGTCATCGAAGAGGTGTTAATCCGGCTCATCATCTTTCGCCTATTGTGGCGCGCGATCAGCGTTTGGCCCGCCTTTGCAATCACCGCGTTGCTATTTGGTGGGCTGCACCTCTCAAACCCGGACGCCACGATCTTCTCTGCATTGTGTTTGGTTGCAGGTGAAGGCATCGGCGCTGGACTCTATTTGCTGACCGGGCGCATCTGGATGCCGATCGGCATGCACGCCGCGTGGAATTTCGTACAGGGATGGGTCTTTGGCGCTGCGGTCTCTGGTCTCGATGTCTTCGCAGGCGGCCCGCTTCAAACCCTACCCGTTGCGGGCGTGGACAGCACTCTAAGTGGTGCAGGATTTGGCCCTGAATCTACGGTTGCATCTTTTGGTATATCGCTTCTTGCCAGCGCAATGTTCATCGCCGTGGCTTGGAAACGCGGCCGTCTGCGGCCAGCGAGTTAGCAAGGCGCCACAGTCTATCCAACACCAAACCCCGCTCCCGCCCAACAAAATCAAGGCCCCGCACAAAATCTATCCTACACCTCCGCAGCGGCCGTATCATGCGCCCATCCCTCGCACGGGAGGTTCAAACGGCTAGCCGAGCCAAGCGAGCGTGAGGGACGCGATTGAGCGTGAAGCGTGACAACGATCCGTCACGTGAAGCCGCGGTAGCAGATCGAACCGCGGGGGATACGGGGCTTAGGCAAAGCCCGCACGCCGGCGGGGACCCATCCAAGAGAGTGAAACACCTCCCGGAGCCGGCCCGCTGGAAAACAATCGCATAGGGCGCGTGGCGACACGCGGCGTTGGTCGAGCAATCGAACAGCGCACAACAGGCACTACCCCAGCGCGTCCCACGCGCCCTGCTCCCATCTTCTCGGTGCTCCAATCAAGCGGAGCGCACGGCGCCGACGCACGCCTGCTGTAAGTCGTCATCCTGGGGCTCGCGAAGCGAGAACCCAGGATCCAGGGGCAAACATACCGCTCTACGGTCCCTGGATCCCGGGCTCGCACGCTGTGCGCCCCAGGATGACGGATGTCGCATTGACCCTTCCCCGAGTCGGAGCCATCCAGACGCCATGACTGACATTCTCCCCATCAAGCGCGCGCTCATTTCGGTCTCCGACAAAACCGGCCTCATCGATCACGCCAAAGCGCTCTCCGGCCTCGGCGCAGCGCTGGTTTCCACAGGCGGCACGCACAAGGCGATCTCGGACGCGGGCCTCAAGGTTGATGACGTCAGCGCCGTCACCAACTTCCCGGAGATGATGGACGGCCGCGTAAAGACGCTGCACCCGAAAGTGCACGGCGGCTTGCTTGCGCTGCGCGACAACAAGGAACACGTCGCGGCAATGAAAGAGCACGGCATCGAGGGCTTCGATGTTCTCTATGTGAACCTCTACCCGTTTGAAGCCACCGTCGCGCGCGGCGCCGATTTTGAAACCTGCATTGAGAACATCGACATTGGGGGGCCCGCGATGATCCGCGCTGCCGCAAAGAATTACGGCTTCATCGCCGTCGCGACCGACGCCGACGACATGGCCGCAATCTTGGAAGACGCAAAAACGCACGGCGGCACGACTTTGGCGCTGCGCAAAAAACTCTCTGCCAAAGCCTTCGCGCGCACCGGCGCCTACGATGCGGCGATCTCGGCTTGGTATGCAGAGCAGCTCGAAGAGAAGGCACCCACCTATCGCAGCCTCGGCGGCAAGCTGAAGCAATCGCTGCGCTACGGCGAAAACCCGCATCAGAACGCGGCGTTCTACGTCACCGGCGAAAAGCGTTTCGGCGTCGCCACCGCAACCCAACTCCAGGGCAAAGAGCTGAGCTACAACAATCTCAACGACACCGACGCTGCGTTTGAACTCGTCGCCGAATTTGATCCAAAGAGCGGCCCGGCCGTCGCCATCATCAAGCACGCCAATCCATGTGGCGTCGCGTTGGGCAGCTCACTGGTAGAGGCATACAAGCGCGCACTCGAGTGCGATCCGGTGTCAGCGTTCGGCGGCATCGTTGCGCTGAACCAGCGCTTGGACAAAGCCGCCGCCGAAGCGATCGTCGAAATCTTCACCGAAGTCGTGATCGCGCCGGAAGCGGACGATGATGCGGTCGCCGTGTTCGCGAAGAAGAAGAACCTCCGCCTGCTCGTCACCGGCGGCCTGCCCGATCCAGGCGCGGCAGGCCTTTCGTTCAAAACCATCGCCGGCGGCTTCCTCGTTCAAAACCGCGATATAGGCCACATCACGCGCGCCGATCTGAAGATCGTCACCAAGACGCAACCGACGGATGCGCAGATCAACGACATGCTGTTTGCATTCACGGTCTGCAAACACGTGAAGTCGAACGCGATCATCTTTGCGAAAAACGGCCAGACCGCAGGCATCGGCGCTGGCCAAATGAACCGCCGCGACTCTGCACGCATCGCCGCGCTCCGCGCTGGCGAGGCAGCAGAAATGGCGAAGCTTCCAGCATCGCTGGCGCAAGGGTCAGCCTGCGCGTCCGACGCGTTCTTCCCGTTTCCAGACGGATTGCTGCAAGCCGTCGAAGCCGGCGCAACATGCGTCATTCAACCCGGCGGCTCGATCCGCGACGACGAAGTCATCAAAGCTGCCGATGAAGCCGGCATCGCCATGGCCTTCACCGGCATGCGCCACTTCCGGCACTAATAATATGGACCGCCGGCGTCTCGCCGGCCAACGCTGGCGCCTGCCGGCGAGACGCCGGCGGTCCGTAAAGATCAGCGCAGCGACGAGGTCGCCGGAGCGGTCGTGTTCTGCGCCGCAAGCGCAGCCGTAATCGCTGCGCGCACTTCTTCCGACGTCGGCTCGGTGCGCGTCGGGAACGCCGCGATCACGCGACCGTCGCGGCCGATCAGAATCTTATGGAAATTCCACTGCGGCACGGCGCTCTCGCCAATCTGCTGCTCGGCCCAAGCAAAGAAAGGATGACGCTCAGCGCCAACCACTTCCGTCTTCGCCGCCATCGGGAAGGTGACGCCATAGTTCAAAGTGCAAAATTCCTGGATCTCTTCAGTCGACCCGGGCTCTTGCCCCATAAAATTGTTCGCCGGCACGCCGACGATCTCAAAACCTTGGCCGTGATACTCGTCGTAGATCGACTGCAGGCCCTCATATTGCGGCGTGAATCCGCACCGCGAGGCGGTGTTCACCACCATCACAACTTCGCCCTCAAACGCTGTCATCGGCAACTGATCGGACCACAGGCCTGGAAATGCGAACTGATAAGCCGTCGCACGATCAGCCGCCGCAGGATCGGGAGCGGCTGCAAAACGCACGCGCTGCGCCTCAACAGCAGCCGTCACGGCGGCCGTGCGTTCAGCTGAAATCTCCGGCGCGGGCGCCTCGGCCGCAGGACTGCATGCGGCTAGCGCCAAAGCTGCGGCAACGACTAAGATACGGCATGTCATGGGCATGTCAGTGAACTCCTTCCGCAATCTGGCGCAACCGCGTCCGCAGCGCCAGCCTTGCGCAGCGATCAAGGCCGCCCCCATCTTGGCGTTGGCCCTTCTTGCCCTGGGATTGCTCATGCCGGTTCAGGCGTTCGCGGAAACTCTCGAACAGCGCATCGCGCGGCTCGAACCCTTTTACGATGTACGCCGCCCCGCCGGATCAGTCGCGCGCACGCCCGTCGTGATCATGCTCCACGGTTGCGGCGGCCCGCGTCCGTTCATCGAAGAAATGGGCGACGCCGCGGCCGAAGCCGGCGCCACTGCCATCCTCGTCGACTCCTTCGCCCCCCGCCGCATCAGCCGCGTAGCGGCCTTCGCAACGGTGTGCACCGGCGCGCGCCTGCAAGGACGCGAACGTGCGGGCGATCTTTACGCCACGGTTGCGTGGGCGCGGCAGCAACCTTGGGCCGATGCCGGCCGCATCAGCGTCATCGGGTGGAGCCACGGCGCCTGGACGATCATGGATGCGCTCGCTCTGCGCAGCGGCGAAGAAATGCGCCGCGCTACCGGCCTCGAAGATTTGGAGGGCGAGCCTCTCGACGGCCTGACAGCGACGATGCTCGTCTATCCCTACACCGGCGTCGGCACCTACACCGGCCACCGCGAGTGGCGCCTCTCCCCCCGCAGCACCGCCATCATCGCCGAACGCGACTACATCGTCGGCTCATCCCGCGCAGCATTGGAGCGTCAGCGCGCGCGTGGCACGCCGATGGAAATCCATCTTTTCGAAAACGCAACTCATGCGTTCGAGGATCAAGACGCTGAAGACCCGCGCGTGCGCTACAATCCCGCCGCCACCACGCGCGAGCATCAAATGCTGCGCGAAATGATCGCCGGCCTTTAGCGTACGGCTGCCACGAGCGCGTTGAACTCGGCCGAGATCAACATCAGCTTGGCGAACGTCCACGGCCCCTGCGCGTCGAGCTCCGAGAACGCCGAACGCGCGCGGTTGACCGGCTGGCCGAGCGACGTCAGCCATTGGCGCGCCGACTCCGTCACCCACGCCACATCCGCACCCTTTGGCGGTGCGCCAATAGCCCGCGCCGCCGCCGCCGCCAATTTCAACTGCGCCTCGCCAAAATCACCCGCCGTGCGCCGCACGACGAGACGATCCCAGTGCTGCTCAAGCTTCATGTTGGTGGCGGAATCGCGCAGCGCGTCGAGACCAAGCTCCGCACCGATGACGCAGTGAAGCGTCGACGCAGTGTGCAGTGACCAGCTTGTGTCGCGTGCGAGATCGGCCACGTCGAGCGACAGCGTCAGCGGCGAAAGCAACGCCGCCTCGTGGGCGAGATTGTCGGGCGCACCAAGTTCGAGCAGCGCCGCACGACGAACGTCAACACGCTCTTTTTCGATCTTGCTAAGATCATCCATGATCGTCGCGCGCTGCTCACGGACTGGTTCAAAATAGCGGGCGACGACATCGAGCACCGTCGGCGGCTTCTCGTTCTCAAAGCCGGCATTGCGCGCCAGATACGTGACCGCGCGACGCAACGCGCCGCCGACACGCTGGTGCAACGCGATTTGAGCCGCGGCCGGCGCGTTATTGTCGAGCGCGTTGATGCTATCGACCAGGTCTTCTAGCTGGAAGATCCGCTGCGCCGCTTCGAAGGAGAGCGCGACCGTCACAGTACGCGCACGCGAAATCTCTTTGATGCGATCCACGAACGACGGACCACAGCGATTGACGAGATCATCCGCCAGTTGCGTTGCGATGATTTCGCGACGGAGACGGTGACGCTGCATCTGGGTTTCGAATTTCCGCAGCTCACGCGGGAAATACTCGACAAGCGGCTCGGCGAACGCTGGGTCGTCCGGCGCCGACGAGGCCACGATCGCGTCGAACAGATTGATCTTCGAATAGGCGACGAGCTTTGCCAGCTCCGGCCGCGTGAGCCCAAGCTTGGCCGTGCGTAGCGCGGCAAACTCGCCCGTAAGCGGCAGGCCCTCAACCCGGCGCGAGAGCTTTCCTTCGGATTCGAGGCGTTGAATGAAGCGCTCGTGGCTGTCGAGATCAATCACCGCACTCGCCTGCGCGATCGAGATTGCACCGGTCTGATCGTAATTGTTCATCAAGACGAGGGCGCCGACTTCGTCGGTCATCGATTCCAGCAGCTTATCGCGCTTATCTTCCTTGAGCGCGCCACTGCGAATGGCGTCGGCCAAGAGTATCTTGATATTGACCTCATGGTCGGACGTATCGACGCCGGCCGAGTTGTCGATGGCGTCAGTGTTGATGCACCCGCCATTGCGCGCGAACCCGATGCGGCCCTTCTGCGTGACGCCAAGGTTTGCGCCCTCGCCCACGACTTGCGCACGCACATCTTCTGCATCGACGCGAATGCCATCATTGGCTTTGTCGCCAACGTCGGCATTGGGCTCGGAACGAGCCTTCAGATAGTTTCCGATGCCGCCAAACCAGAGCAGTTCGCACTGGCTTTTCAGCAGCGCGCTCATCAGTTCGACGGGCGTCACCGATGGCCGATCGAGGCCCGTGAGTGCGGCGATTTCTGGCGACACGTCAATCGACTTCGAGCTGCGCGAAAATACGCCGCCGCCCTTGGAGATCAGCGCCTTATCGTAGTCTTGCCAGCTCGTGCGCGGCGTATCGAACAAGCGCTGGCGCTCAACGAAGCTCCTTTCGCAATCAGCCGGGTTGGGATCGATGAAGATGTCGCGGTGATCGAACGCGGCGAACAGTCTGATTTTGCGTGATAGCAACATGCCGTTGCCGAACACATCGCCCGACATGTCGCCGACGCCAATGACGGTGAACTCTTCCTCTTGGATGTTCTTGCCGATCTCGCGGAAGTGGCGTTTTACCGCTTCCCACGCACCCTTGGCCGTGATGCCCATAGCCTTGTGGTCGTAACCGACCGAACCGCCCGACGCGAACGCATCGCCTAGCCAGTGGCCGTACTCAGCGCTGATGCTGTTGGCGATATCGGAGAATGTCGCCGTGCCCTTGTCGGCAGCGACGACGAGATACGGATCACTATCGTCCCAGCGCTCAACATCGAGTGGCGGCACGATGTCATCGCCTTTGATGTTGTCGGTGATGTCCAGCAGGCCGCGTAGGAACGTTTTGTACGCCTCGACGCCAGCTTCCTGAAAGCCGGGCGCGCCACGCGCGGGCAAACGCTTCGCGAAGAAACCACCCTTCGCGCCGACCGGCACGATGATAGCGTTCTTAACCTGCTGTGCTTTTACGAGATCGAGCACTTCGGTGCGGAAATCATCGCGCCGGTCTGACCAGCGAAGGCCGCCGCGCGCAACAGCGCCGAAGCGCAAGTGCACGCCTTCCACCTGCGGGCTCGCCACCCAGATTTCGCGATACGGCTTTGGCGCCGGCAATTCCGCCACCGCATGCGAGTCGATCTTGAACGACATGTAGGGCTTCGGTTGTTCGTCAGGACCGATTTGATAGTAATTCGTGCGCAAAATTGCTCTCACGAGCTGCGCGATGCGGCGTAGCGCGCGATCTTCATCAAGGCTCACGACTTCCGTGAGTTTGGCCTCGATCATGAATTCGAGCTTTGAAGACCGCGCCACGCGCGTCTCGTGGCTCTCCGGCAACTTCGGATCAAAGCGCGCCTTGAAGAACGCCAGGATCAACGCGGCAAGGCGCGTATTGTTGGCCAGCGCCTGCTCTTGCATCGCCTGCGTCGGATCAAGGCCGGTTTGCTGGCGATAGCGTGCCAGTGCGCGGATGAGCGCCGCCTCCCGCCAGGAACATGGCAGCGCCAAAATGAGCTTATTGAAGCCGTCGCTCTCGGCCTTTCCGGTCCACACTGCGGTGAACGCCAATTCGAACAGCGGCCCTGCCCGCTCAAGATCGATCGGCTTGCCGTCAGCAGAGCGGCACTCGATGTCGTGAACATGGATGCGCTGGGCGGTGTGGAACGAGTCTGCCTGCAGTTGCAGTTCGAAATTCACCTCGGAATCGACGAACAGACCCATGTTCTCAAGGATCGGCACGGTGGCCGAGAGCGCCAACACATCGCCGCGCGCGTAAAACTTACAGCGCATAATGTTCGTAGCGTCGCCGGGGCGGCGATAGGCGCGCGCGCGGATCGTCTCGTCGTCATGCGCGCTCATGATTTCGGCGGTGTCGGTCAGTGCTTCACTAACAGAATAGCGCTCGCGATATGCTGCGGTGAACGCGCCGCCGAAACGGTTCGACGCCTCTTCGCGGGCGCCAAGATCGAAGCGCTCTGAGCGCAACAGCGATCGCGTGTATTCATCTTCCCAAGTGCGCGTCAGCGCCGCGATGTCAGCGTCCAGCTGACGCTCATCCGGATTGGGGCGGGTTTTGTCGATGTCACTGATGACGAACAGCACACGCGCAAGTTGGCCTTCGCCCAGTTGCGGTTGAAAGCTCTCGACCTCGCCTCTATAAGCACGCGCAATCACTTGCCCGGCGCCAACGCGCACGTCGGTGTCGTAGCGATCCTTCGGGATATAAACGAGCGCAGTCGCGAAGCGGTTGAAGCGATCACGGCGCAGGAACACGCGCGCACGCGGGCGATCCAGCAGGTGCAACACGCCGCGCGCTATCTCCGAAAGCTCCTCACGCGAAATCTGCCAGAGCTCTTCGCGTGGGTAATATTCGATGATCTTACGCAGGGTCTTGGCGTTGTGGCCGCCCGGCGCAAAGCCTGCCTGATCCATCACCCACTGCACTTTACGGCGCAACACCGGAATGTTGCGCGTCGGTTCGGTGAAGCTCTCGCTGGTGAACAGACCCACGAAGCGGACTTCGCCAATCGCTTCGCCCTGATCGTTATAGCGCTTCACGCCAACATAATCGGCGGTAGCGCGGCGGTGCACACGCGCGCGCAGCGTTGACTTCGCGACGATGAGCGGCGCCGGCTCAGCGACGAGGCGCTTCAATTCCGGCGTCAGCACCATCGGCTCGGCCGAGGTGCGCAGCACATAGCGATCCGTATCGCGCAACACGCCGAGGCACGTGCCTTCGATAATGTCCGGCTCGTGCGGGGTCAGGCCACCCTGGGCGTCGCGGACATATTGATAGTCGCGCGCACCAAGGAAAGTGAACTTGTCGGCCGCGAGCCAGCGCAACAGTGCAACGCCTTCAGCGACATCGCTGGGCGCGGCGTTCGACTTCGCCTTCTCAAGCTCATCAGCACAAGCAAGCATGCGCTTACGCATCACTTGGAAGTCGCCAACCGAGTCACGCACATCTGCGAGCGAGGCGCGCACGCCGTCCAGAAGTTCCTTGCTCCGCTGCGCCGAAAGCGTCGGCATGTGGATTTGAATGAGCGAGTCGCGCCCCGTCCCCTTCGCCGAAGGCGCCAGCGGGTGGAACATCGCTAAGGACGGAATACCTTGATCCGCCAACTCGCCCATCACCGAGTCCACCAGGAACGGCATATCGGGGCCGGCAATCTCCAAAATGTCGCGATCGAGCTGCTTCCCGCCCAAGCCGGCGCCGTGTCGGACGCGGATGCATTGCTCGTCGCACTCGCGCTCAGCCCGCCAAATCCAGAAATCGTGCGCAAGCGCCGCGAAGTCCTCGACCGAAAGATCGCCGAGTTCGTCGTCCGACGCGTCCTCGTAGAGACCCCGGAGGAAGGCTTCAGCAGCCGCGTCGATCGCGCCATTTGCGCGGAAGGCTGGCCAAGGCCCCTTTGCGGCCTGATCAACGAATTGGTCAGCGGTTTTCGGGAGTTCCTGGCGCGCGGTAGCAGCGTCCATGAGACGTTTCCTTATTTTGGCGCGAACCTACTCGCCCCCGCGTCAACTGCAACCGCCGGAACGCCGCGATTCTGCTTCAGGAGCGGGTCCGAGCTGTGCACGAGCGGATAGCCTGGAACGCAAGTGCAGGTCGTGACGTTTTCCCAACGATGTTTGCTCGCGAATACCTTTTCATCGTCATACGTTGGGCTCGCGACCGGTTGCGCGATGAGGTCCAGACGTCCACTAGCCGGCGTCATCTGCGGCAACTTATTGAGGCGGCCGAGGCGCTCCATTTGGAGCTGCCGGCGGCGAGCGAGACGCCCGCAAACGTGGTTCGCCTGCGAGATCGGATCGGCACGTTAGCTGATCGCGAGGACGCACGTGCGCAGAAGCTCAAGAGCTTCTTGGACAGCTAACTTCGTTAGCGGAAAATTGGCGGCGCCGTCGAACGGGGACAAGCTGTCCGACGGCGCCTGCAGGCCTCGCAGCAGGCTGGGTGGGGGACGCACGCGGAGGCCTGGTCTTGTGGAGACACGCCGTTCCGCTTGATGAAGCCCCCCATGAGCCCACGTGTGCGAATCGACACATCAGAAACTGACGTGAGCGCGCCGAGACAGGTGCGAAAACTAGAGTTGCGTTTTGCAAAACGCCCCTAGCCCCGGCGACGTTCTTCACATCAGCGATACATGTTCATCCGCGATTCGCAACATCAATTTGGTCCGGAGTCGGACTTACTCACGCGCTTCGTTTCGGGTGTGGGCTTGCCGTCGGCGGAGAGCAGAATCGCGATCCATCGCGTTGATGGAAATTGCGCCAATACAATCATGATCATGACTGTCATCGGCGCAGCGAGAAACGCACCGACAATGCCCCACACCAGGCCCCAAATCGACAATGCAAGCAGCACAACGACTGCTGAAAGGTTCAGTGACTCCCCTGTCATGCGCGGCTGCACGAAATTTCCAATCGCGAATTGCCAGAATCCAACACCGGAAAACACGGCTATCACCGGCCCAAGCGTTGGAAATTGCACAAGCGCAACGGCCGTCGTGAGCACCGTCGCGGCGATCGAGCCGATCGTGGGGATGTAGTTGAGAAAGAAAATCAGGAACGACCAGAACAACGCGTTCTCAAGGCCGATTATGCTCAAGGTCGCGTAAGTGAGCGCGGTGATGATCAGGCTCATCACGGTCTGCACCCACAAATAGCGCTCCATCGACTCGCGGATGCGCGCGAGCACGTCGTGAGCCGCTTCGCGCTGACCCTTGCCGCGGAAGATGAGGTCGAGCTTGTCCTTCATCACCGCCGAGGCCGGAAACAAGAAAGCCAAATAGATCAAGGTGAAAGTGGCGGCGGAGGCAAAGTTCTGCAGGCTGCCGCCGATCTCGGCCGTGAGCCGGTTATTGGGGTTGGCTTGCGCAACAAGATCGCGAACCGTCGGCGGAATACCGGGCGCGCCGAGCGCTTGATGTGCCTGGGCGATCACCTGATTTAGCCGGAACTCGTAGCGGCTAAGGTCAGTCAGGATGTGTGCGATGTTGTCGATCACGACAAAACCGATCAGCGCGATGAGGCTCAAAACCAAAACGAGGGCCACGGGCAGCGAGAGCCAGCGTGGCATGAACGGGACGCGCGTATTCAGCGTATCCGTGAGGCCGTCGATAGCGAGCCAGAGGATCATCGCCATAGCGAACTGAGTAAACGGCTCACGGAGAAAATAGAGCCCGGCGGCGATGACGCCGGTAGCAACGATCCAGAGAGCGCCGCGTTGCGAGATTTCCAGAGTGGCCATGCGTCCTATTGCTTCGGGCGCCGCCGCGGCGCAAGGCCCGGCTTGGCCGGAAAGGCCCAATGCGCCAAGCTGTTGGCGGAAGCAGGAGTCGCAAGAATGGCGGAAAGTATCGAGATCGGCCTGGCGCCAGAAGGCGTTCAAGGCCTGGCGCTGAAACGCGCCAACCGCCACGGACTGATCGCGGGCGCCACGGGAACCGGCAAGACGGTGACCTTGCAGGTGCTGGCCGAAGCGTTTGCACGCGAAGGCGTCAACGTGTTCGCCGCCGACATCAAAGGCGACCTCTCGGGTTGTGCCGCCGTTGGCGATCCGCCGCCCGCTTGGGCGAGCGCGCGCGCGACCGAAATCGACATGCCGCTGACACCGGAAGCTCAGCCGGTCGTGTTCTGGGATGTGTACGGCGAACTCGGCCACCCGGTGCGCACCACGATTACCGAAATGGGTCCAGTTCTGATGGGCCGCGTATTGGAGGCAACCGACGCACAAGAAGGCGCGCTTACCATCGCGTTCCGCCTCGCCGACGATTGGCTGAACGAGGGCAAGAACGAAGGCCTGCTGCTCGATCTCAACGATCTACGCGCGCTGCTGACCTACCTCTCCGACAATTCGGAAGACATCGGCAAAAAATACGGCCTCGTCACACCGCAATCGATCGCAGCGCTTCAGCGCAAAGTGCTCCAGCTTGAAATGGACGGCGCCGACCGTTTCTTCGGCGAGCCTGCGTTCAAGCTCGAAGAGCTCACGCGCACGCGACCAGACGGCAAAGGCACGATCAACGTGCTGGCGTCCGAACGGCTCGTGCAAAGCCCGCGCCTCTATTCAGCGTTCCTGCTCTGGCTGATGAGTGAGCTCTGGGAAGAACTCCCGGAAGTCGGCGACCTCGACAAGCCGAAGCTCGTCTTCTTCTTCGACGAGGCGCACCTCCTCTTCCGCGATGCGTCAAAGGAGTTGGTCAACAAGGTCGAGCAAGTTGTGCGACTGATCCGCTCCAAGGGCGTCGGCATCTATTTCGTCACGCAATCACCCTCCGACATTCCCGAAACCGTGCTGGCGCAGCTTGGCAACCGTTTCCAACATGCCTTGCGCGCCTACACGCCGACCGACCAGAAGGCCGTGCGCGCCGCGGCTCAATCCTTCCGCGCCAACGCAAACGTCGATGTGGCCAAGGAAATTCAGGAACTAAACGTCGGCGAAGCGCTCGTCTCGACGCTCGACGCCAAGGGCGCGCCGACGCCAGTCGCGCGCACCAAGGTGCGTCCGCCGAACAGCCAGGTCGGGCCGATTCTGCCAGCGCAGCGCGAGGCGCTGATGAAGGCAAACACGGCCGGTCGCGTCTATGAGAAAGCTGTCGATCGCGTCAGCGCCCACGAAATCCTGAGCAAACGCGCAGATCAGCTCGCGGAGGCGGAAGCCCGCGACGAAGACCGCGCAGCGCGGGACAAGGAAGCGGCAAAGTCCACCCGCTCACGTTCCACCGGCGGCGGGGCGACGCGTTCGCGGTCGACACGCAGCAGCGGCTCGCGCACAACCCCACTCGAACGCCAAGGCGGCCGCGTCGCTAGCGGCGTGTTCAATACAATCGTCCGCGAATTGATGCGCGGCATCCTTGGGACACCATCGCGGCGGCGCAGGTAAGGTCATCGACAGGGGTATCTATGGAACTGAGCCTGAGCAATCCGCTGTTTGCGGTCTATACAATCGCAGCAACGCTGATGATCTTGAAGGCGATCGGGATGTCATGGCTGACCGTGCAGCGCATGATGCGCGCCAACGGCGGCTTCCGCGCGCCGGAAGATCTGCGCAAGACGCCGCTCAATCCTAGTCCCGATCCCTCGCAGCTTGCGCCGAACGAGAGTGTGGAACGCGTCCGGCGCGTTCACCAAAACGATCTAGAGAACCTGCCATTCTTTCTGGCCGCAGGGTTTCTTTTCATAGCGACAGTCCCGCCGCTCGCGCTCGCCCAATGGCTGCTCTACGGCTACGTCGTTTCGCGCTTTTTGCACTTCATCGCTTATCTGACCGCACAGACGCACGACACGCGGGCGATGCTTTGGACGATCGGGTCACTTATTCTGATCTTCATGACAGGGTGGGCGCTCTGGGCGGCGCTCAACGCCTAATCGACGATCCCGCTCTTCCATTCCGCATCACGGCGCGGGAGCGCGAGATAGGCTTCGCTACGCATTTCCATGAGACGCGAGGCGATGCGTTCAAACTCAAAGCTCTGGTCGCCGGCTGGGTACAAATCCTGCGGCTGCGCTTCGGCGGACGCCACTAGCTTCACCTTCGCTTCGTAGAGCGCGTCTATGAGCGTGCGAAAGCGCGCAGCCTCTTCGCGCATGGCGGGCGAAAGGCGCGGGATGTTTTCTAGCAGCACCGTGTGGAATCTCTCGGCGATCTCGAGATAGTCGGCGGCGCCCAGTGCGCGCGCGCAGAGCTCGTCGAACTCAAAGCGGGCGACGCCCGCCGCCTGTCGCTCCACCCGTAATTCCCGCCCGCCGACATCGAGCGCAACGGAGTGCGGCGCCGCGCCGGCCGTGAGCCGCTTCCACGTGCGATCCATCGCCTCCTCTGCGGCAGGCCCCAACGGCGCGTAGAAAACCGGCGCCGACATAAGCTGGCGCAAGCGGAAATCCTGAGGTCCCGCGATCTGCACGACGTCCAGTTGCTGCTTCAAGAGCTCAATGAACGGCAGGAAGAGCTGGCGATTGATGCCATTCTTGTAGAGATCATCCGGCGGCCGGTTCGAAGTGGCGACGATCACCACATCTTCTTCAAATAGGCGCTCGAAAAGCCGTCCCAAGATCATTGCATCGGCAATGTCGCTGACCTGAACTTCGTCGAAACACAAAAGCCGCGTCTCCGCCGCGATCGCCTTCGCAGCATCAGCGATCAAACGATCCTGCCCGGCGCCGCGCTCGCGCGCCTGACGCAGAAACGCGTGCTGCTGCAACATGAATTCATGGAAGTGGACGCGGCGCTTTTTCTTCACCGAGGCGGTGTCGAAGAATAAGTCGAGCAGCATCGACTTGCCGCGCCCGACCGGTCCCCAAATGTAGATGCCGCGCGGCGGCTTGCTTTTGAACGGCCACCCGCCCGGCGACCATCCGGACAGCGCTTTCGTCAGCGTTTCCAAGCGCTCAGCGGCCCGCGCCTGATCGGCGTCAGGCTCAAGCTCGCCTTCGGCCAGGCGCTGGCGGTACGCGGCCAGAAGCGAAGTCATTACATCTCCAGAGGAATCGCGCCGCAAAAAAGCCCGTTGGGCGGGGTGAAGGCAAGCATATAACGCGACCTGTAAACGCCCCTTTGCCGAACTCCCCTGCGGCATGCTTCAATGCTACACGGCTTCGACTCGCGAGATCCCTGGATGCCATGACGGACGCCGTCGCCACGCACAACAAGAGCCAGCCGCTGACGCGGCCCAAGCATGTCGTCGATGTGCTGATCGAGGAGCGCGCGCCGAAGCTCTCGGCCAGCCCGTGGTGGCCGCTGCTGCGCCCGCTGCTCTACACGGTGCTCAACTACGACAAAGCCGTGCGCATGGCCGACATGATCGCGCCGATGAGCGGCCGCGATGCGTTGGAAGCGATCTCAAACTTACTGTCGGTAAAGCTCGACATCACCGGCCTCGATCGCCTGCCCGCGGACGGCGCCTTCATCATTCTCGGCAACCACCCAACCGGCATCACCGACGGCATCGCGCTCTATGACGCGGTGAAGCACAAACGGCCGGATGTGCTCTTTTATGCCAACTCGGACGCCGAGCGAGTTTGTACCCGGTTCGGCGAAACCTTGATCCCAGTGGAATGGGTGCAAGCCAAGCGCACCCGCGAACGCACGCGCGTCACGCTGAAAATGACGGACGAAGCATTTGAAGCAAACCGTCCGCTTGGCGTTTTTCCTGCTGGCCGCCTAGCGCGCATGCGTGATGGCATGCTGCTCGATCCCGAATGGATGCCGACCGCCGCGTCACTCGCACGCAAGTACGAGCTGCCGATCCTGCCCGTACATATGAGCGGCCCCTACTCAATCTGGTTTCACTCATTCTCGAAGATCTCAGCCGAGCTGCGCGACATCACGCTCTTCCACGAACTGCTCAACAAGCAGGGCAAGACGTACACGTTAACGTTCGGCCCGCTCATTCCGGCAGCGCAGCTGGGGCGCGACGCCACCGGCGACATCCGCAAGCTCAAATATTATATCGAGCGCGTGCTGCCGCATGCGCCGGACGCGCCGTTCGATCCAAACGGCCCTGAGTGCGACTGGCGCGATCCGCCCAAGTCGCAACCCTAAAATCTCTTGATTGTGAAAATATCTCCATAGACGAAGCATCCGACGCAGCGCAGGATGCTTGGTGAGGGGCCGGTTTGGGAGAAGAGGACTTCCATGCGCGCCCATTTATTGGCGTTTGCGATTTGGACCGCTACTGCCAGCGCGTTCGCAATCCCGTACATCGCACCACCGCAGCCGGTTTATGACGCGCCGATCGACCGCGCGCTCGCAAACGTGCAGGCGATGGAAGGGCTGGAGCCAACACAGCGCGAGCTGCTGCTTGGCCGCTTAAATCTGCTGGCATACGCGCGCAATGACGGCGCGTTCTCGTACCTCGCGGAAGATAACGCGTTCGCCGAAGCCGGCAGCGTGCCATGCACAGAAGTACATCCAACGCGCTACGGGCCACCCGAAACGCCCGTGACCTTCGGTCCGAACGATCGGTGCGCCGCGTTCCATTTTCAGCTCGGGCCGCGCATTGAAACGCCGAACGCTGCACCTGAAGCTCCCACTCCAGCCGCGCTGCAGCGCCTGAACGCAGCGCGCGATCATTACGCACGCGCGCTCGAGACCGAGCCCAGCAATTTGCGCGCGCGCCTTGGCTACGCCTACGTGCTGGATCGTCTTGGCCGTACGGCGCAGGCGCGCCGCGAACTTCGCACCATCATCAAGCGCGGTCTGCCACGTCTCGCTGGCCCGCAATCCGAGTGGGAAGAGCACGCAGTCCTCACGGAAACGGCGGAGCATCTCAGCCATCTCGCGACGTCGCGCACCGATCTTGCGCGCGTCCAGCGCCTGCGTGATCGCCTCCAAGCGAGCCGGCCGATCGTCTATGTAACGCCGATCGTCGTCCCCATGCGCGACGCTGCTTTCTCGCAACTGGTCGACGAAGGCTCCCGTGTCGAATTTGATTTCGCCGGCACCGGTGATCGCCGGGCGCAGGGCTGGCTGACGCCAGATGCGGCTTGGCTGGTCTGGGACCCAGAATGGCGCGGCGACATCCGCTCAGGCTTCGACTTGATCGGCCAGCGCACCTGGAGCGTGTTCTGGAATGATGGCTTCGAAGCGCTGCGAGCGCTCGATGACAATCGCGACGGTGAGTTGACGGGCGGTGAGCTTGGCGGCCTGGCGCTCTGGCGCGACGAAAACCGCAACGGCGTCAGCGACCCTGGCGAAGTGATCCCGGCCAACGTGCATGGCATCGCGGCGCTGGCCGTTCGCGGCAACGCCACGCGGCCGGGCCTCATCACTGCGCCGAACGGCGTGCGCTTCGATGATGGACGCACGCGCCCGCTTTATGATTGGACGCCAGGCCTTGGCCGCACACCAGTTAGCTGAAGCGGTAACATGGCTGTGACTTGCAGCCGCGAGCCCAGCGCCACAGCTCATGGCTACAGACCGGCGCAGACTTCAGGCGTCACCTAGGGGATATTCATGTTTCAGAACCGCCGTTCGTTCGCCGCCGCCATTATTGGCGCCGCGCTCGCCTTCACAGCTGCGCCAGCGCTGGCGCAGACCACCGACATCACACAGGCGCCCGCAGGCACATACGCGCTCGACATCAACCACACGGCGGTCGTTGCACGCGTGCCTCATGCGGGTTTTTCTTATGAAATTTTCCGCTTTACCCCGACTGCGGGCGAACTGATCTGGGATCCGGCTTCGCCGGCATCCAACCGCGTCAATGTCACGGTGAGCACGACTTCGATCCAAACACCGGTCGAAGGCTTCTCGGCCGAGTTGCAGGGCGAGCGCTTCTTGAACGCACAAACGTTCCCGACGGCCACGTTCGTCTCAACCGCCTTCCGCCAGACCGATGCGACGCACGGCCAGGTCGACGGAAACTTCACGTTCAAAGGCGTGACCAAACAGATCACATTTGACGTCGAGTTGATCGGCGCTGGCCGCATGCGCGGCGCTTCGGTCATCGGCTTCCACGCGACCGCAACCATCAACAACGCCGACTATAGCTTCCCCGGCTTCATCAGCGGCCAAACGCAAATCGTCATCGACGCTGAATTCCAGAAGCGCTGATCCTACCGATTGCTTACACCCACTGCGGCGCCGGACGAGAAAACTTGGTCGGCGCCGCCTTTGTTTGCCGACAAGCTATTCGCGCGTGCGATTTCGCCGATCATCACGGCTGAGGGTTTAATCGCCCGCGCCATAGTGCGGCGATCAACGCCAACGAGACCGAATGTCGGCGCATAACCGCTCATCCATTCGAAATTGTCGAGCAGCGTCCAGTAAACATAGCCTCGGATATCGACGCCGTCAGCCATTGCGGCGCTGACGCTTTCCAGCGCGCTGCGAATGAACGCGCAGCGGCGGCTGTCATTCTGCGTGGCGATGCCGCTTTCGGTGACCAGGATTGGGATCTGGGTTACGGCCCAGGCATCGCGGCACGCAGCGCCAAGCGCTTGTGGGCGATACTCGTAGCCCATTTGCGTGAGTTCGACGTCGGCGGGCGGGCGGCGCGTCGCCTTGCCGTCGGCGCCGAAGCGCATGCGCGTATAGGTTTGCACGCCCAAGAAATCGTCGCGTTTCGCGGCTTCATAGTAAGGCGCATAAACGCGTTGCTTGTATGCCGCGACTGCCTCAAGCGCAGCGCCGCCCTCTTCGGCTTCGCATTCTTGGATCGACATCGTCATGCCAACAAGCACGTGCGGCGCAGCGGCCTTGATTGCGTCGCGGGCCAGTTCATGCGCGCGGAGAGCGCGCGCCGTGTAGCCTTCGACGCCGGCGAACAGGAAGAAGGACTCGATCGGCGCCCCTATCGCCGCTTCCCCAGCCGTGACGCGGTCTGGATATTTCGCCTTCACGCGCGCCATCAATTGATCGAGCGAATCCGGTAAGTTGATCTCGTTGATGGTGCACGCGTAGGCAAGCTGATCGCCAAACGACGACGCCGCGGCTTCGCAATAGCGGCCAAAGCGTTCGGCGATGCGATCGTCAGCCCAACCGCCGTCGCGCGCGACCCAGCGCGGATTGGTGAAGTGGTGCAACGTGGCGACGGGCTGGATATTGCGCGCCCAGCAGGCATCAATCACGCGCTTGTAGTGATCGAGCGCCGCTTGCGAGAACGCGCCCTCTTCCGGCTCGACGCGCGCCCACTCGATCGAGAAGCGATAGGCGTTGAGGCCAAGCCCAGCGAGAATTGCGAGGTCGTCCTGGTAGCGCGCGAAATGATCGCACGCATCGGCGGACGGTTCCGCGAAGAAAGATGGTTTGGCGTATTCGAGCGCCCAGCAATCGCTGTTTGAATTTCCGCCTTCGACTTGATGCGCGGCCGTAGCTGCGCCCCATACGAAGTCGGACGGAAAGGTCATAGCTTCCGCTCGACCATCGCTTTCTTGATCTCGGCGATAGCTTTCGCGGGGTTCAGACCCTTCGGGCAAACCTGCGCGCAATTCATGATCGTGTGGCAGCGATAAAGCTTGAATGGGTCTTCGAGCGCATTGAGCCGCTCACCCTGCATCTCGTCGCGGCTGTCATTGATCCAGCGATAGGCCTGCAACAGCGCTGCCGGCCCCATGAAGCGATCGGCGTTCCACCAATAGGATGGGCACGACGTCGAGCAGCAGGCGCAAAGAATGCACTCATACAATCCGTCGAGCTTTGCGCGCTCTTCTGGGCTTTGGCGCCATTCGCCATCAGGCTCGGGCGTAACCGTCTGCAGGTACGGCTGGATCGCGGCGTACTGCGCGTTGAAGTTAGTGAGGTCCGGAACCAGATCCTTGAGCACCGGCTGATGCGGCAGCGGCGAGATCGTGATCGCGCCGGCCGGCAGCTCATCGATCCCCTTAGTGCAAGCAAGTGTGTTGCGCCCACCGATGTTCATCGCGCACGAACCACAAACGCCCTCGCGACACGAACGGCGGAATGTGAGCGTCGAGTCGATGTCATTCTTAATCGCGATCAGCGCGTCGAGGACCATCGGGCCACAGGTCCACAGATCGACTTCGTAGGTGTCCCAGGAGGGGTTCGCGCCACTCTCCGGATCGTAGCGGTACACCTTGAACTCGCGCACCTTCTTGGCGCCGGCGCGCGCTTTATGGCGCTTTCCGCCCTTGACCTTGGAGTTCTTGGGTAGCGTGAGTTCGACCATGGCCCGCATACCTGACGAGCGCCGCAGCGCCCGTCAAGCACGCGAATTGTCTTAGCTTTGTCCGTTCGACGCTGGGGTCGTACCGCGGCCGTACCAGTCAATCTTCCGGGTGGCGATCATGGTCGCGGCGATCACAACGAAGGCGACCACGGAGCCGGCGAGCATGGCAAAGTCCTCCAGCGTCATCAGCACGTACATGGCGCCGTAAAGGACAGCCAAACCGGCCAGCGCCCGCGCGCCGATCGCGCCCGATTGGAACGAGGCGCCTGCATAATAGCCAAGCAGCGCCACGGTCGCCGCCGCTGCGATCACAAAGGCGATGGTGAAGCCGATAATCTCGGTGAGCGAGAGCAGCAGCAGATAGAATACGCACTGCGCCAGGCCGACCAATATGTACTGCGCCGGGTGGGCCTTGCGGCCGCGTATTGCCTCAAAAATCAGCGTCGCCAGGAAGACGATGCCGATGAACATGATGCCGTAGGCCACGGCGCGGGCGACGCCCCGATAGACATCGTCAGACGAGACGAAGCTCACTGCCATGTCACGGCCGGTGATGAGGCCGAGATTAAACGAGGAAAGATCAGCCGCCTCCTCCGCACCGCGCGCTACGAGCGGCACGCGCCAGGCGATCTCAAAGCCCTCGTCAGTCGTTTGCAACGGATTTGGCGATTGGAAATAGCCCTCAGCACGGACGTCGTGGCGGTCACCGCGGATCGTGACAGCCGTATCCTGCGCAAACGCCGCAACCGAGAAACGCTGGGCGCCTGAAAGCTCGAGCCGCGTCTCGACGGTGAAATCCTGCGGTGCGCCATTGAGACGGGCTGGCGCCGCAAATGCTTGCAGCGTTGTTGGCAACGGCGCCGATGGGGCCGAGAAAATGCCCGGCCGCGAATAGGTTTCGACGCCGCCGGCGGGCACGAGGCTTAAATCGGAGATCGGCTCCATCGTGGCGGTTGTGCCGTCAGCAAAGCTTAGCTCCGCCGCGTTGCGAATGGCGCGGCTATCGCTGACGAACATCACGATCCGCGCTTGGCTCCAATCGAAGCGGTACGAAGGGTCGACGCCCGTCACCGCTTCAGCGGGCGTGAACGCCGCGTCGAAGTCGGTCTCTGCGATGTAGCTCGCGGCGCGATAAATGCCGCGGCGGCGGTTCTGAACGGTCAGTGTGGTGTCGGCGGTCCCAGTTTCGGCGAACACGACATACGTGCCCCGATCGAGCCTGCGTTGCGTGCGGCCTTGATCGTCAGTGATCTCCACGGCGCGCGTGAACGGCACGATCAGCATCGGCCCGCCCAAGACTTGTGAACCGCCCGACTCCGTGCCGAGTTCAGCGGTCACCTGCCGCGCCCTGCCTTGCCGCTCAGCGACCAGCCCGCCGACAACCAGCAACGGCACACCCATCACCAGCACAAGCAAGCAAATAAGCAAAAGCTTCAGGCCGAGAGATCCACGCGGGATCAGGCCCGATATCGGATTGGTCGCCACGAGAGTCCCTCCCTGCGCACCCGGCTCAGCATGGCGCGCGTGTAACCATATTCGCCGCGATCAGGGCGATATCTCGACTGAGACAGCGCTTTCTGGCGGCGACCACTCCTCAATCTGCGGGGGTGGCGGTTCGGACGTCAGCGCAATAACGAACGCCGCGCCGCCCGCAAGCGCGCATGCGAACGAAAAGAGTCGCGCCGTCCAATCGTATTTGGCCGCCAACGCCTCAGCATCGCCGCTGCGCGCAGCGTCGGCCTGCCGGCGCCAATCGATCAGCAAATAGCCGACCACAAACACAACCGGCGCGGCAAAGCCCCAGGGCGCCACGTCGATCATCCACGGACGAAGAAAGAGCCCCAGCGAGCCCAAAACCAATCCCGCGAGGATCGCGAAACTCGCCAGCGCCTGGCCGCGATCTCCCAGCGATTTACGCAAGCGGCGGCGACGGTCGCCCAATTCATCGAACAGGTTTGTGAAGAATCCAGCCATTGCCAGTGGGATAGCCTAGCGAGCCGTGTTCCGCAAAGCCGCCTAGCGGCTCGATTTCGCCCTGCTTCGGCCCTAGGTTTCCTCCGAAGGGGTTACGCGATGAAGCTCAACTGGAAATGGATCGGCATTGGCGTCGGCGGATTTGTCGGCGTTCTCGTGTTGGCAGTGGTGCTATTCATCGCGTTCTTCCCCAAGGAGCTGGCCGCGCGCGAGGCGGAGCGGCGGATCGAAGAGGCAACCGGGCGCGATCTGGTGCTCGGCAACAATATCGAAGTTTCGTTCTGGCCGGCGCTTGGCTTCTCGGTCGACAACGCTTCGCTGTCCAACCCCACCGATTTCGACAACCCTGCGCGACGCGGCGGCGTTGATGCGGCGGAAGCGCCGTTCATCTCAGCCGACAGAATCGTGTTCGCGGTGAAGGTCATGCCGCTGTTGCGCGGCGCGATCGAGGTCAAAGAGCTTATCTTCGAAGGCGCGGAAGTGAGCATGGTCGCCCGTGAAGATGGCGACAACAATTGGACCTTCCCTACCGAAGAGACCGCAGAGAACGAAACCACGCTTGAAGATCTCCGCCTCGACGACGTGCGGTTGACTGACGGCACGATCTCCTTCCAAGGCGCGGAGGGCGAACCGCCGCTGGTGCTTGAAGATGTCGACGCCAGCCTCGCACTGGAATCGCTCGACACGCCGGCGCAACTCCAAGCGGCGCTCGATTATCGCGGCGAGCGGATGAACATCGACGCCGAGATTGGCCTTCCGCGCGCCGTTCTCGAAAATGGTCAAACACCGATCACCGCGCGCGTGAACGCAGCGCCGCTCGAAGCTTCGTTCGACGGGACGTTCAACAGCGCAACCGGCGCGCTGCAGGGTGCGCTGGAAGCGAACGGTTCAAGCTTGCGACAATTGCTTGCCTGGATGGGTTCACCCATGAGCGCAGGCGGCGGTTTTGCCAATTACAGCCTCAACGCGCAGATGGCGCGCGAGGGTGAAACGACCGCGCTGACGGATGCGACGATCCGTTTGGACAACATCAACGCAAACGGCAATCTCACGCTGATCAACCAAGAAAGCGGCAGGCTGCGCGTGACTGGCGCATTGAGTGCGCCAGCCGTTGATCTCAACACTTACCTTCCGCCACCAGCGCAACAAGGCGCTGAAGGCGTCGAGGTTGATACCGCCTGGAGCAACGATCCGCTCGATCTCTCCGGCCTCCGGGCGCTCGATGCCGATCTGAACCTCGCGCTTGGCACGCTGCAATTTCAGCGCATGAGCTTCTCCAACGTCGCGCTGGGACTACGCGTTGCGAACGGCGCGGCTGACGCAAGGCTGACGCGGATTTCGCTTTACGATGGTGCAGGCACGGCGCGCTTGATCGCTGATGGTTCTGGTTCGGTGCCGCGCATCGCGGTCGAACTCAACGCGCAAAACATTCAGGCCGAAACTTTGCTGCGCGACGCGATTGGCTTTGATCGCATCGCAGGGCGCGGACGTCTGACGGCTTCGTTGGTCGGACAAGGTGCATCGCAAGCGGCGATCATGCGTAGCTTACGCGGCAACGCCTCGTTCAATTTCAGCGATGGTGAGTTGAAAGGCGTGAACCTCGCGCAAGTTGCGCGCACGGTGCAGGCTGCGCTTGCGGGCCAAGCCGTTGGCACGGCTGCATCGACCGACTTCGCAGAACTTTCATCCACATTCACTGTCGCGGATGGCGTGATGGCGACGGACAATCTGCGCTTGCTCAATCCGTTCGTGCGGCTAGATGGCCAAGGTCTCGTGAACGTTGGCGGCCAATCAATCGACATGCGCATCGCACCGCGCGCCGTGAACAATGCGCAGGGTCAGGGCGGCGACGCGGCCATTGCTGGCCTAGGCATTCCGTTCCGCATTTCGGGACCTTGGTCACGCGTCAGCTTCCGGCCCGCTGTTGAAGAGATCGTGCAGAACCAGTTGCGCGATATTCTGAGTCAGCAGGAAGAAGGCAGCCCGCTCGCTCGGTTAGGCGAGACTCTGTTCGGCCGCACGCCAGCCGCGACAACCACGCCAGCGGAAGGCGAAACGCCCGCTGCGCCTGCTGAGGGCGAAGCAGAGACTGAGACGCCTGCAGCGCAGCCGACCCGGCCGCGTAACCCGCTGGAGGATATTTTCAACAACGCCATCCGCGGCGCGCAAAAGCAGGAAGAAAAAGAAGAGCCCGCGCCTACGCCATAGGCCAACACCCATTCCCGGGGCGATGCGAAAGCATCGAGCCCGGGACCCATAAACGCGACTCGAAGAACGGCAGGCGCGCCGCCGTGCGCCCCTCCACCGTCAATCGTGTTTATGGGTCCCGGACTTGGCGCTACGCGCCAATCCGGGAATGGGTATTATTGCTTCTTCTGCCGCTCGGTCCAGAACACGGCGATCTTGTTGCCGTCGAGATCGCGGAAGTAGGCGAAATCACCGAACGCACCGCGCGCGCCGGGCTTGCCTTCGCACGCAGCCCCGAGCGAGAGCGCTTTATCGTAGACGCGTGCGACGTCTTCCTGCGCATCGACATTGATCGCGATCATGGTGCCGTTTCCAGGATGGGCTTCCGCTTCGTTATAGGGGCGCGTGACCATGATCATCGCGCCGCTGCCGAGGCGATACATTTGGCCGTGCGGCGTTGGAAAGAGCTTCTTGCCGCCGAGCTCGGCGCTCAGCGTATCGTAGAAGGCGCAGGCGCGATCGAAATCGTTCGAGCCGAGACAGACATAACCGATTTGAGCCATGGTGGTTTTCTCCCTTGCCGCTTGGCGCGGCGTTTGGGGCGGAGTGTTTCGCCGAGCGGGTGCGAGCGTCAAGACTGACGTGGCGTCGTCTCATCGCATCGGTTTGCAATTCGGCGACAACATCGCCGCACCCCTTCTCCTGGGTAAGGAGAAGGTGGCCGCGCAGCGGCCGGATGAGGTTTGCTGGAGCATGCCGCGATTGGCTGAGCGCTGCCCGCGTTCATCGGCAGTCAAGTCTGCTCTTAGCCGGGAGCGGCCCTCACCTGCCCATCCGAACGAACGCCCATGAAGTGAGATAACTTCCGATCTCTTGGTTCACCCCGCTGCATTGCGGCCTCAACCAAAACACGTGACCGTTGTTAACGCGCTCGGTCAGGTAGCCGGGACCATCGCTGCATGCGATTATGACTTCCCCTGTATCAGCGCTGCGCTGCTGCTCACTTGCAATTCCGTCAGTTACGAGGCGGTCTACCTCCCGAACCACGCTCTGGTATTCATCTTCTGAAACTTGAAAGCGCACCCGGCGAGTTCGCCGCCATCCCGACCTCGGATGTCCATAAAACCAAGAGATTTCCGCACGCCCGTTGGCGTTCAACAAAATGACGTAGCCAACGCCGCCCAAAGCAGGTTGGCTTGAAAACCGCACAGCATCGGTGCCCAGATTCCTCGCACGCGGTGCGCCCGCGTCGTCCAAGAGATCACGGAATTCGCCGTCAAAGTGATCGCCAAGCCGCGTGACCTCGCCTGAGCCGAATCCAAATAAAGCTTGGCGCGTCTCCGCGCTGACCGAGCCCGTCAGCGCGAAAAACACGACTAACAAGAAACCGCGAACCAAGGCGCTCATCGGCGTAAGAAACCACAAAGCCCAAAGGTCTGAAATGGGCCAGCGGACTAACCCGCTCGCGCGGGACGCAGATTCTGCAAGCACTTGCGCCAGTGTCATCGCCTTCTGTCTCCCGGGCTGCGCCCGGATGGGCCGGGTCGAGCCCAGACGGGAGACCCAGCCATGGCCGAC
>Ga0163152_10000215_pt1 | contig 101697 bp, 74 predicted proteins | sample OliLakLV19MP8IB2_FD_148635 | JGI IMG/M metagenome (GOLD analysis project Ga0163152, IMG submission 148635) | Freshwater microbial mat bacterial communities from Lake Vanda, McMurdo Dry Valleys, Antarctica - Oligotrophic Lake LV.19.MP8.IB-2 | ecosystem: Environmental > Aquatic > Freshwater >...
CGGGCGGAACCTTCGGTCTCGTACTCGGAGATCGAGGAGATCCGGTCCTTGTAGCTCGACGGAGCGGCCATCCACGCCGCGGCGCCGCACAACGCGACCAGTGCGAACCCGGCGAAGCGGTTCTTCGAGCGCCAGGCGATCGCCATCGCCATCGCCCCCATCGCGAGGAACGCGCCGCGCGAGTGACACGACACGATGGTGAGCACCATGAGCGGGATCGAAATCAGGAGCCCGCGCCGCAGGATCTGACGCTTCTCCGAGAGACCGAGGTGCAGGAGCAACGGCATGCCCATGCACAAGGCCAAGCTGAAGTCGTTGCGGTCCGAGAGCATCCCGCCGGGCCCCTGGATGATCTCCATGCTGAAGCCCGAGAGGATGAACGCGATGCCGTTCTTCACCCCGAAGAAGCCGAAGGAGAGCGCCACGACGTAGACCAGGATCCGCAAGTACTCCCGGTTCTTGACCACGCCCGTCGTGAAGAGAGCGACACCGATGATCTTGCAGTACTCGATGAAGCTCGAGAGATCTCCGGCCACGAAGAAGCGCGATGTGACGAGGCTCATCCCCACGAGCACGACGAGCGCCAACATGATCCAGCAGCGCAAGTCGGGCAGCATGAAGCGCCGTTGGCCCGATCCGAACACGAACCCCGCGATGGTCACGATCGCGACGTAGAACGACCAGCGTTCGAATCGCGCCCAACCCCACGTGAGGTCCTGCAAGCGCATGTACGCGAGCAGCGTGAACACGAGCAGGCCGATGAACGGCCGTCGGAAGCACGTCGGCAGCGCCGCGAGGATGAAACCGGCGACGAGGAGGTCGCGCACGGGCCGACCCTAGCTGAAGCGGGCCCGAAGGCCCTCGATGGCGTCACGCAGGTCTTGGGAGAGGTACTTGGCGTCGTTCGCCCAGGCCCACGTCACGAACAGGACCGCGCCGACGAGCGCGATGCTGGCCACCGCCACGGCTGTGCGGCGACCGGCGACCAGGCGGAGTTCGCGGCGGGTGACGATGCGCTCCACGCTGCCGAGCACCGGAATCGCCATGACACGGCCGATGTCGGCCATCGTGCGAAAACAGTTCCGCGAGTACTCGAGTCCGACCGCGATTCCGAGTCCGATCGCGATGCCGGCGACGAGCGCGAAGCTCACGATGAGCAGCGGATTGGGCTCCGTCGGCTTGCTCGGCGCAGCGACTTCCTGAGTGATATCGAACGGGTTCGCGAGCGGCGACGACAAGAGTTCCACCTCGCGCGCTTTGGCCTGGTACGCGCCTTCGGCGACACCCAAGTTCGCCGCATGCCGCCCGATGGCCTCTTTCCGTTCGCGGACGTCGCGATAGACGGCCTGCAGTTCGGCCACTCGACGCTGGTCGTCCTCGATGTACGCGATCACCCGTGTGCGGCGCGCCTCAGCGACGCGCAGATCGGTGGCCAACGCGTCGGCGCGTGAGCGCATCGTCTGAATAGCAGGATTGGCCTGCGAACGCTGCTGGAGCTCACCCTTCGAGACCATGCGCGTGAGCTGATCGCGGCGCGAGTCGAGGCCGCGCAGCTCTTCCTGCGTCCGTTTGTAGCTCGAGTGCGGCGGCCGAATGCCCTCCAGACGCTTCTGAGCGTCGAGGATCTGGATCTCGACCTTGGCCAGTTCCTCCTCGTTGCTGAATCCGCCGACCAAGGTCTCTTCGAGATCGAGACGGGTCGGCGTTTCGCCGAGGAGACGCTTGACCTCATCCGCGAGCACTTTCTTCTCCTCGATCTCGGCATTCGTGCGCTCGAGCTCGGCTTCGTTCCGTCGCAGACGTTCGAAAACGGGGTCCTCGGTGCGCGCGGTGTCGGCTCCGGGAACGGGTTGCGTCGCCGAGAGTCCGTTCGCGCGCAGGACCTCCGTGAGCTCCTGTTCCTCGCGCTGGTATTGCTTCTCGATGCGTGTGCGCGAACCATTCAGCTTCTTGAGTTCGTCCTCGATCTTGCGTCGGTCGCGCTCGATGACGTCGGTGATCCAATCGTTGCGCAGCGCGCGCAGGAAGGCCACGGCCCACTCCACGCTGACGTCCGAGTACTCGATGTTGACGAAGCTCGTCCCCTGCGTGCTCGACTGCGCGATCGAGACTTTGATGTCCTTCTGCTCGGCCTCGAGCCAATCCTCTTGCTCGGCCGGCGTCAGACTCAGGTACTCGCGCTTCTCGAGCTCCTGCGTGACCTTCTTGATGCGTTCGCGACTCTTGATCTGGAACTGCGCGTTCGCCGCTTCCTTCGGGCTCACGGAGATGCTGACCGGTCGCAGCTCGACCTGAGTCTTCACGACGAACTTCTTCGGGACGATGACGGCGAAGAAGATGCCGATCGAGAGCACGATCGCGGTGGGCAGGATGACCTGCCACTTGCGACGCGACAGGATCCCCAGGAACTCCTGGAGCTGACCTTGGGTCTCGACTTCGACGGCCACCGCTCGGAGTTCCTAGAAGATGCCGTTGTTGTTGCCGCCGCCGCCGCCGCCGTAGTACCCGCCGTTGGCCAGCGCGTTGTACGAGAAGATCGCGGAGGACAGGCTCGTCAGGACGAACTTGACCGGGAAGAGCAGCGCATCGAGGAAGTAGCCGAACTCGGCCAACATGGTCGGCGGCACGTAGATGATGTCGCGCTCGTGGACGTGCACGTTGAAGGTCGAGTCGCCGCGGGTGAAGAGGTCCGACACGTCGAAGTACTGGATGAACGGGTCGCGCGGATCGGCGCGGATCAAACGCACGCGGCCGAGGTTGCCGGAATCCTTCTTCGGACCGGCCTGCATGATCGCTTCGAAGAGCGTGAGATCTCCGGGAAAAGGCTTCTCACCCGCCGCGTCGACCTCACCGAAGATGAAGTACTTCTTTCCCTGCGTGAAGATGCGCACCTTGATGTCGAGCAGGTCGTAGTACGGCGCGTACTTCTCCATGAGCAGCGCCTCGATCTGCGTGCGCGTCAGCCCCGCTACGACCACGGCGCCGAGTTCCGGCAGGATCACGGTGCCGTCGATGTCCACGGGCGTCCGCTCGATCTTGAGGTCGGCCTGGAACGGATCTTCGATCCCGATGTTGTCGCCGATCGCGACCCAGTTCTCTTCCTCGGCGTTGCCCGAGTAACGGTTCCCGAATCCGTCCGTGTTCAGGTACTGGAGGACGCGCTTGTCCGGCGTCGCATTGCAACCGGTCACCCACAGGGCGACCAGGGCGAGTACGGCGAGGTGGAGGCGGCGCGCGAGAGTCGTTTCGGGCATCGGGGATGAGGCTCTGGCGCGCGGGCCGAATGGGTCGACCACGACCCACCTGGATCGGCAGAAAAGGCTTCCGGGTTGAACGCCCCGGAGCGGCTCAGGGAGAGCCGTACTGGCGCGCGTAGTAGTCACGGTACGCACCGCTCCGAACCCGTTGCAACCATCCGGAATTCGCCCCGTACCAGCGGATGGTGAGCGGGAGGGCGTCGGCGAACGTGAAACGCGGGATCCAGCCCAGTTCCCGACGGATCTTCGACGCGTCGATGGCGTAGCGGCGATCGTGACCGGGACGGTCCTTGACGTAGGTGATCAGGCTCTCCGGCTTCCCGAGTTCCCGCAGGACATGGCGCACGAGGACCAGGTTCGCGAGCTCGTTGTTCCCGCCGATGTTGTAGGCCTCGCCGCTCCGGCCCTTCTCGAGCACGGCCAGGATGGCCTCGCAGTGATCGCGGACGAAGAGCCAGTCGCGCACGTACATCCCGTCACCGTAGACCGGAATCGACTTGCCCTCGGTCGCGTTGGCGATCATGAGCGGCAGGAACTTCTCCGGGAACTGGTAGGGCCCGTAGTTGTTCGAGCAGCGCGTGATGCACGCCTGGAAGCCGTGCGTGTGGACCGCGGCGCGCACGAGCAGGTCGCTGCCCGCCTTGCTGGCCGAGTAGGGCGAGTTCGGCGCGAGCGGGGTCTCCTCGGTGAAGAGGCCGGTGTCGCCCAGCGACCCGTACACCTCGTCCGTCGAGACGTGGACGAACTTCTTCACGCCGTGACGGCGACTGGCGTCGAGCAGTATCTGCGTGCCGAGCACGTTCGTGTTGACGAACGGCGCGCCCGACACGATCGAGCGGTCCACGTGGCTCTCGGCGGCGAAGTGCACGACGTAGAGGTCGCCACCTTGCTCCTGGGCTTCCTGAAATGCCTTCTCGACGTCCTCCGCCTTCGTGATGTCGCCCTGGACGAATCGATGCTTGTCGTTCTTGGCGACGGGCTCGAGGTTCTCGAGATTTCCGGCGTAGGTCAGCGCGTCGAGATTGACGACGCGCGCATCCGGCCGGATTTCAGCCAGCATGTGGACGAAATTCGAGCCGATGAAGCCGGCGCCGCCGGTGACGAGGATCGTGGAGTTCATGATCGTTTTTCGAGCTCGAGGAATCGTGTCAAGGCATCGCGCCACGGCGCGAGCGGTGCGCCGCGCAGCGCGGTGAGGCGCGAACAGTCGAGGACCGAGTAGCGCGGACGAGCGGCCGGTCGCGGGAACTCGCTGGTCGTGCACGGGATGACCTTGCACGTCGTGATGCCGGCGTATTCGATCGCGGCGACCGCCAGCTCGAACCACGACGCCTGACCGTCGCAGGCTGCGTGGTACACGCCTGCATCGCCTGCACGCAGGACGTCCCACAGCGCGGGTGCGAGCTCGAGCGTCGATGTCGGCGAACCGATCTGATCGTGGACGACCTTGAGCTCCGAGCGCTCGCGCGCGAGCCCGAGGATCGTGCCCGGGAAGTGCTTCCCGCGCGGGCCGTAGAGCCATTGCGTCCGCACGATGCGCGCGCCCTCTGGATGCGCCTCGCGCGCCGCGATCTCGCCGGCGAGCTTCGTGCGACCGTACGCCGACAACGGGTTCGTCGCGTCGTCGACTCGGTAGGGCCGGCGACCCGCGCCGTCGAAGACGAAGTCCGTGCTGACGACGACGAGCGGGATCCCGGCCGCGGCCGCGGCGCGCGCCAGTTCGCGCGATGCGTCGACGTTCGCGCGCGCCGCATCCGCTTCGCGCTCCTCGGCCAAGTCGACGGCCGTCCACGCCGCGGCGTGGATCACCCCGTCGAACGGACCGTGCGCGCGGAACAAATCGGCGACGCGCGCGCTGTCCGCGAGGTCGAATCCGGAGGCGGGCACGCCGGTCCCCTCGCGCAAGTCCGTGCCGATGGCTTCGAGGCCTTGAGGCGGTGCTACGCAGAGCTGGCTCCCGAGCATGCCGGAAGCACCGGTGACGAGGACGCGTCGCATCAGCCTTCGGTCGGAGCGTGTGGAGTGATCTCACGCTCTCGCGCCGCGGAGCGGGGCAACATGTGTGGGAGAGCCTGTACGATCGACTGCTTCACAGGCTCTCAGTCCAAGTTCGCGCCGCCGTCGGCGACGAGCGATGCCGCCGAGTGCAGCGATTTGAACGTGCCTGCGTCGGTCCACCAGCCATCGAGGACCTCGTACGTCATCGATCCGTCTTGGATGTACCAGTTGTTGACGTCCGTGATCTCGAGCTCGCCGCGATCGCTGGGCTTCAGCGTCTTGATGATCTCCCACACGCGCCCGTCGTACATGTAGATGCCGATGACCGCGTGGTTCGACTGCGGATTCTTCGGCTTCTCGATGATCTTCGTGACCTTGCCGTTCTGCACGGTCGCGACGCCGAAGCGTTCGGGGTCGGGCACTTCCTTGAGCAGGATCTTCGCGCCCTTCGACTGCTTGCGGAAATCGGCCGCGGCCTTGGCGATGTTCTTCTCGATGATGTTGTCACCGAGGATGACGCACACCGGCGCGCCCGCGGCCCAGTGCTCCGCGAGACCCAGCGCCTGCGCGATGCCGCCTTCGCCTTCCTGATACGTGTAGTTCAGGTGCTTCAGGCCGAAGTCCTTGCCATTGCCGAGCAACGAGAGGAAGTCGCCCGACTTCCGACCACCGGTCACGATCATGATGTCCGTGATCCCGGCCTTCACCATCGCTTCGATGGGGTAATAGATCATCGGCCGATCGAACACCGGCAAGAGGTGCTTGTTCGTGATCTTCGTGAGCGGGAACAGCCGGGTTCCGAGGCCGCCGGCCAGGATGACGCCTTTCATGGGGACGGGGGTCGTCATGTGTGGAACAGGATCGCTACTCGGGTGAGGACGTGCGGAGCCGAATCGGCGCCGTGCGCGGGACGTGGTGGGACCGAAGCCGCGGGAATGCGGCGAAGGAGGATAGCCGCGACGTGGATCGGCCGCCATCGCCACTTCGATCCAGCGTTCTCGGGCCGAAGTGCACGAAGACACGAGAAATTCAGGCTGCCCCGCAGAGATCGGGTCGATCCCGGTGCGCCTACCCCCTACACCGTGCGTCGAGGAGGCGACAACATGCAGAATCGAACGGCACCCATGAACGGAACGACTTTCCCGAGCGCGCAGGACGCCGAACATGGGCCGACCGATTCCGGCGATTTCGCGGCCGTGGCGCGCGCGCTGCGGCACGCCGCCGAGCACGTGGCGGAGCAGCCGAGTCCGTCCCAACTGGCGCGCGTCGCGGGGCTCGGCGAGACGCGGTTCGCGCGCGCCTGCCGCGCACTCGCCGGGATCAGTCCGAAGAGCTTCGTGCAGGCGCTCACGTTGACCGATGCGAAGCGGCAGCTCGCGCGCGCGGTGCCTGTGCTCGCGACGAGTCACCGAACGGGTCTGTCCGGTGGATCACGCCTTCATGATCTCTTCGTGAACCTGGAGCGCATGACGCCCGGCGAGTACGCGCGCGCCGGCGCGGGGCTCGTGATTCGGTGGGACGAAGTGCCGACACCGTTCGGTCGAGCGTTGATCGGCGTCGCGCCGCGCGGCGTGTGTCACCTCGCCTTCACCGAAGGTCGCGGGCTCGAAGCGGAGCTCGAGCACGCGCGCGCGCGTTGGCCGCGCGCGGAGTTCGAACGCGACGCTGTTCACGCGCGCTTGGCTGCGGAGGTCTTGCGCGATCGGCTCGCCGGTCGCGACGCAGATCGGGAGCGACCGATCACGCTCCTCTTGAAGGGCACGGAGTTCGAGATGCGCGTGTGGGAAGCGTTGCTCTCGATCCCCGAAGCGAACGTCTCGAGCTACGGCTCGATCGCCAGCTCCGTGGGCGCGCCCCGCGCAGCGCGCGCGGTGGGCAGCGCGATCGGCGCGAATCCGATCGGCGTGCTGATCCCCTGCCATCGCGTGCTGCGCCAAACTGGAGCGCTCGGCGGCTACCGCTGGGGCGAGACGACGAAGCGCGCGCTGCTCGCGGCCGAAGCGTCCCGGATCGGCGGCGCGGCCGGGTAGCTCGCGGCCCAGCGCGCGCCAGGCCCCGCACCACTCCGCTCGACCCACGCCCCACAATGCGCGCTCCACGCCACTCGCTCACCGCCGCTCGCTCACCGCCGCTGGCTCCACGCCGCTGGCTCCACGCCACTCGCTCCACGCCGCTGGCTCCGCGCCGCTGGCTTCACGCCGCTGGCTCACCGCCGCTGGCTCCACGCCACTCGCTCCACGCCACTCGCTCCACGCCGCTGGCTCCGCGCCGCTGGCTCACCGCCGCTCGCTCCCCGCCGCTCGCTCCCCGCCACTCGCTCCACGCCGCTGGCTCCGCGCCGCTGGCTCACCGCCGCTCGCTCCCCGCCGCTCGCTCCCCGCCACCCGATCCACGCCGCCCGAGCTGGCGCGCGGCGCGAGGTCGCCACTAGGATCGCGCGCATGGGACGAAGACTCGGTTTCCGCTGCGCGCTCATGCTCGGAGCCTCCTCGCTCGCATTCGCGACGCCGTGCGCCGCGCAGACGGAGACGTCGACGCCCGAAGTGTTCGAGGCGATCGATCCGTACACGCGCGGGAAGAACGATCTCGTCGATCGCGCGGGCTACGTTTCGCTCGGGCCGTTCCAGATCGCGGACAGCCTCGAGACCAAGGAGGTCGAGGAAGTGCTGGGCGGCCTGCGCGTCCTGTGGGTCGAGACGGCGCACTTCAAGATCGGGTCGCTGCTGCACACGTACCGCCGCGGCACGGACGACCTCGAGGAGAAGAAGCTCGCCGAGGAACTCGGACGCCTCGCGAAGAAGTTGCCGCGCGTGCGCAAGGACGTGCGCGAGCTCGATCCGTGGATGAGGCTGCACCTCTACGCGCAGCGTCTCGAGGAGCAGTACGCCGACTTCCAGGAGCGCGCCGGTGTCACGGACGCGAGCTTCGCGCAGAAGCCCACCGTCGCGCTGACCACGGCTCCGAACATGGGGTCCGGCCCGTACCTCGGGCTCGAGCGCAAGTTCGTCGTGCTCCTCGCCGAGAAGAAGTCGCAGCTCCAGCGCTTCGCGCGGCGTTGGATCGGCCCGCAGGAGTCCTCGTGGTATCGCAAGGTTTTGCCGGGCGGGGCCTGGTTCTTCGGAACGGCGGCCGAAGGACCGCAGGCGATGGGCACGAAGCTCGACTCCGCGCTCCACGCTCTCGTCGCGAGTGGTGTCACGTACGAGCTGTGCGACGGCTTCCGCGGCGGAGTCGGAATCCGACCGCTGTGGTTCAAGCACGGACTCGGACTCGTCTACGGACGCAAAGCCGAACCGCGCTGGTGCATGTTCGTGCAACGCGACTCGCCCGAACCCGACGATCAGACGTGGCGCTGGGAAGAGCGCTTGAACGGCTTGGTCGCGAACAAGTTCGTCGCGGGCTGGGACGAGATGCTCGGGTGGAAGGACGGTGCCGAGTTCGAAGCGCGACACCACATGACGATGTGGTCGCGCGTCGCGTGGCTCGCCGAGACGAATCCGACCGCGTTCCGCGCGCTCGTGATGCACTTGACCGAGCCGACGACGCCGGCCGCTCCGAGCCCGACCGACGATGCCGGCGTCACTGCGGGCCAGGTCTCGGCCGTCCGCGCGGCTTACGGCAAAACCACGGCGGAACTCGACGAAACGTGGCGCAAATGGGTGCTGAAGAAGTATCCGAAGAAGTAGCCGGGCGGGTCACGGCTTGCCCCCCGCGGGGGAACGGGAGTAGCTTCTAGGTCGTTCCGTCTGCGTCCCCAGTCGAAGGATCAGAACATGAAGTCAACGCTACTCGTGGCCGGTCTGGTCGGGCTCGTGCTCGCCTCGACTGCCGTTCCTGCCCGCGGAGGTTGTTGAGGCCCCGCTCTGCCGCAACCGGGTCCGGTTGCGCCGCGCGGTCCCAGCGTGAGTGAGATGCTGTCGATCCGTTGGGAATTCCCGACGTACGTGACGACCGCCTCCCCGGCCAAGGCCGGCACGCAAGTCAAGGAAGCGCGCCGAGCGCTGACCCGCGAGGAAGCTCTGAGCTATCTCGCCGGCAAGGACCAACGACCGCTCCTCGTCCTGCGCGAGTGCGCGCGCTGCAACAAGACGGACGACGCCCTGCTCCAACCGGGCGTGGACAACGAGAAGGTCGCTTTCCTCGCACGTTGGTTCCGTTGCGTGCGTCTGCCGATCGACGTGGTCCAGCCGGATCACCCCTTCCACGCGCTGTTCCCCGGCGACAGTTCCGAACACCTGTTCGTGATCACGGCCGACGGGTCCACGAAGCGCGCGTTGGAGTCGGATACGTCGCGCACCGAGCTGTGCTCGGCGATGTCGTCCGTGCTCGCCTCGAGCTACGTCAAGGATCCGACGCCGCTCTACAAGGACATCCACGTCTTCGGCGATCAGCTCGACGGGCTCGACAACGCCGTGCGCGAGCTCGAGAAGAAGCGTGCGACCCTGATGGAAGCCCGCATACCGGACAAGAAGAAGCTCGCCCGGATCGACGGCGAGATCGCGACGGTGAAGAAGCAGATCGGCGAGAAGCTCGCGACGATCGCGAAGGCCTCGAAGATCGACCTGAAGCCGCCGGCGGAAGCACCGAAGAAAACCGGTTGAGATCGAACTCGGGTGCGCGTCGCGGGTGAACGCCGCGCGGACCCGAGACCGCGCTTGCACCGTCCGGACGATCCGCCCAAGGTGAGCGCGCATGAATCGCGGGTACGTCTACACGAGTGAGGTCGGGCCGGTTGACTCCGGACTCGACCTCCTCGCGTATCACGAGCGCAACTTCCGGAAGCGCACACGCGCGGATTGGGACGAGTCGATCCGCGCCGGACTCGTGCGCGTGAACGGCGAGATCGCCGCACTCGAGCACGTCGTGCGCGTCGGGGACGCGGTCACCTATCACCGCCCGCCCTGGCGCGAGCCGGACGCGCCGACGGACCTCGTCTTCGTGTTCGAGGACGAGCACGTGCTGGTCCTCGAGAAACCCGCGGGACTGCAAGTGCTCGCTGCCGGCCCGTTCTTCGAGCGCACGGCCTTCCATCTCGTGCGCGTGAGTGCTCCCGACCGCGCCGACGCGTCACCGGTGCACCGCCTCGGTCGCGGGACGTCGGGACTGCTCCTTTTCGGCAAGACTGCGCTCGCGCGCGCGTCGCTCGCGCGTCAGTTCCGCGAGCGCACACCGACGAAGACGTACTTCGCGCTCGTCGACGGCTGCTCACTCCCCGACTCATGTCACGCGCGCCATCCGATCGGCGACGTCGAGCACGGCCCGATGCGCCTGCACGTCGCGCGCGCGGGCGGGAAGGAGTCGCTGACGCGCGTCCGTGTCTTGCGAAGAGATCGCGCGCTCGATCGGTCACTCGTCGCCGCGCAACCGATCACGGGCCGCCCGGATCAGATCCGCATCCACCTCGCCGCGCTGGGCGCGCCGATCGTCGGCGATCCGCTGTTCGGAGTCGGCGGCGTGGCGAAGAGCGACGTGCCTCCCGGCACGGGCGGGTACCACCTGCATGCCGCCGGGCTCGGCTTCGTACACCCCGTCACCAGAGAGCTCGTGAAACTGCGGTCGCTTCCAGGGTGGATGCGGGTGGTGAGACCGAGGTCATGACTCCGGCTCATCGGCGGCGCGCCGAGCCGGGGGAGCTGTGACAATTTTGACACGCTCGTTCAGGGGGTGGCGTAGTGCCACGGCATCCAGGCAACGAGCCCCCCCCAACCAGCCCCGAGTCACCGTTCCGTGTCACCCACACACCCGGGTCGGACCACCCACTTTTCTTGCGGGTTCTCTGTTGTGCCCCCCCCCCTCGACCTTTCTAGGGTCTTGATCTCGGGCCCTGCGACTGTCCAGCACCCAACAACCCCTCGCTCACATGAATCAGATCACGGCGGCTCTCGCGTTACCCGCAATCGCACTCTTGTCCTTCGCGCTACCGGCCACGCCAGCCGGCCCGACTCGGGTGCTGGAACCCAGTTGCTTCAACCCGTGCAACTGTGCAGCGGGAGTCATCGGAGGCTACGATGATCCGTGCGGAGGATGCGTTGTCGCATGGGGCACCGTGAGCTCAACCTCCCCCGCTTGCGATATCGAGTGCAATCCCACCGCGGCCCAGTGCGTCACCAAGATCGCGTTCAGCGTGTCTTGTGGCGGGGGCTCCCGCTTTGGTACCGCGACCAACGGAGCTGAATGCGAGGGCCAGGCATCGTTCGGGATTCCGTGCCCGAGCGGAGGCAGCATGTTCTCCTGGACGTTTCTCTGCTCCGCCTGTGGAATCGGTTGAAAGTTCATCCTGCCAGTGTGTCGAGTCGGGTGGTCCTCTGGATGACCATCCTTGGTCTGCTTGCCTTGGTGGCTGTGACTTTGCGAACAAGGTTAGGAAATCAGCAGTTCGAGGCGGTCGCGCGACCCCACGATCGCATCCCCTTGGACACTCGCTCAGCATTGGCACCCCCAATGGCGAATGTGTCGAATTCAGCTGGGTTCGAGGAAACCACATCACTCAGGTCGCAGACTGAGAACGGGGCCTCAATAGTCACTGTCACCACCGAAAGTGCGGCGGACTCCGCAGGCTATGAAGCTCGATACGCCGGGCTGAGTAAGGCGATGCTGGAGGGCGTCGCGGCAGACATGGGCGAGAAGCGAGTCAGGCGAATGCTCGAACTCACGGAGACACGGGTACAAGCAGGGAGATTCGAGGTACGGGGTTTCCTTGCCCCAGGAGAGAAGACTCCTCTGATACCCAAGAATGGCCCGCTGTTGATCGAACGACTGCTACCGACTGGCGAGTATCAAGTCATCGAGTTCTTAGAAATGGACTACCCAGAATTCTATGCCTCGAAACGTGAGGAGGATTGGCTCCTCGCAGCGTCTCATCAACGCCAGTAGTCCATCGAAAACAGAGGCAGGTTGGTCCGCGTCGACCTACCGGTGCGTCAATGTTCCGGTGAACCAGCGCACGAACCTCTCGACGCCGTCGCGCACCGACGTGTGCGGGTGGTAGCCGAGCTTCGCGCGCGCCTTCGACACGTCGGCGTACGTCACGAGCACGTCGCCGGGTTGCATCGGTTGTCGGTCGAGGATCGGCGTCTTGCCGCACGCCTCGCCGATGATCCCCACCAGCTCTTGCAGCGACGTCGTTGCCGATTCGCCCAGGTTGTAGATCTCATAGCCCTCGCAGCGATCGAGCGCGCGCACCACCCCGTCCACGATGTCGTCGATGTACGTGTAGTCGCGGCGCGTCGAGCCGTCGCCATAGAACGGGATCGGTTTGCCCTCGAGCGTCGCCTTCACGAACTTGTGGATCGCCATCTCGGGCCTTTGACGCGGGCCATAGACGGTGAAGAAGCGCAGGCAGCTCGTCGGGATGCCGTACAGGTGGTTGTAGGTCGAGCAGTGCAGCTCGCCCGCGCGCTTCGTTGCCGCGTAAGGCGAAACGGGATGGTGGATGTCGTCGACCTCGCGAAATGGGACTTCGGCGCGGTCGCCGTAGACGCTCGAGCTCGAGGCGAAGACGAAGCGCGTTTTCGGCCGTGTTTTCAGCGCTTCGAGGAAGTGGAGCGTGCCGCGCACGTTCACGTCCTCGTAGTGGAGCGGATCGAGGATCGACGGCCGCACGCCCGCCATCGCGGCAAGGTGGATGATCGCGTCGAACCGACCTTCGTCGAGCAAGCGCGTCACGAGCGAGCGGTCGCGGATGTCGCCGGTCACCACCGTCGCGTTGGGAAGAGCGCGCAGGTTCGCGCGTTTGATCGCGGGATCGTAGTACTCGTTGAAGTTGTCGAGCACCGTCACGCGGTCGCCGCGCGCGAGGAGGTTCTCCCCCACGTGACTGCCGATGAAACCGGCGCCACCCGTGATCAAGACGTTCAGGCCCATCGCGTCACTCCACCGTCACCGATTTCGCGAGGTTGCGCGGCTTGTCGATGTCGAAGCCCTTCAAGTCCGCCATGTGGTACGCGACCAGTTGCAGCGGGATCACGTTCAGGATCGGCGACAACCACTCGGAGCATTCGGGCACGAGCACGTGTTCGTCGCTCTGCGCGATGCTCTCCTTGTCGCTGCCGATCGCGATGACGTGGCCGCCGCGCGCGCGCACTTGTTCGAGATTCGAGCGCACTTTCTCCGCGAGCGGACCGGCGCTGTTCACGACCAGGATCGACATCGCCGGTTCGATCAGCGCGATCGGACCGTGCTTCATCTCGCCGGCGGGATAACCCTCGGCGTGGACGTAGCTGATCTCTTTCAACTTCAGCGCACCCTCGAGCGCGATCGGATAGTTGATCCCGCGGCCGAGGAAGAGGAAGCCCTTCTGGCCCTGGTTCTTCTGCGCGATTGCGCGCACTTCGGAGACGGCGCGTTCACCGAGAAGGCTCTCCATCTTCGGGCGCAGGAGGCGCAGCTCGGAGACGAGTTCGCGCCCCTTGTCGAGCGAAAGGACGCCGCGCGCGCGACCGAGGCGGATGGCGAAGAGGAACGCCGCGACGACTTGAGCGACGAAGGCCTTCGTGCTCGCGACGCCGATTTCGGGGCCCGCGTGGGTCAGGATGGTCGCTTGTGCCTCGCGCACGAGCGTGCTGCCCACGACGTTGCAGATGGCTGCGGTACGCGCGCCCAGCGTCTTCGCGAGACGCAGCGCAGCCAACGTGTCCGCGGTTTCGCCCGATTGCGAGATCGCGAGCGCCAACGTGTTGTGCGCCAGCACCGGATCGCGGTAGCGGAACTCGGAAGCGTAGTCGACGTCGACGGGCAGTCGGGCGAGTCCCTCGATCAAGTAGCGTGCGATCCAACCGGCGTGCAGCGCCGTGCCGCACGCGACGATCTGCAAGCGATCGACGGCGCGCAACTCGTGGTCGGTGAACCCGGGCACGCCGAAGTCCACGTCGCCCTTGTCGAGGCGCAAGCGATCGAACGCCGTGCGTGCGAGGACGTCCGGCTGCTCGTGGATCTCCTTGAGCATGAAGTGCGGGAACGAGCCTTTTCCCGCCTGTTCCGGATCCCACTCGACGCGCCGCGTGGGTCGATCGACCCGTGTGCCGTCGATGCGCGTGACGATGGGCGCGTGTCCGAGCTCGAGCTCGGCGACGTCGCCGTCCTCCAGGAAGATCACATCGCGGGTGTGCGCGATCAGTGCGAGCACGTCGGATGCGAGGTACACGCCGTCCGGACCCGCAGCGACGGCGAGCGGCGGTCCCGATCGCGCGCACACGATGCGCACGCCTTGTTCACCTTGCGCCACCGCGGCGATCGCGTAGTAGCCGCGGACGCGCGCGAGGCTCGCGCGCACGGCTGATGCGAGGTCCTGGCCACGCGCCATCTCGCGACCGACGAGGTGCGCCAACACTTCGGTGTCCGTGTCGGAAGCGAAGCGCACGCCGGCGGCTTCGAGTTCCGCGCGCAACTCGGCCCAGTTCTCGACGACGCCGTTGTGCACGAGCGCGACGCGACCTTCCTGATCCGTGTGCGGGTGCGCGTTCTCGTCGGAAGGCGGACCGTGCGTCGCCCAGCGCGTGTGGCCGATCCCGGCGCGCGCGTTGTCGAGCGAGCCGTCGGACAGCACCTGCTCGAGTCGTTCGAGACGTCCCGCCTTGCGCCGGATCTTGATCGCTCCCGCTTCGAGCACGGCGACGCCGGCCGAGTCGTAACCGCGGTATTCGAGCAATCTCAGGCCCTGGAGCAGCGTCTCCACGACGCCGCCGTTCCGCTGGATCGCGCCGACGATGCCGCACATGACTAGCGACCTCCGGCCGGGCCAGCGTCGGCCAGCGCCACGCGCGAACGGAAGTGATCGAGCGTGCGCACGAGCCCGTCCTCGAGCGCAACTTTGGGTTCCCACCCGAGGATCCGCCGCGCCTTCGTGATGTCCGGTTGTCGCACTTTGGGATCGTCGACCGGCAATGGCTTGAACTCGATACCGGACTTCGAACCCGTCGCTTTCAGGACCGCCTGAGCGAACTGGAGGATCGTCATCTCGGCCGGATTGCCGATGTTCGTCGGCAAGTGCTCCTTCGAGTTCAGGAGACGCCAAATGCCCTCGACGAGATCGTCCACGTAGCAGAAGGATCGCGTCTGCGATCCGTCGCCGAAGACCGTCAGCGGCTCGCCGCGCAAGGCTTGGCTCATGAACGCCGGCAGCGCGCGCCCGTCGCGCAAACGCATGCGCGGCCCATACGTGTTGAAGATGCGGATGATGCGCGTGTCGAGGCCGTGGAATCGGTGGTACGCCATCGTCATCGCCTCGGCGAAACGCTTGGCCTCGTCGTACACCCCGCGCGGGCCGACGGGGTTCACATTGCCCCAGTAGTCCTCGCTCTGCGGATGCACGAGCGGGTCGCCGTAGCACTCGCTCGTGGACGCCAAGAGGAAGCGCGCGTTCTTCGCACGCGCGAGGCCGAGCGCTTTGTGCGTCCCGAGCGACCCGACCTTCAACGTTTGGATCGGCAGCTCGAGGTAGTCGATCGGCGACGCCGGTGAAGCAAAGTGCAGCACCGCGTCGACGGGTCCCGGAACGTGGACGTGTTCCGTGACGTCACGCTTCTCGAAGTGGAAGTGCGGGTCGGCGAACAGATGCTCGACGTTGCGCAGATCCCCGGTGATGAGGTTGTCCATGCAGACGACCTCGAAACCTTCCGCCAGGAATCGCTCGCACAAATGACTGCCGAGGAAGCCGGCGCCGCCGGTGATCAGGACGCGCGGTCGTGTCATGTTCATCTAGTCCCTGCGCCCAGAGCCGGTGAAGAAGTGCGCACTCTCGCGTCGCGAGGCGACGCACCGAGCTCGTGAAAGCGTGTACGCTCGTATTCTCCACCGGCTCCGAGGGCCCGTGAGGAATTCACGTGCGACGGGCCGCGGAAGCGGCGCCAGCAGCGTGTGAGAGCGTGTAGGCTCGTATGGTCCGCACGCTCCGAGAGCCTGTGAAGTCTTCACGGGCGACGCGCCGCGCAGCGGCGCAGATGGTGTCTGAGAGCGTGTAGGCTCGATTTCTTCACACGCTCTCAGCGGGGCGTGAGCCCGGAGAAGTCGACTTCCTCGCCGCGGTCGAGGCGCACGCGCTGCCCCAGCCCTTGGATTTCGTGCTCTCCCACGGCCTGCACCCGGACGCGCGCACTGTCGGAGTCGGTCTCGACGGCACCCGTCGCGCGCACGCCGAAGCCTGGGCCGAGGACCGCATCGGCACTCGTGGCGCTGCGCGTAGGGCGACCACCGTCGGTGAGCAACGGCAAGTCGACGGACTGACCGGGATCGAGCTCGATCACGTCCTCGCGGAACGCGATGCGCGCGGGCGACTTGGATTGGTTGCGCACGCGCACGATGTCGATGCGCACGCGCTCGAGCACGATCGGTCCGCTGGAAGCCGAGAGACGCGAGCCGCCGAGCAGGTCGATCTGCTCTTCGCCCGCGAGGTCGATCCAAGCGGAATCGACATCGAGGAACGTGAACAGCGGCTCGCCGCGCGACGGTGATCCGACGAGGCCGAAGCCGCGGTCCGAGAGGAGGATCGAAGTGCCGTCGCCCCACAGAACTTCGGCTCGACCGCCCGGGGCGACACTGATCGAGGAACCCGCGTGCACACGCTCGTCCTTGCCGTGGAAGCTCAGCGGAAAGCCGCCCGTGCGACCGGCAGGCCGGACTTTCACGGGGTCCGCGTGGCGCACGACGAGTACTTCCTCGGGCCCCTCGGGGTATTGGGCCTGTGCGCCCGCCGGCAGCGGATCGACGGCGTTGGTCATCGGCGCGGGATGACGCTGGGTCGTCCAGAACGGCCAGCGACCGTACGTCGAACACGACGTGCACGAAAGTGCGGCGAGGAGCACGATCCAAGGGCTACGCGCACGCATCAGCGCGAGTCTCCGCTCGTCGGGATCGCCGGATGGTGTCCGTAATAACGCTCGACGAAACCCGTGTCGTGATCACCGGCACGGAAGTCCGAGTGCGAAAGCACGCTGCGCTGCAGCGGGATCGTCGTCTTCACGCCTTCGATCACGAACTCGTCGAGAGCGCGCAGCATCGTCTTGATCGCGAGGTCGCGACGCGGACGGTGGACGAGGAGCTTGCCGATCATCGAATCGTAGTTCGGCGGGATCCGGTATCCGCTGTAGCAATGGCTGTCGAGGCGCACGCCAGGACCGCCCGGCGGGACGAAGAGTTCGATCTTGCCCGGCGAAGGTTGAAAGTCCTTCTCGGGATCCTCGGCGTTGATGCGGCACTCGATAGCGTGGCCGCGGAACTCGATTTGGCTCTGTGTGAAGCCGAGCTTCTCGCCGGCCGCGATGCGCAACTGTTGCTGGATCAGGTCGATTCCGGTCACGAGTTCCGTCACCGGGTGTTCGACCTGGATGCGGGCATTGACCTCGATGAAGTAGTAGCTGCCATCGCGCGCGAGCAGGAACTCCACCGTCCCGGCATTCGTGTAGTTCGCTTGCCGCGCGACCTTCACGGCCGATTCGCAGATGCGCGCGCGCAGCTCGGGCGTCAACGACGGCGAGGGCGACTCCTCGACGAGCTTCTGGTGACGGCGCTGGATCGAGCAGTCGCGCTCGCCGAGGTGCACGATGTTCCCGTACTTGTCGGCCAGGATCTGCACTTCGATGTGGCGCGGGTTCTCGACGAACTTCTCGAGGTAGACCGTCCCGTCGCCGAACGCCGCTTGCGCTTCGCTCTTCGCGGCGTGGTAGCCGGTCACGAGGCTCGGTTCGTTGCGCGCGATCCGCATCCCGCGACCACCGCCGCCGGCGGCGGCCTTGATCATCACGGGGAAGCCGATCTGTTGAGCGACGGCCATCGCCTCCTGTTCGTCCTCGACCGGGCCGTCCGATCCGGGAACGATCGGCACGCCGGCCGCATGGGCCAGTTCGCGCGCGGCGACCTTGTCGCCGAGCTTCGCGATCGTCTCCGGTTCGGGCCCGATGAAGTGGATCTTGCAAGCGCGACACACCTCGGCGAAGTGCTCGTTCTCCGAGAGGAATCCGTAGCCCGGATGGATCGCGTCGGCGTCGGCGACTTCGGCCGCGGCGATGATCGCGGGGATCGAGAGGTAGCTCTTCGCGCTCGGTCCGGGACCGATGCAGATCGTCTCGTCGGCCTGACGCAAGTAGATCGCGCCTTCGTCGGCCGTCGAATAGACGGCGACCGTCTCGATCGAGAGCTCGCGGCAGGCGCGGATGATCCGTTGCGCGATCTCGCCGCGGTTAGCGATCAGGACGCGGCGGAACATCAGGACTCGATCAGGAACAGGGGCTGGCCGAATTCGACCGGTTCACCGCTCTCTGCGAGCACGGCCGTGATCACGCCCGAGGTCTCGGCCTTGATCTCGTTCATGACCTTCATCGCTTCGATGATGCAGATCGTGGTCTCGGGACCGACGCGCAAGCCCACGCTCGCGAAGGGTTCGGCTTCGGGGCTCGCGGATCGATAGAACGTGCCGACCATCGGACTCTGGAACGGGGTTCCCGCCTGGGCCGGCTTCGCGGCTTCCGTCGGTGCGACAAGCGCACCGCCGAACGGTGCGGGCGCATAACCGTAGTGCGCGGGTCCCGGGCCGCCGCCTTGCAGGACGTGGACGACGGGAGCGGTGGAGGTCCCGGGCGCGCCTTCGCGGACCACGCGCACCTTGAGGCCCGTCGCCGGGTCCTCGACATCGAGTTCGGCGACGCCGGCGCGTTTCATCATCGCGATCAGGCGTTGGATCAGCTTGAGGTCCATGGGCGGCAGGGGGCTCCGTGCGCGAGGGGCGCATCCCGTCGCTCGCGCGGGCGGGAGGATAGCGATCCGCAGCGCGAGATTCGCCCCTCTAGCGGGACCCGAGGAGCCCCGCGGCGATCTGGACGGCGTTCAGCGAGGCGCCTTTGCGCAGTTGGTCACCGACGGCGAAGAACGCCAGCGAGTTGGGTCCGCGCGCCCCGGCGCGCACGCGGCCGACGAAGACCTCGTCGCGGCCGGCGCACTCGCGCGGACGCGGACCATGCGGATCGGCCGTCCACACGACGCCGGGCGCCGAGCGCAAAGCGGCCATGACTGCGGCCGGATCGACGGGCGTGCGCGTGCGCAGGTGGACCGCGACCGAGTGGCAGCGCTCGACCGGCACGCGGACCGTCGTCGATTCCACGACGAGCGTGTCGAGCCGCAGGATCTTGCGCGCCTCGTTGGCGATCTTGCGCTCCTCGCCGCTCACGCCGTCTTCCCCCACCGTCGAGATCGCGGGGATCACGTTCAGCGCGATCGGCGCGGGGAACGGTGACGGGCGTCCCGGGCCGCGCGCGATGCCGGCCGCTTCGCGCGTCTCGCAGCGCAGGGCGTCGAGGCCCGCGGCACCGGCTCCCGACGCGGCTTGGTAGCTCGCGACGACGACCTCCTCGAGGCCGACGAGTCGCGCGATGACGGCCAACGGCAAGCAGGCGATCGCCGTCGTGCAGTTCGGGTTCGCGACGAGGCGAGGTCCCGCGCGCAGCAGGTCACCGTTGATCTCGGGGACGATGAGCGGGACGTCGGGCGCTTCGCGGTACGCGCTCGAAAGGTCGACGATGCGCGCACCGTGTTCGAGGAGTTGCGGCACGAGTTCGAGCGAGACTTCGGTGGGCGTGCACAGGAAGACGACGTCGTACGCGGCCAGTGCGCGTGGATCCGCGGGCATCGGTTGCACGTGCAGATTCGTGTCGCGCACGCGTAGCGTGCTTTCGGCCCGCGCGAAACAGAGGATGCGATCCGCGGGCTGTCCGAAGGCGAGCAGGATCTCTGCCAGTTCCACGCCCGTCGCGCCCGTCGCGCCGACGATCGCCGCGCTGCACGAGCGCTGCGCCGGCCCCCAAGTCCAATCCGTCACGTTCATCCCGACAGGACCCTCGCGCATCATTTCGTTCCCTTCGCCCGCCAATGTCCCGATCGCCCGCCGAGCTTCTCGACGAGCTCGATCCGCTCGATCCGGATCCCGTGATCGATGGCCTTGCTCATGTCGTAAACGGTGAGTGCCGCGACCGTGACGCCGACGAGCGCCTCCATCTCGACACCGGTGCGGCCGGTGCAGGCGGCGCGCACGCGAATCTCGATCACGTCGCGGCCCTTGGGCTCGAACAGGACGGTGACCGCGTCGAGCGGCAAGGAATGGCACAGCGGCACGATGTCCGACGTGCGCTTCGCGGCGAGGATGGCGGCCGTGCGCGCGACCTCGAGGACGGGTCCTTTCGGGCCGCGGCCGGCCAGCAGGATCGCGCGCGCGCCGCGCGGGAAGACGATGAGGGCGCGCGCTTCGGCTTCGCGCCGCGTGACCGGCTTCGAACCGACGTCGACCATGCGCGATTCGAGGCCCTGCGCGCTGCGTACGACGTGGGTCGGACGGCGGACTGCACCGGCGGTCCGAGGAGCACGCGCCCGGCTGTCTTTCGCGGTTCGAGCGGTGCGCGCCATCTCCCGAGGGTATCGAGAGGTCCGCGTCGAAGAAACGCGATCTCGGAGCTTGGCCCGTGAAGATCCCGGCGTGACGGGCGAGAATCGCGATCGGAGCGACCTCCGAGCACGAGGTAGCTTTTGCGTTCATGCCCCCGCAGTCCGCGCTCCGAATCGTAGAGTGCCGGTTCAGACCCTCCGGGAAGTGGAAAGCTCTTCCCGACGACGCCCTGCCGCGAAGCGACACCCATGCTGATCTCGATCGTCCTGGCGCTGCCTCTCGTTTTCTCTTTCGAGCCCTCGAGCGCCGACCTCGACGCCTTGGTGCGGGAGCACGCAGCAGCCGCCGCGGCCGCCGAGTCGATCGAAGAAGTATGGGCCGCGCTCGACGCGCTCGCGGCCGGAGCCGGTGACGAGCGCGCGGCACTCGACCAGGCACTCGATCGCGCGCTGACCGCGGAGAAGCAGCTCGACGGGAAGAGCGTGCTGCTCCTCGTCGCGGCGCGGCTCGCCGGAGAGGAACCCGAACTTGCGCTGCTCGCGAAGCGCCTGGAGACGTTGCTCGTCGACGCGCAGGCCGAGATCGCGCGTTCGGCCGCCGGCCTCTTGGCCGACACCGCGTTCCGCGCGCTCGAGGACACCAAGCTCGAGTCCGTGACCGGCGCGTTGCAGAAGCTCGCCAAGGACACGAATCGCGAGCCCGACGTGCGCATCGAAGCGGCCGTCGCGATGCACACGCTGGGTCGCGCGGGCGCGCAGCGCGAAGCGCGCACCGAACTCGTCGCGTTCCTCGAATCCGCGGATCAGAGGCTGCGCGGCCTGGGCGCACTCGCGCTCGCGCGCGTCGGCGACATCGAGACGGGTCGCGCGGAACTCGAGTCACTGGCCTCGACGCCGAGTACCGAGGGTCGGCTCGCGCAGGCCTTCTTGAAGCAGGAAGAACTGCGCCGCTTCTACGACCGTCGCCAGAAGAACCTGCTCGACTACGCCAAGGAAAAATCCGAGGACGCGGACCTCAAGGGCAGCCGCGAGGCGCGCTTGCTCGAGTCCACGATGCGCTTGATCGAGACGGCGTCGCTGGAAGCCGAGGACACGACGCGCGAGAAGCTCGTCGACGCCGCGCTCGACGGTATGTTGCGCAGCCTCGACGAGCACTCGAGCTTTCTCACGCCGAAGTCGTTCGAGGACAACTACGCCGAGGACCTGCTCGAGCCCGAGTACGGCGGCATCGGTGCCTACGTCGGTGAGGATCCCGAGGACGGCTTGTTCACGATCCGCCAACCGATCTACTCGGGTCCTGCGTACAAGATGGGCCTCCACTCGGAGGACAAGGTCGTGCGCATCGAGGACTGGCCGACGTACTCGTCGAGCGGTTCGCGCCCGCTCGAAGACATCATCAAGCGCTTGAAGGGCAAGCCCGGCACGACGGTCAAGCTCTACATCTGGCGCCGCGGGATGGACTCAGGGCTCATCGACCGGCCGACGGAAGACATGGCCGTCACGATCACGCGCGAGCGCGTGACGATCCCGCCGATGAAGACGGATCTCCTGCCGGGCGGCGTCGGCCTCGTGCAGCTCGACACGTTCAGCGGCGTCGCGGCCGAGGAAGTCGGCAAGGCCATCACGGAGATGAAGGCGCGCGGAATGAAGGCCTTCGTGCTCGATTTGCGCCAGAACACGGGCGGGCTACTCACGCAAGCCCGCGACGTGGCCAATCTGTTCCTGCCGAAGAAGAAGCTCGTCGTGTCGACCGAGAGCCGCGCCGGCGAGCCGCGCACGCTCTTCACGGCGAACGATCCGCTGCTCCCGATGGACATGCCGGTGGTCGTCCTGATCAGCCGCTTCAGCGCGTCCGCGTCCGAGATCGTGGCCGGCGCATTGCAGGACCACCAGCGCGCGGTCATCGTCGGACAACGCTCGTACGGCAAGGGTTCCGTGCAGGAATTGCTGCCGATTCCGGGTGAGCGCGATGACCTCTTCGAGGACGAGAACCAGAACGGGGCGCACGATTCGTGGGAAGCGATCACGAAGGACTGGAACCAGAATGGCAAGTTCGACTTCGCGCCGCGTGCGCGACTGACGGTCGCGCGCTATCGCCTGCCGTCGGGTCGTTCGATCCACCGCGAGCGCGGTGAAGGCGGCGTCATCCTGTCCGAAGGCGGCGTCGATCCGGGCGTGAAGGCCGACCCGATTCGTCTCGATCCGAACGTGATCACGGAGATGCGGCGCGTGCTCGCGTCGAGGAAGATCCGTGGTTGGCTCGACACCGCGTGGGCCGAGGACAAGGACGAGCTCGTGCGCTTGGCCGAGTGCGACTACGACGAGCCGAGGCGCTATCCGGGTTTCGACGCGCTCTACGCGAGCCTCGAAACGACGCTCTCGCCGCAGGCAGTGCGCGGGCTCGTGCGCCGCGAAGTCCGGGGTCGCACGCAAGACGTGCGCGGCGTCGCGTACCCGGAAGGCGACTTCCAGGACGACCCGATGCTCCAGGCGGCGATCACGTCGGCGCTGGAGGGGTTGAAGGTTTCACCGAAGGACATTCCCCAGTACGCGGCGACGTTCGACGAGCGCGCGAAGCCGGATGACCGGCCGGTGCTCGCGCGCAATATGACCGACGCGCAGCGAACGGATCTGCAGCACGCGCTGACGCTGCTCGCGGACGACGATGCGGCACGGATCGGCGCGGATCAGTTGGCGGAGATCAGGCGCGCGCTCGAGGCTGTGCTCGACAAGTGAGCCCGTTCGCTGCGCTTGCGCCGCGAACCACCAGGATTATTTCCGTCGGTCCGCGAACCGTGATCCGGTTCGCGGACCGACTCATTTCCCCTCGACGTCTCCGCTCGATGCCCCGGGGGGGCGCTACGATCCCATCGCGACTCCAAAAAGTGCGCCGAATCAAACCGCGTCGACTGGGACTCCGGTCGGCGGACCCGCGCCATCGGCGAGCCGCGCGAACCGATTGGAATCAGAACTCGCGCGCCCTCCGCGAACGATCGTCGGGCGGTCGCCCGTCTTCATCCGCGAGCTGCGCCAACACGGGCAGCACGAACTCGCGCGCCAGGATCACGATCGTCGCCGTCAACGGCAGCGCGATGATCAACCCGAACATCCCCATCGACGCCGCGCCCGCCATCAACGACGCGAGGACGACGATCGGGTGCAGCCCCAAGCTGTTCCCGAGGATCTGCGGCAGCAGCACGTAGTTCTCGAGCGCTTCCCCCGCGGTGAAGACGATGCCCACGCGGACGAGGCTCGACACCACGCTGTGCTCGATCATCGCGACGAAGAGCGCGACTGCGAAACCGACCGCCGAACCGACGAACGGGATCAACGTCAGGAGTCCCGTCCCCATCCCGATCAAGAGCGCGTAGTCGACGCCCGCCGCGAACAATCCAACTGTCAGGAACACGCCCTTCGCGAGGCACACGAGCAACCTCCCGCGGAAGAAGTTCGCCAGCACCTCGCCGATCTGCGCACCGATGCGCGTGAGTCGCTCGCGATCGCGACTCGGCATGTAGCGCTGCACGAAGCGGTGGATGCGCTCCAACTCGAACAGCAGGAAGTACGTGTAGATCGGCAGCAGGACGAGCAGTCCGAGCAACGCGAAGATCGACCCGAAGACGCTCTGGACGAGTTGGTATACGCCGCCCGCGGCACGCAACCCGAAGCTCGCGGCCTGCTCCTGCTGCTCGTCGGTCAGCCACGAGGCCCACCACTCGCGCACCATGTGCATGAGCCGATCCGCAGTGACTCCGCCGTCCGCCGCTGTCGGCGCGAGCGCGGGATCGGCGCCCTTTTCACCGTCGGGGACGAGTTTCAGGAACCAATCGATCTCCTCGCGGTGGTCGTTCAGCGCTTGCTCGACGCGGTGACGGACCTTCGAACCCAGGCCGTCCTCGCTGACGAGTTCGACCGCGAGTCCACGGCCCTGCCACCACACGGTGAGAGCCAGCAGCGTGAACAGCACCGCCACGCTGAAAAAGATCACGTTCACTGCGCGACTGCGCTTCCAGCCGCGCTTCTCGAGCCGCAGGACGAGCGGGTGCAGCACGAACGCCAGCAAGTAGCCGAGGATCAGCGGGTTCAACACCGCGCGCACGGACCACAAGAACCACCCGGCCAGGACGACGAGAACCGCCAGCGCCACGTTGCGCGCGAGCGGCGACAACCGATCGATCATCGACCTTCCTCGGAAGTGCCGGGGCCGAGCACATCCGGCTCGAGCTGCGTTCGATAGCCGCGCTGGAACGACGCGTCGAAATCGAACCCGTCGCGGAAGTCCTCGATCGAGTCGGCGTCCTGGCGATTCAGGAGTCCTTCTTCGACGAGCAGGAACACGATGCGACCCCAGTCGAGCGTCTCGTGCACGCCCCACGCACGCCAGACGTGGCCGGCGAGCGGACCGAACGCTTCGAGCGCGTGCACGCGCATCCCTGCGAGCAGTTCTTGGCCGCTGACGTGACGCTCCGTCCCCTCAGCGGTCGCGCGCCCCGCGAGCTTCACCGCGTGGTCGAGGGACTCGTAGAGGAACTGGAACGCCTCGGGGGCGTAGCGCCCGTCCTTGAGGGCCAGTTTGCGGAGGGGGTCGCTCACCGTGCGCGTGCGTTCCGATTCGCGGTGCGGGGGCCTAGCGCGAGGAGCGCGCGTTCGACCGCCAGCACCGGATCGAGATTGTGGTCGACATCCTGCCGCGCCTCGAACGCGCGTTCCAGCGCCGCTTCGAGGTGCACGTCGGAGAGGGCAGATGCGGCCTGGGCGAGACGTGGATGCGCGAGGCGGTCGGCCGACGCGCCGGCGCGAGCTCGCTGGATGTCGCCGAGAGCGTCGATCGTTCGATCCAGGATCGCGCGCGCGCGGGCGCGAGCCTTCGCGGTCGGGGTGCGCCCGAGCCACTCGCCTTCGACTTCGGACAAGGTGGCCGCGGCATCGAGCGGATCGGCGCGACCTCCGAGGACTTCGCCGAGAAGCGCCCACATCGGGCCGGCAGACGAGCGCGCGAGGCCGAGCGCGCGTCCCGGTGAGCCGCGGCTCCAGGCCGTGAGTTCGCGCGCATCCTCGACGGCGACGGATTCGCCCGCGAGGATCGCCAGCACGTCGCGTGACTCCAGCGGCCCGAATCGCGCCGCCACGAGCCGGCTGCGCACGGTCGGGAGGAGTTCCTCGGGTCGCGAAGTCTCGAGCACGATCAGGACGTCGTCACCGGGCTCTTCGAGGGTTTTCAGCAGCGCGTTCTGTCCGTCGGTTCGGATGCGGTGCGCTTCGCGCACGAGCACCGAGCGCCAGCCTCCTTCGAGCGGACGCAGCGACAGGAATTCGTCGAGCGCCACGCCGCCGACGGGACGCTTGTCCTTGTCGGGCTCGTCGCGCGGAGTGATCCAGGCCATGTAGATCTCCTCGACGTCGGCGCTGACCGGATCGAGCACGAGGATGTCCGGATGCGAGCCCGAGATCGCGCGCTTGCACGCGCCGCACGCAAGGCATGGTGCACCCGGACCGCTCGCGCACACGAGTCCGAGCACGAGTCGTTCGGCCGCGAGGTACTTGCCGACGCCGTCGGGCCCGAAGAATCCGAACGCGTGCGCGAGTCGCCCCGTGCGCGCCGCGTTCCACATCCCAGCGAGGATCGGACCGTGTCCGCGCGGTTCAGTCGAGCGCACGGTGTACCTCCAGCCACACGTCTTCGGCGACCTGCGCGGGATCCCGCGACGCGTCGATGCGCGCGACGCCGGGCGTCAGTTCGGCGTAGCGCGCGTACCCGCGGGCCACCGCGCGCTGGAACGCGAGGCCCTTGTCCTCGATGCGATCACTGGCGCCGCCGCGACGCGTCGCAGCCAGGTCGGCGTCGATTTCGAGCAGGATTTCGAGGGTCGGACGCGGATCACCCGCCCACGTGCGCAGCAAGGACAGGACTTCGTCCTCAGGGATTCCGCCGGCGACGGCTTGGTACGCGAACGTCGACGGATGGAAGCGTTCGCACACCACGTGCTCGCTGCGCTCCAGTGCCGGCGCGACGAGTTCCGCGAGCATCTGGGCACGTGCGGCCGCGAACATCAACGTCTCGACGCGCGGCGTCGGCGCGTGCTCGCGACCGAGGAGCAGCGCGCGCAGCGCTTCACCGAGCCGCGTGCTGCCCGGCTCGCGCAAGTGGTGCACGCGCATCGCCGTCTCGCGCTCGAGGCGAGCCGCGAGCTGCACCGCCTGCGTGCTCTTGCCACAGCCATCCACGCCGTCGAGCACCACGAATACCGGTCGCCGAACGGTCGTCACGCACTCATTGAATCCGATTCGACACCTCGCGCGCGAGCTTCGAGTCGGGGTCGAGCGCCAACGCCTCCTGGGCTCGCGCCAGGGCCTCGGTCTTGTCGCCCAGGGCTTCGTGACTCGCCGCCTGGAGCGCGAGCACTTCGGCGGTCTTCTCCGCGGTCCACTCCGACGAATCGTCCACGTCGAGCTCGGCCGGGACCGCGAGCGTCATGCGGTACTCGCGCAGCGCCTCTGCGTGGCGCCCCGCCGCACGCAGCGCATCGCCCCACGTGCGGTGGAGCCCGCGCAAGAACGGATCGACTTCGTTCGCCTCCGCGAGGAGCGTGATCGCGCGATCCAAACGCCCGTGCTCGACGTGCCAAGCCGCGACCGCGCGTCGACGCGTCGAATCGCCGGCGTTCCAGCCGAGCCAACGCTCGCGTGCGGCCATGGACTCGTCTTCGCGATCCTTCGAGGCGTGCAGGTCCGCGAGCGCGAGTTCGGCCGACATATCGACGTCGTCCCAACCGGGAAACACCCTTTCGGCCGCCTGCAATTCGATGAGCGCGGCGTCGTCGTCGCCGGCATCGCGAGCGAGCGAGGCCATCGCCATGCGCGCGCGGTAGTCGTCGCGACCGGCCGCGATCGCGGCGCGGTAGGACTCCACGGCGCGATCACGCTCACCGCCGGCGAGCGCCATCTCGCCTGCGAGGAGGAGTGCGCGAGCATTGACGGTCGGATGTTGGCGCGCGACGCGCAGTGCTTCCTGCGCGTCGACTTTTCGGCCGCGTTGCCACGCGCCGACCGCTTGCGTGATCCAGCGATCCTGCCAAGCGTCGCGGGCCGTGGCATCCTTGGGCAACTTCTTCGCGAGACCGATCGCGGAGCGTTGGACGAATTCGCCCGACCAACGCGGCTCGACGCGCAACGCAGCGACGTGCGCGCGCGCCCAAGCCTCGAAATCGCGGTCGAGCGCTTCCGGGGTCGTGCCGAAACTCTCTTCTAGCGCCGCGTCGAGATCGAGCCCTCGATCGAACGCGCCGAGCAGTCGCACCAAGGCCTTGAACCCGTGCTTCTCGACGAGCAGAGTGCAGACGAGTCCCGCTTGGTAGTAGCCGAACAGGATGCGCGGCCCGCGGAACGCGCGGTTCATGTCGCGCACGCGGATCAACTCGTCGGACGCGATCGCGTCGAGCAGCTCGCGCCGCATGTTGCGCGTCCACGCCGGATTGCGGTTCACCTCTTCCCAGGTGGCGAGCCCTTCGGTGATCCACCGCGGGCAACGATTGTGCGAGAGCCCGAGGTGGACGACGTGCGTGAACTCGTGGAACGACGTACGCGCCCACGAGTTGCTCCCGCGCATCTCCGCGAGCGGCGAGACGGCCGTCACGACGGGCCCGAAGCACACGCCGAGTGCGGGAAAACCCTCGAAGCCCGTCGAACGCACGCTGAAGTCGCCGTGGCGTCGGAAGACCTGGATCGCAGTCGGCGTGGGCGTGAATCCGTAGCGCTGCGCCAACTCCGCGCGTGAGTCCGAATAGAACGGGATCAGGTACTCCGCGAGCACCGCATCGCCCTGCGCTTCCCACGAGAACGTGAGGTCCCCCACGGTGCGGGTCGCATGGCGTTCCGCGGTGCGCAACAGGACGAGGCGCATGTTGTCGCGCCAAGCGTCTTGGCGCCCGGCCGCGGCCTCGGTCGCGCGTTCGAGAGCCACGCGCGCCGCGACCTCGTCCCCGGTGTTCGCGAGTGCGCGGCCGAGCTGCGTCAGCGCTTCCCAATCGCGCGGATCCCGTTCGACGGCGCGGCGCAAGTACGGCAGCCCTTCGGCGAAGCGGTACAGCTCGAGCAGATGTCGACCGACTTGGCTTTCCGGAAGCGAGTCGAGCGGATCCTCGGCCGCGAGCTCCGCGAGGATCGCCTCCGCATCCGACGTCTCGCGATCGATGACGAGCATCGACGCGCGCAGCGTGCGGACAGCGCGGCGACGCGGCGCGATTTCCTCGAGGATCGCGAGACGCTCGCGGGCCGACTTCGCCAAGCCGTCGTCGATGTCGGCCGATGTCGCCACGATCAACGTCTCCACGGAGCGCGGGCGTGCAGCGAGGAGCGACTCGAGGAATTGTCCGGCGTTGCGGCGCTGTCGTTGCCAGTTCGCGCGATGCAGATGAAAGAGTCCGAGCAGCGCGCCCTCGTGGCTCGGGTGCTGCGCCAGCGCCGCGTCGTAGTGATCCGCGGCCGAGCGCTTCTTCGCGCGCTCCACCTCGCGGTCGGCCTCGAAGAAGAGATCGCCACGCGCGGCGAGGACGTCGGCTTCTTCGCCATCGCCCGCGGCCGTGACCTCGAGTGCCGCGAGCAAGCTCGCCGACGCCGACTCCAGTCGGCCGAGTCGGCGCTGGCACAATCCGCGCGCCAGGAGTCCTTCCCAGGATTGGTCGGCGCCCGTGCCCGCGCCGCGTTCGAAAGTCGCGAACGCGTCGGCACGCCGGCCGGCTTCGAGCAGGGCCGACCCGAGGGCCCAGGCGTCGCGGGCATCCCGGCCAGGCTCCAGCGCGTTCGGCTCGGCGCGCACGATCTCCAACGGGGCCAGAGGGGCGCCGAGGGTCACGCCGGCGGTGAGCAGGACACGCAACGCCGCGGCGCGGACGGAGGGGCTGGCGCTGGCCGCCTCGCGGGCGCTGCGTGCGTCCTGGGTCGCAGCCGCGAGGTCACCGAGGTCGAGACCGGCCTGGGCGCGGATCACCCGCGCTTCGGCATCCGCCGGGTCGCTCGCCAGGAGTTCGTCGAGACGGCGCACGGCGCTCGCGGCCTGTCCGCGCCGGATCAGGCTCGCGCACGCGCGGCGCTCTTCGGCGATGAGGGCGCCTGCGTCTTCCGACGCGACTTGGCTCGGGAAACGCGCCCAGGCGACGGACGGGACCACCCCACAGGCGAGCAGACAGAAGAACGCGCGGCGAAAGGTGTCGGAACGCACAGGGGTTGTCCTCGATTTCGTAGCGCAGTCGAACACGGGCGGCGGCGCGAGCCAAGGCTCACTCGGCGAGTTCGCACACTCCTTGCTTCACTCTCACGCCTCCTGTATGCCCGTCCACCATGTCTTTCATCCTCAGGCTTTCCTCCGACTCACGTACCGTCGGGGGGCGGCGCGCAGCGGTCGGTGCGACGGTCTTGAGTCTCTTCCTCTGCGCTGCGGGCTGCCGCGGCGTCCCCAAGCCCCCCGCTCCGGAAACCGCGCGACTGTCGTCGCCCTACGAGCGCCCGCTGGACGACGCGGTCCCGCCCTGGTTGGGCGAGACCTTGTCCTGGGAGAAACTCGGACGCGTCGAGGCCTGGCTCGCGAACGAGGGCGCGCGCGCGACGCCGCTGTGGCGCAACGAGGCCGAGCTCGTGCTGAACTCCGGTCGCCTCGAGTTCGCGCGCCGTGAACTCGACCAGGACGCCGCGAAGTCGGCGGCGGTGACACCGCGACTGCGATCCGTGAAGGCCGGATTCGAGCGCCTCGCGCTGCGCGAGGATCTGAACGCCGGTCAGCGCGAACGTGTGTCGAGCGGTGCCGCTCGCGCGGAGAAGTTGCTCGCGCGTGCACCGGTCGCGAAGAAGCCCACGAACGTCGCGGTCGTCGCGCGGGCGGTTTGGGGCGCGCAGAAGGCGAAATCGGCGCTCATGGATCGCACGCTCGGGGACTACACGCGCATCACGATCCACCACTCGGCGGACAACGATCCGGTCGTGCTCGACGGCAGTGCAGCACGTTCCTTCGAAGCCGCGCGCGACATCCAGCGCGCGCACATGCAGGGCAAGGAAACGCACTACGGCGACATCGGTTACCACTTCGTGATCGACCCGTACGGTCGCGTGCTCGAAGGGCGCGATCTCACGTTCCAGGGCGCTCACGCGAAGGGCGACAACAACGTCAAGAACGTCGGCATCTGCCTGATCGGGAACTTCGACGAGACGAAGCCCAGCGAAGCTGCGCTGACGGCGCTGCGGCGTCTGGTCGACGACCTGCGCTCGAAGTACCGCATCCCGCGCACGCTGGTCTACGGCCATCGCGACCTGCGCGGCACGCGTTGCCCGGGCGAGAACCTCACACGCTGGGTGACGAGCTATCGCGGTGGTCCGCCGGCGGCCTTCACGGCGCAGGCGGCGGCGCCTCGCCGTCCGGCGCGTAGCGGCCGATGACTTCGGCCAAGCCCTCGGCGCGAACGGGCTTGGTCAAGTATTCGTCCATCCCGGCTCTGATGCAGCGCTCGCGGTCGCCTTCCATCGCGTTCGCGGTGAGCGCGACGATGGGTACGCGCTGACCGGTCCGCTCCTCGCGCTTCCGGATGAGGCGCGTCGCCTCGAGCCCGTCCATGACCGGCATCGAGAGGTCCATGAGCACGAGTGCATAGCGGCCGCTGTCGTAGCGCTCGAGGGCGATCGCACCGTTCTCGGCCACGTCGACCGTGCAACCGAGCTTGCCCAGCATCTTCGCCGCGACTTTTTGGTTCACGGGGTTGTCCTCGACGAGCAGGACACGAACGTTCGCGAGCGCCAGGCCGGCGAAGAGCGGGGCCGATTCTTTCGACGCGGTGCGCGCCGCGGAGCCCTCGATCGGTGACATCGGGGACGTGCGCGGCTCCGGGCACGGGATCACCGCTTGCGGCTCGAGCACCTTGCGCGCGGCGATCGAGGCCGCAGCGGGCGACTTCGGAACCGAGCTCGGTGTGGCCGGACGCGCTGCGATCGGCGCGCGCTCGAGCATGACCGTGAACCAGAACATGCTCCCCTTGTCGGCCTCGCTCTCGTAGTCGATCCGACCTCCCATCATTTCGACGAGGCGCTGCGCGATGACGAGTCCCAGACCCGTTCCGCCGAAACCGCGCGTCATGGTCGCATCGCCCTGCGAGAACGCCTTGAACATGGCCGGGCGTTTCGACTCGGAGATCCCGACCCCGGTGTCGGTCACCGTGAAGCGCAACTCCACTTTGCCCCCGAGCACGCCCTGCAGCGTGGCGCGAACGACCACACGACCGTTCGCCGTGAACTTGACTGCGTTGCCGACGAGGTTGGCGAGGACCTGCCGCAGCCGTGCGGGATCGGCGATGACGCGCGGCGGCACCGTTTCGTCGACGAACGACTCGAGAACCAAGCCCTTCTGAGTCGCCGAGTTCGAGAAGAGGGATTCGATTTCTCGGATCAATGCGCGCGGATCGACGACGACGCGCGCGAGATCCATCTTCCCGGCATTCAGCTTCGAGAAGTCGAGTACGTCGTTGACGATGACGAGCAGGGCTTCGGCGGAACCGCGCACCGTTTCGGCCGCATCGCGCTGCTCCTCGTCGAGAGGCGTCTGCATGAGGATCTGCGTCATCCCGATGATCCCATTCATCGGCGTGCGCAACTCGTGGCTCATCCCGCCCAGGAACTCGTCCTTCGCCCTGTTCGCAGCGTTCGCTGCATCGAGGGCCTTCGCCAAATCCTCGAGCGCGCGATCCTTGATCCCGCCCATGCGCACGAGCTCCGTGTTGTTCGCGCGGATCTCGGTGTAGGACGCACGCAAGTTCTCGCGCATGCCGTCCAAGGTGGTCGCGAGGCGGCCGATCTCGTTGTTCGACTTGCAGTAGACCGGCGTGTCGAGGTCGCCGCGACCGAGCGCGGACGCTTGCATGTCCAACAGCTCGAGCGGCTTCGCCAACTTCCGCCGGAGGAGGTAGGAGAGTACGACCCCGAGCCCCAAGAACGAGACGCCGGCCTCGAGCGCGAGGATGCGCGTCCGTTGAGCCTTGAGAGTCGCGAGGCTCGCGATCGATAGTCCGAGGGTGATCTGCCCCACGTGCTTCGGGGGGAGCGGATCCTCACCGCGCTCGGTCGGCAGCACCGCGATCGACTCCGCAACGTACTGCCGCGATGTCTCCACGACGGCTGCACCCGCGTGGTTGCTCTGGTAGACCTCGAAGATCTTCGTGCCGTCGGGCTTCTCTGCGCGGACGTAGACGACGTCGGGATCCCGCTTCGGGAGCTCCTTCAAGATCGTCTCGACCCGCGGCACATCGCTGCCGAGGATGAGCTCCGCGCACGAGACCGCGGTGAGCTGCGCGAGAGCATTGCCGCGCGCATCGAGCTGCTCGGAGAGCAGCTCTTCCTCACTCTGCAGCGTGTTCGTGCTCGTCAGACCGAGACCGAGCGACAGGACGAGCAAGGTCGCCCCGATCATCTGGACGCCCAGCCGCCCGAAGCGGCGTGTGCCCTGTCGCTCGTTCCCTTTCACGCCGCGGTCTCAGTTCCGAACCATGGACTCGAAGCGCGCCGCCTTCTTCATACCGTCGCGCACGAAGTCGTACTCGCTGTCCGACGTCGGCATGAACCCGGAGATCTTCAGGTCCTTCAAGATCGCCTCGTCCTTCAACTCGTAGAACGCGTTCTGAACGGCCGTCAAGATGACCGCATCGAACCCACTGCGCGCGACCACGGGCTTCGTGACGTTCTCGAACTCCGCGAGCTTCCGCAGCGTGCCCTTCTCGGCGTACTTCTTGAACGTGTTCGATTTCACCGAGCCGGCTTCGAAGTCACCCAGCTCGACCGCACCCGCGACTTGGTCGTGGCGCTCCATGTACTTGAACGACGAGAGGTCCTTGGCGTAGATCCCGTTGTCCACGAGCTGCGCCTGCACGAGGTAGCGCCCGATCGTCGAGTTCTTGTCACCGAAGGCGAACCGCTTCCCGCGCAGGTCCTCGATCGTCTGGATCGGGCTGTCCTTCTGCACGACGATCACGCCCTTGAAGCGCTTCTCGCCCTTCTCGTGCTCCATCGCGACGAGCTGGATGCTCGGATTCTTCTCCTTCGCCGTGATGTACGACGCGGGCCCGAAGTGCACCAAGTCGACCTTGCCTTCGACGAGCGCTTGGATGCCGTCGTCGTAGCTCTTGAAGATCGTGAGGCCGAGTTCGACGGGGCGCCCGAGCTCCTTGCTCAAGCTGTCCTGGATCGACTCCAGGATCGGAGTGAACGTCTTGTACATGACGGTCGCTTTGTCCGTCTGGTAGACGCCGAAGGAGAGCGACAGTGAGTCGCTGCTCCTCTCCTTCGTCGATTGCGCGAGGAGGGGGGCGGCGAAGCCGCACAGCGCCAGGGCGCAGGCTGCGCGTCGGGTGAGGTGGTGGATCATCGGGGGGCGTTCCTGGGGTCCTGGGATCGGAAGATCTGATCCGGCCCACGGTTCATCGGTCGCTCGTGGCCCAGGGCTTGACCGGAGGGGGCTCCGCGCGGGGCAGGTCTCAGCGCTCCCAAACCCTTGGCGGTGCGTTCTTTATCAAGAACTCATGAAGTTAAGGACCCACCTTCCGGGCGTCCCACGGATGCGAAGACTCCGCTCTCTGCCCCGAGAGGCTGCTCGTTCGCCGTCTGCGAGCCCCCCATGGAAACGTCGATCCGCACCTGGCTGCCGGGATCTTGGCTGATCCGATCTGAATTCGAGGCCGTCGGCCGCTCCTTGGGAGCGCTGATCGCCCTCTGCGCGCTGTCCAGCGTCGCGTGGGCCATCCCGTCGCCCGATGTCATGGTGAACCTGTTCGCGAGCTCGGCCCAGGTCCTGGGGCTCGCCAGCGTGGTCCTCGGAAGGTGGCTCTGGGTCCGGAAGAAGCGCGGCTCGCGGACGGACTCGGGGCGCGGCTTCCGCACCGCATTTCTCGTGGCGGCGGGTCTGTGCGTCGCGAGCAGCGTGGGCTGGGGACTCTACGCGGCCAAGATCGCCGACGACACGAACACGCGGCTCCAGGTCAACCTGAACCGGAACTCGCGCGAAGAGGGCAAGAAGATCATCGATGTGTCGCTGCGCGAGCTGTCCTTCAGCAAGCAGTCGGAGCGGGCGGACGGACTCGCCACAGAGGAACTCTTGCGGCGCATCCAATCGGGCGAGGCCGCGCAGGTGCTCGACGTGCGTGAGCCGGAGGAATACGAGGTCGGCGCGATCGAGAGCGCGCGCCACGCGCGGTTCCCCGACGTCCTGGCGGACGCGGATCGATTCCTCGATCGCAGACAGCCGGTCACGCTGCTCTGCTTCAACGGCAATCGCAGTTCGGAGCTCGCAGAGGAGCTGCACAAGCGCGGCTTCAAGACTTCCTTCGTCATCGGCGGCTACGAAAAGTGGATCGCCGAAGATCGACCGATCGCATTCAACCTCGATCGCGAACGACGCGACCTGCGTGAGATCCCGGACTACCCCGGCAAGGAAGTCCTGCTCGACACGCCCGACGTCCAGCGCTTGATGGGCGAGGGCGAGATCACATTCCTCGACGTCCGCTACCCCGGTGACTTCGAGACGCTCGGCCACCTGCCCGGCGCGATCAACGTCCCCTATCGCAAGCTCACGACGCCCGAGCTCGACGCGGCGCTCGCGGCGCTGCCGAAGCGCCCCATCGTCGTCCCGTGCTACGACAAACGCAGCTCGTTCTTCGGCCTCATCGTAGGCCTGCGCTTGACGCGCATGGGCTACGAATTCTTGGGACGCTACACCGTGCCCGAGGGCTTCGCGGTCGCGGGAACCGACAAGGCGCACGTCGCAGCGTGGAAAGCCACACAGGAAGAGAAGACGCTGCTCTCCGTGGTGGCAGCGCCCCTTGGTGGCGCGCTCGCATGGAGCCGCGATCACGCCGGTTCGCTGGCCCTCGCGATCCTGATGCTCGTCGTGCTCGTGCGGCTCGTCATCTTGCCGTTGACGGTGCGGGCCGAGCGAGATCGACGCGCAGAAGTCGCGCTGTCGCCGGAGATCGAAGCGTTGAAAGCGCGTTTCGCGAAAGATCCGGCCTCGCGCTCGTCCGCGACGATGAGTTTGCTGGCCAAGCACGGCGTCAAACCGATCTGGAACCTGTCGAGCGCGGTCGTCCAGCTCGTCCTCTTCACCGCGTTCTTCAGCGTCGTCGGCACGGCGAGCCGCGGAACCACCGAACCGTTCGTCTGGATCCCGGAACTCGGCAAGCCGGATCCGGCGTGGGTGCTCCCCATCGCGAGCGCGATCCTGATGGGCTTCCTCGTGTGGCTACCCGCGACGAAGAAGACCTGGAAACGCGCGCTGGGATCGATCGCTGCAGCCGCGGTGATCCTGCTGCTCGTCGTTCCGCTAGCCGCGAGCCTGCAGCTCTACCTCGTGCTGAACCTCGGCTCGGTCCACGTCCACAATGCACTCGTCGGTGCCTGGCTCGGGTGGCGCGCACGCGCGCCGGAACGCCGGCGTCAGGCCATCGAGGCGCGCTATCGCCACGCGGTCGTCGTGCCGCTCCGCCACGCGCACGTCGTCGAAGGTTGTGGGGCGAAAGCCGCCCGCCTCGGTCGCTTGATCGAGGCCGGGCTGCCCGTCCCCGACGGTTTCGTCGTGCGAGCGAGCGCGGCGACGGACGCCCGTCTGACTCCGGCGGCACGCGAAGCCATCCTCGCCGCGCACGCCGAACTCGGTGCCGCGCGCGTGGCCGTCCGCAGTTCGGGCATCAACGAGGACGGCACGGACAAGAGCTACGCCGGCGTGTTCGACTCGAGCCTCGACATCGAGCGCGCGGGACTCGAAGCCGCGATCGAGGAAGTTGGGCGTTCGTGGCGGGGTTCCCGCGTCGACGCGTACTCGCACGAAGCGCGGGAATCGGGAGGCATCATCGTGCAAGCGATGGTTCCCGCCGCATGGGCGGGCGTCCTGTTCACCGAACACCCCGGCGAGTCGGGAACGTGCGCGATCGAGATGGTCGAAGGCCTCGGCTCCGACTTGGTCTCGGGCCGCCGACAGCCGCGCGGCTACCGACTCGGTCGTGTCAGCGGCCGCGTGCTCGAGGGCGAGCATCCTCCGGTCGACGTCGCGCCGCTCTTCGACCTCGGTCGCCGCGTCGAGGCGCTGTTCGGTGTCCCGCAGGACATCGAGTGGGCGTACGCGGACGGTAGGTTTCGCCTCCTGCAAGCACGCGACGTGACACGGTTCTCGCGTCATGCTTCCGACGACCGCGGCCTGCGCGAACGCGAGCGTCATCGTCTGCTCGGTATTCTCGCGGGCTCGACGACCAGTGATTCGCCGCTCACGCAAAACGAGCTGTCCGAACTCCTCCCTGAGCCGACGCCGCTCTCGCTTTCCCTCATGGAGGCGCTCTGGGACCACGACGGCGCGGCTCACCGCGCGTGCTCGACGCTCGGCGTTCCTTACGACGTGACGCCCGATTCGAGCCCGATGCTCGTGACCGCGTTCGGCAGGTTGTATGTCGACGAGCGCGAAGCACGCCGTCGTTCCGCGAGAGGTCCTTCGGCGATCGCGGCGTTCCAGCTCACGCGCTCGGCCGACCGCATGGCCGAGTCCTGGCGCGAACACCTCCCCCGCGCGTCGATCGGGGCACGGCTCGATGCCGCACTCGATCTCGGACGGCTCGAGCTCGGTGAGCTGGTCTCGCTGTTTCGCGAGCGCGCGCAACGCTTCGTCGAAGTCGACTACGCCCGCGCCGAGGAGATCAACATCGCAGCGGAGCTCTTCTTGAAGACGGCCGTGCGCGAGCTCGAAAAGCGCGGAATCGACGCCGCAGGCGAACTCTCACACATGCCGACGACGGTCGTCCAGGAAGCCGCGCAGCTCCTGGGTCGCGTCGGAAGAGGCGAAGCCAGCGCCGCCGATTTCCTGGCGCATTCGGGCCACCGCGCGCCACACGACTGGGAACTCGCGACGCCGCGCTACTCCGAGGACGAAACACTCGTCACGACGATGGCCAAGCGCAGCGTCGGCCTCGTCCCGCGCCCGGCAGGCCCGCGCATGCACATCGCGAATCGCGTCGTGGACCTCGCCGTCGAGCGCGCACTCGGCTGGCAAGGCTTGAAGGAGGACGCGAAGCACCTGGCGCTGCGCGAAATCGCCTGCCTGCGCCGCCTCGTCGTCGAACTCGGCGAACGAACCGGCTTCGGCGAGCGGATCTTCCTCCTGCGCGTCGAGGAGATCGGGCGACTCGACGACGCGACATGGCGATCGAGTCGCGCAATCGAGATCCTCGAAGCTCGCGCGGACGAGCGCGAGGCCTACGCTGCGGTCCGTCTCCCGACGCGATTGTCCGCCACCTCGCTCGAGGAGCTCGACCTGCAATCCCCCGGCGCGATCCCCCGCTCGATCCCAGCCGGCGTACTGCGCGGCACCCGGGTGTCGGGCACTGCTGGTGTGATGGGCCGCGCGCGAGTCTTGCGCACCCCTGAGGAGATCGACACATTCCAAGACGGCGAGATCCTCGTCGCGCGCTTCACGGATCCCACCTGGATGCCGTTGTTCCCACGCGCACGGGCGATCGTCACCGAGGTCGGCGGCTGGCTTTCGCACGCGGCGATTCAAGCTCGCGAATACGGTCTCCCCGCGGTGGTCGGCGTGCGCGGCGCCCTCGATGCGATTCGCACCGGCGAGGTCGTGCGGATCGCACCCGACGGTTCGGTCGAAGTCCTCGGTGAACGCCGACGCGACCAGCGTGTGCCCACTTCCATCGAGGTCGTGGTCCGCCAAACAAGCGGCGAGGTCCAAGGCCGGATCGGCAACGTGTCGCCGAACGGCGCTCTGCTGCGGATCGAAGACGGGAAGCTCGAGCTTTGGGAGGATGTCGCGATCGACGTCCGCGGCGGGGCCACGCACTCCGCAACCGTCGTGCGCAACGGGATCCCGGGCATTTACGGGATCCGTCTCGAGCGTTCGATCTCGGGTCCCGAGCTCGCGCGAACGGCCTGATCGGCGCAGTCTCTGATTCGTGCAGGCGTCACGCGCCGCTGGCGTGGCGGTGAGATATCACCGACGCGGTGACAGCGCGCGCGGACGCTTCGACGATTCGAAGGAGCCTTGGACCGCGCTGCAGCCGAACTTCAAACCGGTCGCGGAGCAAGGCGCTGACGCAAGAGGCTCGCACGCAGACGATCGCGCTCACTGGCCTCGACGAGCGTCGTGCCCGGTTCCTCCTGCGACAGCGCCTGCACGTGGCCCTTCTGCACTTGAACGCCGAGTTGGTTCAGCAAGGCCAACTTCGGCTCTTCCAGGAGTTGCAGTTCGAGGCCGAGGCGCAGTGTCGAGAGGTGCGCCAGCGCTTGGTCCGTCTGAAGGGCGCGCGCCGTGCGCAAGAGTCCCTGACTGCGTTGGATCCGATCTTGGAGCGCCGAGCGACGCTCGCTGGCGAGCATGCGCCGCAGATCGCGCTCGAACAGGATGATCGCCGGCACGAGCGCTTGGAGATCGAGCACGAGCTGCTCCTCACTCCGGCCAAGAGTGATCTGATTCGAGACCTGATAGAAGTCCCCGGCCGCGCGACTGCCTTCGCCGTACATGCCGCGCACGGCCAGACCCGTGCGCTGGGCCGCCGCGAAGACCTTCTCGAGCTCGGTGCGCACGATCGAGAGCGCGGGCAGGTGCATCATGACCGAGGCGCGCAAGCCCGTGCCCACGTTCGTCGGGCAACCGGTCAAGTAGCCCAACGTGCGTGTGTGCGCGAACGGGATGCGCGCTTCGAGCGTGCGATCCAGATCCTGCACGCGCCGCCAAGCGCGGCTGAGGTCGAATCCACTGGCGAGCGCTTGGAGTCGGAGGTGATCCTCCTCGTTGACCATCGCGGCGATCGACTCGGACGCTCCGAAGGCGACAGCGCGACCGGGCAGGGCGGCCGCACCGTCCTCGGCGGGAGCGAGATCGCGGCTGATCAGATGGCGCTCGCGCAAGAGCACCCTGAGGAGCGGGCTCGCTTCCGTCATCGCGACCCAGTGCGTCTCGCCGTCGAGGCGCGCGGAGACGAGCTCCTCGTGGAGCCGCGCCGCAAGGTCGACCGCCGCCTTGGGGTCCATGCGCGCGACGAACGGCAGTCCGTCGACGTTGCGCGCGAGACGGACCCGACAGGAAACCACGACATCCGATTCCGGTCCGGTGGACGAGAGCCAGGCGCCGATGCGCTCGGCGAAACGGCGCGGATCGATCGGGGGAAGCGTCATCGGAAACGGTGTTTCTAGCACGATCCACGCGTCGGCAGAAGTGCGCGCCGCATCGCGGCCCGTGGCCCTTCGTACCCGCACTCCGGGAGAAGGAGACGCTTCCGTGAGCTGGATCGCCGTGTGAGGGCCAGAGATCAGCCGGGCAGCGGTGGCTTCGGCCCCAACGCACGACGCAGCGACTTGACGCGATTCCGCAAGTCGGAACGCAACACCGTGATCGCCCGATCCTGCTCCTGCAGGATCCGCGCGACACGCGCCAACTCGCCGTGTGCGCCTTCGAGCCGCTGTTGTTCGACGTTGCGCTCGTGCAACGCAGTCTCGAGTTCGGCGCGTGTGTCGCGCAGTGCGGCGCGATGACCTTCGAGGTCCGCCGAGACGTCACGCAGCACTGCTCGGTGACCATCGAGATCGGCCCGCAAGGCTCTGAGTTCCATCTCGCGCTGTTCCAGAAGGGCTTGCGCCGTCACGATCCCCTCGCGCGCCGTGGCCAGCTCGCGCGTGAGCGACTCGGCCCGCGTCCGGTGTTCGACCAGGCTCGCCTTGAGTTCGGTCAAGCTCGCCTTGTGTTCGACCAAGCTCGTCTTGTGCCCGGCGAGATCCTTGCGCACCTCGCCGAGCGTCGCTCGGGTCGCCGCGAGATCCTTGCGTTCGACCGCCAGCGATTCGCGATGACCGGTGAGATCGGCGCGGAGCGACTGGGCTTCCAGTGCGCCGCGGTCGGCGTCGTTCTCGAGACGGGTGATGCGCGCTCGATCCTCCTCGCGGGCGCGCTCCGCAGCCGTCAACGCGCCACGGACGAGAGCCAGCTCGCGTTCGAGCTCCCCGCGCATCGCTTCTACCGCGGCCCGCTCGTCGGCGGCGGCCTTCTCGATGCGTAGGTTCCCCTCACGCGCCGACACGAGCGCCGCGCGGTGCCCGGCGAGATCGGCTCCGAGGACGCCCAGAGAGCGCTGAGCATCGGCCCGCAGATCCCGCTCGGCCGCGAGTGCGTCGCGATGACCACCGAGGTCAGCCGCCAGCGTTTTCGTCATCTCCCACAAGCGTTCGCGCTCGATCGACCAGGCCGCGCGAGCGCGGTCGAACGATGCGAGTTCACCGATCACTTCGTCGAAGCGCTCCAGCACACCCGCCGGAGCGCGCGGCGGATCGAGACCGGGAATCGCCGTCGGGAGCGGAGCATTGCCCAGCGCCCCGACCAGCGCGTGGCGATAGACGGGCGACGCGTGATCCGACGCGTAGAGCTCTCCGTTGTAGAAGCGAAAAACGGCCTTCGCGAGTTCGCGCAACTGAGGCTCGTGATCCAAGTACAGCGAGAGGCACATGAGCGGGAGCCAACGCTCGAGGTTCCCGTGACCGATCGCCGCCGTACGTGCGCCACCGCGCTCGAGCTCCGCTCGCGAAGCCGCGAGCTCGGGCAGGCCGTTGTGACGATGTTCGTCGAGGTAGCGATGCTCGACGCCCAGTTTGTCGCGCAGAAAACGTTGGAGAAGGCGCTCGGATTCGTCGACGGCGTCCGAACGATACGGCCCCGCGAGCACGACCCACTTGCGCGCGACGCGCGCGCACTCGCGCACGAAAGCCGACCGCGCGGCCGGCGGAACGTGCTCGAGCGTGTCGAAGGCCGCCACGACGTCGAACGAGCGGTCCTGGTAGGGCAGCTTGCTGCCGTCGCCGAGGACGAGCCCCGGCTCGTCGGACGGATCGACGTCGACGATGTGGACGCGATCCTTCGGCAGGAACGCGCGCAAGTTCGCGGTGCGTCCGCCGACGTCGAGGATCACGAGCGGCTTGGATCCATCACGGACGAGGCCGAGCAAGTCCACGACGATGCGGTAGCGCTGATACTGGTCGAACGGGAGCTCGAGCGGATCGCGGATCACGACGGGGACTCCAGGGTCTCACTACCGCGACCGGGAACGTCGCGGACGACGCTCCAGCGCGACGGGAGGAACAACATGCCGTGCTGGAGGCGACGCGCATCGACGACTTCGAAGGTCAAGACGTGCTCGCGGTGGTCGATCGCCGTCGGCGCCGCCTTGCCGTGGTCGTAGAGGAACGTCGTCAGATAGAAGGCGCCGGAAAGCAGCGGCAGCGCATCGAAACGCATCTCCACCACGCCCGATTCCCCGGGAACGCATTCGTCGAGACGGATCGGGGTCTCACGCCAGTGATGGTTCGCGCCGTTCACGTACGTGCCGTCGCTGCGATAGATCCCGAGGCCGAAGACGGGATTCTTCACCGCGCGGTGCACCTTGTACGCGATGCGGACGCGGAACGGCTCGCCGGGTTGGAAGACGAGCGAGGGTTGGCCCGACGGGTCGATCATCTCCACGTCGGTCGTCTCGATCTCGCCGGTGCCCCAGCGCGGATAGACGCTCGTGCCGCGGTCGTACGACGAGAGCCGCTCGTTCCCGCGTGCCTTGGCGCGCTTCAGATACTGGTCTGCGACCTTCTCCGCGCTGCCCTGCTCGAGCACCTCGCCGCGATCGAGCAGAACGACGTGTTGGCACATGGACTTGATCGAGCCCATGTCGTGACTGACGAAGATCGTCGTCTTGCCCTGCTCGCGGAACTCGTTGAGACGATTGACGCACTTGCCCTTGAAGTGTTCGTCGCCGACCGAGAGCGCCTCGTCGATCATCAGGATGTCAGGATCGACGGATGAGGCGACCGCGAAGCCAAGGCGCACGTACATCCCCGAGCTGTACGTCTTGACGGGACGCTCGATGAAATCTCCGAGCTCGCTGAAGTCGACGATCTTCGGGAAGCGCTCGGCGATCTCCTCCTCGGACATCCCGAGGATCGAGCAGGCCAAGTGGATGTTGTCACGCCCGGAGAACTCGGGATGGAAGCCCGCGCCCAGTTCGAGCAGCGACGAGATGCGACCTTGGACCTGCACTTCGCCCGCGGTCGGAAGGGTGATGCCCGTGAGGAGCTTCAGGAGCGTCGACTTGCCCGCGCCGTTCTCGCCGATGATGCCGACCGTCGAGCCATGCGGGATGTCCAGGTAGACGTTGCGCAGCGCCCAGAACTCGCGGTGGAACTGCTTGCCCGGCAGCATCAGTTCCCACAAGCGATGGATCGGCTTGTCGTAGAGCCGATACGCCTTGCCCGCGCCGCGACAGAGGACGGCGGAGCCCGTGCTGCCCGACGCGCGCGGCGCCGCCTTCGTGGTGCTGACCGTGCTCACAGGAGATCCGGGAAGCGCGGTTTCTGCCGCAGGAAGAACGTCGTGCCGAGGAGTAAGAGCAGGATCGCGACGCCCGCGAACGCGGCCAGCACGGGAGGGTGCGGCCACAAGCCGTAGATCAGGACGCGCCTGTAGCTGTCGATGAGCCAGTACATCGGGTTGATCTTCAACGCCCAACCCAGCCCGGCTTCCTGGACCAAGCTCGCCGGATAGAAGATCGGCGTCATGAACATCCCGACGGTGAGCGCCACGCCCATGACGTGATAGACGTCGCGCAGGAAAAGGTTGAGCGCGCTGAAGAAGAAGCTCAGCCCCGCGGTGAAGACGAGCTGCACCGCGAGCAAGAGCGGCAGCGCGACGAGCGTGAACGAAAACCCGAGTTCGCGGAGGGGCAGAGGAGAGCCCGCCGCGGGAACGATCGGTTTGATCCAGGCGTAGAACGCGACGCCGATCAACGCGATGGCGACGCCGATCAACATGTTCACGAGCGCCGAGATCGCCAAGTAGACCGGCAGGATCTCGGACGGGAACACGACCTTCTGGATGAGGTTTTGGTTCTCGACCAGCGTGTTCGTCGAGCGTGACAGCGTCTCCGCGAACGCCTGCCAGACCAGGATGCCGGCGAGCATCAGCAGAGCAGTCTCCTGCTCGCTCTGCCCCGGGTCCCAACGCGTCTTCATCACGAAGCTGAACACGAACATGTAGATGACGAGGTTCAGGAGCGGGAAGATCACCGACCAGAAGAAGCCCATGCTCGAGCCGACATAACGAGCGCGCAGATCGCGCCGCACCATGTCCTGGAGCAGTCGGCGGTTCTTCCGCAGCGATCGAGCGAGCGTCAGCACGCGCTGCCTAGAGAACGGCCTTCCCCAGCGCCGAGAGCACGAGATCGACGGCGACCTTCGCCGTGGCGTTCTGGTTGTCGAGGATCGGATTGATCTCCGTGATCTCGAGCCCCAGCAGTTTCCCGCTCTCCGCCGCGTGCTCCATGATCAGGTGGCTCTCGCGCAACGTCGTCCCGCCGAATGCCGGTGTGCCGACACCGGGCGCGACCGACGGATCCATGCCGTCGACGTCGAACGACAGGTGGAAACCGGCCGTTCCCGCGCTGGCGATCTCGATCGCCATCTTCATCACCTTGTGGACACCGTGCATGTCGATGTCCTTCACGGTGAAGACATGGATGCCGGACGCCTTGATCTCCTGGCGCTCGCGCGGATCGATCGCGCGCACGCCGATCAGCACGGCTTTCTCGACGTCGACCATCGGGACACGCTCACCCAGGCGCACGAGCTCGGGTGCTCCGCGACCGATGCACGCGGCGAGCGGCATCCCGTGCACGTTGCCCGACTCCGTGCTCTCGGGCGTGTTCATGTCGCCGTGCGCGTCGAACCAGATCAGCCCGATCTTTTTCTTCTGACGGTGATAGTAGCTCGAGATCCCCGCCACCGTGCCGCATGCGATCGAGTGATCACCGCCGATGACGACCGGGAAATGTCCCTCGGAGAGCGTCGCTTCGACGCGCCGTCGCAACTCCGCGCAGGCCGCCGCGATCTCTTCGAGGAAGCGCGCCTTCGGATTGCGCGGCACGCGTGAAGTCGGCTCGGGCACGGGGACGTTGCCGCGGTCCTCGAAGCGCAGGCCGAGCGAACGCACGCCCTCCTCGATGCCCGCGATGCGCACCGCGTTCGGACCCATGTCGACCCCGCGGCGGCCACCGCCCAAGTCCATGGGAACTCCCAGGAAGGCCACGCTGCGCTCCATCATCGTCTCCTCACAAGGGTCACGCGGTCGCTGCGCCGCAAGCCGTAGCGTGCGGCGGCATCGCCGTCGCGCACCGCGATCTCGAGCGAGCCGAAGGAATCTACCAGGGCGAGCCCTTCACCCGGAGCGACGTCCGCGTAGCAACCGACCACGCGCAGTTCCGAGCCGCGCACGCCGACCGTCCAGGCCTCGGGATCCGGGGCGAGATCCGCGCTCCGTGCCGAGAGAACCAAGTTCCCGTAGCGATCCGCGAAGAGGACCTCCGCGTCCCCCGAATCGCCCTCGACGTGCGCGCGCGGCAGTTCGCAACGCTCGAAGTCGATGTCGTCGCCGCGCGTCGCCTCGAAGGGCGCGAGTCCACTCGCGATCGCGGCCGCGGCTGGTGCGAAGACGTCGCGACCGTGGAAGGTTCGGCTGGTCTTCGGCAACGCGAAGGGCGTCACGTCGAGCTCCCGCACGCGCGCCTCGGCGCCGAGCACGCCCGCGAGGAGCCCGTTGTCGGGCGCGAGGAAGACTTGGCCCCGATCCATCGCCACGAGGATACGTCGGTTCGATCCGACGCCCGGATCGACGATGGCGACGTGGACCGTCCCAGCCGCGAAGTAGGCCCGCGAATGCGCCAAGAAGTACCCCGCGCGCTGGATGTCCTGGGGCGGGATGCCATGGCAGAGATCGACGATGCGCGCCCGCGGATGGTGAGCGAGCAGCACACCGTGGACCATGCCGACGTAGGGATCGAGGAGCCCGAAGTCGGTCGTCAGCGTGACGAGCCCGGTGGCCTCGAATCGCTCCGCGGTCGCGAACGCGTCGTGAGCCACGGCGGATTTCACCGTGTGCGCGATCCGAGCGCGCCCAACCACGCGCCCTGCACCGCGGGATTCGCGCTCGTCGCGTGCAGTTCACGCAGGAGCCGCTCGTACTCCGCCGGACCGCCCCACTGCCCAACCGCGAAGCCGACCCGGCGCAGGTCGCTCGATGTCACGCCGACCGGCGGATTCTCGAGTTCACGCAGGACCGCGTACGGTCCGCCGTGATCGAAGAGCAGTCCACCGGCGAGCACGCTGATGTCGAACTCCGCGTACCACAGCGCAGCGCGCAGGAGCGGCTCGACCGAGCGATCACCGATCTCGACGAGAGTCCGCGCCAGCTCGATGTCGAGTTCGCGGTCGTCAGGACGCGGGAACAGCGCGCGGAACACCTCGAGGTCCTCCGACGAGCCGTTGCGCGCAAGAGCGCGGACCAGTTCGACGGCCGCGGCTCCACGGGGCGGTGGATCGGACGAGAGCGCATCGCGCAAGGTCGCGCGGCCCGCCAAGCGGCCCGCTCGACAGAGAGCCGTCGCGATGGCCGTTTTCGCCGGTCCTTCGGTTTCCGAGAGGCGCGATTCGAGCACGATGCCTGCGCGCGGATCGCGGGCCGCGCGCGCGAGTGCACTGATCACCGTGGCGTGTTCGGGATGATCGGGATCGTTCGCGCGCTCCTCGACCTCAGCCGTGGCCTTCTTCTGATCGTGCCTCAGGCCCGAAACGAGGAACGTGGCGCGCACGCGCGGATCCGGGTCTTCGCTCAAGGCGGCGAAGCGCGCGAGCCAGGCCGGATCGGCGACGCCACCGAGGGCCTCCGCGAGCTCGATACGTCCGAGCGCGTCGAGCAACGACGGATCCACGGAGAGCAGCGGTCCGTTCGTTTCCTCGCCCGCGAGCCCCGCGAGTTCGACGGCACGCCAACGCACCTCGGGAACTTCGATCGCGGCGCGCACGAGGTCCCCGACCAAGCGCTCCAGCCGACGGTCGCGCACTTCGTCGAGGATGACACGCCACTCCGCCGCGTCCGCGGGTCGCCACAGATCATGCGCGACGAGGTCCGACAACTCGCGCGGCATGACCGCGACGGCCGCGCGCAATCGCGCCGGTCCGCGTCCGTGCAGGACTTGTTCCAACAAATGATCGGCGACGCCGGCACGACGGAGTCCGGGCAAAGCACCCAAAACGATCTCGGCCAGACGATCGGGGTCGGCGGAGAGCTCGCGCACGGCGAGCACCTTCCACGCTTGACCCCCGACGAGCCCGAACTCGCGCGCCGCGTCCCAGCGCAAGCGCAGCAAGGCCGTGCCCGCCTGCGACGGTTGCGATGAGGCGGGGTCGAAGACCTGCACGAGGAGTTCCCGCGCGGACGAAGACGCCGCGTGCACGGGATCCGCTGCGATCTCCTCGACGCGTCGGCGGCCCGCGTTCCGCCCGTCGCGGAGTAACGCGAGCAGAGCGCAGTCGCGTTCGAACGACGACCCGCTCGCGGCGATCTCGAGGAGCAGCGCCGTCGCGCCCGCGTTCATCTCGCCGAGTGCCAGGATCGCGGCCGCGCGCTCGATGCCCACACCCGATCGGGCCGTGATTTCGAGACGCGGTCGCTCACCCTCGTCGGAAGCGCAGCCGAGCGCCATCAAGGCAATGGCCCGTCGGTGGGCCGAGATGCCCGACGTGGCCAGAACGGCGCGGGCGGCGCTCGGAGTCCGGGTCGTCCATTGGAGGGTCCGATCGCGCTCGATCAACCCGCGCCAGGCCTCGGAGGTAGGCGGGATCGCCAGCTCGGGCAGATCGCCATCGGCCGGCGCACTCACCGGGGACTCTCCACGCACCGGTTCCTGCGGACACGACGGGATCGGGCTCGCGCTCGATCCGAGCCCGCCGAACGTCAGGCCGAGAAGAGTCGCAACGAGTTGGCGCGGGGACATGGCGGTCGGGAGTCGCCTCCTCATCGGCACGGGGCCGGGGCGGGACGAGGCCCGCATGCTGCCACGCCGCTCATGCTGGGACTACAGCGCGGCAGCACGGGTCGCGAGACTCAGGACGAGCCCCCCCCCCGGAAGGAACTTCAGAGGCCCGCGTGGAGAACGACTTCCAAGAGCCCTGGACCGAGCGGTCGGATCTGGACGCTGGCCCGACGACCGTCGCTGGCGCGAATACGCACTTCTCCGGTCGTGCCCAAGGCGAAATCGCCCAGCTCGAAGCGGCCGGCGTCGTCGGTCACACCGCTGCGACCGTCCGGGAACTCGACGCGGGCATCGCTGACGACAGCACCGGTCGCGCGGTCGAGCACGGTCCCACGGATCGTGGCGCGTCCCGAACTCTTGTCGGCGGTGGCAACCCCTTCATCACGACAACCCACTAGCGGTAGGACGGAGGCGAGCAGGCAGGCGGCCAGGATCCCACACGGAACGATCCGCGAGCGCGGGCTCACGCTTCGGGCTCCCCGAGCATCGCGACGATCTCGTCGCGGCGCCGATCGCGCTCGGCCGTGGTCGAAGCCTCGAGGTTCAGACGCAGCAAGGACTCTGTGTTGCTCGCGCGCACGTTGAACCACCACCAATCCGCGTCACCGACGTCGCCGTACTCGACCGTGATGCCGTCGAGCTCGTCCTGCCGACCGTTCGCGTAGCGCTTCTTCAATTCGGCGATCGCGGCGGCTTTGTCGGCGACGTGGAAGTTGATCTCGCCGGTCGAGTGGTAGCGGCGCAGGTCCTGCACCAGCGCGCTGAACGGCGCGCGCGATCGCGAAAGCAAGTTGAGCGCGGACACCATCGCCAACACGCCGGAGTCGCAGGTGAAGTTCTCCCCGAAGTAGAAGTGTCCCGAGAGTTCACCGCCGAACGGCGAACCACGTTGACGCATCGTGGCCTTGATGAACGAATGACCGACGCGATCGCGCACGGGCACGCCGCCGGCGCGGCGAATCTCTTCCTTGACGACCCACGACGAACGCAAGTCGTAGACGATCGGCGCTCCCGGGAAGGTCTTCAGGAATTCACGCGCGAGGAGCGCCGTCATCAGGTCGTTGCCAACGGTTCGGCCCGTTTCATCGACGAAACAGCAGCGATCCGCGTCGCCGTCGAAGCTCACACCGATTTCGGCGGAACTCTTCTTCACGAGAGCGCGCACGGGGTCGAGGTTCTCTTCCTTCAGCGGGTTGGCCTCGTGATTGGGGAACGTGCCGTCCAACTCGGTGAAGATCGCTGTCGCGCGAGCACGCGGCACGCGTTCTAGGATCGGCCCGAGCGTGTGGCCCTCCATCCCGTTCGCGCAGTCGACCGCGATGCTCACATCGCGCTCGAGCTTCGCGAAGCGCGCCACGTGGTCCGCATAGGCAGCGAGCAGATCGCGCTGCACCACGGAGCCGCGGCGCGCGACCGGTGCGACGGCTGGGCCGGTCGCCATGCGCTCCACGTCCTTGATGCCGTTCGCGGCCGAGATCGGCGTCGCTCCACGCCCGCTCAACTTCATTCCGTTGTACTCGCCGGTGTTGTGGCTGGCGGTCACGTTCAAGCCGCCGTCGCAGTCGGTCGAACCGATCGCGAAGTAGGCCATCGGCGTGCTCGCGAGCCCGATGTCCACGACGTGCGTGCCCGCATCGCGCATGCCCTCGATGACGGCGGCCGCGATCTCGGGCGAGTGCGTGCGCATGTCGCGACCGACGACGAGCGTCTTCGCGGCGAGGAAGCGCGCGAACGCATCGCCGATCCGTCGCGCGAGTCGCGCATCGAGCTCGGTCGGGACCACACCGCGGATGTCGTATGCCTTGAAGATGCCCATCGAGTTCTCGGAACGTTGCCCTGGTGCGCGGGGAAGCGGAAAGGGCGCAGAACATAGCGACATTGCCGGCCGATGCGGCCCCGGAGAGGCGACAGTCACCCCTGAACCCCCTAGTGAATCGGCCATCAGGTCGGTGGCGCGGACGGAGGGCTGGCGCCCCCGTCCGACACCCGCAAAATGGTGGCCGCCACCTCCTCCTTGCAAGATCGACCCGGATTGTGCGTACGATGGGTGACGTCGGGCGAGAGAGCGGCCCTGAGGGTCGGCGTTCGACGGCAGTCCCGAATCGGGAGATCAGCCATGCGATCGGTCAACGTGCACTTGGTCGGCGCCTCCAAGGAGGAGGTCGCCACGCAGTTGTCGAAGTTCGCCCAGAAGGGCATGGGCGACCACTGGTACCACCCGGATCGTCAGAACACTCGACTGACGATTCGTTTCAATCCCGGGGCGCACCAGCCCCAACCGCCGAACACCGAGGACGAGTTCGTCGGCACTCTGGGAACTCCGCCCGATCTGACGTTGTACGTCGACATGGGCAGTCGCCTGAATCCCGACGAAGCGGGCAAGCAGGTCGACGTCCGCGAGTTCCACCACATCGTCGAGACGTTGCTCGGGCACTTCCGTGGCGTCGCGCGCGACGATCACACGAACCATCTGTGGACGCTCGAGGAGATTCGCTCGGGCAAGTCGATCGAGGGCGCGAAGTTCGGCGACCACGAGTTGTGGCGCAAGGCGAACCGGCGCGGCTCGACCGAGCACTGAGAGCGTGAGGAGAAATCGAGCCTACACGCTCTCAGATGCTGTTGGCGCCGCTTCCGCGGCGCGTCGCCCGTGAATTCTTCACAGGCTCTGACGGGACGGCTGCTCGGGGAGCACGCACTCGACGACGAGCGGCGTGCCGGCCAACGTATCTACGCTTGCGTCGAGAGTTCGTTCCTCACTCGCTGACCGACGACGCGCCACGGCGCTCGACTCCGACCCGGAGCCGAGCGCCGCTTTGTTTTCGGACCGGGTCTTTCAGCGCGCAGCCGGAGCGGGCTTCGCGAGCATCTCGCGGACGCGCTGGCAGGCTTCGCGGATCGTCTCTTCGCTGCTGGCGTAGCTGAACCTCAGGAACCCTTCACCCAGCGCGCCGAAGCTCGTGCCCGAAAGACACGACACGCGCGCTTCCTGGAGTAGACGCCGCTCGAGTTCGCGCGAAGGGATGCCGGTGCCCGACGTGTTCGCGAAGGCGTAGAAGGCACCCTTCGGCATCCCGCATCGAAAACCCGGGATCGAGTTCAATTCCTTCACGATAACCTTGCGCCGCGTGTCGAACGCCGCGCGCATGCGGTCGACGCATTCCTGCGGACCGCGCAACGCTTCCATGCCGGCGATCTGTGCCGCCGCGTTCGTGCAGGAGTTGCAGTTGATCTGTAGGCGCTCGGCGTGGTCGACGAGCGACTTCGGCCACACGCCGAAGCCCATGCGCCAACCCGTCATCGCGTAGGTCTTGCTCCAACCGTCGAGCAGGATCGCGCGGTCGGCGATCTCGGGATACGAGAGGATGCTGACATGTTGCTCGCCGTCGTAGAGCAGCCGCGAGTAGATCTCATCGGAGAGGACGGCGACATGCGGGTGCTGCGCGAGCCCCTTCACGAACGCGTCCATCTCGGACTTGTGGGTGACGCCGCCAGTTGGATTCGCCGGCGAGTTCAAGATCACGAGACGCGTGCGCGGCGTGATCTTCCCCAGCAGTTCCGCGGCGCTGAACGCGAAGCCGTTCTCCTCGCGCAACTCCAGCGGTACCGGTGTGGCACCGGTCCAACGGATCGCCGATTCGTAGATCGGGAAACCCGGGTTCGGATAGATGATCTCGGCACCCGGCTCGCCGAACAGAAGCACCGCGTAGAAGAGCGTCGGCTTGCCCCCGGGAACGATGATCACCTGATCGGGATGGACCTTGCCGCCGTGGAAGCGCTGACAATAGTCGGCGACGACCTCGCGCACTTGCGGCAGACCCTTCGCCGGTGTGTAGCCGTGGAATCCGTCCGCGAGCGCCTTGCGGCCGGCTTCGACGACGTGTTCGGGCGTGCGGAAGTCCGGCGCTCCGATGTGGAGCTTCAGGACCTTCTCGCCCTTCGCCTCCAAGGCGCCGACGCGGTTGACGACTTCGAACGCGGTCTCGGTGCCGAGGCGGGAGATGGCGGATGCGAGTTGCAGACGGGATTCCAAGCGGGGGGCTCCTTCCGATGCGGACTCTCCGCAGATTGATGCGTCGGCCCGTCCGGCGCAAGCGCCGAACGGGCCGTTGGAGCCGCCGCGCTCCGCAGAGTTCAGCTCTTCTTGCGGCTGACCCGCCAGATCACGCCGCCCGCGCCTGCGTGGTAGGCGTAGGCGTCGCCCGAGGTGATGTACACGCGACCCTCCCCGTCCACGAGGATGTTCTCGCTCTTCATCTGCGCATTGCCCGTGAGCGCCGCGAGATCGAACCAAGGCGGGGACTTGCCCGCACGCGCGTCGTGAACGGCCTTCGGATCGGGCAGGAATCGATGGCAACGCGCCGGCTGCGCCGAGGTCAGGTAGAGGTGGCCGTCAGGCCCGAACGACATGTCCGTGAGGTTGCTCGATTTGCGTGTCGACGGATCGTACGGATCGAACAGACCGACGAGTTCGACGTGGCGCTTCTGAGTCGGGAGCTTCTGTTCGTCGAGCTTCAGGCGCACGACGTGACCGCTCGTGCGCGACGCGACGTACAACCAACCCTCACGGTAGGCGAGCGCGCTGTGCCCTTGCATCGAGATGGGGCCGACGTTCTTCGTATCGAGGTATTCCTCGAAGACGGGCTCACTCGCGGGAGCGCCCGCTTCAGGGTCTTGCTCGAGTGCGCGCAGGTCGTACCGCACCAGCCGACTGTTGTCCTTCGACACGGCATAGAGCGAATCGCCGAGTGCGAGGCAGTTGTTCGGTCCGTTGAGCCAACCGTGCGGCGGATTCGCGATGCGCGGGTCCTGGTGGGGATAGAGTCCACCCTTGTCGATGTCGTGACGCTCGACCTCGTACCACTTCGAAGTCCTCAGGTCGTAGCGCAGGATCGCGTCCGCGAGATTCTTGCTGAAGGTCTTGCCCGTCTTCTCGTCGCGATCGATTCCTGAGAACGCGCAGATGTAGAAGCTCTGCGTCCCTGGATGCCATGACAAACCGCAGTACGGCCGGTCTGTCTGACGATCGCTCCAAGGCGGATTCGCGCTGCGATCCCAGAGTCGAAATGGGGGCTCCGTCGGGGCGGCCAAAACCCGCCCGTTCTCGCGCACGGCGGGCGATGGATCGCCGGGATGGAACTCCTCGGCGATATTCGGGTCGATGACGAACAGCGTCCCCGCCTGATCGTCGACCGCTGCGCTCACTCCGCCGTATTCACGGACACGACCGCGCGAGATGGCGTAGAGCTGTCCGTCGACGAGTTGCAAGCCGCGCGGGAACGGGGTCCTCGTCGAAACGCGTTCGACGAGGAATCCCGTGGCGTCCTCGGCGGGTATCGCGGCCAGAGTCGCAGCGATCAAGACGAGTTCGTTCAGCATGCTTGGGAATGGAGGTTGCACGGGGCGAGCCGACGGGAGGTTGGAATGCGCGTCGGAGCAGGGCAAGCCCCATACCGCCGCTCCTTCGGGCTCCGCGTCGTCAACTCCGAGAATGGTACGTTACGCCCTCGAAACGGCGCGGTCTGACCGCCCGTCTCGCGCGCGTGACATCCGGAGCCGCGCTCAGCGAGCCGACCTTCTCCCTACCCCACTCGCGCCCCACCGCATGCGTCACTTCCTTGTGAGCGGGTTCGCCGCGCTCCTCCTCCTCCTCTCGGCCTGCTCGAAGGACCCCGACCTCGTCGTGTACTGCTCGCTGGACCAGGAGTTCAGCGAGGAGCTCATCCAGCGCTTCGGTCGGGAGACGGGTCTCTCGGTCCGCGCCGAGTTCGACATCGAAGCCAACAAGAACGTCGGGCTCGCGATGCGCATCCGCGAAGAGGCCGCCTCACGTCCTCGCTGCGACGTCTTCTGGAGCAACGAATGCGCGCAGGTCGTGTCGATGGCCGAGGACGGACTCCTCCAGCCGTACGACTCCCCTTCCGCGCGCGACATCCCAGCCGAGTTCCGCGACGTACAACACCGGTGGACGGGCTTCGCCGCGCGCGGGCGAGTTTTCATCGTGAATACGAAGCTCGCCGACCCCGCGAAGATCCACTCGATGTGGGATCTCTTCGATCCGCAGTGGAAGGGTCAGGTCGCGATGGCGCGCCCTCTCGCTGGAACGACGAATACGCACATGACGGCGCTCTATCTGACCCTCGGTGAAGAGGAAGCGCGCCGCTACGTCGACACGGCGGCGAAAATGGCCCGGGAAGGGTCTCTCAATCTGGCCACCGGCAACGCCCACGTCATGCGTCTCGTTCGCGACGGACAAGCGGCGTTCGGCTGGACCGACACGGACGACTTCAACGTCGCGCGCGAAGCCGGCTTTCCTGTCGTGGCCGTCTACCCGGATCGTGACGGTGTGGGGACGCTGCTCATCCCGAACTCGATCGCCATCCTGAAGAGCGCGCCGCACACCGATGCGGCGCGTCGCTTCGTGGACTGGATACTGCGCCCCGAGATCGAGGCGGAGCTCGCTCGATCGAAGTCCGCGCAGGTGCCCGTGCGCGCGTCGGTCCCGCGCCCCGCGCACGTCATCGGTGCGGATGAATTGACGGCGATGAAGGTCGACTGGCTCGAGGTCGGACGCACGGTCCAGAAGCGCACCGCGGAGCTGCAGGAACTCTTCCTCAAGTGATGAGTCGTCCGCTCGTCGTCGCGGCGATCCTCGCCTTCGTCATCCTCGGCATCGCGCCAGTCGCGGTCATGTTGGCGCGCGTCGACGCGGCGGATCTGGCCGGCGTCCTTTCCGCGCGCTCGACGGCGCTGCTCGGCCGCACGGCCCTTCTCGGCGCGGGCTCGGCGCTGACGGCGCTCGTGGTCGGGATCCCGTTCGGCTTCCTCGTTGCGCGCACCGACATCCCCGGCGCGGCGCTGTGGCGCGTGGCGAGCGTGCTGCCGATCCTCCTGCCGCCGCTGATCGTCGCAGTGAGTTGGGCCGGCATGACGCCGCTGCGCGGCGGGCTCGCAACGACGCTCGTCCTCGGACTGTGCACCTTTCCGCTCGTCGCTCTGTACGTCGCCCGCGCCTGCGAGCGCATCGACGCGCGCCAAGAAGAGGCGGCGCTCCTCGCAGGCGGACTCAGCGCGGTGTTGCGCGTCGAGCTGCCACTCGTCCTGCCGAGCGCGCTCTTCGCCGCGTGCTTCGCATTCGTGCTCTCGATCAACGACTTCGCGGTGCCCGACTACGTGTCGTCGATCGGCCCCAAGTGGAACGTGTACGCCGACGAAGTGTTCGCGTCGTGGCGCAGCGCGCAGCAGAGCGGACCCGCCGTTGCAGCTGCACTGCCTCTCGTGGCGCTGACCGCGCTCGCGCTGTGGCCCGCGCTTGCACTCCGTCGACGGAACACGCTGACCTCGTTTTCGGGCGACTTTCGGACACCGGCGGTGTTGCGACTCGGTGCGTGGCGCTGGCCGGCGCTGATGTTCGTGCTCGCCGTGCTCGGCATCGCCGCCTTCGCCCCGATCGGTCGTCTCGTGTTCGAGTCGGGCGGTGGACCGCGCGGCTTCTCGTTCGAGAAGATGCAGAGCGCATTTGCCGCCGCGTTCGAGCGCGGAAGCTCGAACATCGCGTCGAGTCTGACGTTTGCAGTTGGCGCGGCGCTGATCGCGGTGCCGATCGGCCTCGTGCTGGGGCACGCGCTCGAGCGCAGCGGACGACTCGGCCGGTACCTCGCCCCGGTCGCGCTCGTGCCCATCGCCGTGCCCGCGATCCTCTTCGGCATCGGCGGCATCGCCGTATGGAATCGGCCGTCGACCGGCGCCCTCTACGACTCGGGTTGGATGGCCGTGGTGCTCTTCGCCGGACGTTTTCTGCCGTTCGTCGTCCTCGCGTTCGCTGCCGCGACCGCGATGATCGACCCACGCATCGAGGAATCCGCGCGCCTCGCGGGCGCCGGTCCCACGAAGCGTCTCGTGCGCATCGTGACGCCGGCGCTCGGGCCGACGGTGATCGGTAGCGCGCTCGTGGTCTTCGTACTGTCGATGCGCGAGCTCGACGCGGCGATCCTCGTTCCGGCCGCGAACTCTTGCGTACTCTTTCGCATCTACAACGCAGTCCACTTCGGACGCGACGACTACGTGGCTGCCCTGTCCTTGCTCGTCGTGTTCTTCGTCGTCGCGCCGGGGCTGCTGTGGACGCTGTTCGCACGACGCCGACTCGAGGTCCTGCCTTGAACGCCGTCGGAATCGAGAACGTGTGCGTCGAGCTCGGCGGCCGAACCGTCCTCGGACCGATCGATCTCGCGATACCGACCGGGACATGGACGCTCGTCGTCGGTCCGTCGGGCTCGGGCAAGACGACGCTTCTGCGCACGATTTGCGGGCTCGTCGCACCGAAATCGGGCCGCGTGTTGCTCGCGGGCGTGATCGCGAGCGAAGGTCCCCGCAGTGCAATTCCGCCCGAGAAGCGCGGAATCGGGCTGGTGTTCCAGGGCGGCGGCGCCGGTTTGTGGCCGCACATGTCCGTGCGCGCGACCCTCGAGTTCGTGCTCGCCGCGCAGCATGTTCCACGCGCCGACCGCCCGCGCCGTGTCGCGGAACTCGTCGAATTGGCGGAACTCGAGGGTCTCGAGGCGCGCCGGCCGGGCGAACTCTCGGGCGGAGAAGCCCAACGCGTGGCACTCGCCCGCGCACTCGCACACGATCCCAAAGTGCTGCTCCTCGACGAACCGCTCGGGCCGCTCGACGCGCGTCTGCGCCACGACCTCGCGGCTCGTATCCACGAAGTCCACGCGCGCCGTGGGCTCACCACTCTCCACGTCACCCACGATCCCCTCGAGGTGGCCGCCTTCGCGGACCGCACCGTGAGGCTCGAGTCCGGCCGCATCGCGGACAGAGGATCCAACTGACATGTCGCGCGTCCGGTTACTCCTCGGCACGGTGGTGCTGATTCTCCTCGTGCTCGGCCTCAGCCTCGTGTTCCGCGGCGCGCCGGTCGCAGCCGTTGCGATGGCCTTCACGAGCTCGAGCCAATGCCAAGCCTGTCACGCTTCCGTCTTCGCGGAGTGGTCGGGTTCTCAGCACGCGCAAGCCTGGGTGAACCCCGCGGTCCGCGCGCTCTCGAACGACTTCGCGAACACGGACTGCATCGACTGTCACGCGCCACGGCCCGTGTTCGAGACCGGACTCGCGAACCGTGTGCTGCCGCGCGAAAGCCGCCGCGTCGAGGGCGTCGACTGCATCGCTTGCCACCAGCTCCCCGACGGGCGCATGGCGGGCACGCTGGATCGCGCTGATGTCGCGTGCCGGCCCGCTGCCACGCCCGATCTCGCGCGTGTCGAGTTCTGCAGCCCATGCCACGACCAGCACAAGACCGTGACGCAGTGGCGCGAGACGGAGTACGCGAAGCAGGGCATCGGCTGCATCGAGTGCCACATGCCCTTCAGGAACGGCGACCCGAATCAGGGACGCGATCACGCCATGCACGGCGGACACAGCTTGGAAATGGTGCAACGCGCGGTGACCCTCACGGCGGAACGGCGCGGCGCGACCCTACTCGCGCGCGTCGAGAACGTCGGCGCCGGACACCACTTCCCCACCGACGAGCGCTCGCGTGCGGCGGACGTTTTCTGGCGGCCGCTGAACGCGGAAGGTCAGGCCACCGGTCCATGGCGCTGGTCGTGGCGTTTCCGCAGCCCCTACCGGCACGAGGTGGAGCTCGTCGACACGCTCTTGCCCGCGCACCAGACGAAGGAGATCGAGATCGTGGATGCCGATGCGACGGGCCGCGTCGAAGTCGCGCTGTTCTACAAGCTCTCGCCGTACTGGAAGGACCCCGCGAATCCGGACCCCGAGAACGAAGCGCGGCTCGTGCACCGCGCGGTGGTCGATCCGTGAGGGCGCTCGCGATACTTCTGTTCCTGGGTAGCGCCGGTTGCAGCGCGGAGAGTCCCGCCGCGCCGAAAGAGCCTACTTTCGAGCTGCGTTCCGTCGCGAAACCGGCGCTCGCGGCCGCGGAGGCGAAAGCCTTGCGTGCTGTACCGACGGCTGTGGTAGCGGACGTCGAAGCGATCGAGTCCGTCCTCGGTGCGCTCGGCAGTCCCGATGCGCGCATGCAACGCCTCGCGCTCGCGGACGCGCGGGCACTCGGTGACGGCTGCGTGGGCGCGCTCGCCCAGGTGTTGGCGGACGCGGAAGCACCCGCGGCGCGTCGCAACGCGGCCGCGGAGGCCTTGGGCGCGATCGCGACGCCGAGTGCGGTCGACGCGCTCGCGCTGCGCATGGAATCCGATCGCCAGCCGTGGGTGCGCGCCCAGTGCGCGTGGCGCATCCAAGCGGCCGGTCTCGACGAGGCCGTCGTGCGGCTCGTGCTACGACTCAAGTACGAGACGGACGGCGCAACCGTCGTGTGGATCGCGAACGCGCTGGCCTCGCTCGGTAACTTCGCCGGGCTCGACGGATTGCGCGTCGTGCGCGACACGTCGCCCGATGCCGATGCGCGCGCCCAGGCGGCGGATCGACTCGCTGCGATCGCCGGCGAGCGCGGGTTCGAGAGCGGCGATGCGTTGTATGTCGCGTGGGCGACGGGCGATTCGGAGGACCGCATCAGGGCGCAGCAACCGAGCGACGCGCTGCGACGCGAAGCTTGGGACCGCATCGTGCGCTTGGGCGAGTTCGACCTGCGTCGTGTGGACGACGCGCGTTTCGTCCTCGCGCGGCTGGAACCTTGGATCGTGCCGCACCTCGCCGATGCGCTCGCCGACACGGACGTCTACACGCGCGTGCACACCGCGCAAGTGCTCGAGCGGCGTGGGCCGCGTGCACGCGCGGCAGTTCCGACACTCATAGCGGCGCTCGCCGACCCGCGCCTCGGTCCACAAGCGGCCGTGGCACTCGGGGCGATCGGTGATCGATCCGCGACGCCGGCGATCGAGGGACTGCTCCGCGACGGGCGCGATCTCGAGCGACGCACGGCCGCAGCGCGTGCGCTCGCGACGCTCGGCGGCCCCACTTCGATCGAACTCTTGGCGTCCACCGCGAAACCCGCAGAGCCTCTCGACTTGCGACAGGCATCGGCGGGCGCCCTCGTGGCACTCGGCGAAGGCGACGCGTGGGCGCCGTTCCTGCTCGAATGCCTCACATCTGCGTCGGCCGACGTCGGCGCGGCCGAACACGCGCTCGGAGCTTGGTTCACGGTCAAAATGAAGGCCGGCTCCGGACCGTGGCCCACGCTCGCCGAGCGCTGGCGCGCGCTCGAACCGGCTCCAGGATCCGTGCCCGATGCCGCCGAGGTCGCGCGGCGCCGAGCCGAACGCGCCGCGATCGTGCGCGAGGCGATCGCCACGCGCTGAGACGCCGGGTTCATCCGGCGGGTTCATCCGGCGCGCGAAGCCACCCACGCGACCGTCGCGATCCAGCCGGCGGTGTTGATCGCGAAGAGTGGATCGCCACCGAGGAGGACCTTGGTCGGACTGCCTCCACCCTTCTGCGTGTGCACGAGGAACAAGTAGCGGCCCAAGCCGAACACGACGAACGGGACGGTCAAGACGAGTCGATCGCCGTCGAACTTCTGCACCGTCTCATCGGCCACCGTGTACATCGTGTACGTCACGATCGTGCAGGCCGCGAGAACGGTCGTCATCTGGTCGAGGAAAGCCGCGTTGTACTCGCGCAGGATCGCGCGGTGTTCGCCGCGACCCTCGCCGAGGAGATCGATCTCGGCCTTGCGCTTGCACAGCGCGAGGAACAGCGCGAGGAACATCGTGCACAACAGCAACCAGTGCGACATGACCGCGGGCACGGCCAGTGCGCCCGCGATCACGCGCAGGAGGAATCCGGCGGCGATGCAGAACGCGTCCACGAGCACGATGTGCTTGAGCCACGCGCTGTAGGCGAAGTTCAGCAACATGTAGCCGAGCACGATCGGCCACACGGGAATGGGATCGCCTTCCGCGCGGTGGCCGAAGAAGATCGCGCCCGCTGCGCAGACGGCAGCCAGCGTGAGCGCCTGCGCCACACTGACGCGACCCGCTGCAATGGGACGATTTCGCTTCGTCGGGTGACGACGGTCGGACTCGCGGTCCATGACGTCGTTGACGAGGTAGATCGCGCTCGCGCCGAGACAGAAGGCGGCGAACGCCCACATCGTCCGGCGCACGTCGTCCATGCGACCCTGGAAGAGACCGCCCTCCGATCCGCGCGCGAAGACGAGCGCAGCCAGAACGAAGACGTTCTTGACCCACTGGTGCGGGCGCAGCGCGAGGATCAGGGCCTTCAGGTCCATCGTCGGTGGGCGCGGAGCACCCTTCGAATCCGGAAGGATCGACTCCCCCGGGTCGCCCGCTGGCCACAAACTGCGAGAAAATGCGTTGCGCCGAAATCGGTCGAGCTCGATCCAGGCGGCAGTCTTCGATCCTGCCGGGTCCGCGATCCGGTCAATCCAGCGACACCTTGGTCAGTTCCGGGATCGGCGAGTCCGGCCCGACGACCAGGTGCTCGGCTTCCTGGTCGATGATCCCCTTTTCCTTGAGCTCGAACAGCTCGTAGGTCGCGACGACACCGCTGTCGAGCAGCGCGCACGTCGTCGTGCGGTGGTTCATCTCCGGGTCGTTGTCGTCGGCGACGAGGACTTCCTTGCCCGATCCGTCCGGGAACCGGCGCAACGGGAACTGCTTGATGTCGCGCCCGGCGTACGCCGTGAACGTGCCGTCGACCTGGTCGAGATGGCGGAACCAGTCCTCGGGATCCTCGGCGCTGAGCCCCGTGAGGGCGCTCTGCTTCACGGCCGGGCACGACAGGCTCTTCGCGCGATCCTTCGTGTTGTTCCACACGCCGCTCGCGATGAGCGCGCCGATGAACTTGGCACCGCCTTCCTTGGGCAGATCCTTGTGCTTCGTGTCGTACATCAAGAGACCGCCGTAGATCTCGCTGAGGTTCTTCTTGCAGGCGGTGACGTTGGCCGAGTCGATCGCCTCGGGGATCTTCGGCAAGAGAAAGACCATGAGGATCGAGATGATCAGGATGACCGCGAGTAGCTCGATCAGCGTGAAGCCGGCGCGGACGGCCGCGGCGACGGAGCGGTGGGCTTGGGTGCGCATCAAGAGTGTTTGTACCCCGGTCCGGTGTCCGGGTCACCCGAATCGGCGGTCGCGGATCCGCGGCCCGGAAACCAACACGGCGCCCGGGAGGGCGCCGTGCGTGCGATTTCGAACCTCGTCGTGCCGAGGTCGAGTGGCCTCAGCCGCGCGCCTTGGCCGCGACCGCGTCCTGGAGGGCTTTGACCTTGTTGGTCTCCTCCCACGGGAACCCGTCGCGCCCGAAGTGACCGTGGTACGCCGTCTTCTCGTAGATCGGCCGGCGCAGTTGGAATTGTTGGATGATCGCCGAGGGGCGCAAATCGAACGTGCGCTCGACAGCCTCCGTCAACTCGCTGTCCGTGAGTTTCCCCGTGCCGAACGTGTCGACCCGGATCGAGAGCGGCTTCGCGATGCCGATCGCGTAGCTGACCTGGACTTCGCAGCGCTCGGCGAGGCCGGCCGCGACGACGTTCTTCGCGACCCAGCGCGCCGCGTAGGCCGCCGAGCGATCGACTTTCGTCGGGTCCTTGCCGCTGAACGCGCCACCACCGTGGCGACCCATGCCGCCGTACGTGTCGACGATGATCTTGCGACCCGTGAGGCCGCAGTCACCGTGCGGACCGCCGAGCACGAAGCGCCCGGTCGGGTTCACGTGATAGATCGTCTGCGCGTCGAGGAACTGGGCCGGGATCACGGCCTTGATGATCTTCTCGATGACCTCCGACTTGATCGTCTCGTGCGTGACGTCGGGGTCGTGCTGCGTGCTGATCAGCACCGTGTGGACGCGCACCGGCTTGTGACCGTCGTACTCGACGGTGACTTGGCTTTTCGCATCCGGTCGCAGCCACGGGAGGATCTTCTTCTCGCGCAGCTCGGCCTGCTTCTCCATCAAACGGTGCGCGTAGTAGATCGGGAACGGCATCAAGCTGTCCGTCTCGCGGCATGCGAATCCGAACATGAGGCCTTGGTCACCGGCGCCTTGCTCCTTGTGCAGACCTTCGCCCTCCGACACGCCTTGGCTGATGTCGGGCGACTGACGATCGAGCGTCACCATCACCGCGCACGTGTCGCCGTTGATGCCGAATTTGTCATCGGTGTAGCCGATGCGCTTGATCGTGTTGCGCGCGATCGTCGCGTAGTCGATGCGCGCGTTCGTCGTGATCTCGCCCGCCACGACGCACAGACCGGTCGTCACCAGCGTCTCGCACGCAACGCGGCTCGCGGGATCCTGCGCGAAGATCGCGTCGAGGATCGCGTCGGAGATTTGGTCGGCCACCTTGTCGGGGTGGCCCATGGAGACGGATTCCGAGGTGAAAAGTTGCCGGGACATGAGGGGTCTAGGATCGAAAGTGTCGGGCCAGGAGCTGGAGGGGTTCCGTGAATGCGCTCGATTCGAGGTACTTCCCGACGGGGTAGCCACTCGACAAAACGGCGCCGGAGAATAGCCGAGTCCCCGCGGGGCCGCGCAGGGAATCAGACGTGCGCGCCGCCCGGCCGCGGCAGCACGCGCTCCGTGAGGGCCTTCCACGTCAGCGCCGTGGCGCCTTTTTGGGCCTCGACCGCGGCCCGACCTGCCGCGCCCATGGATCGGCGGCGTTCCGGGTCGTCGAGGAGCGCACGGATGGCCGGGCCGAGCTCCCCCTCGCCCGCGATCCGCAGGGCTGCCGCCGCGCGCTCGAGCAGCGCCGCTTCCGCGCGGAAGTTGAACACGTGCGGGCCGTACAGGACCGCGAGACCTTGTGCGGCCGGCTCGAGCATGTTCTGGCCGCCGTGAGGGAGGAGCGAGCCGCCCACGAAGACGACGTCGGCGAGCGCATAGACCTGCTCGAGTTCGCCGATCGTGTCGACGATGAGGGGGCGAGTCGGATCGGGCACTTCCCCGCCGCGCAGTCGCGTGAGGAGTTGCGGCTCGGGTCCGAGCGCTCCGAGCTCGCGCACGAGCGCTGTCGATCGATTGGGATGTCGAGGCACGAGCACCATGCGTGCGTGTTGGAACGACGAACGCCAGGCGCGCACGAGCATCCCCTCTTCGGGAGCGTGCGTGCTACCCGCGACGACGATCGGTTGTGCGGGTGCTCGGGCGACGAGCTCGAGGAGCTCGGCCGTAGGCTGGCACGCGCCGGTTCGCAGTCCGTCGGCTTTCACGTTGCCGGTCACGATCACGCGCGCCGGCTCCGCGTCGAGTCCGACGAAACGCGTCGCGTACTCGGCATCCTGAGCGCAATAGAGTGAGATGCGCCCGAACTGCGGCATGAGGGATTTGAACCAAGAATAGCGCCGATAACTGCGCTCGGTGATGCGCCCATTCACGACGGCGATCGGGATCCCAGCGCGGTTCGCCTCGCGCAGGAAGCTGGGCCAGACTTCGAGTTCGACGAGCACGACGCACGTGGGATCGACGCGTGAGAGGAATCGTCGTACGACGAACGAGAGGTCGAAGGGGAAGCGGACCACGATCGCTGCGGGATAGAGCTTCCGTGCGACGTCGAACCCCGTCGCCGTGACCGTGCTGATCACGATGTCGAGATCGGGGCGCGCAGCCGCCATCTCGCACACGAGTGCTTGAGCCGCCTTGACCTCGCCGACCGAAACACCGTGCACGAGGATCCTCGGTCGCGCACCGGCAGCGCGCCGCTCCGGCAAGCCCGAGCCGAAGCGTGTCGCGAAAGTCGTGCGGAAGCGCGGCGAGGTCAGCGCGCGCACAGCCCACCACGGTGAGGGCACCACGATCGCGATCAACCAAGCGAGGTCGTAGACCGAGTACAGCGCGGCCGCGAGGAAGCCCGGGCCCGTGTCGGCGAGGATCGGGCCCGGCACCGCCCGCGTCAGCGCGCTTTCCACGCCGCGCTTCACCGCGCGCTTCTCGTGCACTCCGCGGCACAGAACGACGCGCCACGGAACCGCGCGGCGCAGAGCGACGCGCCACGGTCCAGCGCGGCGCAAAGCGACGCGCCACGGTCCAGCGCGGCGCGGAGCGACGCGCCACGGTCCAGCGCGGCGCGGGGCGACGCGCCACAGACCAGCGCGGCGCGGAGCGATGCGCCACAGAACCGCGCGGCGCGGAGCGACGCGCCACAGACCAGCGCGGCGCAGAGCGACGCGCCACGGACCCTCGCGGCGCGCGCGCTCGGGGCCCGACCGAACGTTTGTCCGGTCACGTGTCGCGGCCGTGGCACTTCTTGAACTTCTGGCCGCTACCGCACGGGCAGACGTCGTTGCGCCCGACGCCTTCGAGATCCTTCGGAGTCAATATTCGCTGCGATGCGGAAGTGCTCGTCGGCTTGGCGGGGGCCGGCGTCGAAGCGGGTGCCGCGCCCGGGGAGCCGGCCGCGTTCGCCGGCGTGGTCGCGCCACGCGCTGCTGCAGCCTGTTGTTCGCGAGCTTGTGCTTGAGCCTGCTGCCGCTTCGCCAAGTCGAACTGCTGCGAGGCCGGGACGTACGCGGGTCCGACCGCGCGGCGCGGCGGCAGCGCGACCGGCGGACGAGGCGTCGCCACAGTCGAAGGGCCCGTGGGCGCGCGCGGCGCCGGCGCGGCGGAGCCCGGCGTTCCGGGTCCTCCCCACGGTTTCGGAGCCGGAGCACCAGCCGTTCCTGGAGCGGGGGTCGAGCCCGGCGGTCGGGGCTGCGCCGTCGGCGCAGTGGCGCCGTCCTGGAGCGCGGGGTTGCCCGGCGTTTGGCCCGCGCCGAGCGGCGACGCATAGCGCGGCGGTGCCGTCGTGGGAACGCGCTGACCGGCACTCGGATCGATCTGGATCCGCAGGATGAGGCTCGTGACCTCGTCCTCGATCGCATAGAGCAGCTTCTCGAAGAGCTGGAACCCTTCGCGCTTGTACTCGGTCTTCGGATCGACTTGCGCGTATCCGCGCAGACCGATGCCGGCCTTCAGCGCATCGATCGCGAGCAAGTGATCGCGCCACTTGTCGTCGAGGGCTTTCAACAGCAAGTAGCGTTCGACTTGACGCAGCAGATCGGTACCGATCTCGGTCTCGCGCTTCGCGTACGCCTCGAGGACGAGTTTGGTGATCGGCCGATGATCGCCGACCTTGGCGGTCGCGTCGGCGGCGAGACCCGCGTCGACCTCGAAGCCGAAGCTGCGCTGGAACCAAGTGCGGAAGCCCTCGGCGTTCAGCACGTGGATCTGCCGCGCATTGCGCTCGACGACGCGTCCGAGCATCGCCTGGATCTTTTCGGAAAGCTCGATGTTCAGCAGGACGTCTTGTCGTGTGCCGTAGATCTCCTTGCGCTGACCGTTCATGACCTCGTCGTACTCGAGGAGCGATCGGCGACTCTCGAAGTTGCGGTCTTCGACCTTCTTCTGCGCGCGCGCGATCGCGCGCGTGACCATCCCAGACTCGATCGGAGTGTCCTCGGTCATGCCGAGCTTCTCCATCGCGTTCTTGACCCAGTCGCGATAGAAGATCCGCATCAGGTCGTCTTCGAGCGACAGGAAGAAGCGGGATTTCCCGACGTTTCCTTGCCGCCCCGTGCGGCCGCGCAACTGGTTGTCGATGCGACGGGCTTCGTGTCGCTCGGTGCCGAGGACGTAGAGTCCACCCAGGCCGAGCACCTCTTGCTCGTCGGCGTCGCACTGCGTGCGCAACGACTTGCGAATCACGTCGATCTCGGCCAAGTGCTCCAGATCGCCGAGGGAGAGCGACGCGGCTTTCAGCGCCTCCTCGAGACGGTGCTCGAAGTTCCCACCGAGTTTGATGTCGGTGCCGCGCCCGGCCATGTTCGTCGCGACCGTGACGGCGCCGCGCTCGCCCGCGCGCGCGACGATCGTCGCCTCGCGCTCGTGGTTCTTCGCGTTCAGGACTTCGTGCGGGATCCCGCGGCTGGCCAAGAGCTTCGAGACGGTCTCGGACTTTTCGATCGAGGTCGTGCCGACGAGTACCGGCTGTCCCTTGCCGTGCATCTCGCTGATCTCGTTGCCGATCGCCTTCCACTTCTCGGGTGCGGTGCGGTAGACGACGTCTTCGTGGTCGAGGCGCGCGAGCGGCATGTTCGTCGGGATCGAGACGACGTCCAACTTGTAGATCTTGTGGAACTCGCCGGCTTCGGTGATCGCCGTTCCGGTCATGCCCGCGAGCTTCTTGAACATCCGGAAGTAGTTCTGGAGCGTGATCGTCGCGAGCGTCTGATTCTCCTGCTTGACGTTCAGCCCCTCCTTCGTCTCGACGGCTTGGTGCAGACCGTCCGACCAGCGCCGTCCCGTCATCTTCCGACCCGTGAACTCGTCGACGATGATGACTTCGTCGCCTTCGACGACGTACTCGGTGTCGCGCCGGTTCAGGTTGTGGGCACGCAGCGCGTTCTCGATGAAGTGCAGCCAGTCCTCGTGCGGCGGCACGAAGAAACTCGGTACGCCGACCATCTCCTCGGCGACCTCGATGCCTCTTTCGAGCAGCGCGACGGAGCGTTCCTTCTCTTTGACCTCGAAGTGGACATCCTTCTCGAGCTTGCGCGCGATATCGTCGGCCAGCTTGTACTTGTCGCTCGTGTCGGCCGCCGGGCCGGAGATGATCAGCGGCGTGCGCGCCTCGTCGATCAGGATCGAGTCGACCTCGTCGACGATCGCGAAGGCGAGGTCCTTCTGCACTTGGTCCTCGACGCGCGACTTCATGTTGTCGCGCAGGTAATCGAAGCCGAATTCGTTGTTCGTCCCGTAGACGATGTCGCACAGGTAGACGGGTTGGCGCTCCCAGGGGGCCATGTCGGATTGGATCGATCCGACGGCCACGCCCAGGTAGTCGTAGATCGGCCCCATCCAGGCCGCGTCGCGTCGCGCGAGGTAGTCGTTCACCGTCACGAGGTAGACGGTGTTTCCGCCGAGCGCGTTCAAGTACAGCGCCAACGTGGCGGCGAGCGTCTTGCCCTCGCCCGTCATCATCTCGGCGATCTTGCCTTCGTGCAGGATCATGCCGCCGACGAGTTGCACGTCGTAGTGACGCATGCCCAGCGTGCGCACGGCGGCTTCGCGGCACAGGGCGAAAGCCTCGGGAATCAAGTCCTCGATGGTCTTCTCACCCTTCGCAACTTGCGCCTTGAACTCGTTCGTCTTCGCGTGGAATTGCTCCGCCGAGAGACCCTTGGCCCAGGGCTCCAGTGCGTTGATCTTCTCGACGAGCGGCTCGAGCCGCTTGACCATGCGCTCGTTCCGAGCGCCGAAGATGCCCTTGAGCGTCGTGCCGACGTTCTCGCCGATCGTCCCCAGACGGTCGGTCAGCTTGTCCCAGTCGAAAACCATGGATGCCGGTGCGGTGGAGCACGGCGCGGGAGCCGGGCGTCCCGGGTCCACGCTGTGCGATTCGAGCGGCAGATTAGAAGCCAGCCGGGGTACGGAGGGAAGCTTCGGACTGCGGACGCGACCGAGATCCTGGTGCGCGCGCCCTGGAACGCGATGGACGGCTCGGAGACTGAGGAGAATTCACCGGCGCCCCGCCGCGGGGTGTCGCAACGGGCTCTGGACAGGGTTCTCCGAGCCTTGGAAGAACGGACGGTTCTCGCGTCGCCGATCGACGCATCCAGGTCCTGTCACGGCTTCTCGGGCGTGGCCCGCCGCTCGAGGAGCTGACTCAGCATCGCGAACAAGACTTCGCGCGGATACGGCTTGCGCAGGACCCCGGACGCCTTCGGGATCCGCTCCAAGTCGATCGTGGAGGCCGTCGCGAGCAGGACGGGCAGGTCTTTCGTCAACGGATCCGCACGCACGCGACGCAGGACCTCCTCGCCGTCCACTTCGGGCATCGAGAAATCGAGCAGCAGGAGGTCGGGCCGCGGATCCTGACGCAGGCGCTCGAGAACCTGCGCGCCATCGAACGCGAGCTCGACCTCGTAACCGCGGCCTTTGAGCAAGGCGCCCAGGCCCCTGCAAACCTCGGTCTCGTCGTCGACGACGAGCAAGCGCGCGCGCTTCTCCCCTTCACGCTCGATCTTGGCGAGCCCCTCGGCGATCAGCCGCAGGTCGCCGTAGGTCGGCAGACATTCGCGCGCCCACGCCGCTTCGATCTCCTTCTTCAAACGCGCATTGGTGCGCTTCAAGTCCATCCAACGCGGGAAGTCCGGGTCCGTGGGCCGCACGTCGAGGTCGTCGTGCGTGTCCACCGCGAAGAAGTACTCGGCATCGACCAAGTACTCCTGCACCACGAACTTCATGAACGGGTACTCGCGGTTCCCGAGGCGCAGCGTGTGGCGCTTCAGCGATCCGCGGTCGCGCGTCGGCAACGGATCGAACCGCGCGAAGAGATCCGTCAGCGTGTTCGCGCCCTCGAGGTCGCGCACCGAAACGCGCGGCCGGGGAAAGCCGTCCCCGGGCCACGCGATCTCCAGGTAGATCGCGACGGCGCGTCGCACGAGCGCCGGTGTCAGGTCCTCGAGCCGCATGGGCGACGCACGAAGCGCGACGATCCGCGCCTCAAGCGGTCACGCCTCCTTTGGCCGCGCCGGCGTCATGGGACTTCGAACTGCGTGCGCCCGGAGCAGGTGCTTCGCAACGCGCAGCCGGCGGCGCGTGCAGCACGAGCGAACCGATGAGTTCCTCGATGGATCCGATCCCGGCGCCGTCGAGCAACGCTTCGAGCTCGGCCGCGAGTCGTCCGAGTACGGCCGGATCACCGAAGCTCGCCGTCCCCACTTGCACGGCACGACAGCCGACGACCAGGAACTCGAGGACATCGGAAGCCGTCACGATGCCGCCGCAGCCGATGACGGGGATCTTGACGGACCGCGCGCATTCCCACGCGCAGCGCAGCGCGATCGGCTTGATCGCGGTACCGGAGTACCCGCCCTGCGTCGTGAAGAGTCCGGGCTTGCGCGTGCGCCAATCGACCTTCATGCCGAGAACGGTATTCACGGCGGTGATCCCGTCCGCGCCAGCCGCTTCGACCGCGATCGCCATCTCGGAGATCCGTGAGACGTTGGGCGAGAGCTTCGCGAGGATCGGTTTCGAGGTCGCCGCGCGCACGCGCTCGATCACGCGCGCGGCCATCGCGGGATCCGTCGAGAACGGCAGCTTCCCGTCCTGCACGTTCGGACACGAGAGGTTGACCTCGAGCACGTCTACCGCGGATTCGTGATCCAAGCGCGCTGCGAGCTCGGCGAATTCCTCGACGCGCTCCGCGCCGATGTTCGTGACGATGATCGTGTCGGCCGATGCGACCTCCGGCAGAACGGCACGCACGTAGTGATCGATGCCTTTGTTCTCGAGGCCGATCGAGTTCAGGAAACCCGCCTCGGTCTCGCAGATGCGCGGCGCGGGGTTACCCGGGCGCGGGCGCAAGGTGACCGTCTTCGACACGAGACCGCCGACGAGTCCGGGCGGCACGATGTGACGCATCTCGAGCCCATGACCAAACGTCCCCGAGGCCGAGAGGATCGGGTTCGCGAGCCGAATCGGCCCCAGATCCACGGTGAGTCTCGCCACGGGAGTCGCGAATCTAAGCCCTCGCGGCGCGCGGAGCAACGCGAGTCACGCGCGCCGCAGGTCGACAGTCGTCTTCGCGCTGCCCTTGAAGAACCCCGAACCGATCAACAGGATCGCGCCGACCGTGATGCAGGAATCGGCGACGTTGAAGGTCGGGAAGTGCCAGTTCCAGACGTCGAAATAGACGTCGATGAAGTCGCGTACCGGTCCGAACGGGAAACGCTCCACGGGGTAGAAGCGATCGAGCACCAGATCGCGCGTGCGCACCAGGTTGTCGTAGAGGTTCCCCAGCGCTCCACCCAGGACGAGCACGAGCGCGCTCGTGAACCACGGTCGACCGCGCGGTGCCTTCACGAGCAGCCAGATGACGAACAGCACCGCTGCGACGCGTCCACCGACCAGGAGATACGGGATCGAATGGAGCTGCCCGAAGGCCGCGCCGGGATTCAGGTTCAGCATGAACGTGAACCACTCGCCCAAGATCGGCTGCCGCCGGTGTGCACTGCCGCAGGCGTCGATCACGAGGTCGCCGGCGCGATCGAGGCGCTCGATCCAGGCGAATGCGGCCGCCTTGGACCACAAATCGAGCACCATCAGGATCAGCGCGATCACCATCCGCAACGCGAACGTGCGCGCTCCCGGGAACGAGGCGACCAGAGCGGGATCGACTCCGGCCGCGGGATGGACCTGCGGCGCGGCGTCACTCACGGCCGACCTTCCTCCTCCTTGCGCTGACAATCGATGCAGTTGCGCCCGTGCGGGACGTGCTTCAAGCGCTCCTTGCCGATCGCGACTTGGCAGACCTCGCAGAAGCCGTAGGTGCCGTTCTTCACGCGGTCGAGCGCTTCGAGGACTTCGCGCACGGTCGATTCGTCGCGCTGGATCAACTCCAGGCTGAATTCCTGGCTGTAGCTGTCCGAGCCACCTTCGTCCGAGGAATCGATCTTGATGCCTTGCTCGCCGATCGCTTCCTCCTGGAGGAGATCGATGTCGCCACTGAGGAGGGTGAGCATCGCGCGCAGGCGCGTCGCGTGCTCTTCGAGTTCCTTCGCCGAGAGTCGCTTCATGGAGCAGGCTGCGGGGGCGGGTCGTGGCGCGGGTCGGTCGTCCCGAGAGGGACAGGCCGGCGGGGAAAGACAAGTCGGCGGGTAAAGACAGGCTGGCGGGTAAAGACAGGCCGGCGGGTAAAGACAGGCCGGCGGGGAAAGACAGGCTGGCGGGTAAAGACGAGTCGGCTGGTATCGGCTCGCACCGGGGTCGAACCGCACTCGCGGGAGCACGATCCGGCCGGGACGAAGGGCGAAGAGTCTAGGAAGGCGCTTCGGGCCCTTCAAGAGCTCTCGGACCTTGATCCGGGGCGCTGGAAGGCGGACTTTCGCGCGCACGATGGGCGGTTCGAGTCGTGTGCGGCGCGCGCGTGGCCAAGCGGGCGAGAAAGTGCCCGAGCGCGCGCTGCCCCCGGCACTCGCCGCCGATGTCGCGGACTTGCTGGTCGCACTCCGGGCCGAGGCGGGCCTCGCCGCGAACACGTTGCGCGCTTACCGGCGCGACCTCGAGCGATTCTTGCGCGCGGCTGCCGAGCGCGGCGTCGTGGAGTTCGTGGAAGTCGATGCGAGCCTCGTCGTCGACCACTTGGGCGAGTTGCGCGCCGCGGGATACGCCGAGACGAGCGTCGCGCGCGCATTGGCGGCGCTACGCGTCTTGGCGCGGCATCTGGTGCAGGAGCGCGGGCTCACGAAGGATCCGACCGCGCTCGTCGCCGCGCCGCGGCTCGCGCGACCGTTGCCGAAGTCCATCGCGCCGCTCGACGTCGAGGCGCTCCTCAGAGGCCCGAAGTCGCCGTCGTGGTCGCCGCGCGAACCGTGGCGTGCCGAGCGCGACCTGGCCTTGCTCGAAGTGCTCTACGCGTGCGGGGCACGAGTCAGCGAAGCGGTGAACTTGCGGCTCGACGGGCTCGATCCGACGTTGCGCGTCGTGCGACTCGTGGGCAAGGGTTCGAAAGTTCGGCTCGTTCCGTTGGGAGCACGTGCGGGATCAGCCGTATCGGCTTGGATCGGCGCCGGACGACGCACGCGACCGAACGCGGCGCGCTCCGTGCATGTGTTCCTGGGCGCGGGCGGCGTCGTCATGACACGCACCGCGGCCTGGCGCGTCGTGCGGCGCGCGGCGGAGGTCGCCGGACTCGCGGTGGGAGCCTCGCCGCACGCGCTGCGCCATTCGTTCGCGACGCATCTCGTCGAAGGCGGCGCGGACTTGCGCTCCGTCCAGGAGATGCTCGGCCACGCATCGATCAAGACGACCGAGATCTACACGCACCTCGACGCGGATGCGGTCGCGGCCGTGCACCGACTGCACCATCCGCGCGCATGAGCGATCCGGGAAGAACGCGCACGCGGCTCGTCCTGGCGCTACTCGCTGTGTGGGTCCTGTGGGGCTCGACGTACTACGCGATCGGCGTCGCCGTCGAAGTCTTGCCGCCGTTCCTCATGGCGGGCACGCGCTTCGTGTTCGCGGGCGTCTTGCTCACGGGCTTCGCACTCCTTCGCGGCGATGCGCTTCCGCGCCGCGAGCACGTTCTCCCGGCGTTCATCTCGGGCGCGTTGCTCATGCTGTGTTCGAACGGGCTCGTGTGCTGGGCCGAGACGCGCGTCGAATCGAGCATCGCGTCGCTCGTCGTTTCGTGTGTGCCGCTGTGGATGCTGCTCTTCGATTGGATGCGCCCGCGCGGCGTGCGACCGACGGCGCTCGGCCTCGTCGGCGTCGCAGTCGGCATCGGCGGGGTGGCTCTGCTCTCGGCGCCCGACCCGGAGCACCCTATCGACGGGCTCGGAGTCGCGGCCTTGCTCGGCGCGACGATTTCGTGGTCGATCGGTTCGCTGTACTCCCGCGGCGCGCGACAACCCGCGTCGCAGCGACTCGCCACCGGCATGCAGATGCTGGCGGGCGGATTGCTGCAAGTGCTCGCAGGACTCGCCTTCGGCGAAGCCTCCCGCGTCGACATGGACCTCGTCGAGCTGCGCCACGTGATGAGCTGGCTGTGGCTCGTCGGCGCGGGCTCGCTCCTCGGATTCAGCGCATATTTGTGGCTCCTGAAGCACACGTCCCCCGCCGTCGCGACCTCGTACGCATTCGTGAACCCGCTCGTCGCGTTGACGCTCGGCGCGGTACTCGGCGGAGAGATACTCTCGCAGCGCGCGTGGGTCGCCTCCGCGATCATCGTCGGAGCCGTGGCGATCGTGGTCGCGGGCCGCAAACGCGCCGCGCCGACGGTGTGAGCTTGCGCGCCGACGACCAGACGGGAAACTGGTTCACGCCATGATCCATGTCGCGCAGGTTCTGCTCGCGCTGCTCCCCGGCGAGACGCCGCCGCTCCCGCGCGACGAACTGTCGGCCGATTTCGGGCTCGCGGCGCCGAAGGGGCTCTTTCCGTCGGATCACACGCCGACGACGCCCGATCCGGCGCGGCTCGCGCTGGGTCGCGCGCTGTTCTTCGATCCCGTGCTGTCCGGCGATCGCACGGTGTCGTGCGCGAGCTGTCACCAACCGGCGCAGGGCTTCGCTGACCCCGCTCGGTTCTCGCTCGGCGTGCGCGGTCAACGCACGCTCATCCACACGCCGAGCCTCTTCAACCGCGGCCTGGGCGAGTTCTTCTCGTGGACGGGCCAGTCCGTCACGTTGCACGAGCAAGTCCTCTTGCCGCTGCACAACCGGATCGAGATGGACCTCGGTCTCGAGGAGATCGCGCCGCGCTTGCGCGGTGATCCGCGCTTCGGCCCAGCGTTCGAGGCCGCGTTCGGTCGACCGGCGACCATCCAGGACACCGGCGCAGCGCTGGAACTCTTCGTGTCGCGCATCTGGATCGGCGCGAGCGCCGTGGATCGGTTCCAAGCGGGCGAATTCGAAGCGCTGGACGAGCACGAGCGCGCTGGTTTGTGGCTCTACGAGAGCAAAGCCGGTTGTTGGCGTTGCCACGCCGGTCGCAACTACACGGACGAGGACTTCCATGCGACGGGCGTCGGCGCGCAGGACGGCGTCGCGGAGCACGGTCGGTTCGCGATCACGGACGAGGCGCAGGATCGCGGCCGCTTCAAGACGCCGACGTTGCGCGGGCTCTCCCTGACGGCGCCGTACATGCACGACGGGAGCCTGGCCACGATCGAGGACGTCGTCGCGTACTACCGCCGCGGTGGAAACGCCACGCCCGAACGTGACCCGGACCTCCGCCCGCTCGAACTCGACGACGAGGAAGCGGCGAACCTCGCTGCGTTCCTGCGCGCGCTATCGCGTTGAACGCGAGCACGCCGCTCGATCCGGACGGATCGAGCGGCGTGCGTGAGACGGACGCGTGCCTTGAAGCGAGACGTCAGGTAGCGAGACGTCAGGTAGCGAGACGTCAGGTAGCGAGACGTCGAGTAGCAAGACGTCAAGTAGCGAGACGTCCGGTAGCGAGACGTCCGGTAGCGAGACGTCGAGTAGCGAGACGTCGGTCAGCGCGGAATCACGGGGCGAGAAACTCGAGCGCCGCGTTGTGCACGCTGCCCACACACACGCCCGAGTCGTACCCGTCGTAGTTGTCGAAGGTGAAGTGGATGCCGCCGTAGAGTCGGGACACCGCCGCCTCGCTGGCCGCCGCCGCGAAGCTCGTGTACGTACGATCGGCCGGCAACGTGGAGGACGGATTCAGTCGGCTGTGGCAGGTGTCCGTGAACGAGAACGTGCCGAACATCTGCGTGAGCACCGTGGCGGCGGCACCCGATTGCGTCGAGTGGCCCGAGCCGTAGGTCGGGAAGTTCGGCGTGCCGATCAGCGGATCCCAGCCCGCGTCGATGTTCTCGCGTATGTACGTCGCGGGCCGCATGAGGTAGCTCGTGTACTTCTCTTGCCAGCACGTGATGAACGCGTCCGCCACGGCGAGTCCGACACGCGCGAAGGCTTCGGCCGACACATCCAAGGTCAGAGCCTGCTCGCCCGCAACCTGACACGTGATCGCGATCCAGTGCCCGGGCGGCGTGCCGGTCGCCGTCGGAGCGGTGAGCCCGTCCGCCCAGTAGTTGCCGATGTCGCGCTGCTCCGCGGTGAGGTTCGCGCCGGCGTCGCCCGTCGTGTTGTAGACGACCAAGGCTTGCGCGTACCAAGCCGACGACGTCGCGGTCGAGAAGGCCGGCGGACCCACGGCCTCGCACTCTTCGCCGTCGGTCACGACGAACGTGCGCATGGCGCCCCAACAGGGCAAAAGCGGCTGCGCGTTCCCCGACACCGGAGTCCAACCACCGTCTTGCGGCAGCACGGGCGCCGTCCAGTTCGTCTGGCACAGCGCCTGAGCCGCCGTGCCGTCCGCGGCGGCCCATACGAGGATGGCTGCAGCCAACTCGTCTCCGTAGGTGATCGAACGCGCGATGACAGCGTCGTCCACGCCCGTGGAAAGCGTCGCGAGCAGCGAGTCCTCTTGCGCGGTGAACGCCGCGGCTCCACCGGTGATCAACCCGGCCGACACGAGGGACAGAGCACGATTCCCGGCGATGGCCCAGTCGTACACGACGCCGGCATCGGGATCGGGCAACGTCGCCGCTGTGAGACCGTTGAGCTGGCCCTCGAGGCTCTGGGAGCCGGGCATGCCGTGCACGACCGCTTCATAGAGCGTGACCCCGGTGTAGGCGTAGACGCGCGCGGCGCGCGGCGGGTTCGTGCTCGTGTCGCGCACCGCTCGGTAGAGCGTTTCGTTCCACTGGATCGAGACTGCGGAATCGTGGGTCGCAGTGGCGGCGGACGTGGGCTGAGGGTTGGAGTTCGACGAGTTGCTGTTCGAACAGGCGGCGAGGGCGGCGAGTCCGAGCGCGGTCGAAGCGCAGAGGAGCGGGTGTTGGGTGTGGCTCATGGAGAAGGCGGTGAAGGATCAGGTCTCGAAGGGGGCGCGACTTGTCTCACGTGTCGACTATCTTCCCACTCGATGCTGAAGTCGGTTGATTCGAACCCGGGGATGGCTGAGCGCGCAAGGGCGGAAGTGAAGTGAGGCAGCGCCACATGTGGATTCGTTCATACCCAGCCCTCGGGCGTCTTCAGGGGCTTCGTTCGAGCAGCACACCGGCGTCGCGGACGCGCCGGGGTCGCGCAGCGCACGCGCTGCTTCTCGTCATCCCACTCGTCCTCGTGGGTGTCGTCGCGTGGCTCATGATGTCCTCCGACCTGGAACCGACGCGCCCACCCGATGGGCAACCGACGACACCCACGGCGACCGAGGCCGATGCGCCGGTCCCGATCGCCGAAGCGAGCGATCGCACCCTCGCAATGGAGTTGGGATCGGAGCCGAGCTCGACGCTGGCCGACGATCGGCCTTCGCGGCTGCGCTTCGAAGTCGTGGACGCCGCAGGTCAGCCCGTCCAAATCGTCTTGGATGTCGATTACAGCATCCAGTCCGGCGAGGCGGGACGCGCGCCATCACCCGAGCATTTCTCCGCGCAGGGTCCGCGTGTCGAACGAGCGCTGCCCGATTCGTTCGTGTCGAAGTCGGGCCGAGAGGTGAAGGTCGTCGTGCGCAGTGGGAGTCTGCGTGGAGAGGGCGTCGTGTCGACATCGCGGGCCACGGACACGACTTGGCCTCGGATCGTGCTCCACCCGACGTTCTTCGTGCGCGGGCTCCTCGTCGACGCGCGGGGCGCTCCGGTCGAAGGCGTGCCGATCCTGCTGCGGGACGACAACCCGGGGAAGGAGGCGCATGCTCGCGCGCGCACCGACGCGGCGGGCGCGTTCGCGCTCGAAGCGCTGCCACATGTCGCGAACCGCCTGTTCGTCGGCGATGCGGTCTATCCGTGGGTGCCGGTGATCGCGATCGACGCGAAGAACGGACCGTTCGTGCTCGAGCCCATCCGTGTCGAACTCCACAGCGCGAGCTTCCGCGTGCAACGCGCCGACGGCGCTCCGGCGAGCGGCGCACGACTCGAGGGCATCGGTCTCGAGGGCGGTCGCTTCGGCGTGACCCTCGATGAAGACGGCCGCGCGGCCGTCACGACGCTCCTACGCGGCCGCTGGCGCATCAACGCCTCCGACGCGACGCACGGACGCGCGAGCCGCGCGATCGAAATCCCGCTCACGATCGACGAGCCCATCCTGATCCTCCTGCCGCGCTGACAGATTGACGATGGTGTCAGTTGAACGTGTCAACCTCGTCCATCGTCGTCCGTCCCGCGCGACTACGAACCGGCCCGGTCTGCGCTCTTCTCCGACGATTTCGATTCGCCCGGCAAGTAGAGCGCCTCGAAAGCCGGCAACTCGTCGCCGTCCACGGACAGCCGCACGGTCAAGTTCCCCGGGATCGACGCCGGGCCCGCGAGGTTCAGCGCGAGCAGCGACGTGAAGACGAGGCGCAGCGTCTGCTTTTCCGCATCGAAGTGCGTGGCATCGGCCGGCAGCGAGATCTTGCGGCCCTGGTCCTCGAACTCGAGATAAGCGCGCAGCTTCGCGTTCTCGGGGAAAGTTGCGTCGCGCACCATCGCCTCGCAGCGCGACCAACCGTAGTCGAGGACCACGAGCGTCTGCGACGTCAGCTGCGTCATCGCCGTGGAGACGCTCGCGTCCGCGCCGTGACCGGGCAACTCGAAGCGTCCCGAGGTGAATTGGCTGCCGGACACGAGCCCGACGAGTTCGATCCACAAGGACTGCGGGAAGCGCGCGCCTTCGCTTTCCGGCGGCGCGATCGTCGAGAGTTGCCTTTGGAACGCCGACTGATCGTTGGATTGCGCGTAGCGGTAAAGCTGCTCGAGCGCCGGCGCGCCCGCGCCCGTGAGCCCCCAACGCGATCCGACGCTGTCGAGCAGAGCCGCCACGCGATCCGGCGAACTGTCCGCGAGCTCGACGCCGGTCTGCGTGTCGACGAACGCCGTGCGCGCGACGAGCTCGACCTCGGCCGGGCTCTTCTCGGGCACCATGACGAGCAGTGTCACGTTGTGATTGCGCGGCACCATCGCGTAGTCGGCCGTCGACTCGGCCATCGCGCCGATGCGCACGCGCAACGTGTTCGGCGACACGCGCGCCACGGTCAACAGGCTGTTCAAGTCGCGGCCCGCGACTTGACCCTGGAACTCGTTCGCGAAGAGATCGGCCGTCAACTTGCCCGCGAAATCGCCGGGCAAGGAGAGCAACGACAGCGCGATGCGTTGGATGTCCTGTTGCGAGCGCGAGACCAGTGACGACTCCAAGTTGTCCGTGACGAGCAAGGGCAGCACGACGGGGCCCGTGCCGCCGGTCGACGTGCCGCTCGAACCCGCGTCGCGCAACGAAACACTCGGCGCCGCGCGCACGACCGGAGCTCCACCACCACCGCCGACCGCGTCCTGGTTCTCCGGCGCGAAGAAGGACAGCGTCGTGTACGCGTCGTACGGCTGGTGACGACGACGTGGAATGAGGCTCACTTGCAGACGCACGAGATACGGCCGGAATCCTGTCGGAATCACGGCGTCGCGCAGCACGCGGTTCAAGATCTGGACTTCCTGGTAGAGCGAGTTCGCATTCCAGACCTCCATCATCGCGTCGGGGCCTTCGAGCCTGTCCGGCACCGCCGCGAAGGTCGTGGCCTTGATCGGCTCGGGTCCGGTGGGCGCGCCGAAGAGGTTGGGCGATTCGGTGGCCGACACGGAGGTCGACACCGAACTCTGGCGCGACTCGAGGCTCTGGCGCGTGTCGCGGATCACGCGACCGACCGCTTCGTCCGCCGTCAGCGTGAAGCGCGGCGACAGCGCGTCGACGTAGTGCGACCACGGCGCGACGGCGAGGACCGTGACGTGCACGGATCCCGCGTCGCGCTGATCGATCGCGCGCGTTTCGCGATAGAAGGCCGGTGCGGTGCAGGCTGCGAGGCCGAGGGCGGCAAGGGCGGCCAACGACAGGGGGGCGAGTGCGGAGGCTCTCATGCGGCTCTTTGGAGATGCGAACGGGGGCGAAACGAACACGGCATCTTCTAGGGACGACTTCCGCGGGCGAGGACCGACAGTCGAGCCGAGGCGATCGGCGCGTCTTTGGGTTCCTTGCCGACGACGGTCGCGATGTGGGTCTGGGAGAGCCAGGGGGTGCGCACGCCCTCGTGGAGGATCCACTCCTCGCCGTCGCGAGTCCACCTCGTCTCGGCGTTCCCGTCGCCGTCCGCGTCGAGGAGGGCCAAGTCGAACGCGCCGAGATCCCGTCGGTCGTAGAGCGCCAGCCGACGTCCGTCGGGGAGGAAGAGGAAGGCCGCTTCGGGCTCGAAATCAGCCGGTTTCGCAGCGGCGCTGGCCGAGCGTGCGGTGAAGTCGACGAGCACAGCACGCGGTCCGCCGTCGTCGCCGAAGAGGAGGATGTCCTGTCGCGCGCCGCCCGCCGGGCTCGTCGCGAACTCGAAGCAAGGCCCGGGTTCGAAGCTCACGGGAAGGCGCGCGAGGAACGGGTGCAGAGCCTCCGTCTGCGCCGGATCGGTCGATTTCCACGGCGGAGGTCCGAGCTCGGGCCACGCGGTGTGCAGCGGCAGTTGGAACACACTGCCCTTCTTCGTCGGCTCCGCGCTCGCGGCCGCGATCCCGCGGGTCGCCGGTTCCGCGAGCAGTTCCTCGAACAGGCCACGCGTCGCTTTCTCCTCGCTCCACCCGCGTGTCGTGGTCGGATCCTGCGACAGGTCGCGCAACGCGAGCACCGGATCGGACGGCTTGCGCGGCACGGCGAGGACCCACAGGCTCTCGACGCCGAGCCCGTCATCGGTGACGCGCGTCCACGGCACGATCTCGAACTCCGCTCCCGCCTTGGGCTCGAGTCGCGGCGATCGATCGTCGAGCGGGAACCGACGTTGGATGCCGTAGTTCGCGTCGATGTAGTAGACGTTCGCATCGACGATCCCGCCGCCCGATTTCTTCAAGCAGACGCGGATCTCGTCACCGGGAGTGATGCCGGCGCCGGCTTCCAAGCGCCGGACGGCGCTCGATCCGCGCTCGCGTCGCTCGACCCAGACGTCGAGTGAGGGATCGGGCGCGCCGAAGAGTCCGCACACGCGCCGCATCCCCGACGCGCGTCGGATGCGATGGAGGATCAGCGGGACCTTCGACGGCGCGAGATCGAGCACGTCGGGCGAACCGATGCTCGACTTGGCCCGCAAGTGCATCAGCGCTCCGTCCACCACGATCCGCCAATCCGCTTCCGCGCGGACGGTCGTGACGCGGAACTGGCCGGCTGCGGCGTCGAACAGCGCGCGCACGGATTCGGGCAGCGCATCGAGGCCGAGCGGTGCCCCGCTCGACGACTCGATCGCGATCGCCAGCGTGAAATCTCCCACCGGACGCCGAAGGACGCGCGCGCGCAGCGTGGTCGGTTCGGTCGGAGCCGTCCCCGATCGCAGCACGCATTCCGCGTCGTACGTGGTCGCTTCGACGACCTCGACCTCGGCGATCGGCGCGGCGTCGGGCGCAGCTCCGTCCGCCATCACGCCCAGGATGGTTCCGCCCTCGATCCCGCCGAGAATCCCCTGGTTCAACCGCGGCGCGCCGTTCCCGAATTCGACGAGGATCGGCGGATCCGCGACGCGCTGGCCGCCGCCGACGGGGCGATCGAGATCGCCCTGCGCCATCGGAACCGTGAGGTGGCACGGGAAGGCTTGATAGGCGGAGATCACGCGCTGCGCGAGTTCGCCGTACGTCGCGCTCGCTCCGACGCGCCGCATCTCCTTCGCGAGGAGGAACGTGAAGAGCCCTTGCGGCCGCGCGTCGCTCGCGCCCTCGGGCAACTCCATCTCGGGCGCGGATCCGAAGCTCTGCGCGCCGTAGAACGCCGCGATCCCCTCGGTCGAGGGGCGCGGAGTCTTCGCTGCTCCTGACGCGGGCTCGGCCGGCTTCGGGCTCGCCACGCCGCGCACGCCCAGCGCGCTAGCGGGCAAACCGCGCACGGTGTAGTCCCCGCCGCGCAAGAGCGTGCCCGAGTGACACGCGTCGACGACGAACCAGATCTCGGCGCCCTTCTTCTGGATCGCGGCCAAGAGCTGCGCGATCTCGTCGTCGACGAGCGCGTTCGGGACCTTGGCACCGTCGGGTGCGGGACGCACGTCGGCGGGCAGGAAGATCTCGTCGAGTCCGTCGGTCTCGTCGTCGAGGCTCGCGCTCGAGCTCGGCTGCTGCGATCCGTGCCCGGCCAGGAAGATCACGACCCACTCGCCGGGCTTGGCCTCGGCGGCGAGCTTTTGGAATCCGCGCTGGATGTTGGCCCGCGTCGGCCGCGCCTTCTCGTCATCGGGCCAACCGGCGAGGCGCGTCATCGCGCTGTCCGGAACGCCGTAGACCTCGCGCAACGCGCGCGCGAAGAGCTCGACGTCGTTCGTCGGACCGCGCAGCTCGATCGTGTTCGAACCGGGAACGGCACCCGCTTCCTTCAGGTACGGATACTCGGTGCAACCCACGAGCAGTGCGCGCGAGGCGCGCGGAGCGGCAGGTTTTTCCTGCGCCGATGCGGAGCAGACGAGGAAAGCCAAGGCGGCGAGCGAGCGTGGGAACAGCAGCATGTGGGGAAGCTCTGGAGCGGGCGTCACGCTGACTCCCACGGGTGACAAGAGCAGCCAGATCCGTGCGCATCGCAAGCGAACGCTGGAACGCGCGAGCGAGCGTTCGCGGTGTGCACAGGCCGAGGATGATGCGGGGGGGTCGAAGACATGGCGAACCTCGTGGCGGAGTTCGCTCACGATGCCCGCGCGGGTGCACGGCGTCCACTCGCACGATTCGTCCTTCCCAGGCCATCTTGTGAGCGCCGTGGAACCCGAGATCGCCGCCCGTCCCTGCGTGCGAATCGACGACTCGAAACCAGGATCAGGCCGTCACCGCTCTACGCCCCGAGTCGACAGCCGCAGCGCGTACGAGGCCCAGCCCAGGCGCGGATCGAAACTCCGCGGGCGACGCGTCGGTCGTCCGGACGGTCACGGATCCGGCGTGGAAGTGTCCCGCAGCGCGCGCGACACGATCTCGGCCAACTCGGGCCCGAAGCCCGGAAGAGCGGCAATTTCCGCGGTACTCGCGGCCGCGACGCCCTTCACGCTGCCGAACGCGCGCAAGAGCGCTTTGCGTCGCTCAGGGCCGACGCCGGGGATCGAATCGAGGCGCGAGGCGATCTTGCCGCGCTCTTTGCGGTGGTACGTGATCGCGAAACGATGCGCTTCGTCGCGGATGCGTTCCAAGAGATGGCGCGCGCCGCTGTGTTTCGGCAATGGAATCGGTTCGAGGGCACCGGGCACGAACAAGCGTTCGTCCGTCGCTTTCAGGCGCGCTCCGCTCGCCGAGCGCGCTTTCGCGAGTCCGACGATACGAACGTCCCACGCTGCTGCTTCGTCGCGCGCTTCGATGGCTTTCGCGAGCTGCTGCGCGCCGCCGTCGATCACGACGAGGTCGGGCAAGTCGTCTTCCTCGACGCCGCGGCGCAGGGCGCGCAGCACGATCTCGCGCATCGAAGCGAAGTCGTCCTGACCCTCCACGCCGCGCACGCGGAAGCGGCGATAGCCAGCGCGGTCCGCGTGGCCGCGACGGAAACGCACACGGCTCGCGACGACGTGCGTGCCTTGCAAGTTCGAGACGTCGAAGCAGTCGATCACTTCGGGAGCGGCATCGAGCGCTAGGATCGTGGCCAATTCGTCGAGCGCGGAGGCTTCGTCGGCGCGCTCGTTCTCGCTGCGCACGAGCTCGGCTCGCGCGTTCTCGCCGGCGATGCCGAGCATCCGTGCGCGCTCGCCGCTCTTCGGGGCGTGGAAAGCGAGTCCCCTACCGAGTGTCTCACGCAGCAGATCGGCTTCGGACGGCAAGCAGGGCACCACGATTTCTGCCGGGATTTCTCGCCGTGAATTGGCGTAGAGCGCGGTCAGCACGACGTGCAGCAGCTCCTCGTCAGGTAACTGCGAACGGAAGACGTGCGAGCGGCTCTCGGCCAAGCGTCCGTCGCGGAACGAAAGTCTGTGCACGACCGCCGCGTCTCCGGCGCGCGCGAGACCGAGCACATCGCGGCGCACGTCGTCTTTCGGCCGCACGCCCTGGCCCTCGACCGTGCGCGAGAGCGCCGCGAGTCGGTCGCGCCACCCGGCAGCGCGCTCGTACTCCAACGCATCGGCGGCCGTGCGCATCCGCGTCTCGAGATCGGCACGCACGTCGTCGACATCGCCGGCGAGGATGCGCGATGCCTTGTCGACGAGCGCGGCGTATTCACCAGCGCCGACGAGTCCGACGCACGGCGCCGAGCACAGCCCGATCTGGTGCTTGATGCACGGCCGCGAACGATTCGCGAGCACGTGATCGGGACAATCGCGCAAAGGGACGATGCGGTGCAGGTCGGACAACGTCTTGCGCAGATCCCCGCTCGAAGCGAACGGCCCGAAGTAGCGCGAGCGCCCACCTTCGCGACCGACATCGGGATTCTTCGCGCGCACGTGCTCGAGCCGCGGGAAAGGCTTCGCGAGATCGATGCGCAACATCCGGAACGACTTGTCGTCCTTGAGCCGCACGTTGTGCGGCGGCTTGTGCGTCTTGATCAGCGAGTCCTCGAGCAGGAGCGCTTCCTGTTCGGTCCGCGTCACGATCGTCTCGACGCTCGCCGTCTCGGCGTCGAGGAACGGGATCTGCCAACGTCCGTCTCCCCCCGAACGGTACGTGCGCACCCGATCGCGCAAACGCGACGATTTCCCGACGTAGAGCACCTTCCCGGCCGCGTCGCGGAACAGGTAGACGCCCGGGAGCTCGGGGATCTCGCCCAGGTCGAGCGTCAGGTTCCAAAGGTGCTGGGACATGGAGTCGCTCCGATCCTCGGGCTCCGGACGCGCGCCGACAAGCAGGCGCTCCGACGCGCGCGCGGCATTCGAAATCCGTTCTTCCGACGCTCCCCCTCCGGAATCCGTGGTCGTTGGGGTAACCTCACGAGCCCCGAAGAGAACCCGAACATCTCATGAAACATCTACTCGCCATCGGAATCGTCGCGGCCGCCGCACTCACCGCCGTCGCGTTCCGCTCGCCCGTTCCCGAAGGCATCGCCGTCGGAGCGGAAGCTCCCGCGCTCGGCGTCAAGACGTGGTTCAACCACATCGGCCGTCCGCTGGAGATCAACAACTTGGGCGGCAATGCCGTCCTCGTGGAGTTCTGGGCCACCTGGTGAGGCCCCTGCCGTGGGGCGTGGCCTCACCTCCAGGAAATGCACGACGAGTTCGCCAGCCAAGGCCTCGTGGTCGTCGCGGTCTCGGACGAGGGTGACAAACTCGTCTCCGACTACATCGACTCGCTCGGGATCCAGATCGCTGTCGGCGCGGGTTCACCGGCGAGCGGCAAGTACGGCGTCAACGGCATCCCGCACAGCGTGCTCATCGACGTCAACGGCCGGATCGCGTGGTCGGGTAGCCCGTACGAGCTCTCGAAGGGCAAGGTCAAGGAAGCCCTGAAGGGCGCGAAGAAGCGCTCGTCGAACTTCATGGCCGTGCCGCTCGAGGAGGACTTCAGCGGTCGACTCACCGCGCTGGCCAAGACGATGAGCGGCGGGAACCCGGGCAAGTCTCTCGCGGCGCTGCAAGCGATCGCGGCCGACGAGAAGGCGACGGCGGACGAGAAGACGGGCGCTGCGACTTTGATCAGCTCGATCGAGGAGCACGCGCAGTTGCTCAACGGTCAGGCCGAGGGGTTCCTCAAGTCGTACGACGTGCAGAAAGGTCTCCTCGTCCTCGATGCGCTGGCCAAGGAGTTCAGCGGGACGATCGGCGACGCGGCGAAAGCTCGAGCCGCCGAAGTACGCAAGGACGCCAAGCTGATGAAGGAACTCGCCGGTGCCGAGGCGCTCACGCGCGCTCAAGAGCAGGCCTCGAAGATCGGTGCCTCGAAGGCCAAGGGCAAGTTCCAAGAGGTCGTCGACAAGCACAAGGGCACGCGCGCGGCCGAGCGCGCGGCCATGATGATGCGCGGCAGCAAGAAGGACTGACGAGCCGGCGCGAGTCGGAACAGCATCCGGGCCGCGCCACTGCGAGTGTCGCGGCCCGAATCGTTCAGGGACTCGTCGCCCAGCGCGCTGAAAGTGTCAGTTGGTGAAGGTGTCAGTTGAGCGTGTCAACCTGGTTCTTCCGCCCGCGAGTCCGTGCTTCCCCCGTCGACTCGATGGATGGATCGATCTGACACCTTCATCAACGCTTGAGCAGGATTTCTTCGAGCTTCTGCAACCGATTGCGCAGCTTGGCCGCGTCTTCGAAGCGCAGCTCCGTCGCGGCGGCCAGCATGTCGGCGCGCGCTTTCGACGTCTCGCCACGCAAGCGGTCGGCGGGCCAGCTCCAAGCGTCGTCGAGACCTTCGGGATCGCGCTTGCCGAACTTTTTGGAGCCCTTCCCGCGCGGATCGTCGGGCAGCGTCGCGACCTCGACGTAGTCCATCTCGTAGAGCGACTCGAGCGAATCGCGGATGGGCTTCAAGATCGTCTGCGGCACGATGCCGCGCTCGGCGTTGTAGACCGTCTGCAGAATGCGGCGACGCTTGACCTCGTCGATCGCCGCGGCCATCGAGTTGGTCACCTTGTCGGCGTAAAAGATCACGCGGCCTTCGACGTTGCGCGCTGCGCGACCGCACGTCTGGATCAACGACGTCGTCGAACGCAGGAAGCCCTCCTTGTCCGCGTCGAGGATCCCGACCAACGCGACCTCGGGCAGATCGAGCCCTTCGCGCAGGAGGTTGATCCCGATCAAGACGTCGAACTCGCCCAGGCGCAGGTCGCGCAGGATCGACGCGCGCTCGATCGCGTCGATCTCCGAGTGCAAGTACCGCACACGCACTCCGAGTTCCGCGTAGTACGTCGTCAATTCCTCGGACATTCGCTTCGTCAGCGTCGTCACGAGCACGCGCCAACCCGCCGCGACGACGCGACGGATCTCGTGCAAGAGATCGTCGACTTGCGTGCGCGCCGAACGCACCTCGATCTCGGGGTCGAGCAGTCCCGTCGGCCGTACGACCTGTTGAGCGATGCGGCCCTCGCTGTGGCTCAGCTCGTACGCGGACGGCGTCGCCGAGACGTACACGCACTGCCTCGTGAGCGCTTCCCACTCCTCGAAACGCAACGGACGATTGTCGAGCGCGCTGGGCAAGCGGAATCCGTGCTCGACCAGCGTCTCCTTGCGCGCGCGGTCGCCGCGGAACATTCCGCCGACCTGCGGCACGGAGACGTGGCTCTCGTCGACGAAGACGATCCAGTCGCGCGGGAAATAGTGCAGCAAGGTGAACGGCGATTCGCCCGGTTTGCGCCCGTCCATCCAGCGCGAGTAGTTCTCGATGCCGTTGCAGACGCCGGTCGCCTTCAACATCTCGAGATCGTGGCGCGTGCGCTGCTCCAACCGCTGCGCTTCGAGCAAACGCTTCTCTCGTCGCAACACTTCGAGCCGCTCTTCGAGCTCGACGGCGATCCCCTCGATCGCCTTGTGCAGACGTTCCGCCGGGGCGACGTAGTGATTCGCCGGAAAGATGGTCATCTCCTCCTTCTCGCCCAGCACTTCGCCGCGCAGCGGATCCACCTCGACCAGCGCCTCGATCTCGTCCCCGAAAAGCTCGATGCGGATGACGCGATCCTCCTCGTAGGCCGGGAACACCTCGATGACGTCACCGCGCGCGCGGAACACGCCACGACGGAAGTCGGTGTTGTTGCGCGCGTACTGCATCCGCGTCAGCGCGCGCAACAAGTCCTCGCGCTCGATGCGTTGACCGCGCGTGAGCTTCAGCGCCATCTCCATGTAGTTCGACGGGCTGCCCAGGCCGTAAATGCACGACACGGACGCGACGATGATCACGTCGCGGCGCTGGAGCAGGCTGCGCGTCGCGGAGTTGCGCATCCGCTCGATCCCCTCGTTGCGACTGGCATCCTTCTCGATGAACGTGTCCGTCGACGGAACGTACGCCTCGGGCTGGTAGTAGTCGTAGTAGCTGACGAAGTACTCGACGGCGTTCTTCGGGAAGAGTTCCTTGAACTCGCTGAAGAGTTGAGCCGCGAGTGTCTTGTTCGGCGAGAGCACGAGCGTGGGCCGGTTCACGCGCGCGATCGTCGCGGCCATGGTGAACGTTTTCCCGGAGCCCGTGATCCCGAGCAACGTTTGGTGCGGCGCGCCCTCGACGAGGCCGCGCGACAGCGCCTCGATCGCCGCGGGCTGATCGCCCATCGGCTGGAACGGGCACTCGAGGTGGAAAAGTTCGTCCTTCACGTGGCCGACACTCAACCGTCCGTCACGGCGCCGCTACCGCCGCGCCGCCGATCGCTGACTGCGACCGGCAATATCCCAGCGGCTTCGAGATGGATCGCCTGCACGGATCCGAAGTAGCGATCGACGCGTTTCACCGGGTGACCGAATCGACGCTCCAACGATTCGACGATGCGCGGATCGAAGTCGCGCTCGAACAACGTTTCCGCCGGACTCCACTGCTGATGGAGGCGCGGCGCGTTCACCGCCGATTCGAGGCTTTCAGCCAGCACGAGCACGCGCAAGAGGACCTGCGCGACCGACGTGATGATGCGCGGGCCGCCCGGCGAACCGAGCACCATCGTGTTCACGTGGCCGCCGGCGCGCACGACCACGGGCGTCATCGAAGAGAGTGGTCGCTTGCCCGCCTTGAGCGCGTTCGCGCGACCGCCGACGAGGCCGTACGTGTTCGGCGCGCCACCCGCGGGAGCGAAGTCGTCCATCTCGTCGTTGAGCAGGAAGCCGCCGCCGCGCACGAGGATTCCCGAACCGAACGTGGTGTTCAACGTCGTCGTCAACGACACCGCGTTGCCCTCGGAATCGAGAACGGACAAGTGCGTCGTCTCGCCGCCCTCGCGTGCCACGTCCTTGGGCCTCACGTCGGGGCGTGCGACCTCGCCGATGGAGACGCGCCGCTCGGCGATCGCCGTTGCCGACAACAACTCGACGACTGGAACGTGCACGAAATCAGGATCGCCGAGGTGCTCCGCACGATCCGCGAACGCGCCGCGCAGGGCTTCGATCCACCAGTGAGCCATCCGATCGGAAAGACCGGGATCGTCGTCGAGCTCGGGCGCTACGGACTCGAATCGGCGCGCGCTCGTCGCGCGATCGCGCTCCGGATCGAGCGGCAGACCTTCGAGGACGCCGAGTGTCTGGAGCAGCGCGATGCCGCCCGAACTCGGTGGCGGCATCGTCACGATCTCGTTCCCGCGGAACCACCCGATCAGCGGCGCACGATCGCGCACGACGTAACTGCGCAGGTCGGCATGCGCGATCCAGCCAGCACCGAATCCTGATCCGATCGCGCCGCCGCGCTCACGCAGCGGGATCGGCTCGGGTGCCAGCGCGCCGACGATCGCGTCGGCGACGGGTCCGGTGTAGAAGGCGCTCGGCCCTTCGTTGGCGAAACGCTCGAGCGTGCGCGCGAGTTCGGGCTGGACGAGGCGATCTCCCTCGGCGAGCGGCTTTCCGCGCGGGAAGAACAGCTCGCGCGCCGCGGAGTTGAACTCTTCGAGCACGTCCGGACTCGCGAGATCCTTCGCGAGCCACGCGTCGACCTGGAATCCATCGCGCGCGAGCTCGATCGCCGGCGCGGCAACGCTGGCGAACGTCAGCTTCCCGAAGCGACGATGGAGCTCGAACAGGCCCGCCGGCGAGCCCGGTACGGCGACGGAGACCGGCCCGCGCGTCGTGCGCTCCGGCACGAAGGTGCCCTGGGCATCGAGGTACATCTCGCCGCGCGCCGCGGCGGGCGCCGTCTCGCGGAAGTCGAGGGCAACCGCTGACCCACGGTGCGGAACCCACAGCGCGAAACCGCCGCCGCCGAGATTCCCGGCCTGCGGATACACGACGGCCAAGGTGAGCGCGACTGCGACGGCCGCATCGGCCGCATTCCCGCCGCGTTCGAGCGCGTCGATGCCGACGGAAGTCGCCAGTGGATGCTCGCTGACCACGGCGCCTTGCTCCGGCGGATCCCACTCGGCCTCGCGCCCGATGCGTTCGGGTCCGCGGCATGCAGACGTGAAGCCCAATGCGAGCGCGATGACGCAGGCAGAGCGCCCGCTCGAGCGGCCCGGATTCACCGGCCGACCTGGTCGCGGATCTCCTCGATCTTGACCCCGCGCGACTTCAGGTAGTTCACGGACGAGAGGATCGCGGCCTCGTCGCCTTCGATCTCGACGGCTACGAGCGCCATCGTGTCGGTGATGCTCGCCGCGCGGATGTTCGGGACGACGCCGAACTTCTCCCCCAGCGTGTGGCTGATGATCGGCTCGGAGATCAGTTCCTGAGGGAACGTGCAGAAGTACTTGTGCAGGGCCATCGTCTACGTCGGGTTCGTCACGTGCCGCCGGGCCAGCCGGACGGCGAGGAGCGCGGCGAGAGATCCCAGCACGGCGACGAGGCTCGCTGCAAGCGCGGGGGAGTACGGGCTGCGTGAGGATGGATCGAGGTCCGCGGTGCCGGCCGCGTCGTAGACGGCCGGATGACGCAACCAATCGATGCCGGCGCACTCGGCGAGCAGCGTCGCGGGCGAAGCATCGAGAAGGACTTCGGTCGCGGTCCCGGGCCAAGCGGCGCGCAGAATTCCGCCGGACACAGGCATGAGCACGAGCACGACGGCCAGCGCGAGCATCCAGCCCGCGACCGCGAAACGCTGCTCGAATCGTGTGATTCGCCCGACGGCATAACCGAAGGCGAAGAGCCCGCTCGCGGCGATGGAGGCCCACAGAGGTGTCGGCAGATCGCGGGGCCCGAGCGCATCCACGCTCACGACGACGAACATCCACACGGAAGGAATCGCGGCCGCGTGCGGCCACAACGGGAGTCTCCGCCCGCCTGCGAGCGCCCCGATCGCTGCGGCCGTGAACGCGATCCACGTGAAGAACGCGATCGGATCGGGCGCGCCGCGCGAGCCGGGCAGAGCTCCGGGTAGAGCGAGACTGGCGAGGATCAAAGCGCCGGCGAAGTCTCGAGCATGCGCGCGGCTCTCGGCCTCGTCGCGGCGCTTGCGACGAAAGATCACGGGCAAGGCACCACGCAGGACTTCCCAGATCGTGCCCGCGAATCACACGGTCTCGCGCCGCGGAGGGGCGCCACGAGATCACGAGGGGGCGTCGAGTCGATTTCTACACGGTCTCCTCGGCGGGAACGCCCTAGGAAGAACCCGCGCGTCGCTCTCACGGGCAGAAGAGGAACCGACGCCCGTCGCTCAGATTGAAGCCCGCGCCGCCACCGAGCGGATTGCGATACCAGAGCTGGAACGACCACGTGGATGCGGGTGCGACTTGCGTGAGCGATCCACTCGTGAAGTCGAGGGGCAAGAACGCCGTGCCGAGCCCGTCGATCTGGAGGATGCCGAGGCGCGTCACGGGATTCCCGATGCAACGGAACCCGTTTCCGAAGGGCACTTGCGTCTCGTTCTGACCGTAGAAGTAGAGCGCGCTCGCGTTGGGCGGCGCGTCGTAGGCGATCAGGATCAAGTTGTTCGCGGACAAGCTCAACGTGCCCGCGCTGTCCATGATCGCGCCCGCGCCGACGCTGTTCGGCGAGGTCTGGCAGTAGTTCACCGCGAAACACTCGCACGTGTCGGGGATCTGATTCGCATTCGCGTCGAGCGAACCGTTGGCGATGTCCGTCGTGTCGGCGATGCCGTTGCCGTTGCAGTCGACGATCGGGAGTCGCAAGTCGGTGAAAACGGGCCGGTGGTCCGCGGCGACGGTCGTCACGTTCGCGACACCGCCCGCGAAACCGACGCATTCGGGCGGTTGCGCGGCGACGGGGTTCGAGCTCGAGATGAAGATCGTCTGGAGTCGCAGCGTCGCGATGCTGTCCTGCCACACGAGGACGTCGAGCTTGCTCCCGGATTGGTGGCTGTCGTTGCTGCCGGAGAAGAAGTGCAGCGCGGAATCGGCCGTCGAATCGGTCAGGTTGCGGTCCGTGCCGTCGACGGCGCCACCGACCGTCTGCGCGCTGGCGAGCCAACTGACGGGCCCGCGCGTCGCGCCGTTCGCGGCCTCGTCCTCGTTCCAATCGCCGCCCAGGATCACGGGCGTGTTCGCCGCGAGGACGCTCGTCGCAACCGGCGAATCGGAGATGCGGCTCGCCGGATCGGGCGTCGCGCCGCCGTTGCCGTTGTACCAGTACTGGATCACGTACCCGACGTTCTGCGCAGCCACGATGCGTTGGTCGTGATCACTCGTCGCTCCGCCCGACTTCAAGTGCGCGTTCCCGACGACGGCGTTACCGAGGTACGTGACGTTCGGCAGGTCGATCTCCGCGAACATGAAGCCGCGGATGCCGCCGTCGCCGCCCGGTGCCCACGCCGAGCCGGCCGCAACCGTCGGGATGTCGCTCATCGTCGCCTTCGTGTCACCGTTCTGATCGGCGAACGGATAGCGCGAAAGGATGATGTTGCGATTGAAACCGTCGTTCTCGGTGGAGACGAAGACGTAAGGCAGGTCGTAGCTCGCCGCGTACTTCCGCACCCAGGCCGTGATCGCCGCATTCCCGTTGAACGAATCGTTGCCGCCGTGCAGCAAGTAGTTCACGACGAGCGCGAGCTCGGCCACGGTGTCCAGACCAGAGCCCGTGCCGTTGCCGCTGTTGTCGCCCGTCTCCTGGAGGATGAGCACGTCGGGCTTCAACGCCGCGATGACGCGCGCGATGGCGCACCACGAGTTCGAACCCTCGGTTTTCGGTTGGGTGGTGCAGATCCCGTCTTGCACGTTCCACGTCATGACGCGCAAATCGGCCGCGTCGATCTTGCCCCACTGCCCGGTCGGTGGATTCCACTGAGCGGTAGCGAGCGGGGAGAGGGTGAGGACGGCTGCGCAGAGCGCGCTGAAGCGGATTGCGTGCATGGGGACCTGAGTTCGCGCGCGAGCGAGGTTCCTGAAGTCTACCGGCCTCGTGAAGAGCGTGGGATCACGGCGTCACCCAAACCGTATCCCCTGCGCCAGCGGCATCTCGCGCGACCAGTTGATCGTGTTCGTCTGACGGCGCATGTAGCCCTTCCACGCGTCGGACCCCGACTCGCGGCCGCCGCCCGTCTCTTTCTCGCCCCCGAACGCACCGCCGATCTCGGCGCCGCTCGTGCCGATGTTCACGTTCGCGATGCCGCAGTCCGATCCCGTCGCGGACAAGAACCGCTCGGCGTGGCGCACGTTGTTCGTGAAGATCGACGACGAAAGCCCTTGAGGCACGGCGTTGTGGCGTGCGATCGCCTCGTCGAGGTCTTTGGCCTTCATCACGTAGAGGATCGGTGCGAACGTCTCGCTCTGCACGGTCGGCATCTCGTTCTCGGCGATGACGATCGCGGGCTTCACGAAGTGCCCGCCCTTGAAGCGACCGCGCAGGCTCAGGGTCTGCCCGCCGTAGATCACCTTCGCGCCCTCGCGCTTCACGCGGTTCAGCGCCTCTTGCATCGCGTCGACCGCGCCCGTGTCGATGAGCGGCCCGCACAGTGTGCTCGGCGCCAGCGGATCGCCGACTTGGATCGAGCCGTAGGCATGCACGAGGTGGCGCTCGACGCGCGCGGCGAGTTTCGGATGGACGAAGAGACGGCGCGTGCTCGTGCAGCGTTGTCCCGCGGTGCCGACCGCGCCGAAGAGGATCGCCGGCAGGGCGAGCTCGAGATCCGCGTCCTCCATCAGGACGATCGCGTTGTTGCCGCCGCACTCGAGGATCGTGCGACCGAAGCGGCCGGCGACGCGCGCGGCGCAGATCTTCCCGATGCGCGAGCTGCCGGTGAAGGACACGAGCGGCAGTCGCTCGTCGTCGAAGAAGCGCGCGCCGACTTCCTCGTTCGAACCGATGACGAGGCCGACCAGCCCGCCGAATCCGTCGGGTTCGAGCACTTCGCGCGCGATGTTCGTCATCGCGATCGCGGTGAGCGGAGCTTTGGGACTGGGCTTCCACACGCACGCGTCGCCGCACACGAGCGCGAGCATCGAGTTCCAGGCCCACACCGCGGCCGGGAAGTTGAACGCGGTGACGATCCCCACGGGACCGATGGGATGCCATTGCTCGCGCATCGCGTGCAGCGGGCGTTCGCTGTGCATCGAGAGTCCGTAGAGCTGACGCGAAAGTCCCGTCGCGAAGTCGGCGATGTCGATCGCTTCCTGAACTTCACCCAGGCCTTCTTGCAGGATCTTGCCGACCTCGAGCGTCACGAGACGGCCGAGCTCTTCCTTGCGCTCGCGCATCTTCTGACCGATGCGGCGCACGTACTCGCCGCGCTTCGGAGCCGGCACCAAGCGCCAACGCAGGAACGCTTCGTGCGCGGCCGCGACCACGGCGTCGTAGTCGGCCGACGTCGCCATGCGCACGCGACCGAGCGCGTCGCCGGTCGCGGGGTTCTCGCTGACGAGGATCTCGCCGGCGGTCTTGCGCCAGCGGCCGTCGTACGCGCCGGGGTGGTTGTTCTGGATCCCGAGGCTCTTCAGGTTCGGCATGAGGCCGCAGAGCCTACTCGCGGCGCGCCTCCGATCCAGCGCGCGGCGACGATCCGCGGCTGCGCGGCCGACGAAAGGGCTACTTCGGCGGCGCTTTCGGACCGGCGTCGACCGGTGTCGATCGAGGTTCGCGCCCGAACAGCGCGCGCTCGACCTCGTCGTGCGCGAACATCTTCTCGTGGTCGTGCTCGATGCCCAGCGCCTCGACCTTCGTCCACGTGAAAGGCCAACCCTTCTCCGCGGCCAGCACGCGCGCGGCTTCGAATGCGGCGCGATTGCGTTGGAGCCGACCGGGGCCCTGCCTCATCGCCGGCTCGCTCGTGTCGAGCCACTCGTCTTCGTGGTCGTCCGCGGTCCCGAGGTAGAGCGTCAGCGGCGCCGCGAGGTAGCGCTTCAACACGTCGTCGCTCGCGAGCACGTCGGGCAACTTCCCGAACCCGTATCCGAAGTCGGCGTCTCGCGACGGGAAGAGCACGGATCCCGCGTTCGCGGCCACGATGCGCTCGGCCCCGGTGTCCTGGAACGCGGCCATGCGCATGCAGAACTGTCCGCCGGCCGAGTGGCCGATCAGCCAGTGCTTCAGCTCGGGCTTCTGTTCGCGTTCGCGGATCGAGCGCGCGATTCGCGGCACGTAGGCATACGTCCACGCGCTCGGATCGGCGGCCGTGCCGTCCTCCTTCAGAATGCCGCCACGTTGGTACGCGCGCGACGGGAAGCGCTCGGCGTCGAACCGCGGCGCGACGACGAGCATGCCGAAGCGTTCACCGAGACCGACGGCATGATCGCGGTACTCGTCCGCGTTGCGGTTCACGCCGTGGAAGACGACGAGCATGCGCTCGCCCGTCCAATTCGCCGGCTTGTGCGTGTAGACCTCGAGCTTCAGGCCGTCGAAGTCGAGTTCCAGCTTCGACGAACCCGCCGGCACTGCGGGATCGCCGAGGAGAGCCAAGGTCGCGAGCGCGAGGAGCAATGTCATGTCCGGATGCTACGCGCCTGCGCGGCGCGGCGTCCTGCCTCGAATCGAGCCCTCCACGAACCGGGCGCCGGCTTTTCGCCGGGATGCGCCGCGCGCGGCGCTCGAATGTGCGTCACTTCTTCGCGGGCTTGCCGGCGCGGCGGACGCCCTTCGCTTGCTTCTTCAAGAGTTCGAGCGCGGCGGTCACCAGCGCGTCCGCATCCGAAGTGAACGAGGTCGCCTTCGCCTCGAAGGCGATCTTCGGCGGGAAACCGACGTCCTCGATCGGTTTGCCGGCGACGTCGAGGTCGCTCCAACGTGGCACGTTCACCAGGATGCCGTTGCCGCAATCGAGCTGCTCCGGGTTCCCGCTCGAGCCCGCAGTCGCGTCCCCCATCGTCGTCACGCCGGGGATCGTGCCCATCATCGCCGCGAACGACTCGGCGGAGCTCATCGTGCGCCGCCCTTGCAACACCGCGACGGGCTGCACCCAGCGCCACGGACCGCGCGGTTCGACGACGCGCGCCGTCGGCGCGGCGAGCGACTTGCGAGATGTCGGATCCGAGCGCACCTGCGATTGCGAGTACGTCCGCTTCTTGTCCGCGAATCGACCGGCCATCGCCTGGGCGAACGTCTCGTTGCCCCCACTGTTCATGCGCAGGTCCACGACGAGCGCCCAGCAGTCGCCCACTTCCTCGAGCGCGGCGTCGAACGCGTCGACACAACCCTCGTCCGTGAGCCCGAACGTCGCGATGTAGCCGACGCCGTCCTTCGTGCGGCCGTGCGCAACCTGCTTCGACGGCTCGGACAACGTGCCGATCACGGCCTGCGTGCCCGACCACGACGCGTTCATCGGCCGGACGCGTTGGTACGAGGCGCACATCTCGTCGCCGGCTTTCACGAAAGCATGCAAATCGCGCAGGTTCTCGATGCACAGCGAGATCGCGGTCCCCGCTTGCCACGTCGTCGTGGATCCCACGGCGAGCGGGCGATACAGCGCGCGCAGCGCATCCCAATCCACGTCGGAACGCAGCGCGAACTTGGCGTAGATCTCGTCGAAGCGCGACCACGCCTTGTCGAACGCGGCCGTCGCAGCGAGGGAATCCATCGCTGTGTCCGGCGCGAGCGTGCGCCGCTCGAACGCCGCCATGTACTGCACGGAATTCTTCGTGTCGTCGATCGAGAGGAAGCGCCGCGGACCAGCGACCGTGTCGCAATCGAACACGAGCGCTCCGGGATCGGGCAGCGCCGGGAAACCATCGGCTTGCCAGCTCGATCCCATCTTCGTGGACGCGATGCGTCGCGCCGAGAGCATCGCTGCCGCAGGTCCCGGGCCGGTGACGCGCGTGAGCGGGAACAGTTCCTTGAACTTGGACGGATGGAAGCGGATCCACGCGGCCGTGACCATGCTGCCCGCGGCCGCGGTGCGTCCCGTGATCGAGGTCGGTTTGTCGGGCAGGATCACGGCCCACACGGGATTCTTCGCGCTCGTGCCGAGCACCAGCGTCGATTCGCCGAAGACCATGGAGAACTCGCCGCCGCGCACGAACTCGAGTCCCGAGACGCGCCACACGTCGCTCGGGCCCGACGACCAATCGAGCGGCGCGAGCGGTCCCTTGCGGACGAGGTTCGTCGCATAGCGCGCGTCGTAGATCTCGTCGCCGGCGCGCGCGAGCGCGGACAGGGCGACGACGGCGGTCAGTGCGAAGCACGAGAGGCGGATCGCGGAGCTCATGCCGAAAAGGTAGCGACGCCGGGGCACGCGCGTCTCACTCCGGATCGCCGCTCAACACCCACGCGGCCCAATCGCGCGTCGCGTAGAGCGCTCGCCCGCTCTCGTCGCGGACCTCGCGCAATCGTCGCTTCGCCTCCCACAAAGCTTGTCCCTTGGGCTTCTGCTGAACCCAGAAGCGCCGATAGAAATCGACCATCAGCTCCTTCGTGGCCTCGTCGGGCACCTTCCAGAGCGACGTGATGACGGTTCTCGCTCCGGCCATGTGGAGCGCGCGCTGGAGGCTCGCGACACCTTGCCCGGCGCGACGCACGCCGACGTTCGTGTCGCACGCGGACAGCACCGCCAACTCGCAACCGCTGAGATCGAACGCCGCGATCTCTTGCGCGGTCACGAGGCCGACGTAGCGACCGACCTCGTCGGCGGGCCTGTTCGCGCCGGCCAAAGCGAGTCCGGCGAGCACCATCGGGCTCGAGCCGCGCACCTTGGACTCGACTTTCCCAGCGCGCGTCCCCTCCGCGTCGAACTCGTCCGCGGAACGCACCGATTCGGGCGTGAACCACCCGTGCGACGCGATGTGGAGCCACCGTGCGCGCGGCGCGAGCTTCAGGAGACCCTGGCGCGAGGCCGCACGCCGTTCCAACACATGTCGCGGCGATTCCTCGCCGAACACGTCCTCGAAGTACTGACCGATCGCGCGTACTTCCTCGCGCGTCGCAGGGAGCGGCGCGAAGCCGCGCTCGAATGCGCCGCCGCGCAAGAACGCGGCGCCGCGCGCCGACCCGGCCTCGACGACGAGCGGTGATTCCGGCGCGAGATCCGGTGTGTCGGTCGGTTCGGAGTCGAAGGCCGGATGCCCCAACGCGACCAGTGCGTCGGCGTCACTCGCAGAGCGGTCCCTGGATTCCAGCAATTCGAAAGCGGACGAGCGGTACTCGAAGCGCACGACATCGCCGAGCGGGCTGGTGGCGGCATCGGCCTCCGCCGCGAACGGCCCCGCCGGAAGTGCGTCGAGCGGGACGGTGTGCAGCACGTCGTCCACCACGGCGATCACTCGTTTCGCGCCGCGCAGCGAGGCGATCAACGGGTCGAGCACGCGCGCACGCAAGTCGTCGCCGATCTTCCCGGCATCGACCACCGCCGCGTCAGGAGCGATGCCGCGCTCCGTGCCGTTCCTCATCACCGCGCGCCAGCGTTCGACGGCGGACTTGACCTCTTCCATCGCCCCGAGCTCGAAGCGTTCGAGGCGCGGCCCGTCGGCGCTGCCGCGCAGGACGTGCGCGACGAGGACGTCCACGAACTCGCTGAACTCCGACCCCCGCGTGCAGCGCATCCAGGACACGAGCGCGGCACCGTCGCCCATCTGCGCGACGATTCCCTCCAGATCCTCGACGCTGCTCGAGGACGTTTCGATGCGACTCGCGCCGCGCAACACGAGCTCGCGCTGAGCGATGTCGAGCGCGCGCTGCGCCGCCCGGACGGCCTCGGGGCCCGCAGCGGACTGCGCCCGCCGAACCAACTGCTCGCTCGCCTCGCGGGCAGCGCGCAAGAGCCCGTCGAACGCCGCATCGCCGCGCGCGGCCGCTGCGATCCGCGCGACGCCCAGCGAGGCCGTTCGGGACGATTCGGCCAGCAGGAACGCGGCGGCAGCGAGGGAGGGCTCGGGTGGGAACGCTCCTGCTCCCGTCGCGAGCTCCAACGCCGTCTGGACGTTCGGCCGACGGGCCGCCATGCGCTCCTCGGCCTCGCGCGGCGACGACTCCAGCACGAGTCGGCCGATGATCCGCCTCTCGGCAGCGAGGAGTGCTCGGGTGGCGACCTCGAACTCGCGCGCGGCTTCGGGGCGCCCGCGATCGAGCGTCCGGGATGATTCCTCCTTGGCGAGCAACCAACACCAGAGCTCGAGCGGACGCGCGCTGTCGAGGCCCGTCGCATCGTTCCGAATCGTGGGCGAGGCCAAGGTGGCGTCGAGCAAGGAGCGCGCCCGCGCGAAGTCCCCCGTCGCGAGGAGAGAGGAGGCCAGATTCGCACGCGCCACGGCGAGGTAAGCCTCGTCATTCGTCTCGGAATTCTCGAGTTCCAAGAGGATTTGCTCGCGCAACTCGAGGACCTCGCCGCCCCGGCCGAGACGGTGCAGCGTGTTCGACAGGTTCAGACGCGCCTTGCCGACTTCCGGATGTCCGGCGGGTAGCGTGCGTTCGCGCGATGCGAGGACCCCGACTTGGATGTCGCGCGCCTTCTCGTAATCCCCGAGGCTGTAGTAGCAGCGCGCGAGGTTGGCGCGCACACCCACGCGCAAGCTGTGATCTTCCGGCAGGGTGCGGTCGAGGATCTCGACCACGCCCTCCGACAGGTTGCGGGACTCGGACAGATCGCCTTGCGACAGGAGCGTCCCCGCCAAGTTGATGCGCGCGCGGAGCACCAACGGGTGGGAGTTCGGGAGAGCCGCTTCGCGCTGGGCCAGCACCCGTTCTTGCAGGACGCGCGCCTGCCCGTACTCACCGATCTGCGACAGCGTCGCGCCGAGGTTGGTGCGCGCCATCGCGAGTGTGTCGCCGGCCAGGTCCGGAGTTCGCTCGCACGTGGCGAGCACCTTTTCCTCGAGCTCGCGCGCGCGGTTCAGATCACCCATCAGCGCGAGAGTATTCGCCAAGCCGCGGCGCGCGCTGACGAGGGCCGGACTGTCCTCGTGCAGGTCACGCTCCGCGTTCGCGAGCACGGTTTCCTGCAGCGCGCGCGCACGCGGGAGTTCGCCGACTTCGAAGAGCGTGATCGCGAGATTGCCGCGCAAGTTGTCCAGAGACGGATCGTCCGCCGGCAGCAGCGTTTCGAGGATCGCGAGCGCGGGTTCCTGGAGTGCGCGAGCGCCTCGGAAGTCGTCGTCGACGTACATGAGCACGCCCAGCTCGAAGTGCGCCCAAGCGAGATTCGTCAGATCGGGCGGGTCCGCACGCTCGCACTCGACGATCAATTCGTCGAGGACAGCACGAGCACCGCGGGAATCGTCGAGCCGGCGCTTCGTCAAAGCCAACCGGTAGCGGGCCCTGCGACTCGCGGCGAGATCCGGCTCGGGATGCGCGGCCCAAGCCGCCACGACGTCCTCGAGGAGCACGCGCGCGGCTTCGAACTCCTTCAGGTTGACGAGGCCCAGCGCCAGGTCGCACCGCGCGACGAGCAAGTCCGGCGCATTCGCCGGGAGACGTCGCTCGCGCACGGCGATCAGTCGCTCGAAGGCGCGCACTCGGAGTCGCGGGTCGGTGCAGCGCTTCGCGATCCCGCCGATCTCCACGAGCAGCGCCTCGCACGACTCGTCGCAAGCCTCGACGGCAATCTCCTCGAGGGCCCGTAACCCGGCCTCGAGGCGCACGTTGGCGACCCCGGGATCGCGCGCACCGCACGCGACGCGGGCCGCTTCGATCTCCGTGCGCGCGCGCTCGATCGCCGTGGCTTGCGCCGCGGCACCCTGACCGAACGCGCCGACGCCGCTCGTCGCGAGCGCGACGACGACGACGACGACGCAAGTGAGTCGAGAGGCGCAAGGGGATGCAAAGCGCATGGAAACCTCGAAGGATGCACTCGTCGGGGAAGGGAACGACGTTTGGGAAGTATGACGCGCCTCGAGTTGGCTGGGAATTCTCCTGCGCGCGATGGGCGGTCAGGGTCCGCGCTCGATGTGCGCGGAATCAGCCGTTTCCGGGAGACCCGTGCCCGATCCGCGCTCGGGCCGCGGAGTTGCAGCGCACGTGGCGCGAGACCTCGCGCTCGTCGCCCTGGCGTCGATCCTGCTCACGATTCCGGCGCTCTTCTTCGGCGCCGGTGCGGGGTCGGTCGCCGCGGCCGCGGCGTTCCTCGGCGCGAGCGTGCTCGCGCCGGGGTGGATCCTCGCGTCGGTCCTCGTGCCCGTGCGCGGGGGGCCAACCGCGCGACTCGGCGTCGCGCTCGCGCTGGGCCTCGCGGCGCAAGCGATTCTCTTCCTCGCGGCGAAGGCGAGCGGATTCGCGCCGATCGCCGCGGCTTGGCCGCTGCTCCTCGCGCCGCTGCTCCCGACCTACATGCGCGGACTGCGCGTTCGGGCCGAGCGCGACGAAGTCTGTCGTCTCGGTCCAGGCCTCGCGCTCGCCGCTGTCCTGGCGCTCGTCGTCGCGCGCACTCCGTTCCTCGCCGCCGACGATTGGTGGTCGCGCCAGGACGTCGACCTGCTGTTCCACGCCGGCAACGCGGCGGAGTTCGCGCGGCGCTGGCCGGTGATGGATCCGCGCGTCGCGGGCGAACCGCTCGTGTACCACCTCTTCGGCTATGCGGTCACAGCCGGCGGTCACGTGGCCCTTGGCTTGCCGACGTCTCTTCTGCAGACACTGCACTTCGCGCTCGTCGGCCCGATCGCGCTCGTGCTCGCCGCGTACTCCGCGGCGCGCGCACTCGGCGGCGGAGCCTGGGCGGGCGTGATCACCACGGTGCTCGTCGCGGCGCACACGGAGATCGGGCGCGTGGTGAACGGCATCTTCGGTGAGTCAGCGCGTTGGTTCGTGTTCCACAACGATTTCGACGTGGGCACGTTCCACAGCGCGACGACGCGCGCAGGTTTCGCGGCGTTCGCAGCGCTCGTCGTGATCGGTTGCGCAAGGTTCCGGGGCGAGTCCTCGCGTTGTCGGCTTGCGGGGGCAGCCCTACTACTCGCAGCGTTCGCGTCCGGATCGAAGGGCTCCGTGATGCCGGTCGTGCTCGCGGGATTCGGACTCGCGCTCTGCGTCGCGGCCTTCCAGGCGTGTCGGATCCCGTGGAGCAACGCCCTGTTCCTCGCTCTGATCGGCGTCGCTGCGCTCCCTTACACGCTGTGGCTCGTCGCCGCGGAATCGAGCTATGCCAGCGCCATGTTCCGATTCGCGCCGATGATGCTGATGCGCACCGAAGGCCCGTTCGCCGAGGCGGCGCGTGCGCTCGGGCACGACCCGCTGTTCGCGCCCTGGTCGATCGTCGTCTTGTGCGCACCGCTGTGGTGGATCGGGCATCACGGCGCAGCTCTCCTCGGAGCGCTGCTCGCGCTCCGTCGCGGTGAGGAACGTGTCGATCTCGCGCGGAGCTGGCTCTTCGGTGTCGCCATCGCCGGGGTTCTGGTGTCGTCGCTCGTCGCCGCCGCTGGTCACTCGGAAATGTTCTTCGCTTATACCGGCCACCTCGCGCTCGCGATCCTCGCCGGTCCAACCGTCGCTTCGAGCGCGGCTCGCGGAGCTCGTCTTGGGATCGCGGTCTTCGTGTGCGCAGCTCTGGCCCTCGTCCTCGCCGGTCTCGCGCGCACCGCGGTTACGACGCGATCGTGGCTCACGCTCCCACAGTCGAGTTCGTACGCCCGCGCGTATCGAAGTGGCCTCGATTGGATCCGCGACCATTCACCGCAGGACGCCGTCTTCGTCACCTCGGGATCGTGGAGCGACGTCTCGGCGTTCGGCGAACGGCGCACGCTCGTCGAGAGCCGCACTTTCACGCCCGAATTCCATGCGGGACGCTGGCAGATGGTGGGCGACCGCTGGGTCAGGCCGCGCGTCGCGAGATCTCGGGACTTACCGCCGATCCTCGCCGCGCGCGAGCAGTTCCGAAGGGCGCCGACGCCGGCTGGTGCCGCGTCCCTGCGCGTTTGGACCGGCGCAGCCCCGCTGTTCCTCAGCTCTGACGATCTATCCGCGATCACCACGGGTCCTGCGGCGGTCGAGGTGCGTGCGCTGCCGCCGCAGGCGAACCTCGTCTCGAACCCGATCCTCGAAGCGGTCTTCACGAACGAGGCCGTGGCGATCTACCGCGTGCGGTGAGAGGCCGTCGAGCCTTCGATCGCGCGGCTTCGGAGAACCGGCCGGCACGTTGCGCGGCGCAGCGCCCGTGATGTCGAGAAGGGTGCCGGGTCGCGAACCGAGCGGCGCGAATTCGTTGCGTCGCCCGAGTCTTCCTGACTGCGAGGGCAGGCTGTATCCTGTTCGCCCTCACATGGCCGACAAGATCATCTACCAGCTCCAAGACCTCCAGAAACACTTCGGCCTGAAGGTCGTGCTCAAGGGCATCACGCTCTCGTTCCTCGAGGGTGCCAAGATCGGCATCATCGGGAACAACGGCTCGGGCAAGTCGACGCTGCTGCGGATCATCGCGGGCGAGGACAAGCAGTTCGAAGGCACCGCGAAGGCCGTCGGCGAGTTGTCGATCGGCTATTTGTCGCAGGAACCGCCGCTCAACGAAACGCTCGACGTCCTCGGCAACTTGCGCGAAGCGATGGCGCCGTTGCTGGCGATCGAGACGCGCTACAACGAGCTCACCGAGTCGGGCGACATGGGCGAGGAGTACGAAAAGCTCCTCGAGGAGATGAACCACAAGGAGATCTGGGAGCTCGACAGTCGCTTGGAACAAGCGGCCGACGCGCTCGGTCTCCCGGCCTTCGACGCCGACGTCACGAAGCTCTCGGGCGGTGAACGACGCCGCGTCGCGCTGTGCAAGTTGCTCCTGCAACGGCCCGACATGTTGCTGCTCGACGAACCGACCAACCACTTGGACACGGACGCGGTCGAGTGGCTCGAAGCGCACCTCAAGGACTACGCGGGCTCGGTCATCCTCGTCACCCACGACCGCTACTTCCTCGACAACGTCGTCGGCTGGATGCTCGAGATCGAGCGCGGCCTCGGT
>Ga0163152_10000218_pt1 | contig 101582 bp, 93 predicted proteins | sample OliLakLV19MP8IB2_FD_148635 | JGI IMG/M metagenome (GOLD analysis project Ga0163152, IMG submission 148635) | Freshwater microbial mat bacterial communities from Lake Vanda, McMurdo Dry Valleys, Antarctica - Oligotrophic Lake LV.19.MP8.IB-2 | ecosystem: Environmental > Aquatic > Freshwater >...
TCGAGTCTCGAAAACCGACTCGAACACCCGAACAATTTCAATCTGTTGGGAATGTTGGGAAATCCGTAGCCGCTTGACTTGTCTAACCGCCAGAGAAATCAACGAATTTTCTAAGTGCACGAGTCACGCAAGCGCACCATTTTCTCGACGATCGAGCGCACGATTTTTTGCAGCCGCCGCCACTGGGGCGCGCCATAGCGCGCGTTCGGAGTTAGGCCTCGCCCCAGATTTCGGTGGCTGTGTCGACGACGTGCTTCAGTTTGCGCCATTGGGCGTCTTCGCTGATGTCGTTGCCGTGAACGGTGCTGGAGAAGCCGCATTGCGGGCTGAGGCACAGGTTTTCGAGCGGGACATATTGCGCTGCTTCTTCGACGCGGTTGATGAGTTCTCGCATCGGTTCGAGCTCCGCGCGTTTGGATGTGACAAGGCCAAGCACCACAGTCTTGTTGCGCGGAACGAAGCGGAGCGGCGAGAAGCCGCCCGAGCGTTCGTCGTCGTACTCGAGGAAGTAGCCGTCGACATTGAGTTCGTTGAACAGCACGTCGGCCACTGGCTCATAGCTGCCTTCCGCGAACCACGTGCTGCGGAAGTTGCCGCGGCAGAGATGGATGCAAACGGTGAGATCGCTCGGCTTGTCGCGTAGCGCGGCATTGATAAGCGCCGCGTAGGTGCGCGGCAACTCGTCGGGGTCGTCGCCGCGATCGAGCGCGCCTTGGCGCATCTTGGGGTCGCAGAGATAAGCGAGATTGGTGTCGTCGAGCTGGATGTAGCGGCAGCCGGCGCCATAGAGCGCGGCGATTTCGTCGCGATAGCACTGAGCTAGATCCTCAAAGAAGAGATCGAGGTCGGGATAGGATTTTATGTCGATGGCGGCGCGGCCGCCTCGGAAATGCACCATGGTCGGCGAGGGGATGGTGACTTTCGGCGTGCGGGTCACGTGCTGCTTCAGGAAGTTGAAGTCATCGACCTGAATGTTCTGCGCATGCCGGAGCTTGCCTGTGACGCTAAGCCGGGGCGGCGTGAAATGCACCGTTTCGCCCGCGTCCGAATTGGCTTCGATCATGCCATCGACGGTGACGCCATCCAACCGCTCCAGAAAGTCCAGATGGAAGAAGGCGCGCCTGATTTCGCCGTCGGTGATGGCGCGCAGGCCGATCTCTTCCTGCTTTTTGGCGAGGCGAATGATCTCTTTGTCCTCGATGGCGCGCAGGTCGCTGACGCTGATCGTCTTGGCCGCCGCGTCGCTGCGGGCTTGCAGCACCGATTGCGGGCGCATCAGGCTGCCCACATGATCGACCCGAAAGGGCGGCGTCGGCTTTGTCATGGGGCCCCGTGTCACTTCGCAAGAGAACAGCATACGCTAAAGTGCTATAGTGTATAGCTGACCTTCCCCAGCCGCGCATGTTGCGGCGCACACAAAGCAAATTGCTATTGAACATAGCAATACGACTGGATATGTCTCTGATAACAATAAGAGAGGGAGCGCCGTGGAGTTTCAAAGATTGAACCCGCTGACGCGTGAAGTCGCGAGCGTGGCGCGGGCTATGTCCCCGGCCGAGGCCCGGGCAGTGGCCGACACTGCGGCCGCGGCTTTTCCGGCGTGGTCGGCGACGGGGCCTAACGCGCGGCGTGGTTTCTTGATGAAGGCGGCTGCCGCGCTCGAGGCGCGGGCGGATGCGTTCGTCGCGGCGATGATGGGCGAAATCGGCGCGACCGAGGGCTGGGCGCGCTTCAATCTGATGCTCGCCGCGTCGATGGTGCGGGAAGCGGCGGCGCTGACCACTCAAATTTCCGGCGAGGTGATCCCGTCAGACAAGCCGGGTTGCCTGGCGATGGCGTTGCGCGAGCCGGCTGGCGTTGTGCTCGGGATCGCGCCGTGGAATGCGCCGATCATCCTGGGCGTCCGCGCCATTGCGGTGCCACTTGCATGCGGCAATGCCGTGATCTTGAAAGCGTCCGAAACCTGCCCGCGCACGCACCAACTGATCGTTGAAGCATTCGCCGAGGCGGGGTTTCCCGCCGGCGTCGTCAATGTCGTCACCAACGCGCCGCAGGATGCCGGCGAGGTCGTCGGCGCGCTGATCGACCATCCGGCGGTGAAGCGCATCAACTTTACCGGCTCGACGGCGGTTGGCCGGATTGTCGCTAAGCGCGCGGCCGAGCATTTGAAGCCGTGCTTGCTTGAGCTCGGCGGCAAGGCGCCGTTGATCGTTCTCGAGGACGCTGATCTCGACGAGGCCGTGAAAGCCGCCGCCTTTGGCGCCTTTATGAACCAGGGCCAGATTTGCATGTCGACCGAACGCATCATCGTGGTCGATGCGGTGGCGGATGATTTCGTTAAACGCTTCGCCGCAAAGGCAAAGTCGATGGCCGTGGGCGATCCGCGTGAAGGCAAGACGCCGCTCGGGGCAGTCGTGGACAAGCGCGCGGCCGACCACGTGAACGCGCTGATCGCCGACGCACGCAAGAAGGGCGCTAAGGTCGTGGCCGGCGGCGAGGCGGATACCGTGCTGATGCCGGCGACCGTGATTGACGGCGTCACCAATGAGATGAGCATTTATGCCGATGAGAGTTTCGGCCCGGTTGTGGCGGTCATTCGCGCCAAGGATGAAGCAGACGCGGTGCGTCTCGCTAACGATAGCCAGTACGGGCTCTCCGCCGCAGTGTTTACCCACGACACGGCGCGCGGCCTGAAAGTGGCGCGCCAAATCCGCTCCGGCATTTGTCACGTCAACGGCCCGACCGTTCATGACGAAGCGCAGATGCCGTTTGGCGGCGTCGGCGCTTCCGGATACGGCCGCTTCGGCGGCAAGGCCGGCATCGATCAATTCACTGAACTGCGTTGGATCACGATCGAGACGCAGGGCGGTCACTTCCCGATTTGAAGACCAGAAGAGGATTCAAGTATGACGAGCAAAGCGGCCCGCGCGGCCAAAGCCAGCGCGCCGGACTCATCGGATCGCGCCGAGGCCGATACGGTCGCCTTCGATGTGATCGATGGCATCGCCTGGGTGCGGTTCAATCGTCCCGAGAAACGCAATTGCATGAGCCCCAAGCTCAACCGGCAAATGATGCGCGTGCTGGACGAGTTGGAGTTTCGCGAAGACGTTCTCGTCTTGGTGCTCTCGGGCGAAGGCACGTCATGGTCGGCGGGCATGGATCTCAAGGAATATTTCCGCGAGACGGAAGCCGAAGGTTTGCCCGGCGTGCGCCGCGCGCAGCGCGAGTCGTACGGTTGGTGGCGCAGGCTGCGTTGGTATCAAAAGCCGACGATCGCCATGGTCAATGGCTGGTGCTTCGGTGGCGGCTATGGGCCGTTGTTCGCATGCGACCTAGCGTTTGCGGCTGAAGAGGCGCAGTTCGGCCTCTCCGAAATCAACTGGGGCATCCTGCCGGGCGGTGGCGCGACCAAGGTGGCGCGCGAACTCATGCCGTTCCGCAAGGCGATGTATCACGCGCTGATGGGCGAGAATATTGACGGCAAGACCGCCGTCGAGTGGGGCCTCGTCAACGAAGCGCTGCCGAGCGATCAGCTCAAGGCGCGGGTCGAGCAAGTGGCTAAGGTGCTAATGGAAAAGAACCCCGTCGCGCTCAAGGCGGCCAAGGATGCGATCCGCCGCGTCGGCGAGATGACATACGACAACGCCGAAGATTATCTGGTCCGCGCGCAAGAGGCTGCGAACTCCTTCGACAATCATGGGCGCAAAGAGGGCATCAAGCAGTTCATCGACGAGAAGAGCTACAAGCCCGGTCTCGGCGCCTACGATAAGAAGTCCAGCTGAACCGGGTGGTGTAGAGCATGGCCGGCGCGCGTCCGAGCGGCTTCGATCTTGAGCGGCTGTTGCGGCCGAGATCGGTGGCTATTGTCGGCGCGTCGGCGAGTGCTGGAGCGCTTGGCGCGAGCGTGCTGGAAAACTTGCTGCGCGGCGGCTTCAGCGGCGACATTCACTTGATCAATCCGAAGCGGAGCGAGATCGCCGGCCGGGCGTGTCTCGCCTCCGTCGAGGACTTGCCTGACGGCGTTGACGCTGTCGTGCTGGCGATACCAAAAGCGGGCGTGCTTGAGGCTCTGGCTACATTGGCGCGCAAAAATGTCGGCGGCGCCGTTATTTTTTCCGCGGGCTTCGCCGAGGGTGGCGAGGCGGGGCGCGCGGAGCAGGGCGAGATCACCAAGCTCGCGCTTGCGGGGCGCATGGCGGTGATGGGGCCGAACTGCCTGGGGTTCGTCAACAACATAGACGGCGTGGCGCTGACCTTCGTGCAAACGCCTGCAGCCGAACTTGGCGAAGGTCGCCACGCGGCGCTCATCTCCCAAAGTGGCGCAATGGCGGCGGTGGTCGCCACCAATCTCGCGGGCAAGGATGTGGGCGTGACGCTGTCGGTTTCGACCGGCAACGAGGCGTCCACCGGCGTCGAGGACTATGTCGCTTACGTTTTGAACGACAACCGCGCCGATGTGATCGGCATGATCGTCGAACATTTCCGAGATCCGCCGCGTTTTCTCGCGCTGGCTGAAGCCGCGCGCGCTGCGAGCAAGACGATTGTACTCCTGCATCCCGGCCGCAGCGCCGCGGCGCGTGAATCGGCGGCAACACACACTGGCGCGATGGCCGGCGACTACGCGGTGATGCGGACTTTGGTGGAGCGCGCTGGCGTTGTGTTCGCCGAGACGGTGGAAGAGCTTTCGGACCTGATCGAGATCGTCGCGCGTGCGAAGCAACCCAAGTCGGCGGGCGTTGCGCTGTTGACTGAGTCCGGCGCATTCAAAGCGCTGACGCTTGATCTTGCTGAGCAGGTTGGTCTCGCCTTGCCAGCGCTCAGTGACGCGGATTCGCCCGCGCTGCGCGCGGCGCTGCCGGTGTTCGTGCCGGTCAGCAATCCCGTCGATCTGACAGCGCAGGCTTTGGTCGATCCGGAGCTTTACGGCCGCGCGATCGCCGCCTTGCTGGAGGATGATCGCATCGGCGCGATCGTGCTCGGCATCATCCAAACAGACGACGCGACGTGCGCGCTGAAACTGCCCGCCATTATCTCGGCGCTGAAGCGTAACGAGATAACCAAGCCGATTATCTATGCGGGGCTGGATGATGGCGCGACTGTACCGCCGCATTATCTGCGGGCGATGCGAGAACTTGGTGCGAGTTGCATCCCGACAGCTGAGCGGGCGGTTCGTGCGCTGGCGCGGCTTGGCGCGCGTCCCAACGTGGCGCCGATAGGAAAGAAAAAATCTGGCAAGCGCGTCGCTCTCGAACTGCCGGCTGAGGCCGGCGTCGTGCCGGAGTATCAGAGCAAAGCGATCCTACGCGCCGTTGGCGTGCCTTTTCCCGAAGGCGCACTGGCAACCACCGTCGATGAAGCGGTCGCGGCCGCAGAAGGCCTGGGCTTTCGCGTCGCGCTCAAAGCGCAATCGTCTTTGCTGGCTCATAAGACCGAAGCTGGAGGCGTGATCCTCAACGTGGCCTCGCGCGATGATGTCGAGGCGGCATGGATAAAAATGCTCGCGAGCGTGGAGCGGTATGCGCCGGGCCTCAAGCTTGATGGCGTGCTTGTCGAGCGCATGAGCGGCAAGGGCGTGGAGATGATCCTGGGCGCCAAGCGCGACGCTTTGTGGGGGCCGGTTCTGCTAGTGGGCTTCGGCGGCGTGCAAGCCGAGGTGATCAAGGATTACCGCGTCATGGCGCCAGATCTCTCGGTCTCGGAAATCGAGGCTGAAATCCTCCGCCTGCGCGGCGCGCCTTTGCTAACCGGTTTCAGAGGCGCTGAGCCCGCCGCCATTGGCGCGCTGGCGGAGACTGCGGCGAAGTTGGGCCAGCTCATGCTGTACGAAGCGCGGATCGCGGAGATCGATCTCAATCCCGTCATCGTCCGCTCCGATGGGATCACTGCCTTGGATGCGCTGATGTCGCTCGATGCGAGAGCGCCTGGATGAGGCTGCACGCGCACAACTGAAACATGACGCCATAGCCGCACAAGAACGGCAGGCGTGAAGGTGGAGAGAGAATGAGCCGTGATCCGAGCGATATTATCGCCAAAGAGAAAATGGGCGGCTTTCAGATCGCCGCTGTCGTGATCTGCATTCTGCTGAATGCCGTCGACGGCTTCGATGTCTTATCCATTAGCTTTGCCTCGCCCGGCATCGCCGCTGATTGGAGTGTCGACCGCGCCGCACTCGGCCTTGTGCTCTCGATGGAGCTCATTGGCATGGCGATCGGCTCGGTCTTGATTGGACGTTTGGCCGACAAGATCGGCCGCCGGCCCGTCATCATTCTTTGCCTTCTGATCATGGTGGCCGGCATGGTGGCGGCGGCGTTCGCGCACGACATTGTCTCTCTGTCTGGCTACCGCATGCTGACCGGCCTCGGCATTGGCGGCATGCTGGCTTCAGTCAACGCGATGGTGGCTGAATACTCGAGCGACAAGCACCGGCACCTTTGCGTGACCATTATGGCGGCCGGCTTTCCGATCGGCGCGGTCGCTGGCGGCGCGCTCGCGTCGCAATTGCTCAATCATTATTCTTGGCACGCCGTGTTTTTGCTCGGGGCCGGCTTCACGCTCGCACTGTTGCCGATCGTGATCTTCATGCTGCCGGAATCGATCGCCTTTCTGGCGAAGGCGCGGCCCAAAGGCGCGTTGGAGCGCATCAATAAGACGCTGAAGCGTATGGGCCACGAAACGGTTGCCAGCTTGCCCGAGGTCGCGGCTCAGACGGGCGCCAAAGTGGGTCTATTCTCGAAGCGCTGGTTCGGCGTCATCATTCTGCTGACCGTCGCGTACTTCGCCCACATCATGGCGTTCTATTACATCCTGAAATGGATTCCGAAGATCGTCGTCGATATGGGCTACGCGCCGCCATTGGCGGGCGGCGTGTTGGTCTGGGCCAATGTCGGCGGCGCCGTCGGCGCGATTCTGCTGGGGCTGCTTAGCCAGAAGCTCAACGTGAAGGGCCTGGTGATCGGCGCGCTGGTGCTGTCGATCGGCATGCTCACGGTCTTCGGGCTCGGCTACGATACGCTGCTGGAATTGTCGCTGGTCGCGGCGGCGACGGGCTTTTGCACCAATGCGGCGGTCGTCGGCCTCTATGCATTGATGGCGAGTTATCTGCCCACTGAATTGCGCGCGGGCGGCACCGGATTCGTCATCGGCGTTGGCCGCGGCGGCGCGGCGCTCGGGCCAATTGTAGCGGGCATTATGTTTACCGGCGGCGCGGGCCTGCTTCAGGTTTCGATCGCGATGGCGGGCGGTTCGGCGCTCGCACTTGCAGCATTGATCGCACTGCGAAAGCCCAATCACTAGCGCGCGTCGAGAGAAGTATTGCTTCGATCCGTTAGTTATGAAACATAGCAATAAAGAATAGCAGATGCGCGCGGCAATGACCGGGCGCCAGGGGAGGGAGAGATGAGAAAGTTCGCCAAGGCGTACGGTCGCGCGTCGGTGATTGCGCTGCAAGCACTGGTGGGTGCGAGCGTTTTCGGCGCGCCCGCGCTTGCACAAGAACAGCAGGCAGAGGTCAGCGAAAACGAAGAACTCGTTGTGACCGCGCGGCGGCGGGCGGAAAGCCTGCAGGACACGCCGGTTGCGGTCACTGTCATCAGCGGCGCGGCGCTCGAAGATCGTGGTTTGGTGTCGACCACCGATCTCGACCAAGCCGTGCCGAACTTGCAATTCACGACTTACGGTACGTTGTCCGGCAATAACTCCGCCGCGCAGGTGTTCATTCGCGGCATCGGTCAAACCGACCCCACGCCGGCGGTCGATCCGGGCGTCGGCCTTTATATCGATGAAGTCTATATCGGCCGCTCGGTTGGTGGCGCGATGGACTTCCGTGACATCGCCAATGTTCAAGTCCTGCGCGGCCCGCAAGGCACGCTGTTTGGCCGCAATACGATCGGCGGCGCGGTCCTCATTACGACCAACGCGCCCGGCGAAGGCGCCGGCAACACCGTGCGCGTTGGAGTCGGCGAGGACGGAATGTTAGAAGCTTTCGGCGCGCTCGATGTCCCGATCTCGCCAACCCTGGACGCGCGCGTTTCCGCCGGCTTCCGCCAGCGCGACGGTTACGTGACGCGCGCGTTTGACGGCGTCGATCTCGGAAACGAGGATACCTATTCGGGTCAGTTCGCTTTGCGCTGGACGCCAACCGCAGACCTGACGTTCACTGGTCGCGTTGACTACGCCAGCGAAGACGAGAACGGATCGCCGTTTGTCTTCCGCGCCATGAACCCCGCGGCATTGTTCGTCGGCGCGGCCAGCATTGCGGCCGGTTGTCCCAACATTCTCGACGGTTTGCCGCCTCCGGTTCTCGTTGGACCGCTGGACGACGATCGTTGCGGAAACAATTCGCAAGCGCTTGGGCCAACAACGAACGGCGGTACGTTCCCAGCATTCAGCACGCTCGAAAACTTCGGCGTGTCGCTGACGGCGGAATGGGAGCTCAACGACGCCGTAACGTTGCGATCCATAACTTCAAACCGTTACCTCGAATGGGCGGGTTCGCGCGACGCCGACAACACGCCGCTTCTCATCCTTCACACCAGCTACGGCAGCGAGAGCGAACAGTTCAGCCAAGAGCTTCAGGCTTCGGTTGATCTGGGCCGCATGCGCGGTGTGATCGGGGGCTATTATTTCGACGAAAGCACAACAGACCGCGTGTTGGTCTATCTCGGCAATCCGGGCACGTCGTACGATACCCAACGCGTCCTGTTAGAGACTGAGGCCTGGGCAGCGTTTACTGAGTGGACCTTCGACATCACCGATGCGCTCAGCGTCTCCGCCGGTCTGCGCTACACAGACGAAGAAAAGATGTTGCAGGGAACCATGTTTAACGTCGCCGGAGCGGCAACGCCGGAACCGGCGCCGCCGGCGGGGTTGTGCCCGTTCGGTGGCCTGCCGCCGACGCAGACGGGCTGCTTGTTCATCACGCGCGATCCGTTCGTGCAGTCGTTCGAGTCAACAACGGGCTCGGCCAGTGTTCAGTATCGCTGGAACCCCGACTTCATGACCTATGCGAGCTGGTCGCAGGGCTTCAAAAGCGGCGGCTTCAACCAACGCTACAACAACGCCCCGCCTGGAAACGCGCCCATCGCTTTCGACGCTGAAACCGCCGAAACCATCGAAATCGGCTTCAAGTCCACGCCAATGCCGGGACTGCGCATCAACGCCGCGATCTTCAGCACTGAGTACGACCAAATCCAAATGACCTATCGGCTTGGTGTCGTGCCGTTGCTGTTCAACGCCGGCGTCGCGACCATTGACGGCGCCGAGATTGAAATCGCATGGCGTCCGACTGACCGGTTGAGCGTCGATGCGAGCATTGGGTATCTCGATGATGGCTTCGACACCATCACCGACCCGCCGCCGTTCGGCCTAGTCTCGCCCACCTCCGTGGCGACGCTCAACAGCACGCTGCCATTTACACCCGAGTGGCAAATGAACCTGGGCGTCGGCTACGACTTCCCGTTGTCCAACGGGATGACGCTGACGCCACGCGTTAACGTGAGCTACACCGACGAGCAGTATTTCGACGCTGGCAATTCCGCGGACATTGCTCAGCTCGATGCGGTGACCATCATAAATGGGTCGCTGGTGTTGGCCGGCGCGGGTGAAAGCTGGCGCCTGACACTGCGCGGCGACAACCTCACCGACGAATTCTATCCGGTGGCCGGCACGTCCTCGCTGACTACGTCGTCTGGTTATTCCGAAATCATCTACGCGCGGGAGCGCAGCTTCTCGCTGAGCTATTCGCGGGATTTCTAGAATCGCAAGCGGGCGAAAGTCCCAAGACATTTGCTAACGAAAGCGTCCGACCGGTTTCCCCGGTCGGACGTTATTCGTCTAAGGTCGAAGTGATATCCTGCAGCGTCTGCAAGAATGTCGCCCTGTTCTTGGCGGGGACGGATTCGATCAACGCGTCTTCCTGCTCTTGCATTGCCGTGAAGGCGCGATCAGCGATTGCGGCGCCGCGGCGGGTCGTACGCAGTCCGAAGGACCGCTTGTCTACGGGCAAGCGCTTGACCAACTCCCGCTGCTCCAAGCGTCCCACCAGTGGGGTCATGTTAGCGCTCATGATGCCAAGCATCCGGCCAATTTCGCTTTGGATAATGCCTGGGTTGGATGCGATCACCACAAGCACTGAGGCCTCAGTCGGCGTCAGCTCAAACTCCTCCAGCCGTTTGGCGAGCGCGGCCATCGTCCAGGCGGAAGCGCGCCGGAGAAGATAGCCGGGTAGTTGAGTGAGGGGATTGGTCGCCACGGGTCCGGGGCCTTTTGGTCGAGGTGAGTCGCGTTCTATTGAGCCGGATAACCGAGCCTGGGGGAAGCGGATACAGGCACACGGGTGCGAAGCGGAGATGTCGCAGCCCTTTGAGGCGCGATGGAGCGCTAGTGATAGCGGCCCCTAGAGCGGCAGGCCAACATAGTTTTCGGCGATGGCGGTCTGTGCCGCGCGCGAACAAGCGATGTAGTCGAGCTCCGCCACCTGCATGCGCCGGCCGAAGGCGCCGGCATCGGGGAAGCGATGCGTCAGCGAGGTCAAAGACCAGGAGAAGCGCTCGGCTTTCCAGACGCGCTTCAGGGCGGTCTGCGAATAGGTGTCGATGCCGTCGGACTTGCCAGCGTCGAACCATTGAATGAGCGCCGCCGCGAGATAGGCCACGTCGGAGGAGGCGAGGTTCAGACCCTTCGCGCCGGTGGGCGGAACGATGTGGGCGGCGTCGCCAGCCAGAAACAAGCTGTGGTGGCGCATTGGCTCGAACACGAAGGAGCGCAGCGGTGCGATCGATTTCTCAATCGCGGGCCCGCGTGTGAGCCGCTCGGCCGCTTCAGGCCCTAAACGAATGGCGAGTTCGTCCCAGAGGCGATCATCCGCCCATTGTTCGATCATCTCGTTGGTTGGCACTTGGATGTAGTAGCGGCTGCGCGTGTGCGATCGCATGGATGCGAGCGCAAAGCCTCGATCGTGATTGGCGTAGATCAGCTCGTCGCTACAGGGCGCAACGTCGGCGAGGATACCCAGCCATCCGAACGGATAGACGCGTTCGTATGAGACGCCAGCGGACTCAGGGATCGCTCGGCGTGAGGGGCCATGAAAACCATCGCAGCCGGCGATGAAGCGCGCGTCTACACGGCTCGTGACACCATCTTTGACGTAAGTCACTGACGGCTTGTCTGTCTCGATGCCGTGCAGCGTAACGTCGCTGGCTTCAAAAATAATCTCAAGGCCGCGCTCTGGAGCGGCGTCCATCAGGTCGCGGGTGATTTCGGTCTGGCCGTAGACCACGACGCTTTTTCCGGTGAGCGCTTGCATGTCGATGTGAATGAGGCGCTCGCCATCGGCCAAGAAGAAACCGTGATGCGCTAAGCCCTCTTGCTTCAGGCGCGCGCCGAGTCCGATCTCCTCCACGAGTTCAACCGTCACTTGTTCAAGCACGCCGGCGCGGATGCGTCCAAGCACGCGCTCCCGCGATTGCCGCTCGATGATGATTGCGTCGATGCCGGCTTGGCGCAACTTATGCCCCAGCAGAAGCCCCGCGGGCCCGGCGCCGATGATGACGACGTCGGCCCGCATCAGCCCATTCCGGCTTCAAGCTGATGCAGCACCTCGTAGCAGGGTAACACCTGCGCCACCGAGGCGTTGGGCTCGCGTCCTTCGCGGATCGCGGCGATGAACTCGCGATCCTGCAACTCGATGCCGTTGATCGAAACGTCGACGTTAGACACGTCGATCTTCTGATCGCGGCCGTCGAACAAATCATCATAGCGGGCGAGGTAGGTGCCGTTGTCGCAAATGTAGCGGAAGAAGGTGCCGAGCGGGCCTTCATTGTTGAACGACAGCGAGAGCGTGCAGATCTTGCCGGACTCGCTCTTCAGCTGGATGGACATATCCATGGCGATGCCAAGCACCGGATGCAGAGGCCCCTGGATGGCGTTAGCGGTTACGACCTTTTCTCCGGTTTGATACTGGAAGAGATCGACGGTGTGGGCCGCATGGTGCCAGAGCAGATGATCGGTCCAGCTGCGCGCTTCGCCTTTGGCGTTGGTGTTGGTGCGGCGGAAGAAGTACGTCTGTACGTCCATCTGCTGAACGGCGATTTCGCCCTTGGCGATGCGTCGATGCACCCATTGGTGCGACGGGTTGAACCGCCGCGTATGGCCGACCATGCAGACAAGCCCAGTCTCCTTCTGCTTGCGCAGCACGGCTTGAGCGTCCGCCAAGCTGTCGGCCAACGGGATCTCCACCATCACGTGCTTGCCCGCGTCCATGCAGGCGATGGCTTGCGCGGCGTGCATCTGAGTGGGCGTGCAGAGCAGAACGGCGTCGACGTCGGCGAGGGCGAGCGTTTCACCGAGGTTTTCTGTGACGTGCTGAACGCCGTACTTTTCCGCGATCGTCTTCGTCTTCTCCAAGGTGCGGCCCACCAAGGAAACCACTTCGACGCCGTCGATAAGTCTCAGCGCATCGAGGTGTTTCTCGCCGAACGCGCCGGCGCCAGCCAAAGCCAGTTTCATTTAACGTTCTCCAGAACGAGGTGGCCAAGCGCCGTATTCGAAGCTGGCACGTGGTAAGCGCGATGCAGTTCGCGCGCCTGCGCCGAGAGCGCGCCGCGCATGATCAGCCACATCACCATCTCAATGCCTTCGGAGCCGGTTTCGCGCAGATATTCGATGTGAGGAATGGTGCGTAGACGTTGCGGGTCGCGCGTCATGTCATCGAGAAAGCGCTGATCCCATTCCTTGTTGATGAGACCGGCGCGCGCTCCCTGCAATTGATGCGACATGCCGCCCGTGCCCCAGACCTGGACCTTGAGGTCCGTCGGGAAGCTCGCCACTGCGCGCGCTAGGGCTTCGCCGAGCAACCAGCAGCGATTGCCGGAGGGGACTGGGTAAGTAACGACGTTCACCGCAAGCGGGATGACTTGAACCGGCCACGCAGACGGCTGACCGAACACCGCCGAGAGCGGCACGGTGAGCCCATGATCCACATCCATCTTGTTGATGATGGTCATATCGAAATCATCGAGGATGAGGCTTTGCGCGATATGCCAAGCGAGCTCGGAATGGTTCTTGACGGTCGGCACTGGGCGGCGGCCCCAGCCTTCGTCGGCGGGCTCGAATGACTCCGCGCATCCAATCGCGAATGTCGGGATGAAGTTCATGTCGAATGCGGAGGCGTGATCGTTGTAGACGAGGATCACCACATCTGGCTTGTTCTCCGGCTGCATGATCCAGCGCCGCGTCCAATCGTAGGCCGCGAGGATTGGTTTGAAATAATCCTCGCCGCCCCGGTTCTGATCGATCGCGACGCCGATCAGCGGAATGTGGCTGGTCGCGAGGCCCGCGCTAATTCGCGCCATCTCAGCGCCCTTCCTTGATCGAGCGCTGCCCTTCCGGCGAGCGACCGCCGGCAAGCATCATCTTCTGATACTCTTCAACGCTCATGCCGGTCATGGTCGACACGGCTTGCACGAACGACAGGCCATCGGTCGAGAAGACCTTGGCGAGGTAGTAGATATTGGCGCCGAGATCGAGCAGGCGGTTATAGTCGCGCGCGAGCAAGGCGTCCCGTTGCGCGTCGGTCATCGGCCAGTCTTCCAAATACTTGCGTTCATCCGCCTTCCAGCGCTCGCGGTTTTCCGGTTTCATCAGGCTCATGCAGAATTGATTGACCCAATAGCCCGCGCGCGCCCGTTCCGTTGTGTAGACGCGGGTGCCGGGAATGTCGTCGAACGCGGCGCGATAGTCTTTGAGGCGATCAGGCATCCTGTTTCATCAGCCTCTCGATGACGCGACGCGAATGAGCGCCGCCGGAATCTATGGAAAGAACCCGCAACGCCATGTCCGGATTGGCGGCGATCGAAGCTTGCTGGCGCTCGAGGATTTCGATGTCCTCGGCAAATATCTGGCTCTGGCCGGCCTTCAGCCGCGCGGTGACGCCAGCATCGTGAACGTCAAAATTGCGCGCCATGCCCCAGAAATAGTGGCTGCTGGTTTCTGTCTCCGGCGTCATGGAATCGATGACGAAACCGCGCACGCCTGAATCGTGACTGACCAACGTGTCGCCCGCCTCCACTGGCGACACGCCAACGTCGATCAACACGGAGCAGGGTTCGACGAAGTGGCAGATCTGCCAGCGATCAACCTTGCCCTCCTTCTTGAGCGCCTGGCGCCAGAAGGGCGGCGCGTCGATGTTGGGCATCCAGCGAGACAGCACGACGCGATCGCCGTCGGTGCTCGTTTCAAGCGGCGCTTCCATCAATTCCTGCTGGCCGATCGAGCCCATGTGCACATAGGTTTCGTGCGTGAGGTCCATCAAATTGTCTATGAACAGGCGATAATCGCATTTCACGTGCATGTAGCCGCCGTCGAATACCCAGCCCTCGCGAGAGCAGGGCCAGAAGTCCGGTACGAGATTGGGGTCCGCCTTGGTTTGATCGCCGATCCAAACCCAAACGAAGCGATGGCGCTCCACGACGGCGTAGGTCGGCGTGCAGATCTTCTCGTTGACGCGTTCATGCACGATCGGCATTTGCCGCGGCTTACCGTCCGGCCCGACGAGCAGGCCGTGATAGCGGCAGCGCAGATTGTCGCCTTCGCGAATGCCCATAGACAGCGGCAACAAGCGGTGAGGGCACGCGTCGCGCAACGCCACCACGTCGCCCGCAAGTTTGCGATACATCACAATCGGCTCGCCGCAAATCGTGCGGCTGAATGCGCCGGCGCCGATTTCGCCGTCCCATGCGGCGACGTACCAACGGTTGCGCACGAAGGTCAAAGCCCACGCTCCCGCAGCTTGGCATCGAGGCGCGGAAAGACGCGGCGAGCGTTGCCTTCAAAGATGGCGTGCCGCGCCTCGGGCGTGATATCCAGCGCGTCGATGTAGCGTTTGGTGTCGTCGAAATAGTGCCCGGTCTCGGGATCGACGCCGCGCACAGCGCCGACCATCTCCGAGCCGAACAGGATGTTGCGATGATCGATGACGTTAGCGAGAAGATTGATGCCGGGTTGATGGTAGACGCACGTGTCGAAATAGACGTTGCGCATCACGTGCGTGTCGAGCGGGGGCTTCTTCAGCATGTCCGCTAGGCCGCGATAGCGGCCCCAATGATAAGGCGCTGCGCCGCCGCCGTGCGGGATGATGAGGCGCAGGGTCGGAAAGTCGCGGAAGAGGTCGCCCTCGATCAACTGCATGAAGGCGATGGTGTCGGCGGCGATGTAGTAGGCGCCTGTGGCGTGCATCGCCGGATTGCATGAGCCCGACACGTGGATCATCGCCGGTACGTCGAGCTCGACCATTTTCTCGTAGAACGGATACCAGTATCTGTCGGTCAGCGGCGGGTGCTGGAAATGTCCGCCGCCTGGATCGGGGTTGAGATTGCAGCCGACAAAGCCAAGCTCCGTCACGCAGCGCTCAAGTTCGAGCACTGAATTTGCGAGATCATTGGTGGGAGATTGCGGCAGCTGGCAAACGCCGATGAACGTCTCGGGGTAGAGCGTGCACACGCGTGCGATGAGATCGTTGCAGCGCTGCGCCCATTCTAGCGAGACGGCGGCGTCGCCGACATGGTGCGCCATGGCCGAGGCGCGCGGGCTGAAGATCGTCATGTCGGCGCCGCGCTCGCGGAGGAGGCGAAGTTGGTTGGTTTCAATTGTTTCGCGAATGAGATCGTCAGAAATGCGCGGATATGGCAGGATCGCCGCGCCGGCTTTGAAGGCCGCCTTCTGCGCGTCGCGCCAATCGTTGTGCGGCGTCGGCGCCGTGGTGTAGTGGCCGTGACAGTCGATCACCAGCGTCATGCGACGTCCGCCGTGTGAACAGCGCTGATGGCGGAGAGTTTTCCCGTAAGCGAGATCGGGGCGGGGCTGAGCTGCAAAGCACCAAGTTCACCCTGCCAGGCGACCGCGCCTTGCGTCATTCGTGGCGCGACGCCGAGATCACGCAGGGTGCGTTCGACTTCCTTCATTTCCGCGGCGCGGCGTAATCCGTGGACCAGAATGCGATCGAGGCTGTAATCAGCTCGTTGGTGCCAGTCCTCGCCAAGCGAAGCTACCACCTCATCGAGGACGCCTCCGGCTTCAGCCGCAAGCAGGCACTCGGCAGTGACCGCCTCAACGCCTTTGATCATCACCGAGCGAACCATCTTGATCAGCGACGCGCGTCCGACCTCTGCGCCGACCGTTCGAACCGATGTGAAGCCGAGTTCTCGAAGCGCGTGCTCCGCCGCTTCGGCTGCTGCGCCGCTGACGAGGATCGGCGCGCCAAGCGCCGCGGGTTTCACCGGCGACATGATGGCGGCGTCAACGTAGCTGGCGCCTTTCGCTTCGATCGCCTCAGCCGCGGCGCGCTTCGTAGCTGGCGCCACCGAATTCATGTCGATGTAGAGCGCCCCTCTGGCGATGTGCGCCGCCGCCGCGCGAGCCGCCGCGCCGGCCTGGTCGGCGGTGACGAGGCTCAGCACGATGGGCGCATTGGCGATCGCCTCGGACGCACTGCCGCAAGCACGCACGCCGAGCCGGGCGAAGTCCGCGGCTTTCATCGCAGCCAGCGCAGGCGCATCGGTCTTGGCGTCGTAGCCTTGCGCAGCGCCGCGCCAGCGTTCGTCGCCGACGAAGGTCTGCGCCGCCTCGCCGAACCCTAGGAAAGTGATTGCGCCGGACATGGGCGCCAGTTTTGGCGGGCGCGCGCTCTGCAGGCTAATTGGAAGTCTCGGCCTGCTATAAGCCAGTGCGAATGAAGCTCAGCAATGTCCCCGCAGCGTCTCGATGAAGCGCCGCTGCGCCAGCGTGGGCCGCCAGTCAGCGCGATAGGTGAGGCCAATGGTCCGTGTCAGCTGCGTCTTGGCCACGATCGCGAGCCACTTTGAGGCCAGCTCCAGCGCGACCTGATCCGGCGAAAGGAGAGTCAGCGCGTCGGTGCTCATCAAGATCTGGCGAATGGCGATGCCGGACCCGATCTCAACGCGCACTGGCGGAGCTTGCAGGCCCTCTGCCTCAAAAAGCGACTCCCAGCGATCGCGCAATGGCACGCCGCGTTGAGGCAGGCACCAATCGTATAAGGTGAGATCGCGCAGCGTCGCTCGGCCTTTCTTGCTGGCCAAAGGATGCTGTGCGCGCCCGAGCACGACGGGCTTGTCGACAAACAAAGGCTCTTGAATCAAATCGCGTCCCGGCGCCGGGTCACGCAGCGCCCCGATGAGCAGATCGAGTTCGCCGTCGCGCAAGGGATCGACCAATTCGGCGTGCGAGCCTTCCGCGACCAGGATTTCAAACTCGGGGTAAAGGCGCTGAAAATCCACGATTGTCGCGGGAAGAATGCGGGCTCGGCACAGCGGCATCGCGCCGACGGCGATCTTGCCGGCGCTTTCGCCGCGGAGCATTTCCAACTCCGAAAGTCCGGCCGCCAGTTCCGCATGCGCCAGCTTCACCGTTCGCGCGAACGTCCGCCCGTAGGGGGTGAGTTCGAGTTTGCGGCCGAGACGTTTGACCAAGGGCTCGCCGAGAGCGAGTTCGAGGTCCGAGACGGCGCGATGCAGCGAGGCGGGCGCCAGTCCGATACTCTGACTGGCCTCAGCGTACGATCCGCCTCGCGCCAGCGCCCAGAACGCCCGCAATTGCGCGTGGGTCACCTGGGTAGAGCGGATAAGAGCGAGCGCGGCGACGATCCGGGGGTAGAAGAGCGCCGCCGCAGGCGTGGGCTTCATGCCGTCATTCTGGCGAAAGAAGAGATCAGCCCCGACCGCGCCTTCCAGGCGCGCGATCGCTTGGGTCAGCGCCGGTTGTGAGATATGAACGGCGCTCGCCGCGCCAACCAGCGTTCCCAGCTCGACTGTGCGGGCGAAGGCGCGCAGGTGCCGCAAATTGAGATCCCACGGGGTCACGCACGATCATTAGCACAGGCTTATACCGTGCTTGAACTCCCAATTCGCGCCCCGGCCTTGAACACGGCATGGAGAGGGTCCGGAAAGCCAAAGAGAGGCGCGAGGCATGAGCGGCGTGGTGGTGCAGAACATCGAACGGGCCGATCGACGCGTCGTGGGCGAACTGGCCGGCTTCGGCGTCGCCACTGTCCACGAAGCGCAGGGACGCAAAGGCCTGCTGGCGCCTCGGCTCCGGCCGATTTTCCCCGGCGCCCGGATCGCAGGCGCCGCCGTCACCGTTTCCGCGCCGCCTGGCGACAATTGGATGCTGCACGTCGCGATCGAGCTATTGCAAGAGGGGGATATCTTGGTTCTGGCGCCGACAAGCGCGTGCGAGGACGGATATTTCGGCGACCTCCTGGCGACGTCGGCCATGGCGCGGGGATGCCGGGGGCTGGTGATCGACGCCGGCGTGCGGGACGTGCGCGATCTCACGCAGATGGGTTTCCCCGTGTGGTCGAAAGCGATCTCCGCCCAAGGCACGGTCAAAGCGACATTGGGATCGGTGAACGTGCCGGTGGTTTGCGGCGAGGCGCTGGTGCGTCCGGGTGATGTGATCGTGGCGGACGATGATGGCGTCTGCGTCGTAGCGCGGGAGGAGGCCGAGAGCGTCGCCGTGAGCGCACGTGCGCGCGAGGCTGCGGAAGAAGACAAGCGCAAGCGGCTGGCGGCCGGCGAGCTTGGGCTGGACATCTACAAAATGCGCGATCGGCTGAAAGAGATGGGACTCAAATATGTCTGAGGGCGTGCGGTGCATGTGGATGCGCGGCGGCACGTCAAAGGGCGGCTATTTTCTGAAGCAAGATCTGCCCGCCGACGATGCCGCGCGCGACGCCATGCTGCTCCGCGTCATGGGCTCACCCGATGCACGCCAGATCGACGGCATGGGCGGCGCCGATCCGCTGACCAGCAAGGTGGCCGTGGTGAGCGCCTCCGGACGCGACGGCGTCGATGTCGACTATCTTTTCCTGCAGGTGTTCGTCGATCAGGCCATCGTCTCCAGCGCGCAAAATTGTGGCAACATTCTCGCCGGCGTCGGCCCGTTCGCGATCGAGCGTGGGCTCGTCCGGGCGCGTGGTGACGAAACGCTGGTAACGATCTTCATGGAAAACACCAGCCAAACGGCGGTCGCGTTGGTGCAAACGCCCGGCGGGAAAGTCAGTTATGCAGGCGATGCGCGCATCGACGGCGTACCCGGCGCGCACGCACCTGTGCCGATCGAGTTTCGCGACACCGCCGGCTCAAGCTGCGGGGCGCTCCTGCCGACCGGCAACGTTGCTGATGTCATCAACGGCGTGTCCTGCACGCTGATCGACAATGGAATGCCGTGCATCGTGATGAGCGCAACTAGTGTCGGCGCCACGGGGTATGAGACGCGCGAGGACTTGGACGCGGCGACCGACTTGAGGGCGCGCATCGAGGCGATCCGTCTCGTCGCGGGGACGATGATGAACCTCGGCGACGTGCGAGAGAAGTCCGTGCCAAAGATCATGCTGGTGGCGCCGCCGCGCGCGGGCGGGGCCGTCAGCGTGCGCAGCTTCATCCCGCACCGCGCGCACGCGAGCATCGGCGTGCTCGGCGCGGTCACGGTGGCGAGCGCATGCTTGCTCGAAGGTTCACCCGCCGCGGCGGTCGCTCAAATCGCGCCGGGCGCGCGCAAAACGGTATCGATCGAACATCCGACCGGCGAGATGTCCTGCGTCATCGAGACCGACGCCGCCGGCCAGGTCACTAGCGCGGCGCTGCTGCGCACGGCGCGTAAGCTGATGGACGGCGAGGTTTTCGCGTGACCCGGATCAAGAGCTGGACGGACACGCCTTCCAAGCCGCGCTATACGCCGCCGCCCAGCGCAGTTGATGCGCATTGTCACGTCTTCGGCCCGCAAGCGGCGTTTCCGTTCAGCGCGGCGGCCAAGTATCTGCCGGAGGACGCCGGCCCGGACATGCTGTTCGCCCTGCGCGACCGGCTTGGATTTGCGCGCAATGTCATCGTGCAAGCGAGTTGCCACGGCGCCGACAATCGCGCCACGCTGAACGCCATCGCCAAGTCGGAGGGCCGGGCGCGCGGCGTCGCCGTCGTTGATCCGGCCATCAGCGATGAAGAGCTCGCGCTGCTGCACGAGGGCGGCATCCGCGCCGTGCGATTCAATTTTTTGAAGCGCCTCGTCGATGACGCGCCGAAGGATAAGTTCCTCGAGATCGCCAAGCGCATTGCGCCGCTCGGCTGGCATGTTGTGGTCTACTTCGAGGCTGATCTTCTCGAGGAACTAAAGCCGTTTCTGGACGCAATTCCGACGATCATCGTCATCGATCATATGGGGCGGCCCGATGTCAGCGCCGGCCCCGATGGTCCAGAGATGCGTGCGTTTCGCGGGTTGCTGAGAACACGGCCCAATATCTGGACCAAGGTCAGCTGTGCGGAGCGTCTGAGCACGCTGGGCCCGCCCGGGTATGATGATTTCGTTGCCGCCGTGCGCCCGCTGGTTGAAGAGTTCGAAGATCGCGTCTTGTGGGGCACTGATTGGCCGCACCCCAACATGCAGCACGCCATCCCCGACGATGGAGCGTTGGTCGATCTGATCCCAAGATTGGCAGTGACCGAGGCGCAGCGGCGGAAGCTAATGGTTGAAAATCCGATGACGCTCTATTGGCCGGAGCATGCGCGCTAAGTCTCGATCCGTTGGTCTGACAATGCGATGTCGTTGACTTTTGCAGCGCGCGGAGAAATCAAAGACGTTCAGAGATCGCGCCATTCGAGCGCCGGGAGATTGCTGAATGAGGCGCGTGGCGATTGTCGACCCGGTGCGGACGGCGGTGGGGAAGTTTGGTGGCGCGTTGGCGCCGCTGCAGGCGGGCGATCTCGGCGCAGTAATCCTGCGCGCACTGGTGGAGCGCACGCGCATTGACCCCGAGCGCATTGACGATGTCGTGTTCGCGCAGGGCTATGCCAATGGCGAAGCGCCGTGCATAGCGCGCTGGTCGCTGCTGGCGGCCGATTTGCCGATCTCCATTCCAGGCTATCAACTTGACCGCCGCTGTGGCAGCGGCCTGCAGGCGGTGATCGATGCGGCGATGATGGTTCAGACGGGCGCGGCCGATGTCGTCATCGCGGGTGGCGTCGAGAGCATGAGCAACGTCGAATACTATTCCACTGACATGCGCTCGGGCGCACGGTCTGGTCCATCCACCATGCACGATCGTCTGACGCGCGGCCGCGTCATGTCGCAACCGATCGCGCGTTTCGGCGTGATCAGCGGTATGATCGAGACGGCGGAGAACCTGGCGAAGGACTACAACATCACGCGTGAACAGGCCGACCAATATGCCGTGATGAGTCACCAGCGCGCGACCGCCGCTTGGGCGCAAAACAAGTTCGCCGACGAACTCGTGCCAGTCTCAGTGCCAAAGAAGCGTGGCGAAGCGGAGCTTTTCCTAAAGGACGAAGGCTTTCGACCGGACGCCTCGATGGAAACGCTGGGGGCGCTCCGGCCGATCGAGAAGGGCGGCATTGTCACCGCCGGCAATGCGAGCCAGCAGAACGACGCTGCGGCCGCGTGTCTGGTGGTGGCGGAAGATAAGCTCGCTGAACTTGGCCTTGAGCCGTTGGCTTGGTTTCATTCTTGGGCGGCGGCTGGCTGCGATCCCTCACGCATGGGTATCGGGCCCGCGCCCGCGGTCGAGCGTTTGTTTAGGCGCTGCGGTTTGGGTTGGAAGGATATTGATCTCGTTGAGCTCAACGAGGCCTTTGCGCCGCAAGTGCTGGCGGTGCTGAAGGCTTGGAAGTGGGATGATCGCGATAAGCTCAACGTCAACGGCTCCGGCATTTCGCTGGGCCACCCGATCGGTGCGACCGGGATTCGGATGCTCGCCAATCTGACGCGCGAAATGAAGCGTCGCGATGCGCGCTACGGGCTGGAGACAATGTGCATTGGCGGTGGCCAAGGACTGGCCGCGATCTTCGAACGCGCTAGCTGACGCCCCAACGCGCCAACGCCTCGCGCCCGCCTTCGCCGGGTTGCGCCATCGGTCCCTGCACGGCGCCGGGTGTGCGTGAAAAGCGCGGTGCTGGCGCTGGTTGGCGCACGCCGCCGACATCGATGAACATGTCGCGTGCAAACGCGTGCGGGTCTTGGAGGCTTTCTTCCACCGTGTGCACGGCGCTGATGCAGGCATCGAGCGGTTCAAGCAAAGCTAACCACTCCGCGCGCGGCTTCGATGCAAACTTGCGTTCGAGCAGCGCCGATAACTCGGCCCAAAAGATCGGATCGCGCTGCGCGTAGCGGGCGTAGTCCTGAATCTCCATCGCCTCCAGGAAGCGCGCGTAGAATTGCGGCTCGATCGCCCCGACCGCGATGTAGGCGCCATCGGCGCAAGCGTAGCAGCGATAGAACGGGGCCGCGCCGGACAAGAGATTTGCATCCGGATCGCGCGCCAGCGAGGCCGTCGCAAAGGCGCCGAAGACCATCCCCATCAACGATGCGGAGCCGTCCACGATTGCTGCGTCGACAATCTGACCCTTGCCCGAACGCGTGCGCTCAAAGAGGCTCGCTACGATGCCTAACGCCAGATAAAGCGCGCCGCCGCCGAAATCGCCCAACAGATTAAGCGGGGCGCGCGGCGGCGACTTGCCGTCGCTGATGGCGTCCAGCGCGCCGACCATGCCGAGATAATTGATGTCATGCCCAGCCGTGTGCGCTTGCGGACCGGATTGGCCGTAGCCGGTCATACGCGCGTAGATCAGCGCAGCGTTTGCCGCCATGAGCGGGTCCGGCCCCAGGCCCAAGCGCTCCATCACGCCGGGCCGGTTGCCTTCGATCAGCACATCCGCCCGCGCCGCCGCACGCGCTGCGGTCGCGCGGTCTTGCTCATTTTTCAGATCCAGCACCAGGGATGGGCGCCCGCGCTGGAGCACGGCGTTGGGTCCGGTGCCGGCGACGCCGCTGGGTCGGTCGATGCGGATGACATCAGCGCCCATGTCTGAAAGGAGCATTGCGCAAAATGGGCCGGGGCCGATGCTGGCAAACTCCAGCACGCGAACGCCAACCAGCGGGCCGGCCGCCATGCTCACTCTCCAGATGTCTCGTTGCGCCGCGAACGGCTGCGACGTACCAACCGGGAGACAACAGCGCCATGAAAGGTCGATCGCAAACTGTTCGGCCGAGCCGGATGCGACCTCTTGGCCGTCGCGCGGAGTTGACGGGCTCTGATTAGTGCTCCTAAGTGGGCTCTGTTGAGGACGCCGTAGAGATATGCGCACCGCCGCACTGTCCATGCCCGCCGAGAGCCCCATCCGGGGTGTGCCGGCGCGTGCCTACTGCGTCCTCCACCATCACCACATCTCGCGACATTGACGCTCTGATCTGCGGTTAAGCGGAAAGAGCGAAAGCGCTGAGCGCTTTTCGCCCAAGAGTGTTCCCAATTCGGTTTCGGCGCGCCTTCGCGCCCTGGTGAGCAAATCCATGAAGTCTCAGCGTCTGCACATCGCCATCCAGAAGAGCGGCCGCTTGGCCGAGCGTAGTCTCGAACTCATCGGGTCGGCGGGCTACCGGCTGACAAAGAGTGCGAGCGATCTGGCCTACAGCGCCGAGAATGCGCCGATCGATCTTTGGTGTCTGCGCGACGACGACATTCCGACCTTTGTCGCTGATGGCGTCGCCGATCTCGGCATTGTCGGCCGCAATGTGTTGGCCGAGCGCGCGGCCGGCGGCGGCAATGGGTTGCACGAAGTGATGGCGTTGGGGTTTGGCCGTTGCCGTCTCTCGATCGCCACGCCGCTTGGCTTCGACTATCGCGGCCCCCAATCGCTGCAAGGTTTGCGCATCGCCACGACCTACCCCAACTTGCTAGGCCGCTATCTGGCGGACGCAGGGATTGATGCTGGCATCGTCAACATGCGTGGGGCTGTCGAGGTAGCGCCACGGTTGAAACTGGCGGACGCCATCTGCGATCTCGTCTCCACCGGAGCGACGCTTGAGGCCAACGGACTCGTCGCGCAGACCACAATTCTTGAAAGTGAAGCCGTGCTGGTGCGTTCGACGCGCAGGCTTGAGGCTGATCTTGAGCGCGTCGTTGAGAGTCTGGTGTCGCGCTTCCGTGGTGTCGCTGCATCGCAGGACGCCAAATACGTGATGATGAATGCGCCGCGCTCTGCGTTGGCGCGGATCGCGGACATCCTTCCCGGCGCTGGGGCGCCGACTGTGTTGGCGTTGGCGGGCCGTGACGATTTGGTCGCCGTGCATGCGGTCTGCCAAGAATCGGTGTTCTGGGAGACGTTGGAGGCGCTCAAGGAAGCCGGCGCGTCGGCGATCCTTGTGCTCCCCATCGAGAAGATGATGTGAGGGCGGCATGAAGCGCTATGTATGGAGCGATCTGAGCAGCCCTGAGCGTCAACGCGTTCTGGCGAGACCCGATCAACGTTGCGCCCCGGAAGTGGCTGCGCTCGTAGCGCAAGTGTTCAACGAGGTCGCCAGCGAGGGCGAGGCGGCGCTGGCGCGCTGGGCGCTCAAGCTCGATCGCCACGCACCGGCCGTGCTGGAACTCAACGAGGATGTTGTCGGCGAGGCGCGCGCGAAGCTCGCGGCCGCTGATCTTGATGCCATCGCGTTCGCCGTTGATCAGGTGCGCTTCTATCACGAAGCCACAAAGCCCAGGCCTCAGACGATCGAAAGCAGACCAGGCGTGCGTACGCGGCTGGAATGGCGTGCGATCGAAACGTGTGGACTCTACGTGCCCGCTGGTAGCGCGCCGCTCGTATCGACGCTCATCATGCTAGCTGAGCCGGCGCGCGTTGCCGGCGTAGCACAGCGCGTGGTGGTGACGCCGCCTGGGGCCGACGGCCAACCGCATCCTGCCATGATCGCCGCGGCGGCGGCCTGTGGCTTGGAGCGTTTGTGGGTCGTGGGCGGCGCGCAGGCGATTGCGGCGCTGGCGCTCGGCGTTTTCACGCCGAAAGCGCATAAAATCTTCGGCCCCGGCAATGTCTATGTCGCGGAAGCCAAGCGCCATGCCGCCGGCCTGGCAGGTGGCCCGGCCATCGATCTGCCAGCAGGACCAAGTGAACTCATGGTGATTGCCGATCGCGGCGCGAATGCGCGCTACATCGCCGCCGATCTCTTGAGCCAAGCCGAGCATGATTCCGACGCTCAGGTGATCCTGCTTTCGACATCGAATGAATTGATCGCCGAAGTGGAAGCGGAGGTTGAGCGTCAAGTCTCGGGCCTTCCGCGCGAGACTATTGCGAGACGGTCCTTGGAGCAGGCGCGCGTCATTTCTGTTCGCACCATCGAGGAGGCCGGCGAGGTCGCGAATCTTTACGCACCGGAGCATCTGTCACTGCAAGTGACCGATGCGGACACGCTTTTGGGCGCGATCGAGAATGCGGGCGCCGTATTCGTCGGCGCTCTCAGCGCGGAAACCTTCGGCGACTATGTGGTCGGGCCAAGTCATGTGCTGCCCACTGACGCTGCGGCGAAAGCCTATGGCGGTGTCAGCACCACCTCGTTCATGAAGAGCTTTGCAGTGCAAACCGTGGATGCGGCTGGCGTGGGTGCGCTTGCTGGCCCGGCGGCACGCTTGGCGCGTCTGGAGGGGCTCGAAGCGCACGCGCGCGCTGCCGATATTCGCGTAGCCTCATCTCAGCTGCCGGAAGGGGACGCACCCATTCGCCGAAGGCTAGGCGAGATCACGCGCAAGACCAAGGAAACCGAAATTGCGGTGCGCGTCGATCTCGATCGCGCGGTGCCGCTGAGCATTGCGAGCGGCGTCGGCTTCTTCGATCACATGTTGGAGCAGGTCGCGCACCACGGCGGCTTTTCGCTGACGCTTTCCTGTGCGGGCGACCTCCACATTGACGCACACCACAGCATTGAAGATTGCGCCATCGCATTCGGCCAAGCGCTAAGCGCAGCGCTCGGCGACCGCCGCGGCATTGCACGCTTCGGCTTTGTGCTGCCCATGGACGAAACCGAGGCCAAGATCTCAATCGATTTTGGCGGGCGCCCTTACTTGGTGTTCGAGGGCGCCTTTAGCGCCGCTGATCTTGGCGCATACCCAACCGAGATGACCGAGCACGTCTTCCGTTCACTCTCGCAGGCGATGGGGGCGACCATCCATGTGTCGGTGACGGGCGAGAACGATCACCACAAGACCGAAGCTTGCTTCAAGGCGCTCGGCCGTGCGCTGCGCCAAGCGGTCCGCGTGGAAGGGGCGGAGCTCCCTTCGACGAAGGGCGTCATCTGATGAGCGTGGCGGTGATCAAACTCGGCGTTGGCAATACCGCGTCAGTTATGTTCGCGCTCGAGCGCCTCGGCGCGAAGGCGGTGCTGACCGACGACCCTGCGCAAATCGCCGAAGCGGAGCGTGCGATCCTGCCGGGCGTTGGCGCGGCGGCGGCGGCGATGCGGCTGTTGGATCGTGGCTTGCGCGAAATATTGCGCGATTTCACCCGGCCGCTGCTTGGCATCTGCCTCGGGCAGCAGCTCTTGTACGACTTTAGTCACGAAGGCGGCGTCGCGGGACTTGGGATATTGCCGGGCGAAGTGACCGCGCTCGAACCGACAGCGGAATTGCCGACGCCGCATATGGGTTGGAGCGCGTTGCGGATCGAGCGGGACAACGCGCTCTTGGACGGCGTTAGCTCAGGCGCGTACGCTTATTTCGTTCACTCGTTCGCGTGCCCGGTTGATGATGCGACGATCGCGACGGCCGACTATGGCCGCGCATTTTCAGCCGCGGTCGCGCGCGGCAATTCATTCGGATGTCAGTTCCACCCGGAGCGTTCCGGCGCCGTCGGCGCGCGTGTGCTGCGTAACTTTTTGGCCCTGCCATGCTGATCCTGCCAGCCATTGATCTCCGCGAGGGCGCCTGTGTCCGTCTATTGCAGGGTCGCTTCGATGCGGTGACCGACTACGGCGATCCGTTCGCGCAAGTGCGTCAGTTTGCCGACGCAGGCGCCACTTGGGCTCACATTGTTGATCTTGACGGCGCACGCTTGGGCCACCCCGTTCAACACGAACTCATCGCGCGACTGGCAAAAGAGACCGGTCTCAATGTGCAATGCGGGGGCGGCGTGCGTCGGCGCGAAGACATCGAAGCGCTGCTTGAGGCCGGCGTGGCGCGCGTGGTCATCGGCTCGGTGGCTGTGCGCAAGCCGGCGGAGGCGCGTGATTGGATCAATGCACTGGGACCTGAGCGCATCTGCGTCGCGCTCGATGTGCGCGCGTCCGGAGAAGGCTGGCGTGTGGCGGCGGACGGCTGGGCGGCTGATGGCGGCAAGACGCTCGAAGAGGTGCTCGATGTCTTTGCCGCCGGCGAGTTGCGCCATGCTCTGGTCACCGACATCGCCCGCGATGGAGCGTTGAGCGGACCCAATCTTGACCTGATGCGAGCCTTCCGCGTGCTGCGTCCAGAGATCACGCTGCAAGCCTCGGGCGGGGTCTCAACGCTTGCGGACTTGGCCGCGCTCAAGAGCGCCGGCGCCAGCGCCGCTATTGTCGGGCGCGCGCTTTACGAGAAACGCTTTTCCTTGGAGGACGCCCTTGCCCTCTAAACGCATCATCGCCTGTCTCGATGTGAAAGCCGGGCGCGTCGTCAAAGGCGTGCGCTTTGAAGGGCACGCGGACATGGGCGATCCGGCCGAACTCGCGCGCCGCTACCGGCACGAGGGCGCCGACGAGATCGTGATCTACGACATCACCGCGTCAGCTGAACGTCGGACGATTGACTACGCTTGGCTGGCGCGCGTCGCACATGTTCTGGACATACCTCTGGCAGTCGCGGGCGGCATCCGTTCCATTGAACAAGCGATCGCGTGCCTCGAACACGGCGCCGATAAGGTGTCAATCAATTCGCCGGCGCTTGAGCGACCGGATCTGATCGGTGAAATCGCCGCTGTGGCAGGGTCGCAGTGTGTTGTCGTCGGTGTCGATAGTCGCATGATCGAAGGCGCCTGGCGGACGTTTCAGTACACCGGCGCTGCTGAGACGATCCGCCGGACGCCGCGCCTGATGTTGGATTGGATCGTCGAAGCGCAGGAGCGGGGCGCCGGCGAGATCGTGCTCAATTGCATGGATCAAGACGGCGTGCGCGAAGGTTACGATATCGCGCAACTGAAAGCGGCCCGGGACCGCTTGCGCATTCCGCTTGTCGCCTCTGGCGGGGCAGGCGCGCCATCGCATTTCGCGGAGGTGTTCCTGGAGGCCAATGTCTCGGCTGCGCTGGCGGCGGGGATTTTTCATAGTGGAGCAGTGTCGATCGGCGACGTGAAGCGGGCGGTGCGCGGCGTCGGCCTGGAGGTTCGGCTATGATTGATTTCGACGCCTCGAAAGTGGATTTCGAAAAAGCGGGCGGCCTCGTCTGCGCCGTGGTGCAAGATCGGCTGACATTGCAAGTACTCATGGTCGCGTGGATGGATCGCGCCGCGTTGGATGAGACGCTGACATCTGGCGAAGCAACCTTCTTCTCGCGCTCGCGACAGGCGCGTTGGCGCAAGGGTGAAACATCCGGCAACACGCTGAAGGTGACCAACGTCGCGCTCGATTGCGACGGCGATACGCTGTTGCTGTCCGTGGAGCCGATGGGCCCGGCCTGCCACCTCGGGACGGTGAGTTGCTTTGGGGCCGCGGTCGCACCGGGCCTTGGTCGCCTCGGCGCTTTAGAGCGTACCGTCGCGCAGCGCGCTTCCGCGCCGCCCGAAGAGAGCCGCACCGGGCGCTTGCTGGCGCGCGGTGTGAAGCGCGTGGCGCAAAAGGTCGGCGAAGAGGGCGTTGAAACAGCACTCGCTGGCGTAGCAGGGGACGATGCAGAGGTGTGCGCCGAGGCCGCCGATCTCCTCTACCATCTCGTCATTCTCTTGAAGGCCCGCGGCTTGAGCCTCGACGATGTCATGGCGGTGCTCGCCGCGCGTGCTGAGCAAACGCCATGAGCCCGCCTGTTCCAAAGCCGGGCATTTTGGACATAGCGCCATACGTTCCAGGTCGCGCGAAATTGGCGGGTGTGGAGCGGCCGCTGAAACTATCCGCGAACGAGAACCCATATGGCTGCAGCGAAGCCGCTCGCACCGCGTTCGTTGCGTCGTCGTCGGAACTCCATCTTTATCCTGACGCCAATACGACGCGCCTGCGCGTGGCGATAGCGGAGAAGTACAAGCTTGAGCCAGAGCGGCTGATCTTCGGCGCCGGTTCTGACGAGATTTTTGCGGTGTCGGCGCAAGCTTATCTCAGCGCCGACGACAATGCGGTGCAACCTCAGTACGGCTTCGCCGCCTGGGCGATTGCGGTCGCCGCGACGGGTGCGCAGATTAAGTCGGCGCCCGAGCCGGCTTTTGTTGTTGATGTCGACGCTGTGCTGTCGGCCGTCGATGAGCGCACGCGTATTGTTTTCATCGCGAACCCCGCAAACCCAACGGGCACGTGGCTCCCATTTTCCGAGATCGAGCGCCTGCATGCGGGTTTGCCTGAGCGCGTCCTGTTGGTGTTGGACGGCGCCTACGCCGAGTGCGCTTTTGGCATTGAAGGCTTCTCCGATGGCCTCGACTGGTCGCGCGACAAGACCAATGTTCTGGTGACGCGCACGTTCTCGAAAGCCTACGGCCTTGCGTCCCTGCGCATCGGTTGGGCCTATGGTCCGCCGGCAGTGATCTCTGCGCTTGATCGCATTCGCTTGCCGTTCTCCGTTCCGCGCGCGGGCGAAGCAGCGGCGGTCGCCGCGCTTGCGGACGACGCGTTCGTGCAGCGCTCTGCTTTAGCGTTTGAGGAGGATCGACGACGCCTGGATACGGCGTTGGGCGCTCTTGGTGTCCGAACGCTGCCCTCAGCGACGAACTTCGTCACGGCCTGTTTCGAGGATGCGTCCAGCGTTGACGCGGCGCTGCTGCAGCGCGGCATCCTTGTTCGGCACTTGGCGAATTATGGCATGCCGGATTGGCTCCGCATCAGTATCGGCAAACCAGAGCAGACCGAGCGCGTCATTGCGGCGCTTGATGCGCTGCTGAAGTAGCACCCCGCACGCTGAGCGCTCAATGGTCGATGCGCTCGATGGCCTTGGCGATCAGACTGCGCATTTGGATGACATTGTCAGGCTTAGAGAGGACTTGATCGGCGCGGCGAAGCGCCCGGCGTGTGGTGTCGGAGATCGAGGCGACCGACGTCAACACCACCATCGGGAAGGGGCGGCGTTCATTGGCGATCTCGGTCACCAGTTTGAAGCCATCCATGCGCGGCATTTTCAGATCGATGAAGGCTAGGTCGGGATTAACCCCGACATGGAGCATGTCGAGCGCCTCAACACCATCGACAGCGCGAACAACGCTCTCGATGCGAGGATGCTCATTGAGCAATCGCTTGATGAGATAGGCGTCGGCCTCGTCATCCTCGACAATGAGGACGCGAAGCAAAGGCGCCCTGGAAGGCGCCAGTTGGCGGGATGTGAATCCGGCGCCACCGGAAACGTTCAACGTAAACATAAGCGAGTGTCCTATAGCGACCTGGTCAGGCGCCCCATGTGCCCGTGCGCGCCTGATTGACGACTGTACTCAGTCGAGCCTTCAGTTCGGCGTGTGAGTCCGGTTTGACGATGTAGAGATTGACGCCGTTCGTGCACGCATCCCGCACGTCGCGCGCCAGTGCGGACGTTGTCAGCACAACGACGTCGGTCGCCTGCATCGCCGGTATCCGGCGCAGGCCCTCCAGAAATTGAAAACCGTTCAGTCTCGGCATGTTGATGTCGAGAAGAATGAGATTCGGATGAAGCCTGCCGCGCTCAAGATCCACCAATGCTTGATCCGGCGCATCCGTCGCGAAGATCGCGCTGACGTTCGGATCGCGCTTCAGTACGTCTGTGATCAAGGAGCGGTCGGCTTCGTCGTCTTCAATGACAAGAACTTCGATCGTCCAATGCACTGACGGTATTCGATTAGAGCGAGCGTGCGGTAACGGGCTCGCCGCGTTTCCATTGCTCGATGGAATGGCTGATAGAGACAACGCAAACCTCCTTGCATTTGTGGGTCGCTCTTTAGCAAAACGAGCTTAATGAAAACGGCGCGCGCACTGCACATTCCCAACGCGCAGGTAGCCGGATACGCGGACGGCGTAGAGGGGAACTTCGCTGCAACCTTTGCGTTAACATGCACGGGTGTGGCTCGAACGACAGATCGTGGATTTGTTTCCCAGCATGCGCATCTTGTCGGACTGGCGGGTCGACGGCGCGAATCTGATCCCTAGCCCTATGCTCGGCATCACATGAAAACGCTTCGGACAAGTCTCCGTACGGAGCACGATAATGGCCGATTCAATGTGCGAACCGCGCCTGCGCCCAGTGAATATTCTACTTGTTGACGGTGATGATGGAGCGGCTCAACGCAGCCGGGAGGCGTTCCGCGCCGCGCAAACCGCAAATAGCGTCACCGTAGTTGGCGACGGCGACGAAGCGTTGCGCATGCTGCGGTGCGAGCCTCCACACAGCGGGCGAAGCATCCCCGATTTGGTCCTCCTCGACATCAACCTGCGTAAGCATGGCCTCCAACTCGAAGAAATTGATCGTGACTGCTTTGCACGCAGGATTCCTATCGTGGTCATGACGTCGTCCGCTGCGGAAGTGGATACCGCTAAGCGGTATCCGGTCCGCGCGAAGTCCTACATCGTTAAGCCTGTCAACGTCGAAACCGTGGAAATGATCATTGCTTTGATTGCCGATGCCGCCGCGCAGCGTAATGCGACAACACCCGAACTCTCGATAGCGGAAAGAGAATTAAGCGAGTTCAGCTATAACGTCTCACATGACTTGGCCGCACCGTTGCGACATATCGCGGCGTTCTCGACGCTCTTGACCCGAAGTCTTGGGCCCGGGGCAAGCAGCGATCAGGTCGATTATTGCGAGCAACTCCAGCGCTCGACGCAAAAATGTCAGGCCATGCTGGACGGTCTATTGTCGTTCTCACGCGCACAACAGGCTCACCTGATGATCGAGACTTGTAACGCTACGTTGCTGATGGAGGTGGCGATGCTACAATTGAGCGCCGAGGTGAAAACAGCCGGGGCCGACATCGCCATAGAACCTTTGGGCAAGGCCAATGTGGACTCCGCGTTGATGACGCTCGGATTCAAACACGCGCTCAGTAATGCAATCAAGTTTCGCCTGAGCGATGAACCGCTTAAGATCAACGTGTCCGCGCTTGCTCACGACGGCGTGTGGACTGTGCGCATCGCGGACAACGGGCGTGGTGTGGCGCTCGAGCGGCAAGAGAAACTGTTTCGCATGTTCTACCAGGATGAGCCCGAGGGGACCGTCGAAGGCGTTGGCGCGGGGCTCGCTATTCTGCAACGCATCGTCCGACGCCACGGCGGGTCCGCGCACTTTATCGAAGCCGAGCAGGGCGCGTGTCTGGAGCTTAGTTTACCCGAAACCTCTCCCCAGCCCGTCGCAAACGGCGCCGCATGACCGGACACGCGTTCCTGATACTGGATGATAGCGCCAGCGAGCGGCTGATCATACAACACGTGCTTGCCGACGCTTTTCCTGATGCTGCGATAGCTCAAGCGGAAAATGCCGGGACGGCGCGAGGCATGTTTGCCGAGACGCCGCTCGATTGTATTTTGCTAGACTATAGTATGCCGCAGATGGATGGCGTGGAGTTCGCGGAAGAACTGCGCCGCGCATACCCGCACTTGCCCATCGTGCTTGTTACTGGTGTTGGTGACGAGATGCTGGTGTCCCACGCTCTGCGCCGCGGGGTAACGGATTACATCCCGAAATCGCGCATCAATGTCGAATCGATGCGCCGCATCGTCGAGCGCGCAATCCAGTCCTGCAGCTTGGAAAAAACAATCGTCTCTCAACGCGAAGAGCTGGAGACTTTCGCTTATGCGCTCGCGCATGATTTCAAACAGCCGATACGACAAATTCGCACGTTCACTGAATTGATCTCTCAGGAGGTGCCTAACGGCGACTCTCCCGAACTGCAAAAATACTTGACCTTTCTCGGTCAAGCCGCCCACCGTCTTGGCAGCCTGGTCGACGTCATGTCGCAATACACGTTGCTCAATCAGGAACCGGCGCTGAAACAGATCAGCCTCGCGAAAGTCATGTCGGATGTCACTGCGGCACTCGCCTCCGACATAGAGGAACGTGGAGCGGTCGTGACGTTCACCGGCGATATCAGCCTTTACGGAAACGAGACGCTGCTGGGGCAGGTGCTTCAGAACCTCATTGTGAATGGCATGAAGTACAACGCCAACCAAGTGCCGCGCATCGACGTGCGCGCCACGTGTCTCGGTGACGAGTGTACGATCGCGATCCACGATAATGGCATCGGTATTGAGGCGCAGTATCTCTCTGACATCTTCCGCCCGCTCGTGCGGCTTCACACAACGAGCGAGTATTCAGGCACTGGCCTTGGTTTGACTCTGGCGCGCAAGGCCATTTTAGCACAGCACGGAACCATCGAGTGTGAATCCGAACTCGGCGTCGGGTCGACATTCTCAGTTCGCATCCCGACGACCGGAATCCCTGCTGTGAGCGCCGACCCGCCCGCATAAAACGCAGTCGTCTTATCGTGACGTAAGTCATGACGACTTAGTCTTCCGCGGACCTGATGTGGAGCGCGGCGGGAACAATGGAAAATGCCATCTTGGCTCAGCGCATGCTGACTTTGGTGTTGGATGCGCTGCCGGTGCGCGTGTTCTGGAAAGACATCGACTCGCGCCTGCTTGGCTGCAATCAAGGCTTCGCGGAGGATGCTGGCGTTTCGCGCCCCGAAGAACTGATCGGCAAAACCTTCTTTGAATTTTATCCACTCAATCAAGCCAGGGCCTATCGAGCGGATGATCTTGAGGTGATGACCAGCGGCCGCGCCAAGCTTGGTATCGAGGAACAGTTGCTATTGCACTCGGGGCGAACGACCCAGGTCGAGACCAACAAAATTCCACTGCGCGATGAGGACGGCGCTGTCATTGGCGTGCTTGCCACGTACACAGACATTTCACAGCGCCTTGCTGTGGCGGAGGAAGCTGAACGGCGCGCCGATGCGTTGAAGATTGCGCGCGATGTGGCGCTCACGAGCGCCGCCGCTAAGGCGCGCTTTGTCGAGAATATTAGCAGGGAACTTCGGGTTCCACTCGAATCCATCATCGCGGAGTCCGAGCAGATTTTGTTGGCGCCAGGCGAATCGAACGCCCGCGAAGCGACTGCGATCATGGACGCCGCTCGTCATTTGCTCGATCTGGCGCGTCAAATGTCTGACGTGTCAAAGTTCGCAGTCGAGGAACCCGATGCTGCCGACGAATGGCGGCAGGTTACGGCCGCGCGATAGAGTTCAGCTGCGCCGCATACTCCTTTAAGCCATCCGGCGCATAGTGCGACACGCTATGCGACGCGCGATGCATCGGTTGGAGAAGCGAGAATGAAACTGCGGTTGCGGCGCGCCCTGAAGCGGAGGTCGACTCCGGCCACCGACGATGCGTGCCGCGATTTGACGTCAAGCACCGAAGCGGACGCAAAGTACCGCGGCCTGTTGGAGGCCGCCCCGGACGCAATGGTGGTGGTCGATCAAAGCGGCAAAATCGTTCTGCTGAATTTGCAGGCGGAAAAGCAGTTCGGCTATCGCCGCGATGAGTTGATCGGTCAGCCCGTCACCAACATCATTCCGGAAGGCTTCGCGGAACGGCTGATTGCCGATGGCGTGCGCAGCGCCGCCGAAGCGCTTGCACAACAGATCGGCGCCGGCATTGAACTGATTGGTCTCCGCAAGGACGGCAGCGAGTTCCCGATCGAGCTGATGTTGAGCCCGCTTGAGAGTCCGGACGGCGTCCTCATAACCGCGGCCATTCGCAACATCAGTGTCCGCAAGGCGGCGGAGAAGGTGCTGGCGCATATGGAGGGCCGCTATCGCGGCCTTCTCGAAGCCGCCCCGGACGCCATGGTCGTGGTCGACCAGCGCGGTGAAATCGTTTTGCTCAATGTTCAAGCCGAGAAGCAGTTTGGCTATCGTCGTGACGAACTCCTTGGTCAGAAGGTCACGAACATTATTCCGGAAGGCTTCGCTGAACGCCTGGTCGCGGACGGATTAAGATCAGCTGAAGACGCGCTGGCGCAACAAATTGGCATGGGCATCGAACTCATTGCACTGCGCAAGGATCGCAGCGAGTTTCCCATTGAACTCATGCTTAGCCCGCTAAGCGGCGCCGATGGCATATTGGTCACTGCCGCGATCCGCGACATCACGGCGCGTAAATCGGCCGAAGCGCATCTTCTGCAAAAAATTGAAGAATTGAACCGCTCAAATGAAGAGCTGGGGCAGTTCGCCTATATCGCCTCGCACGATTTGCAAGAGCCGCTGCGCATGGTGGCGAGCTACACCCGGCTTCTCTCCAAGCGGTACAAGGGCCAACTCGATGCGCAAGCCGATGAGTTCATCGACTTCGCCGAAGACGGCGCCAATCGCATGCAGCGTCTGATCCAAGACTTGCTAGCGTACTCCCGCATCGGCACGAGAGGCGAAGAGCGTCGCGAGATTGAAAGCGAGGTGGCGTTGGAACACGCGCTGATGAATCTACGCGGCGCCATTGAAGAAAGTGGCGCGCTCGTCACGCACGACGCGCTGCCGATTGTGTTGGGTGACGAGACGCAGCTGATACAATTGTTTCAAAACCTCGTCGGCAACGCCATCAAGTATCAAGGCGGCCCCGACGTTCCGCTGATTCATGTCTCCGCGGTTTCCTCCGAAGGTGACAACAAGTGGGTGTTCTCGGTCAACGATAACGGTCTGGGTATCGACGATCTCTATTTCGAGAAAATCTTTGGCATGTTTCAGCGCCTGCACAGGCGAGACGAGTTCGATGGCACAGGCATTGGCTTGGCGATCTGCAAGAAGATTGTCGAACGGCACGGAGGGTCGATCAGTGTGGAATCATTGCCGGGGCAGGGATCTACATTCCGCTTCGATTTGGCGGCGGCGTGAGAGGATGCCATGACTGTTACTGAAGTAAGCGGCATCCCGATCGCAGTCCTCCTGGTGGACGACAGCGTGGGCGATGTGCGCTTGACTCAAGAAGTGTTTCGCGAGGCGAACAGCGCGATACGCATGCACGTGGCGTATGACGGCGTCGAGGCCATGGCGTTTCTGCGGCAAGAGGGCATGCACGCCGACGCGCCGCGGCCCGATCTCATACTGTTGGACTTGAACCTTCCGAAAATGGACGGACGCGAGGTGCTCGCGCTGATAAAGGGAGACGAGAGCTTAAAGCTCATCCCAACCGTCGTACTCACGACTTCGGACGCCGAGGCCGACATTCGGAGAAGCTACGAACTCCAAGCGAACAGCTATCTGAGCAAGCCGGTTCAGCTTGAAGCGTTCGAGAGCATGGTGAGAAGCATCAACGATTTCTGGCTCACAAAGGCGAAGCTGCCGCAGCAATCGCCCGTCTAATGGGTCCCCGATCGCTAAAGTCCGTCCTCGTAATCGAAGACAGTCCCGGTGATGCACGCTTGTTGCGCGAGACATTTCGCGAGCATCCGGCTTCCCATGTGAAGCTGCATTTTGCCCAGCGCATGGCTGATGCTCTGGCTTTGCTAAAAACGGACGTATTTGACGTCGTCCTGCTCGATCTTTCGCTGCCAGATTCGGAGGGCATTGCCGCCGTACGTTGCGTTCGCCGCGCCGCGCCCAGTGTTCCACTGGTGGTTTTCAGCGGGAGGGACGACGAAACGCTAGTGTCGCAGGCGTTGCGGGAGGGCGCGCAAGACTATCTTGTGAAAGGTCGCCCTGAATCATACCGAAGCGCGGGCGGCCTGCTCCATGCTCTGCGCTGCGCCATCGACCGCAAGGCCATCGAAGACGAGCTGTTCGTCGAGAAGGAGCGCGCGCAGGTGACGCTCAACAGTATCGGCGAGGGCGTGATTTGTACCGATTTGGCTGGAAACATCACCTTTCTCAATGTCGTTGCCGAGGAGTTGACTGGGTGGCCCAAGCAAGAGGCCGTCGGTAAATGCGCGGCATCGGTGTTTCACATTGTGGACGCCTCGAGCCGTGAGCCGGCGCGCAGCTTGGCGCGCATTGCGCCGGGGCAGAGTGCGCCAGCGCACGCCATGCTTGTCCGCCGCGACGGCTTTGAGATTCCAGTCGAGAATTCGATTGCGCCTATGCACGATGCGGAAGGGCGCGAGTCCGGCGCCATTATTGTGTTTCGCGACGTGAGCGCCGCGCGCTCAATGGCCCAGCAGATTGCTCACGCCGCCGAGCACGACTTCCTCACCGGCCTTCCCAATCGGTCGCTGCTCAACGACCGTGTCAATCAATCGATCGCCGCGGCGCAGCGCCACAAGCATCAGGTCGCCATTCTGTTTCTGGATCTTGATGGGTTCAAGTACATCAACGATTCTCTCGGCCACCTCGTCGGCGACAAGGTGTTGCGCTCGGTCGCCAAGCGGCTTGTAACCTGCGTGCGGGGGATGGACACGGTTTGTCGCCAAGGCGGCGATGAGTTCGTCATCCTCTTGGCTGAAGTGGCGCAACCTGGGGACATCGCGGCGACGGCGGATCGCATTCTGCTCGCCGTGGCGGCGGCTCATTCCATCGAGGGGCGCGACATTCAGGTGACGACGAGTATCGGCATTAGCGTTTACCCCGAAGATGGTCAGGACGCGGAAACGCTGATCAAGAATGCCGATACAGCCATGTATCAAGCGAAAGACAGCGGCCGCCAGAACTTCGTGTTCTTCACGCCGGCGATGAACGCGCGCGCGGTAGAGCGCCAAACGCTTGAGGCGGGACTGCGGCGGGCGATCGAGCACAACGAGTTGAAGCTGCACTATCAACCGAAAGTCGATTTGCGCACTGGCGCGATCACGGGTGCGGAAGCGCTTGTGCGCTGGACCCATCCGACGCTGGGTCTCGTCCCGCCTGCGCAGTTTGTCCCGATTGCCGAAGCGTGCGGCCTCATCTTGCCGATTGGCGCATGGGTGCTGCGCGAGGCTTGCACGCAGGCGCAGGCTTGGGTCGACGCTGGGCTGCCGCCGATCACGATGGCCGTCAATGTGTCAGCGATGGAGTTTCAGGATCCGCAGTTCCTCGACTGCCTGTTCAAGGTTCTCGACGACACCGGGTTTGCCCCTGAGCGCCTTGAGTTGGAGTTGACAGAAAGCGTGCTGATGAAGCGCGCAGACGCGACTGCCGTCGTGCTGGAAACCTTGCGCCAGCACGGCGTGCGTGCGGCGGTTGACGATTTCGGCACCGGCTATTCCAGCCTGAGCTATCTGCAAAAATTTCCGGTTCACACGCTCAAGATCGATCAATCGTTTGTCCGCCGGATCAGCACGTCGGCCGACGACACGGCGATCGTTACCGCGATCATCAGCATGGCGCGTTCGCTCAAGCTTCGCGTCATTGCCGAGGGTGTCGAGACGCTGCAACAGCTGATCTTCTTGCGCGCGCACCAATGTGACGAAGGCCAGGGCTATTACTTTAGCCGCCCCGTTCTGCCGACGCAGTTCAGACGCTTGCTCGAAGCAGGCTTCTCAGACGCGCCCGTGGCGGGCTTGCGAACGCCCGCCAACCTCCGCAGCGCGCACGCGAACATCCTTTAATGCCGTGGAGCGCGGCTTAGCGAACTTCTTCGACTTCGACGTCATCCGGCGCAGGATGCGCGACAGCGTCTGGGCGTGGCGCGGTGAGCGCGGCTGTCGGCAGCGCCAGCACGGGCCCCAGCGCATCGTTGCCGCCGCGTTCGAGGCGCGGGTGGATCAGCTGGCCGCCATCGCCGAAGACATAGACGAGGCGGGCCCAGTCATTGTCGTCGTAGAGAAACGCCGGGCCTTCCGGATCGAGATCCGACCAATCGAGTTCGCGCGGCGCGCCGGCCGCTTGCGCGAGCCAGGTGCGTGCTGCGTTCTCGTCGCCACGGCCGCGCGCGACTTGCGCGAACAGGATGCAGATGCGCGAGGATGGGTTTTCGCGGTAGGCGTCTTCGAGGTGCGATTGCGCGGCGCCCCAGTCGCCGCGCTCCATCGCCAGTTCAGCCTGGATGATTTTCGACTCGCGGTGATCGCGGCGCTTCTCGGCCAGGAGACGCATGCGGTCGGCGCGTTGTTCGCGTGTCTCGCCCGGCACGATGTCGCGATAGGCGTGGGCAAGCGCTGGGTGTGGCGCGTTCTCCCAGGCTTCCTCGATGATCGCCGCCGCGCGTTCGCCTTTTCCATCGCCAACAAGTAAGCGCGCTGCCATAGCGCCAGCCGGCGCAAATTGCGGCGCCATACGAAACGCTTTTTGCGCCATGTCGGCGGCCTTGTCGGCGCGGCGTTCGCGTTCGAGCTTCGCGGCTTGCGCGGTCATCAACACGGCCCGGCGGCGTTTGGCGATTTTGTCTTCGATTTGCTTGCGCTTGTCGCCAGCGTCGAGCGACTCCATTGCGTTTTCCCAATCCGCCGCCTGCACGGCGAGATCGAACGCGTATTGAAACGGCCAGGTTGCGGTCTTGGACGCTTTCAACGCCGCTTCCGCGTGCGCGCGCGCGGCAGTGCGGTCGCCGCGCTTCAAGGCGGCGGCCATCAAACCTTTGCGGCCAAGAACTTCGGTATCTTCGTTTTGCAGCATGCCGGAATAGGCTCGTTCCGCGCCGGCCGTGTCGCCGCCAACTTCTGCGGCGCGCGCTTGCAGAAGCAATGCCAGTCGCGGTTCATCGATCAGGTCTTCTGCTTTGTCGGCGTGACGGCGCGCTTCTTCGAACTCGCCCGCTTCCGCCGCGATGAGCCCAAGCGCTAGAGCTTCCTGGCCGCGACGCACGCGCGCGCGCTGGCTCATTTTGCCTAGGCGCCCCGGCGCATCCATGAGGAACATGAACAAACGTAGGATCGGCAATGCGATCGCCAGCAGAAACACCAAGAGCAGCAGCGCAAACAGCGCGCTCGTGGTGACCTCGGTCCCGAACCAGTTCACCTGGACGGTGCCTTGGTCGGTGGAGATGATTTGCCACGACGCGAGCGCCGCTGCGACGGCGACAATGAGTAGGAGGGCGACGCGCAACATCTGGGTTAGCTCCGCGACAATTCTTGTCGGATGGCCGCGAGACGCTGGTCGATTTCCAACCGGCGCTGGGCGTCGTTGATCCAGGGCTGCGCGACGCGCTTCGGCGCGACGGGCAGTCGGTTTAGTTCTTGAATGGCATCGGCGAGCCGATCGGCGGCGAGATAGCCTTCCGCACGTTCGACAATGCCTTCCGGCGTATCGCCAGCGCCAGCGCGGCGCACGACGATCCATTGTGCGAGCGCGGCTTGAATGCGGCCCCAGAAACCGGCGCCCGCTTGGCTCTGCCGCGCGGCCCGTACAATTTCATTGTCGATGCGTGAGAACTGATCACGCAGCTCGATGCGTGTTGGCGCGCCGGTGCGTGCGAGCGGCGCCAGTGCGGCGACGTTTGCATCTTGCGGCAGCAATGCCGCGAGCGCCGCGTGTGCTTGCTCGAATGGACCTGACGAGCGCGAAGCTTCAGCCGCCGCGACGACGGCGTAAGATGCGCGTGCAGCGGTCGCTGCTGCGCGCGCTTCGGCAGCGACGGCCGGCAACTCTTCCTGCAAGCGGCGCACTTCGCCGATCAGCGCCGCCACTTCCGCCGATGACGGCATTTGGCTCAAACGCTGTTCGACGTCGCGCAAGCCGCCTTGAATCGCGAAGACACGCGCCATCGTGCCTGCATCGCCCGCATCATCGCTGGCGGCGACGGCGAGCGGCGTGTTGATCAAGCTCTCGATCGCGTCGAGACGCTGATCGAGAGAGGCGACGCCTTCGGTCGTCGTTGCGACCGGTTGGCCGTCTACGGTCTGAGCCGGGAAGGAGCCGTCGAGCGCGCTTTGGACACCGGGCAAGCGCGGCGCGACCGCGCCGCCTGCTGCGCCCACGCCTGCCGCAACCACTGCCAAAACCAGAGCCGTGCCCATGCCGACGCCGCTGCGGCGTTCCCCGCGATATGGCTCGTACTCAACGTCGATTGGCTCGGCGCGGCCGCGCTCGCCGTCATCGTCGTCTCTGCTCATCTCAATCCCCAAGCCAACTTCTGCGACTTTTCCCAGAACTTTTCCCAGACATTTCCGCTATTTCGAGCGGGCAACGAGTCGGGGTCGAAGCGCGAACTTACGGCCCCGGCGAAGGGCGCTCAAGCGCTTGCGCCAGCGGGGGAGTTTTGCCCCCCAAGTGTTGCAGCCAGAAGCGCCTCTTCGCGTGGCGTGGGCGCCACGATCAGGCGTTTCCACGCCGTCAGCCGCGCCGCCGCAGCGACGGCCTCGCTGAGGCAGCCCGCGGTGAGGCGCATTGCGTTCGGCGCGCCGAGTTTAGCGAAGATTTCGGCCGCGCGGGCGCTGTGAAAGAGCACGACGTCAAGCGGGTTATGGAACGCATCCGGCAGTGTACTGGCCTCAACCGCTTCGTATGCGACGCGTCGTTCGTAGCTGAAGCCAGCGCCGCGTACTTCAGCAGCGAGATCGCCGGCCAGGTGCGCGCCCGCTATGTGGATGAGCTTGCCGCCGTTTGGGTCGAGCGTGCGCTCGATCATCAGGGCAAGCGCCGAAACATCGCCGGCTGCGGAACGCACGGCGGCAAAGCCCGCTTCACGCGCCGCGTTTGCGGTGGCGTCGCCAACCGCCAATGCGTTGATGTTTCGCGCGCCGCTCGCTGACGCGTAGGCGGCGACGCCATTGCTGCTCGTGAACACCAGGGCTTGCGCCCCGTTTATGTCGGTATCGAACGCGCGCGGCGCGATCGTGAGCAGCGGCGCGATGAGCGCTTCGGCGCCATAGGCGCGCACCCGCGCGGCCGTTGCGTCAGCCTCGGGCTGCGTTCGCGTGATCGCGACGCGCAGGCTCACGCCGTATCCATAACGATCGCGTCGCCGGCCTCCTCGCGAATGTGGCCGCCAAGGCGCAATCCCAGATTCTGCGCGGTTTGTATGGGGTTTTTGCCGAGCAGCACACTCTCAGTGCGCCGCCAGCGTCCCGCGCCATCCGGTGTCAGCGCTTCGCCGATGAAGTTGAGCTGTCCGCCACTGACGCGCGCTAGCGCGCCAATCGGCGTACGGCAAGAGCCGTCCAGCGCTGTCAGGAAAGCGCGCTCGGCCTCGATCTCGATGCGCGCATTAATATCTTCGAAGCCGCTTAGTGCTTGGAGCGTCGATGCATCATCACGCCGCGCCGTGATTGCGAGCGCGCCTTGGCACGCGGCAGGCGGCATGTCGTTTGGATCGACGAGGCTCGCGGCGCGTGACTCCAAGCCAAGGCGCTTGAGACCCGCGATGGCGAGATAAGTCGCGTCAGCGTCGCCGGCCTCAAGCTTACGCAAGCGCGTGTCCACGTTGCCGCGCAACACCGAAACACGCACATCGCTGCGCGCATGCAGTGTCTGCGCTTGCCGACGCAAACTCGCAGTGCCGATATGCGCGCCGACCGGCAAATCCGCCAGCGTCTTGGCGCTCAGACTGACGAACGCGTCGCGCGGATCTTCGCGCTCTGGCACGCAGGCCAAGACGATGTCGTCCGGCAAATGTGTCGGCAGGTCCTTAAGCGAATGCACGGCGATATCAATGCGCCGATCGCGCAGCGCTTCGTCTAATTCCTTAGTGAAAAGGCCCTTGCCGCCGGCTTCGATGAGACGGCCGTCCTGGAGGCGGTCCCCGCTGGTGGTGATGGGGACGATTTCGATAGTTTCGGCGGCGACGCCTAAGCGAGCGGCCAGGGTGGCGCGGATTTGGCCGGTTTGGGCCAGAGAGAGCTTGGAGCCACGGGCGCCAATGCGGAGGAAGGGCGTAGTCATGGCCCCCTCATAGCGCAAAAGCCCGCCAGGAAAGGCGGGCTTTTGGAAACGAAACCAGGTTTCGTTCAGTAGGTCGAGCTGTCACGCGCGGGGTTCGGCTAGAACCTAGCGCGACCGCGGCTAGATCAGGCCACGATCCGCGCGGCCGTGAAAATCACAGGCGCCAGCACGGTGGCGACCAGTGCGATCGCGACCACGAGCGACATAGCGCGGGCGGTGGCAGGCAGGTCTTGTGCAGACATAAGAACGTTCCTCAAAGGCGCGATGCTGCGAGTGCGAACACCGTGTGGCGCTGAGATGCGCCTTCGCGGCCACGGTGTGTAGCCCGGAAAACACGGGGCCAGATATGCAGAAATGGTGGGGCATGATTAATGTCGCCCCGTTAATGCAGACAAAAGACAGGCGCGAGGACCGAAGCCTTCGCGCCTGCACAAGAGCCGTTTGCGCGCTGGGAGACGCGCTTTGGCAGCGCTTAGGCGACCACCGTCGCCGCGGTTTGAACGATCGGGGCAGCGGCGGCGACGAACAGGGCGACGGCGGCGAGGACAAACGTGGCCATGATCAGAATGAGGGGCGGGTGGTGGTCATTGGCGGGGCTCCAGGGCTCGGGCTTCGATGACCTTGGTGTAGCACCGTGCTTTACAGTGATCAATGAATAAAATCATTTTCGTTCACTGACGATGCTAAATTATGTAGCCGCCGCTTCAGTTTGCCGGGAGCGGGTGTCGGCACGCGCGTCTGTGCGGGCATAGACGCCAGAGAACAGCAAGTTCAGCACGCCTTCGAGTTCGCGCTCGAGCTTCGGCAGCGTAAGCCGCGACCAGAGCTGCGGCAGACCGAATTTCATGGTGGCTGCCTGCATCATCTCGGCGGTGAAGGTGTGATCGCCTGGCGCGAAGATGCCAGCCTTCTCACCGTCCTCCAGCACGGCGCTCAAAAACACGCGTTCCAGCGCCATTTGTTCGTTCGCGAACATCGGACGCTCGCGCGTCAGCACCTCGGCGATTTCGAGAATTTTCGCATTTTCCTCGAACATTAGATAGGAATCGCGCATGCGCTTGAAGAAGATTTCGCGCAACCGGCGGTCGGCCGGCCAGTCCTTCTTGCGCGCGATGGCGGAGAGTTCGGCCTGCTCGGCGGCGTAGTGCTTGCGCGCCATGGCTTCGGCGATATCGATCTTGGCTTCGAAGAAGCGGTAGATGTTGCCCGGCGACATGTCGCAATCGGCCGCGATCTCGGCCATTGTTGTTTTGCCGTAGCCGTAATGTTTGATGCGGTTGATGGCCGCTTCGAGGATGCGGTCTCGGGTCGCGTGCTTTTCGTCCATCCCTACAGGATAGCGGGTTTTGGCTGAACGATCAATGAAGCATTCAGAGACGGGTACCGGGGCCTTCCGCAGCGTCGCCGTCCTGGGCGGCGGCGCTTGGGGCACTGCCTTGGCGCAGGTCGCCGCCGCGGCGGGCAGGAATGTGACGCTCTGGGCTCGGGAAGCCGAGGTGGTCGATGGCGTGAACCGGGCCCACGAAAACCCACTCTTTCTCCCCGGGGTCACGCTCCACGCCAATGTCGGGGCGACCGGATCGATCGAAGAGGCGGCGGCAGCCGAGCTGATCCTGGCCGTGCCGCCGGCCCAGCACATGCGGGCGGTGCTGCGCAGCTTGCGGCCCCACCTGAAGCCCGGCGCGCCACTCGTGCTCTGCGCCAAGGGTGTCGAGCGCGGATCGCTGGCGCTGATGACGGACGTGCTGGCCGAGGAGATCCCGGAGGTGATCCCCGCCGTGCTCTCCGGCCCGGGCTTTGCCAAGGACGTGGCGCGCGGGCTGCCGACGGCGACCACGATCGCCAGCCCGGACGCGGCGCTGGCCCAGCGCATCGTCGCCACCATCGGCCTGCCGACCTTCCGCCCATACGTGGCCGACGATCTCGTCGGCGCCGAGATTGGCGGGGCGGTGAAAAACGTGATCGCGGTGGCGTGCGGCGTCGCTGAGGGGCGCAAGCTGGGCGATGGCGCGCGCGCGGCGCTTATCACGCGCGGCTTCGCCGAGCTGACGCGCCTCGGGCTCGCAATGGGCGCGAAGGCGGAGACGCTTTCGGGATTGTGCGGCCTGGGCGATCTGGTGCTGACCTGCTGCTCGGTGACCTCGCGCAATACCTCACTCGGCGCCGCACTCGGCGAAGGGCGTGCGTTGAAGGATGTACTCGCGGAGCGGCGTTCGGTGGCGGAAGGCGCGGAGAGCGCGCCGGCGGTTGTCGCACTTGCACGGAAGCACGGCGTCGAGATGCCGATCTGCGAAGCGGTCGATGCGATCGTGGCCGAGCGCATCGGCATTGATGAAGCGATCGTGGCGTTGCTGTCGCGGCCATTCAAAGCGGAGCGCGCGTGACGCCGGGTCAGGCTTTGCTGCGCGTTGACGAACTCGCCGATTCCAGCGCAGTCGTTGTCTATCTCGATCAATACGCGTCGCTGATTGTGACGCGGCGCGGCGACTCGATCGCGGCGTTCCGTAACAAGTGCCCGCACGCCGGCTATCCGCTGCAACGCGCCGATGGGCGCATCGTGGTGCAAGAGGGGCGTTACATGGTGTGCAGTGCGCATGGGGCGAGCTTCGGTTTGATGGATGGTTCGTGCGCGGGCGGGCCGTGCAATGGCGATGGGCTGGAGCGTGTTGCTGTTGTGGTGCGCGATGGCGTAGTTTGCTTGGCGTGAGCGCTTTCCCTTCGCTTTCTAGTTCGTCATTCCGGGGCAACGCGGCACGCGTTGAACCCGGAACCTAGGGGCCAATGACGTGCTGGTAGCCCCTGGGTTCCGGATCGCGCTCCGCGCGTCCGGAATGACGGAGTTATTCATTCGGGCGGTCCGCCTTCGCTAAAGCTTCGGCGGACGATTTTCGCTTTGCGAAAATCGGAGGGCGGAGACGCGAGGATCACGTCTAAGGTTAGTTACAGTGTGCGCTGCTTGCGCAGCGCCGGACGCTTTCGCTCGCGTCTCCGTGATCTGCTTCATCGGCCCCGTCGCGGGAGATGTTTCACTCCAGGAGGCGGGTCCGCCGGCGGCGTGAGAGTCGCTGCTGTTCGGCAGCGATCCTCTGTGCTTGCTCCACGCGGTTACAACTCCGCGGGCTTCTGCGGCCGCTGCGATACGAAACACCAAAACGTCCAAGGGGTCTGTCCGTCTGCTGGTTCGCCTTCTCGGAAGAGAAGCACCGGCGCATCACGCTCGATCACACCATCTCCGCGTTGGCTGAACAGTGGCCAACTGCCCTCCTGCGAAGATGATGCGGGCATTGTAGCGCGGAATGAGCCCCGTCGGATTGGCGGCAATCTGTCCCCGCAACTACGGCGTCCCTTCTCCTGGTTAAGGAGAAGGTGGCCGCGAAGCGGCCGGATGAGGTTTGCTGGTGAATGCAGGAGTAAGCGCCCTGCAAGCGCCAGCTCATCGGAGGGAAGGTCCGCTTTTCGCCGACAACGGACTCAAGCACTACCAGTTCAGTATCGCGCTTCGGCAAATTTCGCAGATAGAAGTCTCGCCGGTCGCAACGCCGCGACATTGAGGACGAGAGCATTTGCCGGGTTCGCGAGCGATGTGAAGGCCAAGGCTTTTAGCTTCCCGCAGTGAGAGTCCCTCTGCTTTGCAGAGCTTTCTCATCGCTTCGAAAGCATCCGAACGAGTTTCGCTGGCGAAAGCCGCCTTTTCCTCAGCGCTCCAAGACGCAGGCCACGCGATGCCGGTCTTGCAGCGTGGGCAGTTGATCGGGCACGCAAGGGCAGACATTTCGCTCACTCATCACACGTTCGCGCTGCGGTGCCAACGTCCACCTTCCGCCAGAGGCAGACATCCGTCATTCGCGGCTGCCACCGCAAACCTCATCCGGCCCTTGGGGCCACCTTCTCCTTAACCAGGAGAAGGGACGTTTGAGCTTCGAGCGGAGACCGCGCGTCCGCCCTACGCTTCATCCTCGTTATCGCGACGGCGGCGCATCATGAGGAAGCCGGCGATGGCGAGCAGGATGACGCCGAGCGCGATCCATGGAAACCAGCCGGCCAATCCGCCGAATGCGGTCTGGCCTGTGCCGCCAGCGGGATCGGCGATGGCTTGCAGTTCGGTGGAGGCGGCGAGGCCGGTGACGAGGCCGGGCACTGAGTAGGCGCTGACGGTGTCGTTCGCGGGTTGGAAGTCGGCGTGGCGTTCGCCTTCGGTGAAGCTCAGCATGCCGGCGATTTCGGCGGCGGCGGTTGCGATTTCCGGCGCTTGGTCGGCTGTGCCGATCGAGGTGAGGCCGGCGACGCCGTGGCGGCCGAGCTCTTTCAACTCGTAGCGATAATCTTTGCCTTGCGAGCCTGGCGAGAGGATGCGCTCGGCCCACACGAGCGATGGATCTTCAGCGGTGAAGGCGGGCGGCGTCGCGAAGCCTTCGAACACGCGGTTCTGCGTTTGGCGCGCGGCGCGGACGTCGGCTTCGAAGCTTGCATCGCTTAAGCCGGATGCGGTTTCGGGCTGCACGTAACCGATGGCGTCATAGGAAATGACGGTGGCCCAAGTGTCCGGCGCATTGATGTCGGCGCCGGCGCGCGCGACCATGCCGTAGATCGCGCCTGGTGGCACGGCGGCGTTGTTGCGGCTCAAATAGGCGCGCGCTTCCGGCTCGCCATAGAAGCGATAGCCTTGCGGCACGTTGATGGTGAGCGCGTCGCCGAGCGGGATGATGCCGGTGCGGCCTTCGGCGGCGGCGGGCTGCGCGACAGGGTCTGGCGCGGGCGCTGGTTGCGCTGGCGTGACGACCGGCGGCGCGGCGACATCGGGGCCGCCGTCACCGGGGCCGTCGGCGAAAGCCGGCGCGCAGAATAAAACCAAAGCGGCGGCGGTCAGTGCGTGCGTCAGATTCTTGCGCATGAATGGGTCTCCCGAGTCGCACGCTTTAGCGAGTTTAACCGGGTTTGTCGCGCGTTCAGGCGGTACAGGCGGCGCGAAGTTCCGCGGCGGCGCCAGCCATGGCTTCGCGGATGGCGGCGCGCCATTCGTTCATGTTTGCAGCGCTTTGCGCGGCTGGCGGGTAGGTAACGGCGCGCGAGGAACTCACAACCCCGCCCTCTAAGCCTCTCGGCGTTTTCACAAAACCCGAGACGGCGTCGGCGGCGGAGGCGCCTTGTGCGCCGTAACCGGGAACCAGGAACAGCGAATGCGGAAGCGCGTCGCGGAGCATGCGCGCTTCTTCCGGATAGGTGGCGCCGGCGACGGCCATGAGGCCGGACCAGCCGGACGCGCCCTGTAAGCGCGCTTGTTGTGGCGAGAGCATCTCCGCCACGCGCCGCCACACTGGCGCGCCGCCGACCTGCAAATCCTGCACGTCGCCCGCGCCAGGATTAGAGGTGCGCACGAGGATGGCGACGCCTTTGGCATTGGTTTGCGCTGTTGCGATGAAGGGCTCGAGCGTGTCGAGGCCTAGATACGGATTGATGGTGACGCAATCGGCGTCGAAGCCGGGCGATGGCCCGAGCGTGGCGCGCGCGTAGCCTTCCGCCGTGGTGCCGATGTCGCCGCGTTTAGCGTCGAGGATGACGATAAGGCCGGCGGCGCGGGCTTGTTCGGTGATTAGGCGTGCGGTGGCGTAGCCCATTTCGCCGAATTGTTCGAAGAGGCCGAGTTGCGGTTTCACCACGCCGCTATGCTCGCGCGCGAGATCGATGATCGAGGCGGAGAATTTCAGCACGGCTGACGTGTCTTCGCGCGCATTGCCGAACAGCGCCGCCGGAATTTTATCCACGAACGGATCGATGCCGATGCACAGCGGCGTGTTTTTCGTGCGCACCGCGTCGATCAGGCGATCGGCGAAATTCATTGCGCGTCGGCCGCGACGCAGACGACTTGCGCCACCGCGAGTTCGCGGCGCAGATCGTCAGAGGTTTGGCCGTAATTGTCGGCGGTAAGGCGCGGCGAGGGGCTGCCTTGCGCGGTGACTTGCTCGACGCGCAGCAGGCGCAGGATTGAGGAGGGCGCCGCTGTATAGATGCGGCCGCGGCGGGCGGATTCAGCGACGGTGACGCCGATCACCTGGCCGTTGGCGGCGATGGCGGGGCCGCCGCTTATGCCTGCAAGCGAGCCGCGCAAGCCGCCCGTGCGGCCGAGTTCGGCCCAAGCGAGCACTGGTTCTTCGAGGCGGTAGCGCCCGGTCGCGATCAAGGTCTCGCGGCCGATCAGGCGCGAATAAGCTTCGCCCGGCCGCCCCTGCGGGAAGCCGACATGGAAGGCGCGCTGACCGACCTGGAAGCGGCGCTCGGAGGTGTCGAGCGCAAGCGCGGTGGGCGCGCGATCGGTTTTCAGCAAAGCGAGATCAGCGAACAGCGCGACCTTCACTTCAAGGACGGGCGTTGCCGCGCCGTGGCCGACGATGAGGCCGACGCGGTCGCAATTGTCGACGACGTGGCGGGCGGTGATCCACCAGCCTTCTTCGGAAATCGCAAATGCGCTGCCCAAGCCTGACGCGACAGGCCCGACCTCGACCAGAACTTCCGGATCGTAGATCGATGGCGGCGGCAGGAAGGCGCCGACTTCTGGCGCGTCCGGCAGCGCTTCCGGCGCGTCGGCGCGCTGGTCGATGCGAAACAGAACGAACACCACCGCCGCAATGACGATGATGTACAAAAGCCAATCCGGAATGAGCCGGATCATCCGTTACCCTGCACGATAGACGGACATGCTCGGATCGGCGAGCGCTCCGGAGATGATGAGCGCCAGACCAATCTTCACGCTCATCAAAAACACGGCGGCGGCGACATCGCCCTCGGCGATGCGGCGCGGCAGGCCGCGCAGGAACATGTCGGCGAAGCGAAATGCAAGCAGTTGCAACAAAAGCGTGACGACGCCCCAAATCAACAGATCCCAGAGGCCGAAGGCGTAAGCGAGGCACGACCCCAGCGGGATGGCCAAACCGATGACGACACCGCCGAAAGCGAGCGCAGCCGATGGGTTGCCGGCGCGGATCAGCGCCAATTCTTTATGCGGCGTCATGACCACGTAGATGATCAAGGAGGCAACGAAGAGTCCGAGTGCTACACCCAGTTGCAGGATGAAGTCGGGAAAGCCGGACACAAACGCACTGAGCGGCGCAGTGAAATCCATGGGGTAGGTGTCCCTCCTGGGCCGCGACGCGGCTATATGAGGCTTGCGCTAGCGGTTCCGGCGCCTCGGCGCAAGACAACGGCCAAGAAGGGAAGCAGATGAGCGATTCAAAAGCAGCTTTGGTGACGGGCTCCACCAGTGGCATCGGCCTGGGGATAGCCACGGCTCTGGCCAAGGCCGGCATGAATGTGACGCTCAACGGCTTGGGCGACGCGGGCGAGATCGAAAAGACACGCGCGGCGCTCGAGCGCGAGGCTGGCGTCACAGTGCGCTATGACGGCGCCAACTTGATGCAGGCCGAGGCATGCGCCGGTTTGATCGAGAGCGCCGTTGGCGCGTTTGGGCGCTTGGATGTGTTGGTCAACAATGCCGGTATTCAGTTCGTTTCGCCGATCGAGGATTTTCCGGTCGACAAGTACAACGCGATTATTGCGCTCAATCTCTCCTCGGCGTTTCACACCATCAGCGCCGCTATGCGCGGCATGAAGCAGCGGAAGTACGGACGCATCATCAACATCGCGTCGGCGCACGGTCACGTCGCCTCGCCGTTCAAGTCGGCCTATGTAATGGCCAAGCACGGCATCATCGGCCTCACCAAAACCGTCGCGCTCGAGGGCGCCACGTTCAACGTGCGCTGCAACGCGATTTCGCCAGGCTATGTGCTGACGTCATTGGTGGAAGGCCAAATCCCCGACACGATGAAGGCGCGCGGGATGACGCGCGAGCAGGTGATCAACGACGTGCTGCTCGCGGCGCAGCCGACGAAGGAGTTCGTGAAGGTTGAGCAGGTGGCGGGGCTGGCGCTCTTTCTCACCACACCGGCGGCGGATGAAATCAATGGCGCTGCGCTCAACATGGACGGCGGCTGGACGGCGCAGTGACCGGTTGACGGCCTTGTGCAGGGCTGGTGCGTTATGCTGCGCTTTATCGGTCGCATTCTGCCGCCTGTTGCCCACCGCCCATGACCATTCGCATCTTCGCCGCTCTCGATATTCCTGACGACGTCGCCGCGCGTCTTACGGCGCTGATGAAGGGCGTGCCGGGGGCTAAGTGGCGACCGCGTGAGAATTTGCATTTGACGCTTAGGTTTTTCGGCGAGGTGGCGGAGCCGATTGCCGATGAAATCGATTCAGAGCTTAGCCAAGTCGGCGACGCCACGGCGCCGTTCGATCTGACGCTGAAAGGGGCGGGGAGTTTTGGCGGTGCGGACCCGCACGCGCTGTGGGTTGGCGCCGCGGAGAACCAAGCGCTCACGAAGTTGGCGACGGCCTGTGAGCGCGCGGCGCGACGCGCGGGGCTGAAGCCGGAGAGTCAGAAGTTCAAGCCACACGTGACGCTCGCTTATCTGCGCGGCGCGCCGCTTGATCGCGTGCTGGGTTTTGAGCGGCGTTTGGGCTTGTTCGAGGCGCCGAGCTTTCGTGTCGAGCGCTTCGGGCTCTATTCGAGCATCACGCGGAAATCCGCTCCGAGCCTTTACAGGCTCGAAGCGGAGTATCCGTTGTTTGGACGCGTTTAGCTTAGGAAACGCGCGCCGGCGGCGGGGTTTCCGGCGCTGGCGGTTGCTGGTCGCGCACTTGCGTCGCCGGCGGCGGGGTCGGCCCCATTGCGCAGCAGCGCACTTGCACTTCGAGCACTTGGCCATTGAAGCGGCATTCGGTGTCGTTGATCGAGCGCATGATCGCCATGCCGCCAGCGCGTGTCGTGTAGCGCGTCTGCGTGCAGCCGGTTAGCGTATAGCCCGGATCGCATGTGCCGGTGCGGGTGCGGTTCAGCGTGCGGGTGACGCAGGTGATTTCGCGCGCCATCGCCGTGTCGGCGGTGGCTTGGGCGCGATTGGCGATGCCGAACACTTCGGCGATGCGCCCGCCGAGCGTGACGCGCACTTCTTCAGTGTCGGCGTGCTGTTTGCAGATATCGGTATCGGCTCTGCGTTCGTCGGCGGCGCACCATTGGGCGATGGTCATGTCCCCGGTCCGGTTGGCGCAGGCGCTGGCGAGAAGCGCCAGCGCGGTTGCGGCGATGATTGAAGCGATGCGCATTCTGACGCCTTTCCTGTTATCCCCAACATATCCACAGAGGGGAAAGCGGACTGCGCGAAACGCGTCAACCCGAGTCGCGGTTTCGGGGAATCCGGATTTTGGCCCCGGGTGGCGCGAGCGACGCAGTCCCTGGTCGGCTGGCGGGCTAGGCGCGACCGGTTTTCCAGCTAAGTTATGCGCATCAGTCCGAGGGAGCACGCGATGTTGAGACGCTTGGCGGTGATAGCCGCTTGCGCAGCTTTGGCGGCATGCGCCGGTTTGGAACCGGCCGGCCGTAATGCTAGCCGCGCCCCCCAGCCGACGCCGCCGCGCGCCGCATCGCCCGCACCGACCTTGCCGCCGCCCGCCGCGCGGACGCCCCCGCCGGTGGTTGTTACGCCCGCGCCAACGCCGGCGCCGGCGCTTGTAGTTCCCCCGCAAGCGCAACGGACCGCGCCGCCAGCGCCGGTGACGGCGGCGCCGCCGCCGCGTGCTGTAACTGTCCCGCCGCCGGCCGCTGCGCCGCCGTCAACGCCGACGCGTGCGCCGGTGCTGACGCCGCAGCCCTCTGAAGACGACATCATCGTGCCCGGCCAGCGCGAACAGCAAGTGCTGCCGCCGAATGGCGATCCGCGCTCCACCGCTGAGCGGATGGAGGATATTCGCGCCTGGGATCAGTGCGTCGTTCGGGTGCAGTCCGCTTTCGATCGCGATCCGATGCGGCCGCAACTGGACTCGCCCGAGGAATATTGCGGCCGCTCGCTGGGCATGGCGAACCGCAACGCCATCCCGATCAGCCGCCAGGAACGCCGACGCTAGTCGTCAGCTTGTTCCAGCAGCGCGTCCATGGCGTCGTCGCTGAGGCCGAAATGGTGGCCGATTTCGTGGATGAGGACATGGGCGACGAGTTCGGTCAGCGTGACGTCGCCGCGCTCGATCCATTCGTCCAGAATGGGGCGGCGATAGAGGAACACGATCGCCGGCTGCGGCGCGGGATCCATGATCGACGCTTGGGTGAGATCGACGCCTTGATAGAGGCCGGAGAGCTCGAACGGGTCCTCAATGCCAAGATCGGCGAGCACCTCCTCGTCGGCGAAATCCTCGATCCGGATCAACACGTCGCCGGCCATGGCGCGGAACGCCCCGGGCATCGCCGCCCAGGCTTGGCGGGCGAGGCGGTCGAAATCGTCGAGAGAGGGGGCGGCCTGAATCATCACGCATCGGATATGGGCCACGCGCCACGAAAACGTTAGCGCGGCAGCAAGTTGACGCCTCCGTCATTTTTCTTGAACCCGACCTCCCCGTCAGCTAGAGTGGGAAAATCCAGAACAAGGGCCGCCGTTGAAGCGCGGTCAAACCCCGGGAGAGACGACGCGATGGCAGACTCCGCCGCTCCAATCCGCCAAATCACCAAGGACGAAGTGTATGACGCCGTCCCGCCGACCGATTTCAGCCAGATGCTGGAGATCGATCGCCACCTGAACCGCTCGACCGCGTTCGACAAGATCATCTCGGCGACGCACGATCACTTCTGGGATCCGCTCGACAAGAAATACATCGACTTCAACGACGACTTCGATCCCGACACCACCGACTTCATCCCGGACTACATGATCCCGGCGCTAATGACGGACTACGTGTCCGAGTATTTCGCCGACAAGCCGGCCGATCGCATTCGCTTCAAGAGCCAAGTTGGCCGTTGGGTGATGAGCTCGATCCTGCACGGCGAGCAGGGCGCGCTGAACCTTTCCGCTTCGCTCTGCCATGTGCTCCGCGATCCCGGCGCGCAAGAATACGCCGCCAACCAAACGCGCGAAGAAGGCCGGCACGTCACCGCGTTCGCGAAATACATCATTGCGCGCTGGGGTTCGCCGCTGCCGGCCGGCACCGTGCTCGCGGGCCTGCTGCAAGAGATCGTGCACGCACCGGAAGTCTACAAAAAAATCATCGGCATGCAGATGCTGGTCGAAGGCCTGGCCATGGGCGCCTTCGCGACGATCTTCAAAGAATGGGAAGATCCGCTGGCAAAGAAGCTCACGCAGCTGGTCATGACCGACGAAGCCTTCCACCATAAGTTCGGGAAAATCTGGGCCGACCGCACGATTCCGAAGCTGTCGAAGGAAGAACACGAGATCGTCGAGAACTGGGCCGCGCATTGCTTCCAGACGCTGCTCTTCAATCTCGTCGCGCCGCACCAGATGACGTCGATCTACGCCCAGTTCGGGCTCGATCCGGACAAGGTGATGGCCGGCTTCCAAGAGGTCGCCACCGATGAAGCGCGCCGCGAGCAGATGAAGGAAGGCACCAACATCTTCCGCGTGCTGGTCAAGACGCTGTGGAACGCCGGCATCATCACCGACCGCACCGCCAGCTTCTACGCCACCTACGTGAACTTCGAAGAGTTCAAGGCCGAGGGCGAAGAGATGGTCGGCGACGCGATCGCCGATGAAGGCATCGCCTATCTGAAGACGATCAATTTCGGCATTAACACCGGTGCGCTGAACGACGTGAAAGCGGCGGCGATCGCGGCTGAGTAAGAGCTGAGCGCGGAGCTAAACGGAAACGCCTCGCGCAAGCGGGGCGTTTTTGTTTTGTAACGCTCCCGCAAAAATTAACGCGGCCTTTAGAGCGGGTCGGCTGAATTGGCCGCTATGGGCGACGAACTGTCTCTGTTTCGCGGCGAACCCGGCATCGAGCGCGCCCGCGACATTATCGAGCGCATGCGCGCCCATGGCGTGCCGCCAACCCCGGCCAATTACGAAATCTGGGCCACGCACGTGACCGGCCTGCGGCCCGAGCTCAGCCGCGAGATCGAAGAACGGCTCGGCGGCGGCGAGCCGCTGAGCGACGAGGTCAACGCCGATCTGTTCGAGCGCTACTTCGCCAATACCCGCCTCTCCGTGCAAATTCTCGAGACCAGCCAGTCGATCGCCCGCGACCTCGGCTCTTCGGTTTCCACGCTGCGCGGCGCGAGCGCACAGGCCGGCGCTTATGCCGATGTGTTGCAGGTCGCGGCGAAAAGCTTCGATGGCGGCGCCAACGCTGTGCTGCTGACGCATCTGAAGTCTGCGACCGAGGGGATGATCGAGCACAGTCTGCGCATGGCCGAGCAGCTGGAGGCTTCGTCGCAACAAGTCGAGGCGCTGAAAGCGGCGCTGGAAAGCATCAAGGTCGAGACGCTGACGGATGGGCTCACCGGGCTCGCCAACCGGCGCATGTTCGATGAGACGCTGGAGCGGCGCATGCGCGACGCGGCCCAGGCCGGCGCCGATCTGTGCGTGCTGTTGATCGACGCTGACCATTACGGTCGCCTCTGCCGCAATTGGGGCGAGGCACTCGGCGATCAGGTATTGCGCTACATCGCGGCGGTGCTGCAGGCGCACGCGCAGGGCGACATGACGCCGGCGCGCCTCGCCGCCGATGATTTCGCGCTGATCATGCCGCGGACCAATCTCGCGCTTGCCGAAGCGCTAGCCACGCGCGTGAACCGCGCCACCAAAGCCAAACGCCTTTCGGTGAAATCGTCAGGCGATCAAATTGCGGAACTCACCGTCTCGGTCGGCGTCGCCGCGTTCCGCGCAGGCGAAAGCGTCGACGAACTCTTGAGCCGCGCCCGCAAATGCTTGCTGGCGGCGAAGGCCGGCGGCCGCGATCGCATCGTGACGGAACGCCAGCTGCCGCGCGCGGCGTGAGCGTGCGCTAACCCACTGGCGTCAGCGGTGCGTCTTTGATGCGATCGAGATTGCCGCTGCCGGGGATGAAGACGCCTTCGATGCGAATGCCGTCGGGGTCTTCGAACAGCACTGAGTAATTGCCTGGCGCCCAGGGGCCGTCTTCGGGTGCGCGAACGATATGCGCGCCGAAGTCGCGCATCGAGGCATGCAGCGCGTCGATGTCTTCGCGTGAGCGCAGGCGGAAGCAGAAATGATGCAGGCCGATGCGCCATTGGTCGAACGGCGTATCTCGGTGTTCAGGCGCCGCCGAGCGGATCAGCACGCCGGTGCGCGAGCCGATGCAATAGAACACGAGCCCGGGCGCATCATACTGGATCGCCATGCCGAAGGTTTCGACGAGCAGGTGGTGATAGAACGGGCGGGATGCGTCGACGTCGCGGACGGTGAGCTGGATATGGGCGATGCCGTTTGGGGAGATCATGGAAGGCTCGAGGGCGACGCTAAGTGATTCAATAGACTCAACTTTAGATTCCATTTTCATAAATCGTTAAGCATCGCAACGGAGAGTGTGACTCTACGGAAAGATGAGTCATATGAATCCCTTACACCTCGACGCGACCCAAATTCACGCTGCCAAACTGGTCGATCTGGCCGCGGGCACTTTAGTGATGGTGCCGACCGAAGCCACGTCCGCAGCCGGCCCCTTCTGGGCGCTCAGGTTTAACGCCGAAAAGGAGGATGGCGAAGTACGCGGCATCATCTGGTTGAACGGCGTTCCTTGGCACGGTCCCGAACCATCGTTCTATGGCATGCCGCTCGATGGCACGGGGTGGGAGGGCATGAGCGGAATCGCGTGTGCCCACGCGCACATCGAGATCGACATGAGTTCGGGTGCCGGTCGAGCGGCGCGTGAAATGCGCTGGGACCAAGCCCCAGGGTATATCGCGGTAGGTTCGCGGGGAGCGTTTTTGATTGGCGAGAAGTCGAAGCGCGAGTCGATGTGGGGCGCGCACTACGCGATCGACATTTCGGCTTGGAGCGAAGTAGATGATGCGTATCGCGATGCGCCCGTCGAATGGTTCAGTCGCTGGAGCATTTTGGTTGAAACCAAGCGCGGTGCGGTGACGATGCCTTTCGAGGCCCGCAGCAGGGGCCCGGCGCGCGCCACCTAGTACACTCCCCGCGTTGCGAACAAAGGCGAAACACTGCAGCTTCGGCGCATGTCGCGAATCATTAGCGCAGCTTTTGACGATTTGAATGCGGAGCAGCGGGCGGCGGTGGAGCATGGGCTTGCACCGTTGTTGGTGATTGCGGGTGCGGGGTCGGGGAAGACGAAGACGTTGTCGTGCCGCGTTGCGCATTTGGTGGCGCAGGGGGCGGATCCGTCGCGGGTTTTGTTGCTAACGTTTTCGCGGCGCGCGGCGAGTGAGATGATTGCGCGCGTCGGCAAGGTGATCGCCGGCGATGTGCGCATTCCGTGGGCGGGGACGTTTCACGCGATCGGCGCGCGGTTGTTGCGCGAGCTGGCGCCGGTGATCGGCATCGATCCGGACTTCACCATCCATGATCGCAGCGATAGCGCCGATCTGATGGGCATGGTGCGCACCGAGCTTGGCGTGGCGACGGGCGCCAAGCGCTTTCCGATGAAGGGCACGTGCCTTGCGATTTATTCGCGCGTCGTCAACGCCGATGAGAGCGTGGCTGATGCGTTGGCGGCGGCGTTTCCGTGGTGCCGCGAATGGGAAGCGGAGCTGAAGCGTCTGTTCGCGGCGTATGTGGAAGCCAAGCAAAAGCAGAACGTGTTAGATTATGACGATCTGCTTTGGCTCTGGGCCGAGGCGATGAACGAGCCGGCTTTGGCGGCGGAAGTTGGCGCGCGCTTCGATCACGTGCTGGTCGATGAGTATCAGGACACCAACAAGCTGCAGGCGCGCATTCTGCTGGCGATGAAGCCGGATGGGCGCGGCGTGACCGTGGTCGGCGACGATGCGCAGTCGATCTATTCGTTCCGCGCGGCGGACGTGCGCAACATCCTGGAGTTTCCGAAAGCGTTTGAGCCGAACGCGCGGCTGGTGACATTGGAGCAGAATTATCGCTCGACCGCGCCGATTCTTGCAGCCTCGAACGCGGTGATCGATCTGGCGCAGGAGCGTTTCACCAAGAATCTGCGCACGACACGCAGCGGCGGCGGTGCGCCGAAACTGGTCAGCGTGCGCGATGAGGCGGCGCAGGCGTGCTATATCGCCGAGAGCGTGCTCGAAGCGCGAGAGCGCGGGGTGTCGCTGACGCAGCAAGCCATCCTCTTCCGCGCGGCGGATTTCTCAGCGCCGGTGGAATTGGAGCTGGCCAAGCGCGACATTCCGTTCGTGAAATTTGGCGGCCTCAAGTTTCTCGAAGCCGCGCATGTGAAGGATTTTCTCGCCATCCTGCGCTGGGCGCAGAATGGCGGCGATCGGATTGCGGGCTTCCGCACGTTGCAGCTGGTGCCGGGTGTCGGGCCGGCGCGTGCGGCGCGCATTCTGGATGCGATTGACGAGACGGGCGCCTACGGCGTCGTGCGCAACACAGCGCCGCCGGCGGGCGCGGGCGAGGCGTGGAAGGCGCTGAAAGCCATGCTTGGCGATCTGCGCGGCGCGACCTGGCCTGGCGATCTCGATCTCGCGGCGCGCTGGTATGGACCGATGATGAATGAGCGCTACGAGGATGCGCGCGTGCGCACCGGCGATATCAAACAGATGCAGCGCATCGGCGCGACGTTCGCGTCGCGCACCAGCTTCCTCACCGAACTCACGCTCGATCCGCCGAACTCGACCAGCGACGAAAGCGGGCCGGCGTTCAAGGACGACGATTATCTCATCCTCTCCACCATCCACTCTGCCAAGGGCCAGGAGTGGAAGAACGTATTCGTGCTCAACGTTGTCGATGGCTGCATGCCGTCCGATCTCGGCGCCGGGTCGTCGGCGGAGCTGGAGGAGGAGCGGCGCTTACTCTATGTGGCGATGACGCGCGCCAAGGATGAGCTGCATCTGATCACGCCGCAGCGTTTCTATCACACGCAGCAGGGCAAGGGCGGCGATAAGCACGTCTATGCGATCCGCTCGCGCTTTCTGCCGAGCGATATTCTGCCGAAGTTCGAACAGACAGCGTGGGCGCCTGGTCGCGATGACGGCGAGCCCACGCGCGCGCCGTTGCCGACGATTGATCTCGCCGCGAAAGCGCGCAGCCGGTTTGGCTAAAGCGCGCGCGGCGGCATCGGGATGAAGCTCGATGTCCTCGCCTTGTACGCTTCATAATCTGGACGCGTTTTCTTCAGGTGCGGCTCAGTCGTAGGCGCGCCGCTGACATTGGTGAGCAGATAGGTGATCAGCAGTGGCCCGGGCAGGCTCCACCAGCTGAGCGGCGTTTCCAGCGCGACGAAAAAGATGCCCCACCACGCGCAGAGCTCGCCGAAATAGTTTGGGTGCCGTGAATAACGCCAGAGGCCGCGGTCCATCACTTTGCCCTTGTTGGCGGCGTTGGCTTTGAACGCGGCGAGCTGCGCGTCGGCGACGGCTTCGTAGACGATGCCGAATGCGGCAAGACTCGCGCCGATAGTCGCCAGCATTCCGAACGCCGGCGTTTCGCCAAGCTGACCGAGCTGCGCCGGCAGCGCCATGATGATTTGCAAGACCATTTGCGGGGCAAAGACGAAGAGCAGCGATGTCGTCGCGAAATTCCAGCCGCGTTTGACGCGCGCGTTCTCGATCATCTTGGCGTAGCGGCGATCGCGGCCGTGTTGGCGCCAGCGCCAGAAGAGGAAAAGGCCAAGCCGGAGCCCCCAGGCGCTGGCGAGCAGGGCGACGGCCAGGCCGTGCGTGGTCGGCGTCGCGACTTGCGCCCACGTCGTCCAGACCAGCACCAGAACGCCGAGTCCCCACCAGGAATCGATAAAGCTCGGGTCCTGCGGGCGAATGCTCACCAGCCAGAGCACGAGGAAAAACCCAGCTGAAACAAGCAGATTGATCCCTAAAATGGGCAGTGCTTCCAACATTCATCGCTCCTAGCCGGCTCTTCTACGCGCGAACCGGGGCGAAGGCTCCCCGCGACGGGCGGCAAGCTGGCGGCGACGAATGGGCTGGCATCCATATCGAAAATCGATAATGGTGGCCTAAACCCGCATTTGGCCGCTGAGGACCCTTCCATGCTCGAGATCAAGAACCTCACCCACAAATACCCGAACGGCGTCGTCGCGCTGAACGATGTGAACCTGACGATCGGGGCGGGGATGTTCGGGCTGCTCGGGCCGAACGGGGCCGGCAAGTCGACGCTGATGCGCGTCGTCGCGACGCTGCAGACGCCGAGCTCCGGCAGTGTGCGCTTCGGCGAAATCGATGTGGTGCGCCAACCGGAATTGCTCCGCCGCACGCTTGGCTATCTGCCGCAAGACTTTGGCGTCTATCCGCGCGTTTCGGCGGAAGCGATGCTCGATCACCTCGCCGTGCTGAAGGGGATCACCAACGCGAAGGAACGCCGCGACGCGGTGCAAGGGCTGTTGAACAAGGTCAATCTCTACAACGTGCGCAAGAAGGCGCTCGCCGGCTATTCGGGCGGCATGCGTCAACGCTTCGGCATTGCGCAGGCGCTGCTGGGCGATCCGAAACTGATCATCGTCGACGAGCCAACCGCAGGCCTCGATCCGGAAGAGCGCAATCGCTTCCTCAATCTGCTCGCGGCGATCGGCGACGATGTCGTCGTCATTCTCTCGACCCACATCGTCGAAGACGTGTCGCAACTGTGCCCGCGCATGGCGATCCTCGCTGGCGGGCGCGTCGTGCGTGAAGGTTCGCCCGAGGGCTTGCGCCAGGAAATGCAGGGCCGCGTCTGGCGCGCCATGATTGCGCGCGAAGAATTGGAAGCGGCGCGCGGCCGGCACAATGTGATCTCCGAGCGTCTCGTCGGCGGCCGCACTGTCATTCACGTGCTCGCGGACGCCCAGCCCAGCCCGGACTTCGCACAGGTCGAGGGCGGGCTTGAGGACGTCTACTTCTCCACGCTCGTCGCCTCGCGCGCGGCTTGATCGGAGAGGGCAGATCCATGTTCGGTAAAGTCGCTTCGTTCGAGTTCGGCTATCAGCTGAAGAACCCGGTGCTTTGGGTGACCTTCATCGCGTTTTTTCTGCTGACATTCCTCTCGGTCACCAACGAGTACGTGCAGATCGGTTCGGTCGGCAACGTCAACATCAACAGCCCGTTCGCCATTATCAACACGATGGCGATCATGGCGATCTTCGGCCAGTTCGCAGTGGTGGCGTTTGTCGCCAACATTGTCATTCGCGATGACGAGACTGGCTTTGCGCCGATGATCCGCGCCACGCAGATCAAGAAGTTCGACTATTTGTTCGGCCGCTTTGTCGGCGCGTTTCTGGCCAGCATTATCATCATGCTGGCGATACCGCTGGCGATGATCATCGGCTCGTTCATGCCGTGGCTCGACCCTGAGCGGCTCGGGCCGCTGGTGTTGTGGCACTATGGCTATGCGTTCCTGGCCTCGGCGCTGCCGACGCTCTTTCTCTGCGCGGCGATGTTCTTTGCGCTGGCGACGGTGACGCGTTCGATGATGGCGACCTATCTCGGCGTCATCGCGTTCTTCATTCTTTACATCGTTATGAGCAGCCTGTTCTCGCGCCCTGAGTACGAGCAGGCGGTCGCGCTGCTGGAGCCCTATGGCTTGGGCGCCTTGTTCGATGCGACGCGCTATTGGACGGCGTCGGATCGCAACACGATGGTGCCGCCTTTGAGCGGGCTCTATTTCGCCAACCGCGCCATCTGGGCCGGCGTGGCGATCGCGTCGCTGGTCGCGGCCTACTTTCTGTTCAGCTTCTCGGCGCGCGGCTCGAAGAAAAAGCAGAAAGATGAAAAGCAGAGCGCGCCGCCCGAACGCGTGCTCGCCGCCGGCCCAGCCACACAACGCTTCGGCGCCGGCGCATCTTTGACGCAGGTGCTGACGCGCGCCCGCTTCGAGTTTGGTTATCTTTTCCGCAGCCCGGCTTTCATCGTGCTGATGGCGCTTGGCCTGCTCAATGCCGGGGGCGCGCTCTGGTTCTCCACGGAACAGGACGGCGTCATCACCTACCCGATGACGCGGCTGTTCGCGCAATTGCTCTCCGGCACCTTCACGCTCGGACCGTTGCTGATCGCGATCTATTATGGCGGCGAACTGGTTTGGCGCGACCGCGAGCGGCGCGTGCACGAGATCGTCGATTCAACACCCGCTGCCGATTGGACGTTCGTTGCGCCGAAAGTGTTGGCTTTGGCGGTGGCGCTGTTTGCCGTGCTGCTCGTCGGCATGGGCACAGGCGTGCTGATCCAGACGCTGAAGGGCTACACCAATTACGAACTCGACAAGTATGTCATGTGGTTCGTGTTGCCGAACCTCGCGGGCTGTTTCGGCCTCGCGGCACTCTCGGTGTTTCTGCAAGCGATCTCGCCGCACAAGTTCGTCGGTTGGGGGCTGATGCTGCTCTATCTGATCGCGACGATTGCGCTCGGGCAGATGGGCTTCGATCACAATCTCTATCTCTATGGCGGCAATCCGCCGATGCCGACGTCCGACATGAATGCGAGCGGCCATTACTGGATCGGGCCGACATGGTTCCAGCTTTACTGGACGGTGTTCGCGCTCATCCTCGTGGTGTTCGCCTATCTGTTGTGGCGGCGCGGCGCGGATACGCGGATTGCGCCGCGCCTGCGCGCGATGCCGCGGCGCTTGGTGCAAGGCGGCGGCGCGCTGCTTGCGGCGCTCACGCTGGCCTTCGCCGGCATGGGCGGGTGGATCTATTACAACACCAACGTCTTGAACGAGTATCAGTCTAGCGTCGCCGCCGAGCGGTGGACGGCGGATATGGAACGCGCGCTCATCCAGTATGAGAACGCGCCACAGCCGACGATCACGGACGTGACGCTCGCTGTCGATCTCCGCCCGCGCGAGCACACGTTCACAGCGACGGGCGCGTATGTGATCGAGAACCGCACGGACGCACCACTGGCGGAAGTGCATCTCTCGTGGCCGCAGAACATCGATATCGACAGCATCGAGATCGATGGCGCCACGATTGGGCGCGACTACACGGCGGAAGACGAAGGCTACCCGTTCCAGATCTGGCGTTTCACGACGCCAATGCAGCCTGGTGAGCGCCGCCAAGTCCGTTTCACGACGGCGGATCGCCGCCAAGGTTTCCGCAACTCCAATGTCCTGGCGAGCGTGCAGGATAACGGCACGTTCCTGAACAACTACGCCTTCACCCCGGTGTTTGGCTTCAATCGCAACACCACGCTGCAAGATCGCAACGTGCGCCGGCGCAACAATCTGCCGACTGAACTGCGGATGCCGACATTGGAGGACGCCGCCGCGCGGCGCTTCCACTATCTGCGCCACGATTCCGATTGGGTGAACGCGGACATCACTGTCACCACCGACGCCGGCCAGATTCCGATCGCGCCAGGTTATGTGGTCACCGATGAAACCAACAATGGCCGCCGGACGACGCGTTTCCGCACCGATGCGCCGATTATGCACTTTTTCTCGATCCAATCAGCCGCGTACGAAGTGGCGGAGGGCCGCTGGAACGATGTCGATCTGCAAATCTACTATCACCCGGAGCATGCCTTCAACATCGACCGCATGATGCGGGCGATGGAGACCTCGCTCGACCTGTTCTCGCGGGAGTTCTCGCCCTTTCAGTTCCGGCAAATGCGGATTCTTGAGTTCCCGGGCTACGCCAGCTTCGCGCAAGCGTTCGCGAACACGGTGCCGTATTCTGAGGACATAGGTTTCATCAATCGCTTCGAAGAGAGCGACGCGACTGTCTCCGACCGCATTGATCTCGTCACCTACGTGACGGCGCACGAGGTCGCGCACCAGTGGTGGGCGCACCAGCTGATCGGCGCCGACATGCAGGGCGGCACCATGCTCTCGGAAACCTTCGCGCAATATTCGGCGCTGTTGGTGATGGAAGAGATGTATGGGCCGGATCAGGTGCGCCGCTTCCTGCGCTATGAACTCGATCGCTACCTCCGCGCGCGAGGAGGCGAAGTAATCGAAGAAGTGCCGCTGATGCGGGTGGAGAACCAGCCGTACATCCATTACCGCAAAGGCGCGCTGGTGATGTACTTCCTGCGTAACGAAGTGGGTGAGGAGGTCGTCAACCGCTCGCTGCGCCGCTTGCTGGAGCAATTCGCCTTCGTCGGCGCGCCCTATCCGCGTTCACTGGACTTTGTGAACATCCTTCGCGAAGAGGCGGGGCCTGAGCATGCGCAGCTGATCGAGGACTTGTTCGAGCGCATCACGCTTTACGATGCGCGCGTGGCTGAAGCGACGGCGACGCAGAACGCGCAAGGCACGTGGGATGTCGTGCTGCAAGTCGAAGCGCGGAAGTTCTACGCCGATGGCGAAGGCGAGGAGACGGAATCGCCGCTGAACGAAGCGTTCGAGTTCGGCGTGTTCAGCGCCGAGCCCGGTCGTGGCGCCTTCTCCTCCGAAGACGTGCTCGCGTTCGAGCGGCGGCCCGTCGCAAGCGGACGTCAGGAGATCCGGTTCACGGTGGCGGAAGAGCCGCGTTATGTTGGCATCGATCCGTACAACAAACGCATCGATCGCAACGCGGCCGATAACGTAATGGCGGTGACGATCAGCAGATGAACCGAAGCCCGTCATTCCGGGGCATCGCGCAGCGATGAACCCGGAACCCAGGGACCACAAGCGCGTCGCTTGCCCCTGGGTTCCGGGCTCTCAGCTTCGCTGAGCCCCGGAATGACGAGCTAGTTGATGCTCTTCAGCGCGCTACGCACCGTGTCCGCGATCTGATCGATCTGGGTTTTCTCGATGATCAGCGGCGGTGAGAAGGCGAGGATGTCGCCGGTCACGCGGATCAGCACGCCGGCGTCGAAGCAATGCTTGAACGCCTCCAGCGCGCGTTGCGTTGGCGCGCCTGGGCGGGGTTCGAGTTCGATGCCGCCGATGAGGCCTAAGTTGCGGATGTCGATGACGTGCGGCGCATCGCGCAAGAAATGCATCGCATCTTCCCAATAGGGCGCGAGTTCGGCGGCGCGTTCGAATAGCCGTTCGTCGCGATAGACGTTGAGCGTCGCGATCCCTGCCGCGCAGGCGAGCGGGTGGCCGCTGGTGGTGTAGCCGTGGAAGAGTTCGATCGGCGTGTCGGCATTGGCGAGAATGGTGTCGTAGATTTCGCGCGAGCAGGCGACGGCGCCCATTGGTACGGCGGCGTTGGTGATGGCTTTGGCCATGGTGATGATGTCGGGCTTGACGCTGAAATAATCCGCCGCGAACGGCGCGCCGAGGCGGCCGAACCCGGTGATCACCTCGTCGAAGATCAGCAGAATGTCGTGCTTGGTGCAGAGCTCACGCAGGCGCTTGAGATAGCCTTGCGGCGGCATGATCACGCCAGTGGAGCCGGCCACCGGCTCAACAATCACCGCAGCGATCGTGCTTGCATCGTGTAGTTGCACCAGACGCTCGAGCGCATCCGCAAACTCCGCGCCGTGCGGCGGCTCGCCGCGCGAGAACGCGTTGCGGGCGATGTCGAGCGTGTGCGGCAGGTGGTCGACGCCGGCCACCATCGGCCCATAGGTCATGCGATTGCGCACGATGCCGCCGACGCTGATGCCGCCAAAGTTGGTGCCATGATAGCCCCGCTCGCGGCCGATGAGGCGATACTTGCCGGCTTTGCCGCGCGCCTTTTGGTAGGCGAGCGCAATTTTAAGCGCCGTGTCGGCGGATTCAGAGCCGCTATTGGTGAAGAAGATGCGGTCCAGTTGATCAGGCAGAATTTCGCCGAGGCGGTTGGCGAACTCGAACGCTGACGGCGAACCCAGATTGAAGTTGGTGGCGTAGTCCAGTTCGCCGGCGGCGCGCTGGATGGCTTCCACGATGCGCGGGCGGCAGTGGCCGGCTGCGACGCACCAAAGCCCGGCGGTGCCGTCGAGAATGGCGCGGCCGTCCGGCGCGTAATAGTGCATGCCCTCGGCGCGCACCACCATGCGCGGGTCAGCTTTGAACGCCCGGTTCGGCGTGAACGGCATCCAGAACGAGTCGAGTGAGTTGGGATTTGGCATGCGAGGCAGTGTCCGACTACCACGCGCAAATCTCAACACCCATTCCCGGAGCGATGCGCAGCGTCGAGCCCGGGACCCATAAACCCGGACCTTTGCAAGAACGCTTCTTAAGTCACTCGCTCTGGTGGCGACGAGTCATGTTTATGGGCCCCGGGCTCTCAGCGTTGCCGAGCCCCGGGGATGGGTGATGGTTTAAGGTGCGCGCGCGAGAGGAGGTAGCGTTCGCCACTCGCGTCGCGCGAACATTTCCGACTGGTCGTTGTAGTGTTCGCTCTCCGGTCGCTCGCTTGCGCCCCATTGGTGGATGACGCGCGTGGTCAGCGTCCCGTCGGGGGCCCAGTCGATGACCATCATGTAGCCGTCGCCGAAATCGGCGCTGAGGCGGCCGTCTGCGTCGTCGTGCCAGCGCAAGGCGCGCAACACGTCGGGCGCGCCTTCGAGCGCTAAGTCCACATCGCCGCGACGCAAGCGCAGAACATCGCCGAGCGGCGGATCGAGGCGTCCGAAATGTTGGCGTAAGTGCGCGGCGGCGGCGCGGGCGGTTTCGACCGGATCGGGCTGTGGCGTGTTGGCGCGCGCGGCGTTGTAGAGCGGCTGGAACGACATGCCGACAAGCGCCGCGGCCGGGCTATCGCTGGCGGCGCGGCGATCCCAGCTGCGGAGCAGCGTTTGGATTTCAGCAAGCTCCGTGTCGCCTGTGGCGTCGGCGGCGAGAATGATGCGGACCATCTCCATCGTCTGCGATTGTTCGCTGGAGGTCAGATCGAACTTGGCTTCGAGCAATTGCGTGTCGCTGATGCGGGCGAGTGGCGAGAGGATTTCCACGGCGCGGTAACCGCGATTGGTGACATAGCGCTCGATCGCGGGGGCGGCGTCGGGGAAATGCTCGGGCGTGATGTTGGCGCCTTCGTCGGTGACGTACCAGGGCGCGCCATTGGTGCTGGCGAGCCAGCCGGAGGCGGGATCGACGATCTCTGGCGCATCAACGCGATCGTCCATCGCCCAGATGAGATCGCTGCGATCGCCCGGCACGCAGCCGGACCAATCCAAGCCCTCTGCGCGTCGCGGGATAATGGCGTTGTAGAGATAGCCGATGCGGCCGGTTTGGTCCGCGTACATGAAATTGAACGACGGGATGGCGCGCATGGCCATCGCTTCGCGCCACTCGTCGTAATTCTGCGCGCGGCCCATGCGGTAGAATTGCTCGAGCGCGCGCAGTTCGCCTGCGCCGGCATAGCGCACGGCGACCGAGCCATCGGCGGTTTCGAACGCGGGGCCGTGCACGGTGAAGCGCAGCGTGCGCGGCACCGGAATCGTGAACCAGCCCATTTTCACCCAGAGCCAGATCGTGCGCGTCTCGAAGCGGCGCCATTCGCCGTCGATGAAATATTGGCCGCGATGCGCATCGTCGGTGGTGAGGCGATAAATGTCGGCGAGGTCGGGTAGGTTCACGGTCGCGGCGAATGCGAGATTCCCGTTCGTGCCGAGCACGGGGAAGGGCGAGCCAGGGAAGAGGCCGCCGTGCATGCGCCAGCCTTCGTCGCTGGAGACGCCGGCTTCGTACCAGGCGACGGGGCCCGCCCACGGCTGGTGCGAGTTGACGATGAGGCGCGTGTGGCCGTCATCGCTGCGGCTCGGCGCGACGGCGAACGCGTTAGAGCCCCAATCGCTCGTCGGCGCAGTGGCTTCTTGGACTGTGCACGGATGGCCGTCTTCGCTGGCGACCATGCCGAGCGTGCGCTCGAAGCCCCAGAACAATGGCACGGTCAGCGCCGAGCCGGCGATCACGTCGCGGCCGGTGATGTTGCCGGCGTTGGGGAGTACTTCGTCGGGATGCCCGGCGGCGTAAGCGTTGAGGCCTGCTGCATAGGCTTCGACGATGGCGCGAAACTCGGGCGAGATGTCGCTTTCGTAGCGCTCGGCCACGGAGCGCTCGATGCCGAGCAGGTGCCAGAGGAAATCGGAGCGCGCGCCTTCTTCGCCGAGATAGGCGCCCAGCTTGCCGCGGCCGAGCAGAACGGTGATCTGGATGGTGGCGAAATTGTCCTCGGCGTGGGCGAGCGCGAGGCCGTAGGCGGTTTCCGCGTCGGTGCGTCCGTGGATGTGCGGCACGCCGTATTCGTTGCGCGTGATGGTGGGCGTGAAGTCGACGCTCGGCGCCGCGGGCGCTGGCGCGCAGCTGGTTGCAAGCGCGAACGCGGTCAAAAGCGCGGCTAGTCTCTTCATGTGATCCCCTTGGGGGGCAGCTTGTGCGCGCGCGCCTGCAAACTCAAGCATGCCCCATCGTCATCCCGGGGTGTCGCGAAGCGACAAACCCGGGACCCAGGGGACGAAGGGGTCCCGGGTCTCGCTCCGCTCGCCCGGGATGACGATCGAGGTGGAGGTGCGCTAAGTCAGCACTGTGAACCTCGCCGACCTCATCGCCCGCGAAACGCAGCGTTTTGTTGACACGCATCCCAAGAGTGCGGCGCAAGCGGCGGCGCTCAAGCAACATTGGCTATTCGGCGCGCCGTTTCATTGGATGAACGATTGGGCCGCACCCGTCGCCATCATCGCCGAGGACGGCGAAGGCGCGGTGCTGACCGATATCGACGACAACACGTACGACGATTTTTGTCTGGGCGACACGCCGGGCATGTTCGGTCATGGCCGACCTGAGATTGCGCGTGCGGTTGCCGAGCAAGCGCGGCGTGGCGCGACCTTCATGTTGCCGACCGAAGAGGCCGCTGGCGTCGGCGCGCTGTTAGCGGAGCGGTTTGGTTTGCCGTTTTGGCAAACGACGCTTTCGGCGTCGGACGCCAATCGAGCGCTGATCCGCTGGGCGCGGGCTGTGACCGGCAAGTCCGTGATCGTTGTGTTCGATGGCTGCTATCACGGCATGGTGGAGGATTGTTTTGTAGAGCTGCGCCACGGCCGCACGCGCCCCGATAGCGGGCTCATCGGCCAAGTGTTCGACATGACGCGCACCACGCGCGCTGTGCCGTTCAACGATATTGGCGCGCTGGAAGCGGCGTTGGCGCAAGGCGATGTCGCCGCCGTGTTGGCCGAACCGGCGATGACCAATTGCGGGATGATTTTGCCGGAGCCGAACTTCTGGAAGCGCGCGCAGGCGTTGGCCAAGAAGGCTGACGCGCTGTTGATCCTGGATGAAACGCACACGCTGTCGAGCGGGCCGGGCGGCGCCACCCAAGCGTGGGGGCTCGCGCCGGATGCGCTGGTAATCGGCAAGGCGATTGCGGGCGGGTTTCCGGCAGCGGTGTGGGGCGTGAGCGCGGAGTTGGCGGAGAAGATTGCTGCGGTCCCACGAAACGGCGGCCGCTCCGGCATTGGGACGACGCTCGCCGGCAACGCCATGGGCATCGCCGCGATCGGCGCGACGCTGCGGGAGTTGGCGACGCCAGCCGCGTTCGAGGCGATGCTGGCTGGCGCCGACGATCTCGTCGCGAAGCTCAACAGCGTCATCGCGGATCGCAAGCTGCCTTGGTGCGTCGCCCATATCGGCGCGCGTGCCGAGATCGTGTTCGCGCCTGAGCCGCCAAAGAACGCCGCCGCGATGCGCCCAGCCTTGGCGCAGAGCGAATTGAACCATGCGCTCCACCTTTATCTGATGAATCGTGGCATCCTTATCGCGCCGTTTCACATGATGATGCTGGTCTGTCCGGCGACGACGACGCAACAGATTGACCGGCTGGTCGCAGCGGTCGATAGCTTCGCCGAAGAATACGCCCGAGAAGGCGCCGCCAAAGAAGCCTAAACATGACCATCGCCGATCCGAAGGAAGTCAAAACCTTCCTCGACAAGCATCCCGAGATTCAGTTCTTCGAGATCGTGTTCACCAATATGGCCGGCGTGCCGCGGGGGAAGCGCTTGCGCCGGCACGAGATCGAAGCGGTGTACGCGCAAGGACGTTTTTTGCCTGGTTCCATCCTGGTCAACGACATCACCGGCCAAGATGTCGAAGCGACCGGCTTGGTGTGGGAAGACGGCGATGCGGATCGCATCGCGCGGCCGATCGCTGGTCGGCTGACGCCGGCGCCGTGGCTTGGCGCCGATGTCGCGCAGATACCGTTGTCGATGTACGAGCTCGACGGCAAACCGCACGATCTCGATCCGCGTCACGTGCTGAAGCGCGTCATCGATCGCTTTGCGGCAGACGGGCTTGTGCCAGTCGTGGCGTGCGAGCTGGAATATTATCTGGTCGACGCCCGCCGCACCGCGAACGGCAAAATCCAGCTGCCGCCGTCGCCGCTGACCGGCGATCGCGCCACCCAGCATCAAGTTTATGGGCTCCGCGAGGTGGAGGAGGCGTCCGGGTTCCTGCGCGACCTATGGACCACTGCCGACGCTATGGGCATTCCGCTCGAAGGGGCGATTAGCGAATACGCACCGGGGCAGTTGGAACTCACTTTGAAGCATCACGCCGATGCGCTGCGCGCCGCCGATGATGCAGTGCTCTATAAGCGTGCGGCGAAGGGCGTCGCGCTCAAGCATGGGTGTGAAGCGACCTTTATGGCCAAACCCTTCGCCGATCTCGCGGGCTCAGGCATGCATCTGCATGTCAGCGTCAACGATAAGGCGGGCAAGAACATCTTTGCCTCCGACAAGCCCGAAGGTGAGCCGATGTTGGCGCATGCGGTCGGCGGCATGAAGGCTCTCTTGGCGGACTCGATGGCGATCTATGCGCCGAACGCCAACTCGTACCGGCGTTTCCGGGCTAATTCGTACGCGCCTGTGGCGCCGACTTGGGGGGTGAACAACCGCACGGTCTCCTTCCGCGTGCCCGCCGGCGCGCCGCCGACGCGGCACATCGAACACCGCGTCGCCGGCGCCGATGCGCACCCGGCGCTGGCGCTGGCCGCGCTTCTTGCTGCGGTGCACCATGGGATCACCAACAAGATCGACCCGGGTCCCGCGATCGTGGGCGACGGTTACGCTCAGGCCGAGGGTGGTGAGAAAATCCCGACCAATTGGTTCGCCGCGACCGACAGGTTCGCGGAATCGGCCATTCTGAAGGATTATTTGGGCGAGAGGTTCGTCCGGATGTACACGACGGTGAAGCGGGTTGAGCAAGATCGCTTCCAAAGTGTGATCCCAGATATTGATTATGACTGGTATTTGCGTGCTTGTTAGCAGGCGGATGCCGGGAGCAGGCTAAGCGGGGGCCGTCCAAAGGCGGCTGAACAAGGAAGGCACAAAAATGGCCAAGGGCAAATATCTCCGGGGCGCATCGCGCCGTTCGCTGCTGAAGCAATTTGGCGCCGGCGCGATCGGTCTTTCGTTCGCTGGCGGGTTGAGCGCGTGTGGCGGTAGTGGCGGTGGCGGCAGTGTCGTCAACTTCTACAACTGGGACACCTATATCGGCCCAACGACATTGGACGACTTCCAGGCCGCGACCGGCACGTCGGTGAACATGAGCCTGTTCGCGACCAATGATGAACTCTTCGCGCGCCTGCGCGCCGGCAACCCCGGCTTTGACGTCATCGTGCCGTCGAACGAGTTCGTCACCCGCATGAGCCAGGCGGAGATGATCCAGCCTTTGGATCACACGCTGATCCCGAACATGTCGAACCTGCTGCCGGAATTCCAGGACGCAGCGTTCGATCCGGGGCGGCGCTATTCGATGCCGTACACGTGGCTGGTGCTCGGCATCGGCTATCGCAAGAGTGTTGCGCAGGAAAAGGGCATCGTTCCTAATTCGTGGCGCTACCTGTTCGATTCTCCTGATTTCAGCGGACGCATCGCTTTGCTCTCGGAATCGGCGGACCTCATTCGCCTTTGCGCCAAGTACCAAGGCATTTCGCTGAACGGCATTCCGGACGCGAACCTGACCTCGATCGAGCAAATGCTCATCCGTCAGAAGCCGCACGTGAAGGCATTCCACGAAGATGATGGCCAGGATTTGCTGGCGTCGGGCGAAATAGACATCGTGCTCGAATACAATGGCGACATGGCGCAGCTTATGGCGGCCGAAGGCGGCGACCAGTTCGATTTCGTGGTGCCGAACGAAGGCACGCTGATCAATTCTGATTGCCTCTGCATCCCGACCGGCGCGCCGAACGTCGCAGGCGCGCACGCGTTTATCAACTATCTGCTCGACGCCGAAGCCGGGCAGAAGATCACCGAGGAAATCCAGTACCCGACGCCGAACGCCGCGGTCGCGGCGCTCATGGGCGCGGAGTACCAGAACAATCCGGTGATCTTCCCGTCGGCGGAGGTCATGGCGCGCAGCGAGTATGGCGCGTTCGAGGGCGACGACCGCTCACGTCTCTACGAGGAAATCTTCACCCGCATCAGCGCGGCGTAATCATTTGATCCGCCGGCTTCGCGCCGGCGGCTTCTCTCTCTGGCGGTGGGAGTACGTCGGCGATGGAGCAGACGTGGAAACAGGCGAGGGCGGCGTTCGCGGCGATTGCCGTGCCGCCGATCGCTTGGCTTTTCCTGTTCTTCCTCGTGCCCATGGCGGTGATCTGGGCCTATTCGTTTGGCGAAAACACCGGCCCGATCACAATCGATCTCACCGGCACGTTCGCGAACTACATCCGCGCGCTCGAGCCGCTCTATCTGCAGATTTTCTGGAAGAGCCTTGTCGTCGCCGGCATCACGACGCTGCTGTGCTTGATCGTCGGTTTCCCGGTGGCGTTGGCGATTGCGTTTGCAACGCCGAAGATGAAGTCATGGCTGCTGCTGCTGATCATGTTGCCGTTCTGGACCAACCTGCTTATCCGCACGTTCGCGCTGATCGCGGTGCTGCGCGAGCAGGGCTATGTGAATTTCGCGCTCGAATGGCTCTGGAATAATGCAAGCGGCTTCATGACGCTCATCGGCTTGCAGCCGCTGGGTGAGTTTGAGCCACTGACGCTGCTTTACAACAACACCGCCGTCATCATCGGCCTCGTTTACGTGCACCTGCCGTTCATGGTGCTGCCGCTCTATTCGGCGCTGGACCGTATGGATCGTTCGCTGATGGAGGCGAGCCTCGATCTCGGCGCTGGACATCTGCGTACGATCTGGTCCGTCGTGGTGCCGCTCGCGGCGCCGGGCATTGCGTCGGGGATCTTAATCACCTTCATCCCGGCGCTCGGCGCTTATCTGACACCCGATCTGCTCGGCGGCACCGATAGCCAGATGATCGCCAATGTTATCGAGCGGCAGTTCAAGCGCGCCAATGACTGGCCCTTTGGCGCAGCGCTCTCGTTCCTGCTCATGTACCTCACCTTTATCGCGATTGCGGCGCAGGCGTTCATTCAACGCAAGTCCGAGCGGAGGGGCTGATGGCGGACGAAGGCCTCACCGCGCTGCCGCAAGTCGGTCGCCCCAAGCGCGAACCGCGCGATAAGCCGGGCCCGCTCGAATACATGCGCCAATGGCCGCTGCGCGTGATCGTGGTCGCGACTCTGGTGTTTCTCTATGCGCCGCTGATCACGCTGATGGCGTTCAGCTTCAACGATAGCCGCCGCAACATCGTCTGGCAGGGCTTCACCACCGATTGGTACGTGAAGGCCTTCAACAATGAATCGCTGCTGCAAGCCTTCATCAATTCGCTGACCATCGCGTTTTTCTGCACCATCATCTCCGTGATCCTGGGCGCTCTGGCGGCGGTCATGCTGTGGCGCTTCCGCTTTCCGGGCAAAACCTTGGTCGAAGGCTCGATGGCGCTGCCGATCGTGGTGCCGGAGATTTGCCTCGGCGTTGCGATGTTGGTGTTCTTCGCGCGCGTGATGCCGTGGCCGATGGGGCTGCCGTGGCCGCTGAACCTCGGCGCCATCACTATTGCGCACGTCTCGTTCGCGTTTCCGTTTGTCGCCACCGTGGTGCGGGCGCGGCTTTCCTCGTTCAATCGCGAACTGGAGGAGGCGGCCAAGGATTTGGGCGCGAGCGAATGGCGCACGTTCTGGGACGTGCTGGTGCCGCACATGCAGCCTGGCCTGATTGCAGGCGCGCTGCTGGCCTTCACCTTGTCGCTCGACGATTTCGTCATCACCTTCTTCACAGCCGGGCCCGACACGATCACGTTCCCGGTTAAGGTCTATTCGATGCTGCGCTTCTCGGTGACGCCCGAGGTGAACGCCGCATCGACCGTGCTTATCGTTGTGACCGTCATCCTCACGGCTATTGGCCTGCAAATGCAGAACAACCAGTCGAAGGAGAATAAGGCGTAATCCATGACTGACGCTCCTGTCTCCAACGCGCCGTCCAATGCGCCAACGCCGAAGCCGGCGCCGCATGTGAAGGACAACGCGATCATCCGCTTCGAAGGCGTCACCAAGCGATTCGGCAAAATGGTCGCCGTCGACAATGTGACGCTCGATATTCAAGAGGGTGAGTTCTTCGCGTTGCTTGGCCCCTCAGGCTGCGGCAAGACCACGTTGCTGCGTATGTTGGCCGGCTTCGAGACGCCGACCGAAGGGCGCATTCTGATCGATGGCAAGGATGTCGCGGCGCTGCCGCCGAACAAGCGGCCGGTGAACATGGTGTTTCAGTCCTACGCCGTGTTCCCGCACATGAAAGTATCGGACAATGTCGCCTACGGCCTGAAGATGGACGGCGTCGATGGCGGCGAGATCAAGCGGCGCGTGGATGAAGCGCTTGAGTTGGTGAAGCTCGGCGGCCTTGGCGTGCGCATGCCGGATCAGCTTTCCGGCGGACAGCGGCAACGCGTGGCGCTGGCGCGGGCTTTGGTGAAGCGGCCCCGCGTGCTGTTGCTGGACGAACCGCTTTCGGCGTTGGACGCCAAGTTGCGCGATCAGATGCGCTCGGAGTTGACGTCGCTGCAGGAGAAAGTTGGCATCACCTTCATCATGGTGACGCACGATCAAGATGAAGCTCTCGCCATCGCTACGCGCTGCGCGGTGATGCATAGGGGCGTGCTGACGCAAGTGGCGTCGCCCGGCGATCTCTACGAGTTTCCCAACTCGCGCTTCGTGGCCGATTTCGTCGGCAGCGTGAACATGTTCGAAGGCGTGCTGGAGAGGGACGAGCCGAACGAGGCGCAGGTGCGCTGCCCCGAACTCGGCGCGCCGGTTTATCTCGATCACGGCGTCACTGGCGCGCGCGGGGCCACGGTGTGGGTGGCGCTTCGGCCAGAGAAGATCGAGATGCATAAGCGCGCCGAGGGCTCCACCGCGATGAAGATGGAGGATGCCCCTGCGGGAACCAACGTCGTGCCGGGCGTCATCCGCGACATCGTCTATCTGGGCAGCGAGACCAATTACGAGATCGAGCTGGAAGGCGGGCGCCGCGTGAAGACGTTCCGCTCTAATCTGACCCGCTACGATCAAGAAGATTTTACCTGGGATGAGCCAGTGTGGCTGGCTTGGCACGCCTGTTCGCCGGCAGTGCTCCTATCTTAGGCCCATGACCACCCCGACTCGTCCCGTCCTCGGCGTCATCGCCTGTAATCGCTCCATCGAAGCGCAAGACGCGCAAGCGGTGATGACGCGCTATCTCGTCTCGGCGCTGAAGTATGCGGATGCAGCCGCACTTTTGGTGCCGGCCTTGCCGGACTTGATGAATGCAAAAGAGGTCGCGCCGCGGCTTGATGGCATTCTGCTCACCGGCACGCCGTCTAATCTCGATCCCAAGCGCTACGGCGCGATCATTGATGACGCGCCAGGGCCGTTCGATCCGGGTCGCGATGAGATGACGGCGCACCTAATCGAGGCGATGATCGAAGAAGGCAAGCCGGTGTTCGGCATTTGCCGCGGCTTCCAAGAACTGAACGTCGCATTCGGCGGCACGCTGCGGCGCGACATGGCGGCGAACCCCGAGCTCATTCCGCACCACGCGCCCGATCACAAGAGTTTCGACGAGTATTTCGAGCACATTCATCCTGTAAACCTCGTCACAGGCGGCGTGCTCGAGCGCGTCTACAAGACGGATGCGCTCGATGTCGTAAGCGTGCATTATCAGGGCGTCGAGAAGCTCGGCGCGGGTCTGACCGTCGAAGCAACCGCGCCCGATGGCGTCATTGAAGCCATCTCCGCCACCATGAACGGCGCGCCTATTCTGGCGGTGCAGTGGCACCCCGAATGGAAGGCGCATGAGAACCCGCAGAGCCAAACCTTCTTTAAGCTTTTGGGCCGAGCACTGCGGCGTGAGCCACTCGTCGCCAATACGGCGGCGCAAGAACGATAAATCGAGGGAAGAGCATGGTCGCGCGCAACTACGACATACCCGAATTGCGTCGTCTCGACGTCGCGCACCATTTGCCGGCGCAGGCCAATTATGGCGAGCTGCAAGCGCTCGGCGGCAGCCGCATCATCACGCGCGCCGAAGGCTGCACGATTTATGACGGCGATGGCGCCGCGATCCTCGACGGCATGGCCGGCTTGTGGTGCGTGAATGTCGGCTACGGTCGCGAAGAATTGGTGCGAACAGCCGCCGAGCAGATGCAGGAGCTGCCGTTCTACAACACGTTTTTCAAAACCGCGACGCCGCCAGCTGTGATGCTGGCGACGAAGATCGCTGAAAAGCTCGGCGGCGAACTGCAGCACGTCTTCTTCAATTCGTCCGGCTCGGAAGCCAATGACACCGTGATGCGCATGGTGCGCCATTACTGGACTGTGTCTGGCCAGCCTAAGCGCAGCATCTTCATCAGCCGGCGCAACGCCTATCACGGCTCGACCATGGCCGGCGCCAGTCTCGGCGGCATGAAGCTCATGCACCCGATCGGCGGCCTGCCGATCCCCGGCATCGAGCATGTCGCGCAGCCCTATAAATTCGGCGAAGGTTTCAACGAAGATGAAGAGGCGTTCGGTGCGCGTTGCGCGCAGGAGATCGAGGATCGCATCCTCAAGGTTGGGCCTGAGAATGTCGCGGCCTTCATCGGCGAACCGGTGCAGGGCGCGGGCGGGGTGATCATTCCGCCGAAGGGCTATTGGCAGCGCGTGGATGCGATCTGCAAGAAGTACGGCATTCTGCTTGTCGTCGACGAAGTCATTTGCGGCTTCGGCCGCCTGGGCTCGTGGTTCGGCTTCCAGCACTTTGGCGTGACGCCTGATCTCGTGCCGATGGCGAAGGGCTTATCGTCAGGCTATCTGCCGATCTCCGCCGTCGGCGTGTCGCACAAGATCGTCGAAGTGCTGCGCGAGAAGGGCGGCGATTTTGTTCATGGCTACACGTATTCGGGCCACCCGGTCGCGGCCGCGGTTGCGCTGAAGAACATTGAGATCATCGAGCGCGAAGGCTTGGTCGAGCGCGTCAAGAATGATGTCGGCCCGTACTTTGCCAACGCGCTGAAGCGCCTCGCCGATGATCCGCTGGTTGGCGAGGTGCGTTCGCTCGGACTGATCGGCGCCGTCGAGATCGTGTCGAAGAAAGGCACGAACGAACGCTTTACCGGCGAGGAGGGCAAGGCTGGCCCGATCGTGCGTGATGCCTGCATCAAGAATGGCCTCATGGTGCGCGGCATTCGCGACTCGATCGTGATGTGCCCGCCGCTGATTATCGGCCACGCCGAGATCGACCGGATGATCGAGATCATCGGCCGCTCGCTGCGCGAGGCAGAACCGGTGCTGCGCGCGCTTTAGGGCGCGACGCCAGCTTCGAGGCCTGCGCGTTTGATCAGGTGCATGCCGTCGGCGATATCGTGCGCGATTGCGAAGCGAAGCGCGTCCGCGTCTTTGGCGACCACGGCCTTGATCGCATCTTGATGGCTGTCATGCAGCTTGGCCCCCCTGAGGCGGCCGTAAACAACGCGCATGAACGGCCCGAACTGCAACCATACGGTTTCGATCAGCTGGAGATGCGTGGCTCGCGGCGAAGCGCGATAAAGGGTGAAATGAAACCGATGATTGGCGCTCATATACGCGTCGGCGTCGCCATGTATGACTGCGGCGTCGAGTGCGGCGTCCGCTTCGCGCAACGCTTCGACATGCTGCGCCGTCAGGGCCGGAAGCGCCAAGACCGCTGCTTCCGGCTCGAGCATCAGTCGGCACGCCAGCAGATCGTCGAACCGCTCCGGCGTCATCGGTGGCACGCGCACGCGGCGCTTGGATCGGATCGAAACCGCGCCTTCCGCCGCTAGTCGCGATAGCGCGTCGCGCACCGGCGTTTGGCTGACGCCGAGTTCAGCAGCGATGCTGCGCGTCGAAAGCTCGTGTCCCGGCGCCATGCGGCCAGTCACCAAGCGCTGACGCAGCTCGGCGTAAACCGAGGCGTTCAGGCCTTCTTCTTTCTGCGCATCCGTGAACATGGTTCGCAGGTAGCCTTAACGCGCGGATAAATCATCCGAAAACGTCACGCAGAAGGGCTTAGACGGCCAGCCGCTCGGCTTGACTTGACCACTTTGCAACACCCATAGTGCGATATCAGGTGACTTATGCGCCCCCGCGGCCTTCCCACGAAGGCGAATGGGCGCGGCACGCGCACTGCTTTTCGCAGTTGCACCCTTCGGGTCGAGCCGCGTTCGTTTGAAAGAAATTCAATAGCGGTTCTCGCGCGCCGTCGCGGCGCAACGCGCTTTCGCGCGTGCAAAACAGTGTGTGCACAATGAGCTTTTCGAGTTGGATCAAGGAACGCGGCATCGGCGAGATCGAATGTCTGATCCCGGACCTCAACGGCGTTATCCGCGGCAAGGTGTTCCCGGCGCAGAAGTTCCTGCAGAGCGAACGCGATGGCTCGCTGCGGATTCCGTCGAGCATCTATCTGCTCACTGTCACTGGCGAGTATGCGGACGACGCCGACGAAGCACTTTCCATGCAGGATCCCGACGTCGTGCTGCGGCCGGATATCGACACCATCTGCGTGGCCCCGGGCTATAAGACGCCGACCGCGTTTGTGTTCGCCGATACGTTTCACACCAGTGGCGAGCCTTACGACATCGCGCCGCGCTACGTGCTGCGGCGCGTGCTGAAGCTCTATGAGGATTTGGGCTTGAAGCCGGTCGTTGCGCCGGAGCTCGAATTTTATCTCACCCAGGTGAACACCGATCCGGATTTGCCGCTTATGCCGCCCGCCGGCCGCTCCGGCCGCTCGGAAACCTCGCCGCAACCCTACGGGCTTGAAGCGATCACTGAGTACGAAGATCTGATCGAGACGATCTACGAACACGCCGAAGCGGCGTCACTTCATCTCGATACAATGATCCACGAAAGCGGCACCGCGCAGCTCGAGATCAACTTCAATCATGGCGATCCGGTGCACGTGTCGGATCAGGTGCTGGTGTTCAAGCGCATCGTGCGGCAAGTGGCGCTGAAGCACGGCGTCTACGCGACCTTCATGGCCAAGCCGCATGAAAACCAGCCCGGCAGCGCCATGCATCTGCATGTCTCTGTGGTTGACGCGAAGAAGGGAAACAATCTTTTCGGCGGTGAAGAGGGCGACGGCAATACTGATCTCTTCCGCCATTTCGTCGGCGGTCTACAGAAATATCTTGGCGACGTAACGCCACTGTTTGCACCTAACGTGAATTCTTTCCGCCGCATGCGGCCGGATTTTTCCGCACCGATCAATCTGCAATGGGGCTACGACAATCGCTCGTGCGGTCTGCGTGTGCCGATCTCGCACCAAGCCAACCGCCGTATCGAAAATCGCCTGCCGGGCGCGGACTCCAATCCGTATCTCGCGATCGCCGCCCTGCTCGTGTGCGGTTATATCGGCATCCGTGACAAGATCGCGCCGAACGAGATGGTGCAAGGCAGCGCCTACAAATGGGCGCGTACGTTGCCGCGCACGCTGAGCGAAGGTTTGGACCGATTCAAACTATGCCAACCAGTTATCGAACTGCTCGGCGATCACTTCTGCACCGCCTTCCAGATGATTAAGGCGCACGAGCTGAGCAATTTCGAAGGCGTCATCAGCTCTTGGGAACGTGATCACCTTTTGCTCAAGGTCTAGGGTGAGCTTCAATTCCGGCCTCGGCATGGAACGGTCGTACTACGTCGCGACTGCCAACCCGTTCGCGCGCGCGCCGAAGCTTGAAGGTGAAGCGAGCGTCGATGTCGTCATTGTCGGCGGCGGCTATACTGGATTGCACGCGGCGCTGAACGCGGTCGAGCGTGGCTTCTCAGTCATTCTGCTTGAAGCGGGACGCATCGGTTGGGGCGCGTCCGGCCGCAATGGCGGGCAGATGATTCCGGGTTGGCGCAAAGGCGCCGGCGAATTGATCGCGCGCTATGGCGAAACGCGCGCGCGGCTTTTATTCGATCTAGCGCTCGAGGCGCGCGACCTGAGCGTTGCGCGGATCGAGAAGCATGCGATCGCCTGCGACTATCGCGCTAACGGTCACCTCACGCTGGCTTCGAAGCGCGCGGACGCTGCCTGGATTCGGAATGAGTCGGAAACGCTGGCGCGGGTCATGAACTACCCGCACGCACGCGTTCTCTCGGAAGGCGAGGCGCGCGCCGAGGTGAACGCGACGGGCTTTCATGGCGCCTTGCTTGATGCCGGCGGCGGGCATGTGCATGCGCTGAACTACGCGCTCGGTCTCGCCGATGCGGCGCGCGCGGCCGGTGTGATTTTCCACGAAGACTCGCGCGTTGTGCGTTTGGAAACGGAGCGCCGAGTTGTGGCGCACACGGAGCGGGGCGTCGTGCGGGCGCGCTATGGCGTGCTGGCGTGCGATGCGCTGCTGGGCGATCTCGAACCGCGGCTTGCGGCGCGCATTATGCCAGTGGCGAACTATTTGGTCGCGACTGAGCCATTAGTCGACTCACGCGCGCTGATCGCGAACGATCGCGCCGTCAGCGACAGCCGCTTTGTCGTGAACTACTTCAGGCTCAGCGCCGATGGGCGGCTCGTTTTCGGCGGTGGCGAGCGCTATACGCCCGCGCCGCCTGCCGACATCGCGGCGTTCGCGCGCCGCCACATGGTGAACTTCTTCCCGCAACTCGCGGACACGCGCATCGATCACGCTTGGGGAGGGCTTGTTTCGATCAGCATGACGCGGCTGCCGCATATCGGGCGGACGGGCGATCTCTTTTTCGCGCACGGCTATTCGGGACAGGGCGTGTTGTTGCCCGCGCTTGCCGGCAAAGTGTTGGTCGAAGCGATGAGTGGTACTGCGGAGCGCTTCGATGTTCTGGCGGGCATGGCGCCGCCCGAGTTTCCCGGCGGCGCCATGTTGCGTTCGCCGCTCCATGTGCTGGGCATGCTCTGGTACGCGCTTCGCGATCGGCTCTGATGCTGCCGGATCGCGGGCCTTCAGGCCCGCATGCTTAGCTTGTTCGAAAAATGCGGGCCTGAAGGCCCGCGGTCCGCGTTAGCGCAGCGCCGCCGCTTGCTTGGCCGATGTTTCGATCGCGGCCCAATCTTGGGTCATGATGTTTTTTGCTGACGCAACCCACGAGCCGCCGACGCAAAGCACATTGTCGAGCGCGAGATAAGCGGGCGCTTGCTCCGGCGTGATCGAGCCCGTTGGGCAGAAGCGCACATTTGGGAACGGCCCGGCGAGCGCTTTCAATGTGCTGACGCCGCCCAGCTGTTCGGCGGGGAAGAACTTGAAGTGTGTGTAGCCTTGATCGAGCCCGCGCATGATTTCGCTGGAGGTCGAAACGCCGGGAATGAAAGGAATGGGCGCGTTGCGCGCGGCTTTCAGCAGTTTCGGCGTCCCGCCCGGCGAGAGCGCGTAGCGCGCGCCAGCTTCCATCGCCGCGTCGAGATCCTTGACGTTCAGCACCGTGCCGGCGCCGACAATCATCTCGGGCGCACCCTTTGCGATCGCCTTGATGGCGTCAAACGCCGCAGGCGTGCGCAGCGTGACCTCGATTGTGTTGATGCCTGCGGCGAGGAGGACGCGCGCGAGCGGCTCGGCCAGCGCCGCATCCTCTATCACCACCACCGGCATCACCGGCGAGAGCTTCAAGACATCTTCGGCTGAGAGCTTATTCATCGGCGCACATCGGCGCCGGATTGAGAGAGATAGAAGTCCACGTCGTCCGCCGTTGAAAGGTTGAAGTCTCCGGCAATGTAGTGCTTCAGCACCGCCGCGCCCACCGCGAAATCAAGGATTTGCTGATCGCCGCCGCTATGGGCCAAACCGTGCAGCAGGCCAGCCGCGAATGCATCGCCGCCGCCGATACGATCGACGATGCCCGTCACCGCGTGCGGTGCGCTGCGCGTCACGCCGCTGCGTGTGATCATGACGCCGCCGATCTCGTTGTCATCGGCGCTCAGCACTTTGCGCTCAGTGGCCGCGATGCGTTGCAACGAGGGAAAGCGCGCGAAGGCGATGCGAGCGGCGTCCTCCGGCGTCGAGGCGCGCTCGCCGGTCACGAGTGCGATGTCGCGCGCATCCGCGAACATGAGGTCGGCTTCGGCGAAGAAGGCGTTTAGCGTTGGGCGCGGATCGTCGCCGCGCGCTTCCCACAATTTGGCGCGGAAGTTTGCATCGAATGACACTTTGACGCCTGCCGCGCGCGCTGCGCGCATAGCGGTGAGGGCGGCGTTGGCCGTCGCGCGGTTCAGCGCTGGCGTGATGCCCGAAACGTGGAGCCAATCGGCGCCGTTCAGGATGGAGCTCCAGTCAAACGCTGGCGCGCTGGCGAATGCGCTCTGCCCGCGATCATAGACGATGTCCGCCGCGCGCCGGCCTGCGCCCGGCGTCAGGAAATAGAGTCCCATGCGGCCCGCGGTGAATTGCACAGCGTTCGTGCCGACGCCGTTGCGGCGAAGCTCGTCGCGCGCTGCGTGACCGAGCGCGTTGTCGGGCAGAGCGCTGACCATGCGCGCATCGTGTCCGAACTTCGCGAGCGACACCGCGACGTTGGCTTCGGCGCCGCCGACATGCGTGCGCACGCCCGGCGTCTGCAGCAGCAGTTCGCCGGCCGGCGCGGAGAGCCGGAGCAGAATTTCACCAAAGCAGATAAAGCGGGCCACAACTGTCCTCTAAAGCCGACTCAGCGCGCGAGCCAACCCCCATCAACCGGAATGATGGCGCCGTGCACGTAATCGGAGGCCGCGCTGGCCAAAAACACCGCGGCGCCGCCGAGGTCGGACGGGTCGCCCCAGCGGCCGGCGGGGATGCGGTCGAGGATTTGCGCGTTGCGCTTTTCGTCGGCGCGCAGCGCTTCGGTGTTGTCGGTGGTCATGTAACCAGGCGCGATGGCGTTGACGTTGACGCCTTTGCTGGCCCATTCGCAGGCGAGCAGCCGCGTGATGCCGGCCAGCCCGCTCTTGCTCGCCGTATAGGAAGGCACGCGGATGCCGCCTTGGAAGGAGAGCATCGAGGCGACATTGATGATCTTGCCGCGCCCTTGCGCGATCATGTGCCGCCCGGCGGCCTGCGCGAGAAAGAACGCCGACTTCAAGTTCGTATCAATCACCGCGTCCCAGTCATCTTCGCTGAAATCGACCGAGTCGTTGCGACGGATGATGCCGGCATTGTTGACGAGGATGTCGACCTTGCCGAATTCGCCGACGGTGCGTTCAACGATGCCAGCAATCGGCGCGGTGGAGGAGAGGTCCGCTTCAATCGAAATGAACTTGCGGCCTAGCGCCTTTACGTGCGCGCCGGTTTCATCCGCTGCGCGGCGGCTGGTCGAGACAATGTCCGCGCCCGCTTGCGCCAGCGCGACGGCGATGACTTGGCCGAGGCCAACATTGCCGCCGGTGACGATGGCGCTTTTGCCTTCCAGGCTGAACAAACTGGCGCTCATTACGATGCGCGCACGCGGCGGATGTAGTCGGCGATGGCGGTGTCTTGCGCGTTGGCGAAGAACAGCTCCTCGAAACGCTCACCCGCGACGGCCGCCTTCAACAAATCCTGATCCACCGCCTTCAGCACCGTCAGCATGTCGTGGCACGACGCGGCTTTCAGTTCTTTCAGGATGCCACGGTTTTTCGCCATGATGGCGGCGCGCTCTTTCGGGTAGCCGAGACCGCGCTCGCCGTCGAAAAGCTTGCGATAGCAATCCTGCAGATTGAGCTCGGCGGCCCAACCGAAACCCTTGGCGTACGGCATGGCGATAGCGTTGCCGTCATTGATCTGGCCAAACAGGAACGCATCCGTCGGGTCGGCGATGAGGCCGCAGAACACGCCGGGCATCGCATTGCACGCCAGCATCGAACCCATGCCGGTGCCGCAGCCGGTGACGACAAAGTCCGCAGCTTTGGAGTTGAGCAGAATGCCAGCGAGCAGGCCGTTCATCACGTAGGTGAGCGAGGCCTTATCCTCGGCGCCGTACATTCCATAATGATGGACCTGGTGGCCGAGCGGCACGGCGACTGAGGTCAGCGCGTCATGAACGATGCTGCTCTTTGCGGCCTGGCTGTTCTCGATGATGAGCGCGATTTTCATGGGGTCGCTCCTATTTATCTCTGGCCGTGGTAACCGGTGTCAAAGCGTGTTTCAAGCAAGTTCGCCAGCTAGCGGGGGGCGGGCCCGGTGGAATCGCGGACGACCAGCACCGGGGAGGTGGTGGGGGCCGCTTCGCGCGGATGATCCTCGTCCTCCTCGTCGGTGAAGCCGATCAGCTTTTCCGCCGCCATGCGTCCGATCTCGCGTGTCGGCGTCCGCACCGTGGTCAGCGGCGGCCACACGCTCGACGCGATCTGGAAGTCGTCGAAGCCGACGACCGAGACATCCTCCGGGCACTTCAAACCGGCGCGCCGGATCGCGTGCAGAACGCCCGCGGCCATTTCGTCGTTGGCGGCGAAGATGGCGGTGGGTTGGGGCGAGAGCTTCAGCAACTCGGCGCCGCACGAAACGCCGGTCTCGAACGTGTAGGCGCCCTGCATGATGTAGCCGTCGGCCAGCTTCAGCTTGCGGTCCTTCAACTCTTCCTCGAAGCCGCCGCGGCGCTCGTGCGAGGAGCGGAAGGTGGACGGCCCGGAGATGAATCCGATCGTGGTGTGACCGAGTTCGGCCAGATGTCTTGCGGCTGCGCGGCCGCCGAGCCGGTCGTTGGAGACGATGATGTGCTCAGGTTCATCGACGGGCACCGAGGCAATGCGGATGTAGGCGCAGCCGATTTCGTCGAGGATCAGCTTCACGCGGTCGTCTTCCGACACTGATGGGGTTAGCACGACGCCAGAGAGTTTTTGGCGCTCTATGAAGCGGCGGAAGTCGGCAAGAAAAGTCGGATTGCCGCGATTGCAGGGATGCACAACCAGTTCGTACCCAGAGCCGCGCATGGCATCGAGCATGCCGAGCTGCATGTTCACGACATATTGCGGGTTAGGGTTGTCATAAACCAAGCCGATCAGGAACGAGCGCCGAAAGGCGAGGCCGCGCGCCTGTGGATCGGGCGAAAAGCCGATCTCCGCGATGATGGCGTTGATCTTCTCGCGCGTGTCGGCCTTCACGAACGGCGACTGATTGATGACGCGCGAAACGGTCTTCTTCGACACGCCGGCCAGGCGCGCCACGTCGTTGATTGTGGGCTTTTTCTCACCGCCCAGGCCACGCCGGGCCGGCTTTATGTCGTCATCGCTCATGTGCCCGGACCATAGGCGCCGCTGCCGCGCAATGGCAACGCAAATGTCGCGGGACATTATTGGTGCGACAAATGCTTGCGCCCCTGTTTGCACCCGCACGCAAACTCTAGTTTGTATGTGGCATGGCCGAGTTCATTCCTGTCCCCCCGTTCGATCTGGTTGTCTTCGGCGCCACTGGCGATCTGTCGCTGCGCAAACTGTTCCCATCGCTGCTGCACCGGTTCCTGGACGGGCAGATCCCGCCCCAGTCCCGCATCATCGGCGTCGCGCGCTCGGACCTGGACAGCGACAGCTTCCGCAAGATGGTTCACGAAGGCCATCTCAAATTCGACCCCAAGTCGAAGATCGACGAAGCGAAGTGCGATGAGTTTTTGAAGCACGTCGAGTACGTACGCGTCGATGCAACCTCGCCCGCTTCGGAGTGGGGTGGACTGACGGATGCGCTCGCCAACGGCAATGGCAATATTCGTATCTTCTATCTCTCCACCGCGCCCAGCCTCTTCGTCACCATCGCGCAGCGTCTGGCGGAGGCGGGCGTCGCCACGCCAACCTCCCGCATCGTGCTGGAAAAACCGATCGGCCGCGATCTCGCCTCGTCGCGTGAAATCAATGACGGCGTTGGCCGCGTGTTCGATGAGCACCGCACCTTCCGCATCGATCACTATCTCGGCAAGGAGACGGTGCAGAACCTGCTCGTGCTGCGCTTCGCCAACATGCTCGTCGAGCCGCTTTGGTCGCGCGAGACTATCGATCATGTACAGATCACAGTGGCTGAGCAGATCGGCGTCGAGGGCAGGGGCGAATATTACGACAGGTCCGGCGCGCTGCGCGACATGGTGCAAAATCACATTCTGCAATTGCTTTGCTTGGTGGCGTTGGAATCACCGAACACGATGGACGCCGATGCGATCCGCACGGAGAAGCTGAAAGTGCTCTCGGCTTTGCGCCGCATTGATGCGAAAACGGCGGGCCAGAAATCTGTACGCGGCCAGTACAAGGCCGGGCTTATCGATGGCAAGCCAGCGCCGTCTTATGTCGAGGAACTTGGCAAGGCGTCGAAGACGGAGACGTTTGTCGCGATCAAAGCCGAAGTCGATAATTGGCGTTGGGCCGGCGTGCCGTTCTATCTGCGCACCGGCAAGCGCATGGGCGCGCGGCGGTCCGAGATCGTGGTGCAGTTCAAGGATACGCCGGTGTCGATGTTCGGCGCTGGCGCGGGCGCGCCGAACAAATTGGTGTTGCGTTTGCAGCCGGATGAGGGCGTGCGTTTGTGGCTCAACATGAAAGAGCCGGGGCCCGGCGGGCTGCGCGTGAAAACGGCGCCGCTTGATCTTTCGTTTGCGGAGGAGTTTGGCGGGGTGCGCTACCCGGACGCGTATGAACGTCTGCTGATGGATGTCGTGCGCGGCAATCTCTCGCTCTTTATGCGCCGCGACGAAGTCGACGCAGCGTGGACGTGGGCGGATGATTTGCTGGCGGCGTGGGAAGACACGGGCCAGGCGCCGAAACTCTATGCCGCCGGTGAGAACGGGCCGGATCAATCAACGCTGCTGCTCGGCAACGAAGGCAGGGCCTGGTGGGACCCGGAATGATGCCCACTCCTCACCCATTCCCGGGGCGATGCGACGCATCGAGCCCGGGACCCATAAACACTTCTGCTTCGACGCTACCCACATCTGCTGACGCGTGTTTATTGCTGGCAGGCGTGTTTATGGGTCCCGGACTTGGCCTTCGGCCAATCCGGGAATGTGTGGTTTGAATGGCCGACTTGAACGGAACCATCGAAGCCGTCACCGAACGCATCCGCGCCCGCAGCGCCAAGCGGCGCCAGCGTTATCTCGATCTCATCGCGGCTTACGATCCGACGAAACCCGCGCGCGTGAGAATCGCGGAAGCCAACCGCGCGCATGGCGCGGCAGGCTGCGCGGTGCAGGACAAGATCGATCTGCTCGGCGGCAAATGGCCCGCGATCGGCATCGTCACCGCGTATAACGACATGCTCTCCGCGCACGCGCCGTATGAGCATTATCCAGAGATCATCCGCAGAGCGGCGCGCGAAGCCGGCGCGATCGCGCAAGTGGCGGGCGGCGTGCCGGCTATGTGCGATGGCGTCACGCAAGGCTTCGAGGGTATGGAGCTGTCGCTGTTTTCGCGCGATGTGATTGCGCTGAGCACGGCCGTCTCGCTCTCGCATGCCACGTTCGATTCCGCGCTACTCCTGGGCATTTGCGACAAGATCGTGCCTGGCTTGTTGATCGGCGCGCTGCGCTTTCCGTGGCTGCCGGCGATCTTCGTACCCGGCGGGCCCATGCCGTCCGGCTTGCCAAACAAAGAGAAAGCCGCACGCCGCCAACTCTTTGCCGAGGGCAAGATCGGGCGCGAGGAATTGCTGCAAGCGGAAGCCGAGAGCTATCATTCGCCCGGCACCTGCACATTCTACGGCACCGCCAACTCCAATCAGATGATGATGGAGCTGATGGGGCTGCACATTCCGAATGCCGCGTTCGTTAATCCGGGCACCCCATTGCGCCACGCACTCACCGTGGCTGCTACCAAGCGCGCGGCTGAGATCACCGGGCTTGGCGGCGACTATCGCCCGATCGGGCGCCTGATAGACGAGCGCTCCATCGTCAATGCTGTTGTCGGCCTGATGTCGACGGGCGGTTCGACCAATCACTTCATCCATTTGCCAGCAATCGCGCGCGCGGCCGGTATCGAGCTGCTGTGGGATGATTTCGCTGACATCGCGCGCGTCACGCCGCTGCTTGCGAAGGTTTATCCGAACGGCGCCGCGGATGTGAACCAATTCCGCGACTCGGGCGGCTTGCCGTTTGTCACGCGCGAACTGCTTGGCGCAGGTCTGCTGCATGGCGATGTTATGACGGTCGTCGGCGATGACCTCGACCCCTACACGCGCGAACCCGTTCTCGATGGCGACGCGTTGAAGTGGGTTGATGCGCCGCCGGCGCCGCGCAGCGCCGATGTTGTGCGTCCGTTCTCGGAGCCTTTTAGCGCGACGGGCGGGCTTATTGTGATGCAGGGCGGTCTCGGCCGTGCCTGCGCCAAAACCTCAGCCGTCGCCGATGGCGGTCTCACTGTGGAAGCGCAGGCCGCGGTCTTCGAATCTCAAGCGGAGGTGCAGGCGGCGTTCAAAAACGGCGATCTTGATCGCGATTGCGTCATCGTGGTGCGTGGGCAAGGGCCGCGCGCCAACGGCATGCCGGAGCTGCACAAGCTCATGCCGTTAATGGGGGCGCTGCAAGATCGCGGTTTCAAAGTGGCGCTGGTGACGGACGGGCGTATGTCCGGCGCGAGCGGCAAAGTGTTAGCCGCGATCCACGTCACGCCGGAGGCGGCGGAGGGCGGGCCGTTGGCGAAGCTGCGCGATGGCGATACGATCCGTGTCGATGGTGCGAACGGGGTGCTGGAGGTTGTGGCGCCGGCGGATTGGCGCGCGCGGCAGCCGGCCCAACTCGATCTCGCCGCCAATGCGCGCGGCATGGGCCGCGAACTCTTTTCGCTCTTCAGGCTCAATGCCTGCTCGGCTGAGCATGGCGGCACGGCGTTCCCAGACTATGACCCGGTTTAGTCGGCGCTTCGCTCGCGCAACCGCTCTTCGAATGCTTCGTCACGCGGCGCAGGTGCAAAGCCTTCAGCGACGGAAAGCTCCAATTCTCGCGTGCGTCCTCCGCCGAGCGGTACGCTGACGTGCTCGACGGTGCGGAACACGGTGAAGTCGCCAGCCACATAAGGAATGTAGGCTTGACGCATGTGCACGACGAGCACGCGTCCGCCCTCGGCTGCGCGCATTGGGTCGGAGGCTTCGGCCGAGTTAAACGCTTCGCCGTGTAGCACCCACATACGCACCGGCGGCAAGGGTTCGCCGGCGCGACGCTCTTCGCGCCAATAATAGGTAAGCTCGTAATAGGCGGCGCGGTCATCGACGAGGACGGCGGTGAAGGGCGGTTCGCCCGCTTGCGGTCGCGCGCGCGCGGCGATCAGATCGGCCGTCTCTTCCCAGGCGCGCGCGGTGCGGATGCCTTTGGAGCGATTAGCGACATCGGGCATCGCGGCGAAGACGTACACAAACGCAAGCGCAATCGCGACATTGACCAGAAACGACGCCCATAAAGTGCGCGCGCCCTTTGATGCGGCGAACATCGAACCAGTGAACCAGATGAGGGCGGCGGGATAGGCGACGGCGACCCAGTTCACATTGGCGCGTGAGATAAAGGCGATGACGCTCACGAATACGAACGGCGGTAGAATGTAGCTGATCAAGAACTTGTCCTGATCGGTTAAACCAGAGCTTCGTCGCCAGGCGCCCCACGCCAAGCCGATCAAGACCACAAACATGACCGGGCCGAGCACGCCGGCTTGGCCGGTGATGAACTCGAACAGCTCGTCCAAATTGAAAAGGTCGGCGGCGTCGAAACGCGCGTTCGATGCGGTGTGGCGCGCAGTGGCGAAACCGTGCTGGAAATTCCAGACGATGTTAGGCGCTATCACAAGCAGCGCGAGCAGACTCGCGAGTACGCCGCGTCCGCCTTTCAGCGCTTCGCGCACCGGCGGCATCCAATACGCGGCCATCGCCGTGCACAGCACGAAATAGAGCATGGCGTACTTCGCCAGTACGCCGACGCCGACCGCGAGGCCAAGGATGATCGCCCACGCCCAAGCGCGCGTCGTCATCAGCCGCCACATCGCCAGCAGCGCCAGCGCCCACATTGGCAGGAGCAGCGCGTCGGTGGAGATCAGGCTGGAGGAGAAGACGATGCCGGGAAGCGTCAGATAGCCGAGGCCCGCCCAGAAGCCGGCCCAGGCGCCGTACATAAGCCGGCCGAGCACAAAGAGCGCGCCGGCGGCGACAGCGTGCGCCAGCGGGGAGCCCAGCCGCACTGCCCATTCCGCATCGCCGAACAGCGCGGTCGTCGCCGCAATCGTCCATGCGATCAGTGGCGGCTTGGAGAAGTAGCCCCAGTCGAACGAGCGCGACCACGCCCAGTATTGAGCCTCGTCGAAATAGAGATCGAGCGGATTGATCTGGAGCGTGTAGACGCGCAGCGCCGTCATCGCGATCAGCACGGCCAAAAAGGCGAGCGTCGCGCGGTCGAAAGCGGCTCGTAAACTAGGCATCGGCGTCCCGGAATTCCCCCGGCGGGTCTTAGCCGAAGGCGCCCGCCCACGCCAGAATGAACACTGCGCTTGCGTGGGGCCAAATCGCGCCTATCTGGCGTCATTCGCATGCGCTAAGGAGCCGCGATGACGAAGATTCTCGCGGAATGGCGTCCGCACAAGGCGATCTGGACGGCTTGGCCGTCCGCCGCCGATCTGTGGGGCGAGGATTTGGAGCCCGCACGCGCCGAAGTGGCGGCGATGATCCGCGCACTCGCCGATGGCGGCGCGGGCGACAAGATGCGCGTGCTGGCGCATGGCCGCGAAGCAGAGGCGACGGCGAAGCTGGCGCTTGGGCAGAGCGCCGAGGTTATCCCCGGCGCCTTCGGGGACATTTGGTTTCGCGACACCGGCCCAATCTTCACCGCCGATGGCGCAGCGCTCGGTTTTCAGTTCAACGGTTGGGGCGGCAAGTATCAGTTGCCGCACGATGATGAAGTCAGCGCCCGCGTCGCGTTGTTGGCGAAGGCGCCTTACAAGCGCCACGACTTCATCCTCGAGGGTGGCGCCATCGAGACGGACGGTGAAGGCACGCTGCTGACGACGCGCCAGTGCCTGCTTAACCCCAACCGCAACCCGCACTGGACGGAAGAGGGGGCGGAAGTCGCGCTCAAGAAAGCGCTGGGCGTTGAGAAAATTCTCTGGCTTGAGGAAGGCCTGATGAACGATCACACGGACGGCCATATCGACAACCTCGCGCGCTTTGTAGCGCCGGGCGTGGTCGTGTGCCAGGCGCCGGTGGATCGCTCCGATCCGAACCACGACGTGCTCGAAGAGATCGCGCTTGAACTCTCCGCCATGCGCGACGCGCAGGGTCGCAAGCTCGAAGTCGTGCGTATTCCTTCGCCGGGCATCATCGAGGATGAAGACGGCGACGCTGTGCCGGCCAGCCACATGAATTTCATCATCGGCAACAGCACCGTCGTCGTGCCGATCTATTCCGGTACGGGCGATGATGCCGTGAATGCACTCGCGCCGCTCTTCCCGGACCGAAAGGTGATCGGGCTGTCATCGCACGCCATTCTCACCGGCGGCGGCTCATTCCACTGCATCACGCAACAGGAGCCGGCGTAATGGCGAAAACAATCTCCGTCGCCGCGATCCAGACGTCGTATGGCCAAGACATCAAAGCCAATATCGAAAAGACCGAGCGTTTCGTGCGCGAGGCGGCGGGTAAGGGCGCGCAGGTCATTCTGCCGTCAGAGCTGTTTCAAGGCCCGTACTTCTGCACGACGCAGGAAGAGAAGTGGTTCGCCACTGCGTTCGAAGCGAAGACGCATCCATGCGTGGTCGCGATGGCGCCGCTGGCTAAGGAGCTTGGTGTTGTCATCCCCGTGTCGATCTTCGAGCGCGACGGGCCGCTCTACTACAATTCCGTCGTCATCATCGACGCGGACGGCAAGCAGCTCGGCGTCTATCGCAAGAGCCATATTCCTGATGGCCCTGGCTATCAGGAGAAATACTATTTCCGCCCTGGCGATACCGGTTTCAAAGTCTGGGACACGGCGTTCGGCCGCATCGGCGTCGGCATTTGCTGGGATCAATGGTTTCCCGAAGCCGCGCGCGCCATGGCGCTCCAAGGCGCGCAGGTATTGTTCTATCCCACCGCGATCGGCAGCGAGCCGCACGATTCATCGCTCGACACGCGCGATCCCTGGCGGCGCGCCATGCAGGGCCATGCGGTGTCGAACGTGATCCCTGTTGTGGCGAGCAATCGCATTGGCACGGAAGCGAGCGGCCAGAAATTTTACGGCTCCAGCTTCATCGCCGACCATCGCGGCGATCTGGTTGAAGCGTTCGAGCGCGCGGACGAAGGCGTGCTCGTTCATGAGTTTGATCTCGATTTCCTCGATCGCCATCGCGCGGCGTGGGGCTTCTTCCGCGATCGCCGGACGGAGCTTTATCGCTGATGACTGACGCGCTGCGCATTGACTTCGTTTCGGATGTCGCCTGTCCGTGGTGCGTCATCGGCCTGCGCGGCTTGAAGCAGGGGCTGGCTAAGGCCGGCGCGACGGCGGAGATTCACTTTCAGCCGTTCGAACTTAATCCCGACATGCCGCCGGAAGGTGAGAACACGGCTGAGCATATCGCGAAGAAGTATGGCTTGACGCGCGAGCGCTCGCAGGCGGCGCGGCAAATGATCAAGGATCGCGGCGCTGAGCTTGGCTTTACGTTCAATTATGACGATCAAAGCCGCATCTGGAACACGTTCGATGCGCACCGGCTGCTGCATTGGGCCGGCCTCGAAGGCAAGCAGCTTGCGCTGAAGGAGGCCTTGTTCAAATCCAACTTCACCGATCAGCGCGCGACCAACGATCCGGCCGCTTTGCTCGATGCTGTCCGTGAAGCAGGCCTCGACGCGGAACGCGCCCGCGCCATTCTTGTGTCAGACGAATTCGCCGCCGAAGTCCGCGCGCTCGAAGACCATTGGCGGCGCAACGGCATTCAAGCGGTGCCGTCGATCATCATCAATCAACGCTGGCTCATTCAAGGCGGCCAGCCGCCGGAAGCGTTCGAACAAGCGATTCGGGATATTCTCAGCGGTGCTGCGAAAGAAGCGTAAGCGCCTCATCTCGTACGCGCGCATCGCCCCAAGCCAATACGCGTCCGCCGGCACTCGCGTCGCCGCCTTCCCAATTGCAGACGCCGCCGCCGGCGCCCGCCATGATCGGGATGAGCGCCGCAATGTCGAACGGCTTCAGTCCGTTCTCGACGACGGCGTCGATGAAGCCGCTGGCCAACATGCAATAGGCGTAGCAATCGCAGCCATAGCGCGTGAGCTTCGCCGCCATGCGCGCGCGCGCGAACGCTTCGGCCTCGGCGCCGGCGAAGAGGTAGGGGTCGGTGGTTGAGAGTGTGGCTTCGCCTAGGCTTGCGCAGGCGCGCGTCTTGAGCTTGCGAGTTACGCAGCGCGTTGTCGTATTCGCGCCGGCCATCCAGCCGCGATAGCGTTCATCGAGATAGGGCTGATCCATAACACCGATCAGCGGGCGGCCTTCGTAGTAAAGCCCGATCAATACGCCCCAGGTCGGCAGACCGGAGATGAAGGCGCGCGTGCCGTCGATCGGATCGAGGATCCATTGATAGCCCTCGCTCGCAAGCGCGCCGCCATACTCTTCGCCGAGCACGGCGTGATCGGGAAATTCCGCGGCGATCAGGGTCCGCATTGCGCGCTCGGCGGCTTCGTCGGCGTCGGTCACCGGATCGAAGCGGCCCCCACCGCCCTTGTCGCTCACCGTGTGGGCGGCGCGGAAGAAAGGGAGGATCGCGTCGCGCGCGGCGTCGGCGAGCGTGTCGGCGAACGCAAGCAGGTGCGGGATGTCGTGGTTGCTCACGCGCTCACGCTACACGCCCGCGCCGCAAAGGAAAACGGGCCCGCATCGCTGCGAGCCCGTTTCCCCTTGCCCCCAAACCGAACGGCGGATTAGGCCGCGTCGGTGGATTCGTCTTGCAGCGCCTTCGCAAGGTCGAGCAGGCGGCGGCGCGGACGTTCACCGAGCTTGTAGTAAGCGCGGATCAGTTCCAGCGTTTCTTTCTGCGAAAGCACATCGGCCGCGATCAGATCGCGGTCGTTGGCCGGCGCGCCCGGCGTGGCGGGCGTGGTGACTTGTTGCAGGCCCTCGAAGAAGTAGTTCACCGGCACGTTCAACGCGACGGCGAGCTCGTACAAACGAGAAGCGGTAACGCGGTTAGCGCCGCACTCGTACTTTTGGATCTGTTGGAAGCGGATCCCAATGGACTCAGCCAGCTGTTGCTGGGTGAGGCCCAGAAGACGGCGGCGGCGGCGGAGCCGTTTGCCGACGTGGAGGTCGATGGCGTTAGCCATGGTTATAGCGCCCTTTTTCGCGGCGGTTCCCCCATGGGCCGCCTTTTGTGCTCCCTTTGGAGAGCAGGACGCGTGCCACGCATCGGCGGAGCGAAAAGAACGCTAACGCGTATTTACAGGTGCTTTCATGCACGTGCTTTGCGAAATTTGCGCCAGTTTGGCGCCGCGTGTTTGGTAAACAGGCGAGGGCCACGGTTTGGCCACGCGTCTGCCGCGTGCGGCTCATCTTGAGTGGCGAGAACTTCGCGCTCAACGAGGTTCCTCATGATGGTCCGCACACTCTTATTGGTTTGCGCGTTCGCGCTCAGCGCGTGTGCATCGACGCAACGCACGCTCAGCTATCATGGCGGTATGTCTGACGCCGATGTCATGGTCGGCAATCAGCGCTTTCAGGTCTGGTTCCACGAGCGTGACGCTACTGTGTTGGTCATGCGTGGCGCGCCGCGACCATTTAGCCAACTCCTCGCACAGAACCTGACGGTGTTCTCGCAGGATCAATCGCTTGGCATCGTCTGGTGGGGCGCGGCGGCGAACGCCGTGCTTAACCAAATGCGTTGCAGCGCAACGGAGGTCACCGGCGCCGATCAGATGCGCGAAGTGAGTTATGTGTGCGATCCGGGCGTCGATGTGCGCGCGCAAGTGGACGCGCGGCGCGATGGCTGGCGGCAGGGCGTGGTCGTGGCCGCGCCCTCGAGCTGAGGCGTTCGCAGCGGCGCGTCCGAAATCGGCCAGACGCGGAACTGGAATTTGCTCATTGCTTCCTCACGGAGGCGATACGAACATGCGAGTTACAGGAATCCCGACGGACCAATTTGAGCATTATCGTCGTGGCGGCGCCGACGCGAACGGGCAGGCGCCGCTGGTTGCGACGGCGTCAGGCGGACGAAATCCGTGCCGGCACTGTTTGGGCCTCATCGCAGAGGGTGAGCCGATGCTCATTCTTAACTATCGGCCGTTTGCCGGCGCGCCGCAGCCCTATAGCGAGAGCGGTCCGGTCTTCCTGCATCAAGCCGCGTGCGCACGCTACGATCGGGTCGAGCTTCCGGTTTGGTTCGCCTTCCTCGACCCGGCCGCTATCCGGGGCTACGGGGCCAATGACTGGATTCGCTACGAGACTGGACAGATTGTGCGCGGGCCAGAGCTCGCGCACACGGCGGATGCAATTCTGGCGGAGGAGAGCGTCGCCTACGTTCACATCCGCTCGAAGTTCGGATGCTTCCAGTGCCGCGTTGATCGCTAACCCGCTTCCTTCGCGCGCGCGTGCTTCTTGCGTTCGTTCGGGTCGAGATAAGCTTTGCGCAGCCTGATCGCCGCGGGCGTGACCTCCACCAACTCGTCGTCTTCGATCCAGGCCATGGCTTGTTCGAGCGTTAGGCGGCGTGGCGGTGTCAGGCGAATGGATTCATCTTTGCCCGACGCGCGCACGTTGGTGAGCTTCTTGCCCTTGAGCGGATTGACGTCGAGATCGTCGCTGCGGCTGTTTTCGCCGATGATCATGCCTTCATAGACGTCCTCGCCATCGGCGATGAACATCTGGCCGCGATCTTCGAGATTCCACAGCGCGAACGCAGTGGATTGGCCTTTGTCGTTCGAGATCAGCGCGCCGTTACGGCGGCCGGGGATTTCACCCTTCCAGGGCGCCCATTCGTGGAAGAGCCGGTTCATCACGCCAGAGCCGCGCGTGTCGGTCAGGAATTCACCGTGATAGCCGACCATGCCGCGCGCCGGTGCGTGCATGACGAGACGCGTCTTGCCGCCGCCTGAGGGCCGCATGTCCTGCAACTCGGCTTTGCGGATGCTCATCTTCTCGATGACAACGCCGGTATACTCGTCGTCCACGTCGATGACGACTTCTTCGACCGGCTCCAATGTCTGGCCGTTTTCGGTGCGCGTCAGCACCTTAGGACGAGAGAGCGAAAGCTCGAAGCCTTCGCGGCGCATGGTTTCCACCAGCACGCCCAATTGCAGTTCACCACGGCCGGCGACTTCGTAAGCGTCGCGGTTGGCGGTTTCGGTGACGCGGATAGCGACGTTAGATTCGGCTTCCGCGAACAGGCGCGCGCGGATGACGCGGCTCTGCACCTTGTCGCCGGCCCGGCCGGCGAGGGGGGAGTCGTTGATCGAAACGGTGATCGCGAGAGTCGGCGGATCAATCGGCGTCGATGGGATCGGCGCGCTCAGTTCGGGCGAGCCAATCGTGTCGGCGACGGTGGTTTCAACGAGGCCGGCGATGGCGATGATGTCGCCCGCTTCGGCGCTATCGACCGGCACGCGCTTCAAGCCGCGGAAAGAAAGGAGCTTGGTCAAGCGGCCCTTTTCAATTTCCTTACCTTCGCGCGACAAGGCCCGGACCGGATCGCCTACTTTCACGCGGCCCGCTTCAACGCGGCCGGTCAGCATGCGGCCGAGGAACGGATCGGAATCGATCATGGTGACGAGGAAGGCGAACGGTTGATCCTTCTTCTGAATCGGCTCTGGATCGGGCACGTGGCGCACGATCAATTCGAACAGCGGCGTGAGGTCTTTGTTCTCCGCTTTCATGTCCGTCTTCGCCCAGCCTTCTTTGCCGGATGCGTAGAGGATAGGAAAATCGGCTTGCTCGTCGGTGGCGCCGAGCGCGAGGAAGAGTTCGAAGATCTCGTTGAGCGCCTTGTCGGGATCAGCGCTCGCGCGATCGACCTTGTTCAGCACCACCATCGGCTTCAAGCCGCGCTTCAAGGCTTTCGACAACACGAACTTGGTTTGCGGCATCACGCCTTCGGATGCGTCCACCAGCAGCACGCAACCATCGACCATGCCTAAGATGCGTTCGACTTCGCCGCCGAAGTCAGCGTGGCCGGGCGTATCGACAATGTTCAAACGCCAATCGTCGCCCCACAGGATCGATGTGCACTTGGCGAGAATGGTGATGCCGCGCTCGCGCTCCTGATCGTTGGAGTCCATGGCGCGCTCGGCGTGGGCTTCGTTGGCGCGGAAGGCGCCGCCCTGAACGAGCAATTGATCCACCAGCGTAGTCTTGCCGTGGTCGACGTGGGCGATGATCGCGAGGTTACGGAGGCGCTCGGCCATAAATCGGGCTTTCTGGGAGGTTCGGCGGAGCTTCTGCCCGCCTAAGGCGCCTGCTTCAACGGCAGGGGTGGAGATTCCTTATGCACGAGCCATGCACAGACGCATGTTAGCACATGCAATATGGAAGGGGTGAGCTATTTTTTGCTTAAAATCAATATCTTATGGAAGTTGTCAAAAACGTGACGCTCTGTTCACCTTGCAAATTGCTGCACTGCGGAATAAGTTTCTCGTGTTGCGGGGTTTCGCGATCCCGCACGCGCCCTATCGGGCGTTTCCTCCCTATTTGACCTCCACCGCCGGGCCCCAAAGCCCGGCGGTTTTTTCTTGCGCGTCCCGGCCCTAAACTCCCGCCGTCGCCTGCGAGGCGGCGAGGGGACCCTGCCCATGCCCAAGTTCATCCGCACTCTTACCCTATCCGTGGCGCTCGTCGCAGCCGCTTGCGCCACTATCGACTCCACACCTGACGCGCCGGCTATCACAGATGGCGACCGCACCACAGCCGCGCGCTCGCACGAGCAAATTCTGGCGCAGTTTGGCGGTGCGGTGGAAGGGCCGCTCGCGACGTATGTTGCCGGTGTTGGCGAGCGAGTCGCCGTCGGCGCCGGCGTTGGCGGCCGTTGCACGTTCTCTGTTGTGAACTCGGATGTGCCGAACGCGTTCGCGGTGCCTGGCTGCTACATCTACATCACGCGCGGCCTGCTCGCGATCATGAACTCGGAAGACGAACTGGCGTCGGTGCTCGGCCACGAAGTCGGCCACGTCGTCGCCGATCACGCCGCGCGCCGGCAAAACACCGCCACGCTGACCGGCGTCGGCGCATTGCTTGCGGGCGTGCTCACCGGTTCTGGTCAAATCGCGCAAGCCGCGGGGCAAGTGGGTCAACTCTATACGCTCGGATACTCGCGCGATCAGGAGTTCGAGTCCGACGACCTTGGCGTCCGCTATTTGCGCGCCACCGGATACAATGCCTATGCCGCCGCCGACATGCTGCAAGCGTTGGGCGTCAATGATGCGCTGAGTGCGCGCGTCAACAACCGCAACGCCGCCAGCGCGACGCCTGCTTGGGCGCGCACCCACCCACTCTCCGCTGAACGCGTTACGCGCGCCAATGCGCAGGCCGCTGCAGCGGGCGCCACGCGTGACGTTCCGCCTGAACGCACGCGCGAATATTTCAGCGCCATCCGCGGCATGATCTATGGCGACGATCCCGAGCAGGGCTTCGTCAACGGCCGCACCTTCTCGCATCCGACATTGCGCATCGCCTTCGAAGCGCCCGAAGGGTTCACGCTCACAAACACGCCTGCCGCTGTGCAGATCGGCGGCGAGAACGGTCGCGCTCAGTTCGGCGGCGGCGCGCTGCCGGCGGAGGGGCTTGAAGCTTACGCCAGTGGCGTGCTGCGCCAATTCCTCGGACAAGCGCCCTCGGAAGTCGGACGCGTGACGACATCGACCACGAACGGCCTGGCAACCGCTACCGCGCCGGCGCGTGCGCGCAACCAGCAGGGCCAAGTGCTCGATGTCCAAGTGACGGCCTATCGCGTCGGCGACCGCGCCTATCATTTCGTGACGCTGGCGCCGTCGGGCGGCAGCGCGGTGTTTGCCGCCATGCTGCGCTCGATGCGTCAGCTTACGGCGCAAGAGGCGGCTGCGCTGCGCGCGCGGCAGATCGAAATCGTTGACGTTCGCTCAGGCGACACGGCGGCCTCGCTATCCCGCCGCATGGCGTTCACCGATCTTCAGCTCGAACGCTTCCTGGCGCTCAATGGCCTGAACGAGGGCGAAGGCCTGCGTGCTGGCCAACAGGTGAAAGTCGTCACGTACGCGCGCTAAAGAAAAAGAGCGCTCCTGCAAAGGAGCGCCCTTCGTCCCTCTAGAGTCTAACGACCCTTATTGCAGTGCGTAGGCGCGCTGATAGAGGCCAGTGCGCGTTTCGAACGGGGTTGCGTTGTCGCGCGCCCGCAGCGAGCCGCCGAAGTTCCAGCGCGCGCCGATCGAGAGCGTGTCGATGTCGTCGAACACGTCGTCCGCCTCGAAGCGGTCCCAACCGATGCGGAAGCTGACCGGCGTGGTCCAGGGCTGCCATTCGGCCCCGAGGCCGTAGGAGGTGGTGTCGAAGTCACCGCCGCCAGCGTCGAGATTGCCCGTGCCGATCGTGCCGCTGACGCGGAGATTGTCGCTGAAATAGTGACGCAGACCGATATCGGCGTTCCATGAATCGAGATCGACCAGGAATTCGGTTTCGCCCTGTGTGTAGCTGCCAATGATCACCGTATTGGCGCCGAGATCGAACGTGCCTTCGACGCCGTAGACGGTCTCGTCGAGGTCGAACGTGCCGTCGTCGAGATTGGTGGTGGCGTAGACGCCGCCAAGACGCCAACCGCCGCCGTTCCAGTACACGTGGCCGGCAAGCGTCGTGTGGTCGCCGTCATCGCCGTCGAAGTCGGTGTTGCCGACGCCGGCATCGAGTTGATAGCCGATCGATCCGCTAGCGCCGCCGAAGGCGCCTTCAAGCTGCCAGGTCTCGGCATCGTTATCGTCGTCAGCGCTGGTGCTGCCATAGCCGACGCCGACATGGCCGCCGCTTTGCGCCAACGCTGGAGTCGACACGAACAAAGCAGCGACGGCTGCAAGCAATGCAGTTTTCTTCATTGGGTATTTTCCCCGCGTGTTAGTGGCTTGCAGCAACCCGCCAAGGCTGCGCAGCCGTGATGCGACCTAGCTCGGAAGCTTGCGGGGCAAATTAAAGGCGGCAACTGCGCGTTAAAAAAATGAAAGACAAAAGCGTGTCTTTAGCGCCGCTAAGCGAGACTCTTGTGAAGTGTCGCGGCGCTCAGCGCTTCAGCGAGCCTGCTCATGTCGGCGCGCACGCGAATATAACCGTTGCTGCGCTCCAGAGTTCGTTCGTCCACATAAAGCGCGCGGTTTATCTCAATTTGCAGCGCATGTGTCCCGAGCGCAGGGCGACCATACGTCTGTGTCGTATGTCCGCCAGCAAACGGCGCGTTGCGCGCGACGCGATAGCCAAGCTGCCGCAATGTCGCTTCCGCTAGCGCCGTCACGGAAGGATGACACGACGCGCCGAAGCGATCGCCGAGCACGATGTCGGGCGCATGCGCCCCGCGCGCGCTCGACGGCATCGAGTGGCAATCGACCAGCACCGCGCAACCGAACGCCTCGCGCGTCTCGGCCACCAAATTTTGCAGCATGGCGTGGTAGGGCTTGTGCACCGTGGCGATGCGCCGCTCGGCCTCGTTCAGCGAGAGCTTGCGGCGGTAAATGTTCTGGCCGTCGCCGCTGATGCGCGGTATCGCGCCGAGGCCCGCCTGCACGCGCGCCGAACTGGTATGCACGTTGGTCGGCGGCCGATCCTCGAACATGTCCGGATCGAGTTCGCCGGGATCACGGTTAAGATCGACAAAGGCGCGCGCGATGGTGGCCGAAAGCACAGCCGCGCCATGCGCCGCCGCGCCCGCGAACAATTCATCGACGTAAGCATCTTCGGAGCGGCGTAAGCTGATCAGCGAGACGCGTGCGTCAGCCAGCAACTCCGCCGGGTAACGCCGGCCGCTATGGGGCGAGGCGAATATGAGCGGCGCGGTCCGCCGCAAGGGCTCGATCAGAACGAAAGGCGGCTCGGCTCGGCTTTCGGGAAGGCTTCCCCCTTCCGTTAGGTCGCGCGCCGCGCCCTGGCCAAGATCCGTCGGGTCCATGCTTATTGATCGCTGTCGCTGCTCGGGCCGTCAATCTGTTCACATGCGCAGCGCTTGTGTGTGAAGCTTTAGCCGGCCTTTACCGACCCCATGCTAGAGGCTACCGCTTTGGGGCAGGGGCCGGATTCTCCGGAGCGACGCATGGCGCGCATATTGTTGGCCGAAGACGATGACTCGCTCAGGGCGTTCCTGGTGACGAGCCTGACACGGGCTGGCCATGACGTGACCGGCCACGGCGACGGCGATTCCGCCTGGGAAGCGCTGGAGCACGGCAGCTACGACCTGCTCTTGACCGACATCGTCATGCCCGGGCTCGACGGCATCGAACTGGCCCGCCGCGGCGCCGAAGCCGATCCGGCCATGAAGATCGTGTTCATAACCGGCTTCGCGGCCGTCGCCCTGTCGGCCCAAAGCCAAGCCCCCAAGGACGCGAAGGTCCTGTCCAAGCCCTTTCATTTGAAGGACCTGGTGGTCGAGATCGAGCGCGTGATCGCGGCGGCTTAATTTCGGGATTGGGTTCTCGGGCTCGGGCTTCGGAAGCCATCGATCCAGTCCCAGAACCAATTTCCGATCACCGAACCTCGAACTTGCGGCGGCGGTGCAAGGCAGTCTATATCGCCGGACCCAAACGGATCGGGCGCGTAGCTCAGCGGGAGAGCACTACGTTGACATCGTAGGGGTCACAGGTTCGATCCCTGTCGCGCCCACCATTTCCGGCCTTATTTTTCAAGGGCCGGAGCGAAGTCTGCAAACTAAGTCTGCAAACTTTCGTTCTTGACCCGTCACTCCTTCGTTCCGATGAGACCGCGTTTTTGCTG